>Ga0138256_10007815_pt1 | contig 11269 bp, 7 predicted proteins | sample KNB2016incub_MG_FD_105486 | JGI IMG/M metagenome (GOLD analysis project Ga0138256, IMG submission 105486) | Active sludge microbial communities from wastewater in Klosterneuburg, Austria - KNB2014incub_MG | ecosystem: Engineered > WWTP > Activated sludge > Unclassified | place: Austria...
CGGACGGTTTTATACAGACACGCAAGATGCTTTTAATAAAATAATTTTTACCTGAATTTTTTACGCAGAAAAAGTATTTATTAAAATTAATATTAATCTAAAATTAAATAACAAAAATGGATAAAGATAATTTTAACAGAAGGGATTTTTTAAAGACTTCTTTGAAGACAATTGCAGTAGGTTCCATTGCTTTAAGCGCTCTTGATGTAAAAAAACTTTTTGCCGAAGCTGAAGCTGATAAGTCTTCTACCACTGCAAAAGTCATAAATCTTTCTGAATATCCGGATCTTGGAAGTGTAGGAGGAAATACTTCGATAGGAAATTTGTTCATATCCAGAACCGGTGATTCAAAATTTTTAACATTAAGTTTGTTATGCACACATAAGAAATGCACTGTTGATTATACAGGAAGCGGATTTGAGTGTCCGTGTCACGGATCGACTTACAGTTCTACGGGAAAGGTCACAACAGGTCCCGCAACAAAGAACTTAAAAAGCTATAAAAATACATACAACGCCGAAGAAAACACTTTAACAGTAAATATGTAAAGTAAAATAATATGCTTAATCTTCATATTATTTTACTCCTTGGGATCCGGGTTCCGTAATTAGAATCCGGATTTTTTTTATGACTGCATTTTTTAGTATTTGAGTCTGACAGTACACCTTTTTACGATTAATTTTATCCCCGGATACTAACCCCGGACCGGAATTTCAAATGGATTATTAAATTTCATTTTCCTTTAAAATTTATTTATGCTGACTAAATTCCCATCAGAAACAGCGATCTTATCCTTAGATTAAAAATCATTTTGTAAGCAAATACAAGTATTCTTCCTGATCATATAGGATTATTGTAGAGGTTTACAGGAATGCAAGCCGGATCAACAAGACTGTAAATTGAAACAATAAATCTTAAAATTGAGATTACTAGATTAAAATTAAGCAATTACAGCATTGCTCATGGGATTAGCAAGTTTGACAGATAAATTTTCAAGGCAACAATAGTTAATAATTTTCCAAAATATCAACTATTCTCAAATTGTTACTATTAAAGAATATTAATTAAGGGAGAGAACATCGTAAATTTCAATCTCTCCCGGACTTTCTACAGCGGAAATATTTATTTTCAAAACATGACATAAGTCATACCGCATAATAAAACTTTTCCGTAAATTTGTACAACACTATAAGATGGAAGAAATATTATGAAGACAACACATGCAACTGACACCGGAATTTATAACCCATCTGGTAATTTTGTATCCATAAAAGAATATTTAAAATTCTTGATCTGTAATTCTATATACTTGATTCCCATGTTGGAACAGTTTGTTTAAAGAGTCCTGATTAAGAGAAATATTCTTTGATATTTAAAATGATTGGTGTAAGTTTGTTTAAATATATAGTGTATGATATGAATAAACTAATAAAAATAGCTTCTATAATAATCTTAATTTGCTTTTCGGATAACCTTTTATCTCAACCTACTACTTGGCAAAGGATATTCGGTGGTATAAGAGATGATTATGCAAGAATTACACTTGAAACAAAAGATGGAAATTATTTAATGATTGGAGAAAGACAAATTACACTGATCACGGGATTCCCTGTTTCACAAATATCACTGACAAAATTTAATTCTTATGGAAATATTTTATGGACAAAAAACATTGGTGATTCATTGCGGGGAAGTTCTCCTACTTCTGCAGTAGAAATGAGATCCGGAAATATATTAATAACTTATATGCATAATGACTGGGGAAACTTAATGAAGATAGATGCAGAAGGGAATGTAATCTGGGACAGCAGTTACATTCATCCGGTTTCAGGATTTTATTTCATAAGTCTAATAAATAACCAAAAGAATGTAATAATTAACGGCGATCGGGTTGGAGGAATGGATTACATAGCAGCTATATTTAAGCTGGATACTAATGGAAATTTATATTGGTCAAAGGGATATAATGACGGACTGTCATATATTGGTTACTTAAATAATGATAATGCTTTTTATTCAGTGGGATTGAAAAATAATAGTACAGCTTTTGCAATTAAAAAAGATACTTCCGGGAAAGTGATTTGGTATAGAGAAATCAGTAATAATAATCATTTCTTTAGATTTGAAGGTATTTCCCAAATTTCAAATAGCACGTTTATAACAATAGGTAATATTTCAATTCCAGGTAAATATGTTTATAGCGGTTTATATGCTACTAAGTATGACAGTAGTGGAAATTTTTATTGGAACAAAAACTATTTATCCGATTCTATGTATGCTAGAAGAATAATTAAAGCAAGGAACAATGTATATGTGATAACAGGTGGTCAGGGTGAACCGGTAGGAAAGCTTTGTTCAATAGATTCTTCAGGAAATCTTCTTTTAAAAAAATTCTACTATTATAATTCAACTGCAATAGTTGATTATGATAATATACAAAATTGTTCGGATTCAGGATTTATTATATCAGGATACTACAATCATTCACCTTCAAGTTACAGTGACTTTTTAGTTTTAAAAACGGATAAGAACTTTAATTTTAGTATATCAAGTATAGAAAATAACAATATTCACTTTCCAGAACTTGATTTTATTGTATCAACTTATCCAAATCCTTTTAATCCTGAAATAAATATTAAAATAGAGTTAAAAAAGAAGAGAAATTTAAGTATCACAATATATGATTCAGAAGGTAAAGAAATGAAATCAATTTCCAAATTATATTCAGAATCCGGGACTACTTTGCTGAAAATAAAAACTATTGATTTAAATCTTAGCAGTGGAATTTATTTTTTAAGAGTTAGTGATTCTGAATATTCAATCATAAATAAAATTATTTATTTAAAATGATTTGATTAGAACTATCATGAAGATTAAAATATTATTTTTTATACTTTTAATTACATATTGTAATAAATCCTATTCTCTGGATATCGGTAGTGCAGAGATTCTAATTCGAAATTATACAAATTATGAAATACAAGTAAATATATATCCTGCCAGTGTAATTTTTAGCGGATATAATACTGCTACTCCTCAATATAATTATTTATATTCTTTCTCCAGGGCTAATAGAAATATCACTCCTGAATGGCCAATAAACTACCTAATCGGAGGAAATATTGTTTGTAATCCCGGAACAAATAATTTTATTCTGGTTGACTTTGATGATGGGGCTTATCAATTAGGAACTGATTATAGAATGTTAGGTGGAATTAGTTTTGGACTGTGGAAGATGGATTTAATTTCTGTTAATACACTAGATACAGAAAGTTATTATTTAGATTATCGAGATTTTAATATCGGTAGTTATCCTTATCCATACGCTATGGATATTTATATCAGTCTGTATGGCACTCATTCTGATTCTGTCAAAGTATTTTTTGTAGGTGCTCAACAGACAGTCCCCATGAGCGATTCAAGATTTCAAAATAGGACTGTTAAGATTTGGGATCAGATAGGTAGATTAGATACTGCAACAGGTCAGCAACTTCCTCCTCTTACACCAACTAAAGGATTATTTTCTTCAAGTAATGAATTACCATCTTATCTTAACTATCCAGTTGATGCAACTAGGTTTGGAGCTGTAAATTTTGAAAATTACGGAGAGATTGGAATGAATCTAAAAATAACTGACACTGTATCTACCCGGGATACATTAATTGATCCAGTTACAAACATTACTGTAATTAAAGATGCCACATTATTAATTGGCAGTAATATGGTTTTCAATTTGATTACTCCGGTATCACCGGCGGGAGGATACAATAACTTAATTATTGAAGACAGCGCAACAGGACTGGTACTTTACGCAAATGCCAAACTGAATGTTTATAGTCCTAACTGGCTGACATTTAAAAGCAATAGCTATATTAGATTAGTTCAGTATTCAGAAATTAATATTTTCCCGGGAGCTACATTTTGCAATGAAGGTGCAACAGTAATTGGTCTTGGAAGAATAAATTTTATAAATGGGGTGCATCAATTATGTTCTTCTGTTAATGATTTACTGCTTAAAGACAGCGCTAAAATAGTGTTATCAGACAGCGCAGTCTTGGAAATTCCGGATAATACTATTCTTCATTTCACAGGGATCAAATCAGGTTTGATAATGAATCCAAATTCAAAATTAAAACTCGGTGTCGGATGTAAAATTATATTTGACAGTTCCGCTTCAATTATTGCAAACGGCGCAACTTTCACTTCAATAGATTCTACATCAAAATGGGACGGCATAGTTCTTTTAAATTCAGATTCCGACACCATTACAAACTGTACATTCAGCAATGCAGTCACAGCGCTTACAATTACAAATGATGCTAATACTGCTTACAAGAACAGGATAATCACAAACAATACTTTCAATATTCCTTCAGGAGGAATTTGCAAAGGAATTTATGGAGAAAATAACTACAAAATTCTTTTAAAGGGAAACACATTTAATATGCCTGTATATTTTCCGTCAGCTTCTCCTGTTCCTTTGATATATGTCGGAGTATATTTAAAGAACAGCAGCACTATTGAAGCCGCCGGCGGGGACATTGAAGAAGACCAGTCAACCAATTACAGTCTGAATATAATTGATAACACTTTTTCTAACGGATGCGCATCAGTGATTCTGGCTAATTATACTTCTAATTATCTTCCCTATATCATAAGCGACAATATTTTTAACAATACAGCTTCTGTGAATATTATAGGAATGAAAATATCAGGAACTATCAGAGATAACAATTTCACTTCAGATGATGTGCCTCTCGGAATTCATCTGATCAACAGCAGTCCGAATCTTTACAAAAATACAATTAATTCACGTGATGTCGGATTGCATCTTGTGGGACACTGCTATCCGAACCTCGCTCCTTATGTATCAGGAGAGGACTTAGTCTGGACAGGAGGGAATAATTATATTACAACAACTGATATAGATAACATACAGCTTTCCTCTTCAGGATATGTAAATACTGATTTCGGAAATAATAATTTCACAGCAGATAATTCATCAGCTTATCATATCTATGGCTGGCTGGATTCAACACAAAATATTTATTATGCAAGAGATAACTGCTGGAACAGTTCAAATACTTCAAGAATATATTTGAAGAAATACGGTTCAGCTGATACAGTTCCGTTACCGGTGATATATACAAACAATTACAGCTGCACAGGAGAAATAAATCCGACTGGTTGGAATGTGTCATACAATGGAAACGGAATTTATGATTCAATAAAAATAGGTGACAACTATACAGGAGAACAACCTTCAGACGAAGATATTTTATATGCACAGGCAATTGCTGATGAGAGTATGGGATTACATACGGAAGCAATCATAGATTACAAATACTTATTTGATATTTATCCCGAGTACAAAGATAATCCTCAGATTTTATATACCCTTTACAGCTGTTATCAGTCTCTTGATACAAGCGAAGGTCAGAACTACAGAGAACCTCTGTATCAGAATATTGTGGACTATCTGAACGAAAAGATCCTTTCTGATGAATATGAAAATAATTCTGAATTCTGTGACAATGCTTATGATATAATACTAATGGCGCAAAGCATTATAGACCTTAATGCTGCAGCCGGAGGTTATGAGTTCATGGCATTTAACCATCCTGATCCGAATATTAGGTTAACTGCTTCCTGGAATTATGCGGAGATTGAAGAGCTTATAAACTCTGGAAACGGCGGAGGTCAATTAGAAATTGAGAATTACGAATTAGGAATTAAGGAGCTTCGGGAAATTAGAGAGCTTCGAAGAATAGAAGAATTGATAAATGATGATCCTGATATGAATAAGATGAAGAGGAATTTTGAGAAAGTATCTGTTGAAAGAAAAGAGAGAATGGATAAACAAATCAGCAGTGAAACTAAAAACGGTGAACCAGTAATTGATAAAATAAAGAGATCACGTCAGATAGATATTCATAAAGAAGAAAGGGCAAAGAGGAATGTATTAGATTTAAAGAATGCGAGTAAAGAGGAAAAAGATAAGATAAGAATGGAAGATCTGGCGCTAACAACACTTGATTTTAGAAATCAATCAGGAAGTGCAGCGGAAGTAAGTATTCCTTTACTGTACAGACTTGAGCAGAATTATCCGAATCCGTTTAATCCTTCTACAAAAATTGTGTACTCAATACCCAAGACTCAATACACAATACTAAAAGTGTTTGATATACTGGGAAAAGAGGTTAAAACTTTAGTAAACGAAACTAAACCTGCGGGAATTTACGAAGTTGAATTTGACGGAAGTAATTTATCAAGCGGGATTTATTTTTATAAACTGGAAACAGAAGGATTTATTGAAACAAAAAGGATGATTCTTATTAAGTAAATTTCATATTGTTTTTAGAAATCCGGATTCTTTAGTAAAAGGTTCCGGATTTTTTTTTATCATTATATAAGGAATTTTCATATCGCAGACCGAATATACAAGATTGTAAATTGTAACAATAGATCTTAAAATTGAGATTACATGATTAAATTAAGCAATTACAGCATTGCTCATGGGATTAGCAAGTTTGATCATGGGACGAGAAAGTTTGCTCATACGACGGGCAAAATTTATGTACCGGTTATTTGATTGATAATAATGTTTTTAGCAGGTAAATGAAAACGGGAATACATTATGGAAATCCTTGGAAGATTCACTGGTTTCCGTAGAAGTGTCAAGGATATCCAAGGAAGTGTCACGGATTTTCGTGGTAGAGTTTTGGGTTTCCGTGGAAGTATCATGGATTTCCGTAGAAGTATCAAGGATTTCCGTAGAAGTGTCAAGGATATCCAAGGAAGTGTCACGGATTTTCGTGGTAGTAACAAGGATTTCCAAGGAAGTGTCACTGGTTTTCGTGGTAGAGTTATGGGTTTCCGTGGAACTGCCACTGGTATTTGTGGTAGAGCAATGGGTTTCCGTGGAAGTATCAAGGATTTCCGCGGAAGACTTACGGGTTTCCGTCAGAAGCTCGTGTTATAAATAAGTGTCCGGATTTTTTTTTCAATTTTTTGAAATATACTTCACGGATTTGCACGTTATTTCAATATTTCTGAAGTTTAGTTCAGTAACAGAATTTATATATATTATGTTTTTATTGATATTTTAAGGTTTCTGCTTTGGCACGGGTATTGAAGTAGATAATGTAAAAACTAAAAAACAAAAGGAGATAAGAAAAATGAACGTAGTAAAATTCAAAAAAAATTCGGATCTGATCAGTGATACATTAAATACAGTTTTTAGCAGCCCGTTATTCGAGAAATGGGAAAATTTAAATCCTGCCGGTAATTTCACCCCAAAAGTAAATATCAGCGAAAACAGGGATAATTTCAAAATTAAACTCGAATTACCGGGACTTACAAAGGAAAATGTAAAGCTGGCTGTAGAAAACAATGTTTTAACTGTGACCGGATCGAAAATAGAAGAAACCAAGACCGAAGATACAAATACTATCGTTAATGAGATCTATTACGGAGAATTCAGCAGAAACTTCAATCTTTCAAAAGACATAAAGATCGATGCTATAGATGCGGAATTCAAAGACGGTGTTTTGAATATCACCCTTCCTAAAGTTGAAGAAGCAAAACCGGTTGTAAAGGAAATCAATATTAAATAAGTACAGTATATTTAAATATTTTTAAATATAATTAGTTTCAATCAGTTAAGGGTGAGTAATTCTCATCCTTACTGTTCTATTTTATAAAAGCGGTTTTTAAAAATAATGAGATTTTTCCGGAAATATTTTTAAATTTTAATTTAATTAAAGAAAAGTATTTTAGTCCCATTATAAATTGTTTTACTATGGATTCCTGCCAGGAGCATGCGGGAATGAAAGCTACGAAGGTAAAGATTTTTGACAATATAAAGAAGATAAAATCAAAATAAATATTAAACCAATTAACAAAATTATCTAATAAACCAATTAACTAATTAACTAATTAATTAAACAGAGAGGAAAACAATTTTATGGGAAAAATAATAGGAATTGACCTGGGAACGACGAACTCGTGCGTATCCGTAATGGAAGGTAATGATCCTGTAGTAATTCCAAATGCTGAAGGTTCAAGAACTACTCCATCAGTTGTTGCATTTTCAAAGAACGGAGACAGACTTGTAGGAGATCCTGCAAAGAGACAGGCAGTAACAAATCCGACAAATACCATATTCTCGATAAAGAGATTCATGGGAAGAAGATTTGATGAAGTCACAGAAGAGATAAAAAAAGTGCCTTACAAAGTCATCAAAGGCGAGAACGATACTGTAAGAATAGAGATAGACGACAACGGACAGAACAGGATTTATTCTCCGCCTGAAATTTCCGCTATGATACTTCAGAAAATGAAAAAGACTGCGGAAGATTATCTTGGCACGACCGTAACAGAAGCCGTGATAACCGTTCCGGCTTATTTCAATGACTCGCAGAGACAGGCAACAAAAGATGCAGGCAAGATCGCAGGACTGGATGTTAAGAGAATTATCAACGAACCTACGGCAGCAGCGCTTGCATACGGACTGGACAGAAAAAAACCAAATGAGAAAGTTGCAGTGTATGACCTCGGAGGAGGAACGTTTGATATTTCAATACTTGAACTGGGTGACGGTGTGTTTGAAGTTAAATCAACGAACGGTGACGGACACTTAGGCGGAGACGACTTTGATCAGAAGCTGATCGACTACCTTGCAGATGAATTCAAGAAAAAAGAAGGTATTGACCTGAGAAAAGATGCAATGGCTTTGCAGAGATTAAAAGAAGCTGCTGAGAATGCAAAGAAAGCTTTATCTACAAGTTCGCAGACGGAAGTAAACTTACCTTATATAACGGCGACAGCTGAAGGACCTAAGTTCCTTCTTGAGACTATTACAAGAGCAAAGTTTGAATCATTAATAAGTGACCTGGTAGAAAGAACCGTAGGACCTTGTAAGAAAGCAATTCAGGATTCGGGATACAGTGTAAATGAAATTGATGAAGTTATTTTAGTCGGAGGTTCGACAAGAATTCCGATGGTTCAGGAAACTGTAAAGAAATTATTCGGAAAGGAACCTAACAAGAGCGTTAACCCGGATGAAGTTGTGGCAATAGGCGCAGCCATTCAGGGCGGAGTACTTGCAGGTGATGTTCAGGATGTATTGCTTCTTGATGTTACCCCATTGTCACTCGGAATAGAAACGCTCGGCGGAGTCATGACAAAACTTATAGACGCAAACTCGACGATCCCGACAAAGAAGTCACAGGTATTTTCGACTGCATCTGACAATCAGCCTTCTGTAGAGATACACGTTCTGCAGGGCGAAAGACCAATGGCTACCGATAACAGGACGCTTGGAAGATTTCATCTTGACGGAATCCCTCCGGGACCAAGAGGCGTGCCGCAGGTTGAAGTTACATTTGATATAGATGCAAACGGCATTCTGAATGTTTCTGCAATGGAAAAGACCACGGGCAAGCAGCAGCAGATAAAGATAACTCACTCTTCGGGATTATCAGAAGCAGAAATAGAAAAGATGAAGAAGGATGCAAAAGAGCACGAAGCTGAAGACCACAAGAGAAAAGAAATGATAGATATGAAGAATCAGGCAGATGCCATGGTATTCCAGGGAGAAAAACAGCTGAAGGAATTTGAAGCAAAGCTAACTCCGGAACTGCGATCCAAAGTACAGCTTGCAATTGACAGGCTTAAAGATGCAGCAAAGAGCGATAACGCCAGTGTATTAAAAACAGCAATGGATGAATATAACACAGTATGGAATGAAGCTTCGTCACAGATGTATTCGCAGTCTACAGCAGGAGGACCTGCAGACGGACAGCAGACCGGATCTACCGGTTCACAGCCCGGCGGAGAACCGGGTGCTGGAGCAGATCCTAATGTTGAGAATGCGGACTTTGAGGTTGTGGACGATAAAGATAAGAAGTAGTTTTTAAAGTTATAAAGTTTGTAAAGTTTATAAAAGATCTTATTTTAATCATAAATTAACCACCTGTTTGAAAGAACGGGTGGTTTTTTGTTTTATGATTTGAAAAATTAATAGTTATAAATTATTTTATAGCAGAATAAAAATAAACAAATGAAATCGAATACATTAAATATAAATTCAGCTGAACCAACTTTAATAATTACGTTGGAAGAATATGATTACCTGAAGTCTCTTGAAGATTCAATTAAACATCCGGAAAGATACAGGAACAATGAAGATCCGGATTACCTAACTCCGGAAGAGATTGTATTAGCTTATGAAACAAATCAAAAAATTAAAAAGGGAGACTATTCTGATTTTGTAAATATTGAGGATATGAAGAAAGAATTTTCTAATATGAAAAAGGGGAAAGTTAAATCAAAAGATCTTATGGTAAAGGAAAAAAAGAATGTATACTCTATGAATAGAAAGAAAAGTTCAAAAGTTTCTTGACACACTGATTGAAAAAGAACGAATTGAAATATTAAAAAAACTAAGTATTCTCTCTGAAAATCCCTATAAAAATTCCTTAGATATTAAAAAACTTAAAGGAGTTATTACTAACACTTTTCGTCTGAGGGTTAAAAATTACAGGATTTTATACGAGATAATCAATAATGAACTTTTGATTATTATTTTTAAAGCAGATCACAGAAAAGATATTTATAAGTAAACCACCTATTCGAAAGAGCGGGTGGTTTTTTGTTTTATGATTTGAAAAATTAATCTCGTTCCTTATCCGTTGGCTGAAGCCAACGGTACTGAATAAAGAAAAAGTTTCGTTCGGTTCATCGCTCTCCTTTTACGGAACAAGTGATTCGAAATAATTACATTTCTTAATTTATCCTCAAACTGTATTTTTGTTAAAACTGGTTATGTCACGGATTTTAACAATATTATTTTTCCAACCTTTAAATTACTACTATGAATACCCCGATCTTTACAACTAAAAAATTATTAAACTTATTCAGTTTTATTATATTCACCGGCATTGTATTTTTATTATCAACTTCGTTTTCAAACAAATCAAATACAGTTGAAACAGAAGAGCAGGAGAAATATTCCGAAATAAGAATTTTTGCAACTAATGAATTTGATTTTAAAAAAATGACAGAAGCTGGTCTGATCATTGATCACGCAAACAGAAAACCCGGCATGTATCTTGACGCCTGGCTGTCAGAATATGAAATTTCATTGTTAAGGAATTCCGGCGTGCCTTATCAGATCTTAGTGGATGACTGGATTGAATATTACAACAGCAAGCCCAAGATGACTCAGCCGGAGATAGAGGCTCAGATGAAGTCTGCAAAGGAAACG
>Ga0138256_10007816_pt1 | contig 11268 bp, 10 predicted proteins | sample KNB2016incub_MG_FD_105486 | JGI IMG/M metagenome (GOLD analysis project Ga0138256, IMG submission 105486) | Active sludge microbial communities from wastewater in Klosterneuburg, Austria - KNB2014incub_MG | ecosystem: Engineered > WWTP > Activated sludge > Unclassified | place: Austria...
GCCAGACCTTCCTGGCGACGGTGGCCTCCAGCGCACCCTTCGTCGGCCTCTTCGGCACCGTCTGGGGCATCTACCACGCCCTGATGGCCATCGGCATGAGCGGCCAGGGCACGCTCGACAAGGTGGCCGGGCCGGTCGGCGAGGCGCTGATCATGACCGCCATCGGCCTGGCCGTGGCCATCCCCGCGGCGGTCGCCTACAACGCCTTCGCCCGCTCCAACCGCAACATCCTGGCCGAGCTGGACTCCTTCGCCCACGACGTGTTCGCCTTCCTCGCCACGGGCCTGAAGGCGATGCCCCATGGCGGCGACGTCGCCGCCACGTCGGAGCGCATCCTCGCGCGCGTCGCCGCGCACGGCGCGGCCTAAAGGAGCCCGCCATGGCCTTCGGCTCACTTTCGGACAGCGATGTCGGCGGCGACCTCGCCGAGATCAACATGATCCCGCTCATCGACGTCATGCTCGTGCTGCTGGTGATCTTCATCGTCACCGCACCCTTGCTCACCCATGCCGTCAAGGTCGACCTGCCCAAGGCGAGCTCGACGCCCAACCTGACGCAACCCGACAACGTGCAGCTCGCCATCGACGGCGAAAGTCAGCTCTGGTGGAACGGCGAGCGCATCGACGCCGCGACGCTGGGCGCACGCCTCCACGCCGCCGCCGCGCTGGCGCCGCAGCCCGAGCTGCACCTGCGCGCCGAGCGCACCACACCCTACGAAAAGGTCGCCGAAGTCATGTCGGCCGCCGCGAGCGAGGGCCTGACGAAGATCGGCTTCATCACCGAGCCTGCCCGGCCCTGACACCGCACTCGTACTTCAGCCCACCGATCACCCAGACCGAGAAATGGAGCAACAACCATGAACCGTTCCCCCAAGCCTTCCCTGCCGGCACTGCGCCGGCTCGCCCTCCCTGCCGCCCTCGTGCTGGCCTTTCCCGCGCTCGCCGCGGAGGGCGACGCGGACGCGAAGACCCTGCCCGACGTCAAGGTCGAGGCGGATGCCGAAAGAACCTCCAGGGAAACCTACCAGGCGGTGACCACGCGCATCGGCAAGGGCAACCAGGAACTGCGCGACGTCCCGCAATCGGTGACGGTCGTCACCGAGCGCCTGATCAGCGACCGCAATCTCGACACCCTGAAGGAAACCCTGCACAACACCGCCGGCATCAGCTTTCTTGCCGCCGAGGGCGGCGAGGAGGACATCCGCCTGCGCGGCTTCTCGCTGCAGGCCAGCGGCGACATCTTCGTCGACGGCCTGCGCGACCCCGCCTTCTACGAGCGCGACACCTTCAATTACGACCGCCTCGAAGTGCTGCGCGGTTCCGCCTCGATGCTGTTCGGGCGCGGCTCGACCGGCGGCGCGGTCAACCAGGTCAGCAAGGAGCCGTTCCTGCGCAACCAGAACGAGGTCGAGCTCACGCTCGGCAGCGGCGGCTACGCCCGCGCCACCGGCGACTTCAACCTCAAGACCGGCGACCACGAGGCGCTGCGCGTCAACGCCCTGTGGAACGGCTCCGACACCTACGGCACCTATGGCGCCGGCCTCGACAAGAAAGGGGTTGCGGCCGCCTATCGCCACGGTATCGGCATGAGCGACGAATTCCTCGTCGGCCTCTACCACCTCGACAACCACAACGGCATCCACTACGGCATGCCCTGGCTGCAGCGGAGCGCAAGCGACACGACCCGCATCCTCGTCCCGGCCGATCCGAAGAACTACTACGGCGCGTCGAGCGACTACAGCGCCGGTTCGGCGACCTACGGCACCCTCGGCCACGTGCATCGCTTCCAGGGCGGCGGCGAGCTGCGCACCACCTTCCGCGCCGGGCACTACGAACGCGACCAGCGCGCCAGCGCCATCCGCTTCGCCGCGGCGGGCCTGCAGCCCGGCGGTCTGGCGGTAACCGGAGACACGCTCGGCGGGGCGACCGTGCTGACGCGGGGCAGCAACAACAAGATCCAGAACCTCGACGCGAGAACGCTGCAAAGCGACTACAGCGGCAAGTTCGACGGGCTCGGCCTCAAGCATGCGCTGCTCGCCGGCATCGACATGACGGATGACGCCTTCGTCGGCTATGCCGCATCCATCCCGGCCGGCACGAGCCTCGCCAAGCCGGCCACGACGATCGGCAGTCCGGGCGACGGCGGCGCCGTCTCGGAGCCGCTGCGACTCGTGCGCAAGAACCGCGACTTCGACTCGCAAGCCATCGGCGCCTACGCCCAGGACATGGTGCAGATCGCAATCGACTGGAAGATCCTCGGCGGCCTCCGCTGGGACCGTTTCAAGGGGACCTATCGCACCTTTTCCACCGCAGACGCAACGCTGGGGCAACTGACGGCCGAGCGCGGGCGCTCGGACGCCCTCTGGAGCAAGCGCTTCGGCCTGCTCTACCAGCCCACGCCGCTGGCCTCCTTCCACCTTTCCTACGGCACCTCGTTCAACACCTCGGGCGACGCCTACCAGTTCGACGCACTCGGCTCGAACACGCCGCCCGAATCCAGCCGCAACGTCGAGTTGGGCGCCAAGCTCGATTCGGCAAGCGGCAACCTGAGCACGCGCTTCGCCCTCTTCCACTCGACCAAGTACAACGAGCGCAACCGCGACGAGGAATCGGCCAGCCCGACCAACTATGCCCTCTCCGGCAAGCGCCACGCCGCCGGCCTGGAAGTCGACGTCGCCGGCCGCATCGGCCACAACTGGGAGGTCTATGCCTCCTACGCCTGGATTCCCGTCGCGCGCATCGACCAGGGTGCGTCGGACGGCACGACCCTGCTGTCGGGCGAACTGGTCGGGGCGCGCCCGGGCCTGACGCCGAAGCACACCGGGACGCTGTGGACGACGTACCAGATCGACGCCAGGTGGCGCATCGGCGGCGGCCTCAACCTGCGCAGCAGCATGTCGCCGCAGCAGGCGCCCACCATCACCGCGCCCGGCTACGCCACCCTCGACCTGATGGCCGAATGCGCCGTGATGCGCGACCTGCTGCTCAAGCTCAACGTGACCAACGCGACCAACAAGCTGTATGCCGACGCGCTGTATCGCGGCCACTACGTCCCTGGCGCGCCGCGCACCGTGCAGCTGTCGGCCAGCCACAAATTCTGAGAAGGAGAACCACCATGAACCGTCGCGACTTCCTGTTGCAGCTCGGCACCGCACTCGGTGCCGCCGCCCTGCCGCCGCTGGCTTGGGCCAACGCCCCCGCAGGCGCCGTGCGCGTGGCGGGCGGGTGGCGCATGAGCGAGCGCGAATTCCAGATCGGCGCACTGCGCGCGGACTGGGCACGCGCGGAACTCGCCATCGAATTTGCCGTGACGACGCCGACCCTGCCGCACGCCATCGTGCCCGAGGCGGGCGGCGGATTCCTCGCGGTCGCCACGCGGCCGGGAGCCTGGCTGCTGCGGGTCGATGGGAAGGGGCAGATCGTCCATCGGCTGGCCATGGCCGACGAGGCCGATGCGCGCACGCTCGACGGCCACGTCATCGCGAGCAACGACGGACAGTGGCTGTTTACCGGGGAGACCGAGCGCAAGACCGGCGACGGCTGGGTCAGCGTGCGCGATGCGCGCAACCTGCGCAAGGTGGCGGAACACCGCACGCACGGCATCGATCCGCACCAGATCCTGGTCGATGCGGCGGGCAAGCTGCTGGTTGCCAACGGCGGCATTCCGCGCACGCCGACGGGCCAAAAGCGCGACCTCGAAAGAATGGACCCCGTCCTCGTGCGCCTCGACCCGCAAAGCGGCGAGAAGCTGGGCGAATGGTCCCTGCGCGACAAGCGCCTGAGCCCGCACCACATAGCCTGGAACCGTCCGTCCGGCGGCGCCGCGCCGACACTTCTGGGGATCGGCCTGCAGGCCGAGCACGACGATCCCCGCCGGCGCCACGAAGCCCCGCTGCTGGCGGTGTGGGACGGCAAGGTGCTCACGGTGCCGACCTACATGGTTGCCAAAGGCTACGCCGGCGACGTGGCGGCCGGACCGAACGGCGGCTTCGTGCTCACCGCACAGCATGCCAACCGGATTGTGCTGTGGCAGCCGCAGCGGGCCGCCGAACTGAGCACCATCGGCGAGGTGCAAAACCCCTGCGGCCTGTGGCCGCTGGACGGCGCACCGGGCGTAGCCATCGGCGGCGGTCTGGGGCTGGCCCGCTGGCATGCGACCGAGGCGGCGGCCATGCTGCGCTGGCCGGCCGGCATGGCCGCCGGCAACCACTGGGCCATCCTCTCCTGACAGGAACGACTCAACCCATGAAACGCAAATCCTGCGTCCCGCTGCTTGCGCTGCTGCCCCTGACCGCTGCAAGCCTGCCGGCCTCGGCCGCCGACTCGGCCGAAGCCACCTTGCCCGTGCTGTCGGTCACTGCCAAGGGCTACGCCGCCGAAGACCTCGACACGCCGGTCGCCACGACCGCGTTCGACCGCGACGAGTTGCTCAGGCGCAACGCGCAGAACCCCGGCGAGGCCCTGCGCGGTGAACCCGGCCTGGCCGTCGCCAGCGATGGTGCGCAGGGGCAGAACCCGGTCATCCGCGGCCTGAAGAGGGAAAGCGTGGCGCTGCTGGTCGACGGCATGCGCCTCAACTCCGCCCAGCCGGCCGGCGCGGTCGCCTCCTTCATGTCGCTGGGAATGGCCGACCGTCTCGAAGTGGTCAAGGGTCCCGCCTCGGCGCTCTACGGCACCGGCGCGCTCGGCGGCGCCATCAACGTGCTGCTGCCGCAGGCTCGCTTCGAGCCCGGCGCGACATTCTCCGCGGCGGCCAGCTGGGATTCCGCCAGCAGCGGCGCGCGCGGCACGGGCCTGCTCAACGCCTCCGGCGGCGACCATGCCGTGATGCTCGGCGCTTCGCTCGCCCGCATCGACGATTACAAGGCGCCTGACGGCCGCGTTAGCCGCACCGGCTACGACTCCGACAGCTTCATCGGCCAGTACCGCTTCCGCATCGACAATGCCCAGCAGCTGCGCCTCTCCCTGCAGCGGCACGAGGACGAGGATGTCTGGCATCCCGGCTCGACCCGGCCGCACCCCAGCCCGCTGGTCGGCAATACCACGGTTTACTCTCCCAGACAGTCGCGCACGCTGGCCGAGCTCGGCTACGGCCGCAAGGGTTCGGGCGAATCGCCGATCAATCTCGACGTGCGCGCCTGGCGCCAGGAGATGGAGCGCCGCATCTACGCCTGGTCGAGCGTGCGCAACGCCGAGATATCGCGCACCCACGTCACCTTCGCCACCGACGGCCTCGACGCCAAGGCCGACTGGCTGCTGCATCCGCAGCACCTGCTCTCCTTCGGCGCCAACTACTGGCGGATGGGCGCCTCGCCCGAGCGCTACCTGAACAGCCCGCCGGGCTTCGCCACCGTGCGCCGCGACCCCTTCGACGACGGCCGCATCGGCGCCTTCGGCGTGTACGTGCAGGACGACATGCGCTTCGGCAAGCTGAACGTGCTCGCTGCGCTGCGCCACGACACCGTGAAGGGCGAGGCCGCCGCCATGGCCAATCCCGCCAACCCGGCCCTGAAGATCACCAACAACCTCGACCGCCGCGACAGCGCCTTCTCCGGCAGCCTCGGCGCCATCTACGAGGCCGCGCCGCTGCTGCGCCCCTATGCCAACCTGTCGCGCGGCTTCCGCGCCGGCGAGATGCGCGAGCGCTACGAATCCTCGCCGCGCGGCGACGGCTACTACTACGCCGGCAACCCGCAGATCAGGCCGGAGATCTCGACCCAGTTCGAGATCGGCCTGAAGGGACAGAGCGATCGCGCCGGCTACCAGTTGGCGCTGTGGCGCAACCGCATCACCGACTACCTGTCCGGCCTCGACATCTCCGGCACGCCGCGCGCCATCGTCGTCTGCGGCGCCGCCAACGCCGCCGCCTGCAAGGAAACGGTGAACATCAGCCAGGTCACCCTCCATGGCTTCGAGGCGCAGGGCAAATGGCAGGCCTGGCGCGGCCACTGGCTGAAGGCCGGCCTCTCCGTCGTGCGCGGGGCGAACAACCAGCTCGACGAGCCGCTGTTCCAGATGCCCGCCGACGAACTCAGCCTGGGCTGGGAGGGCAGCGTCGCCACCGGCTGGACGATGGACGTCAGCGGCCGCTTCGTGCGCCGCCAGGACCGCGTCGCCACGGTCTTCTCGCGCGGCAGCGAGAACGCCACCCCCGGCTTCGCCACCGCCGACATCGGCGCCACCTGGCAGATGAACAAGCAGCACCGCTTCCGCGTCGCCCTGAAGAACCTCTTCGATCGCGCCTACCACGAGCACCTGGCCGAAGGCGTCTCCGGGCAGGAATTCCACATGCCCGGCCGCAGCCTGGTCCTGAGCTGGAAGGGCGGCTACTGATGCTCGTTCACCTCAAGCGCTACTGGCAGCTGCTGCTGGTCGTCGTGCTCGGCGTCGCCGTGGCCGGCGCCGTGCTCTTCCTCAATGCGTTCAATCGCGCCCCGCCGGCGCCTTCGCAGGACGGGCGCATCCGCCTCGCGCTCGACAGCGCCGAGCGCGATTACGTGCTCGGCGAGATGCGCCACCTGCTGATGGCCGTGCAGACCATCGTCGACGCGACGGCTGCCGGTGAGATGACGCGCGTCGCCCTCGAAGCGCGCAAGGTCGGCATGGCGGATGTGAAGAACATCCCGCCGGCAATCCGCGCCCGGCTGATCGGCAAGCTGCCGGCGGAATTCAGGAAGCTCGGTTTCGCGACGCACGAAGCCTTCGACGCGCTGGCCCTCGATGCCGAGAGCCTCGGCGACCGCGAGCACACGCTGCAGCAGCTCGCCGCCCTGATGCGGCGCTGCGTTGCCTGCCATGCCGCCTACACCGTACTGCCGCCGGCGAACGACCCCACCCGATGACAAGGAGAGACCGCATGGACGATAGGACTTCGCAGAACGAACAGCCGCCGGCGCGCATGGTCGCCGGTGCCCTGGCCCATCTCGCCCGGCACATGGAGACCGGCTGCCCGCGCGCCGCCTTTCTCGCTGCGATGCTGCTGGAACGGGTGGCGAACGACGCGGAGGCCGACGCCCATCTGCGCCGGCACGCACGCGAACTGGTCGCTATCCTCGAGCTCGACCGCTCGCACCGGCCGGCCGGCGGCATTCTGCCGGTGGAGGCCGTCGCCGCGGTCGCGCCGACACCGCACGCGGCGCCGGACGGACGGCAGCCGTCGTGAGCACGACGGGCCCGCGCCTCCACGCGATCGCCGCCGCGCTGGCGGGCGAAGCCCCCTCGGCACCGCTACCGCCCGCCACCCCGCACCGCGCCCGCCGCGCCCGCCTGTGGGAACTCGCGGACAAATTCCACTGCCCGCTGATCGGCACCTGCCTGCCCATGGACGAACTGGCGCGGCTTGCGCGCCGGCATGCGTTCAACGGCGACCTGCGCGACGAGTTCACCCTGCACGTCGAAGCCGTTGGCTGGGCCGGCAGCCGCAACCCCGTCGCCGAAGACCTGAACCGGCACTTCGAGCGGAAGTACGCCGGCCATGTCGCCCGCTTCGAGCGCATCAAGACGCCCGAGGAGCTGCTCACCTTCTGGCAGGCGCATTTCGGGAACGGCGAGGTGGCGGGCCCGATGTGGGCGGCGCTCACCCACAAGGCGGCGAACGAGGAGACGCGGCACGCCGTGTACGCCGACGTGCACATGCTCTCCCATCAGGTCGGCGCCGGCCTGGCGGCGGATGCGCGGCGGCTTGCCTTCATGGCGCGGCAGAATGACGAGCTTTCCGCAGTGCGCGCGCGCGAGCGGGAGGAGCATGCCGCCACCGTCGCCGCCCTGCGCCGCCAGCTCGCCGACCGGGAAGACGCAACCGACACCCTGCACACGGCGCAAGTCGAGGTCGACACCCTGCGCGCGCGGCTCGCCGCGTTCGAATCCGGCGCCGCCATGACCGAAATGGGCCAGCGCCTGCTGAGCCTGACCGCCGCCAACGCGCAATTGCGCGAAGGCGCCGGCCGCAGCCTTGCCCTCGCCGCGGCGCTGAACACCTCCGCCGAGCAGGCGCTTGCGCTGGCGCGCGAGCGCGACGGCCTTGCCGCCGAACGCGACGCCCTGGAGCGCCTGCTGCTGGCCGGGGAAGCCGCAGGCGAAACCTGCGGCGGAGACTGCACCGCGTGCGACAACCGCGCCGCCGGCCGCTGCGTGCTCTGCGTCGGCGGCCGCACCGCGCTGCTGTCGCAGTATCGCGCCCTCGCGGAGCGCCTCGGCATCCGCCTCATCCATCACGACGGCGGCCAGGAAGAATCGCTCTCGCGCCTGCCGGACATGATCAACGGCGCCGATGCCGTGCTCTGCCCGACCGACTGCGTCAGCCACGCCGCCTATTACAAGCTCAAGCAGCACTGCAAGCGCACCGGCAAGCCCTGCCTGCTCTTCAAGGGCGCCGGCGTCTCCGGCTTCGCCGTGGCGCTGGCGCGACTCTCGGCCGGCCAGGCCAGCATCGCGACCGCCCGCACCGAGAACTGAAGCCAGGCAAAACATACGACGGCACGGCGCCGCCACGACGCCACGACGCCACGATGCCATCCTATGCGACATCGATATCGCGGCCAAGCGCATTCTGCGCGGGGTGACTCACTCTGCCGCGCCGAGCCCCCAGCGGCCGAGGCACCGGTAGGAGGCGCCCGCAGCATCGAGGTGCGACTGGACGAGGACGAAGTCGCGCACCGGCCAGTCGATCGGCGGCTGCGGTGGCGGGGTAGCAGCGTTGCGGGCGTTGCGCAGCAGGGTGACGTGGGCGTTGAAGGGGCTCGCTTCGAGGGGAAAGCTGGCGGCGGCCAGGCGCGTGTGCAGCTCGGTGGCGAGCGCCGCCAGCGCGGACGGCGGCGAAGCCGATTCGATCCAGGCGAGGTGCTTGCGCGGCAGGCCGCGCAGCCGGTCGAGGCGGAGCGTGAAGGCGGGAATGCGCACGGCGGCGGCGACGGCTGCGAGCGCCTCGATCCGCTGCGGTGCCACCGTGCCGATGAAGGCCAGCGTCAGGTGGAGGGTTTCGCGCCGCATGCGGCGGCCACCGAAGGCGTCGTGCGCGGTGGTGGCGACTCGGACCAGCTTGTCGGTGATGGCATCGTCGGGCCACAGCGCGAAGAAGACACGCGCCGGCGCCGCGGCGGCTTCATCCGGCATCGCCGGCCGCGACGCGTTCGAGCAGGGCAACGGCCTGCGCGGCGATGCCCTCGCCGCGCCCGGTGACGCCGAGGCGTTCGGTGGTTTTCGCCTTGATGTTCACGTCGCCGGCGCCGAGGCCGAGGTCGGCGGCGATGTTCGCCGCCATCTGTGCCACATAGGGCGCCAGGCGCGGCGCCTGGGCGACGACGGTGGCGTCGACGTTGACCACCCGCCAGCCGGCCCATTCGATCAGGCGCGCTGCCTCGCGCAGCAGGCGGCGGCTGTCGGCGTCCTTGAAGCGCGCATCGCTGTCGGGGAAGTGGCGGCCGATGTCGCCCAGCGCGGCGGCGCCGAGCAGCGCGTCGGTGACGGCATGCAGCAGCACGTCGGCGTCGGAATGGCCGAGCAGGCCGCAGGTGTGGGGGATGTCCACGCCGCCGAGGATCAGCTTCCTGCCCGGCACCAGCGCGTGCACGTCGAAACCCTGGCCGATTCGCATCACGATCCTTTCCGGTCCAGCAGGATCCGCTCGGCCAGTGCGAGGTCGGCGGGATAGGTGACTTTCAGGTTGGCGGCGTCGCTGTGCACCAGCCGCGGACGGTGGCCGAGCGCCTCGATGGCCGCGGCCTCGTCGGTGACGCCGCGCGCCTGCGCCAACGCTTGACACAGCAGGCCGTAGCGGAACATCTGCGGCGTCTGCGCCTGCCAAAGCGCCTCGCGCGGCACGGTGGCATCGATGCGCCCGTCGGCACCGGCCCGCTTCAGCGTGTCGGCGACGGGTGCGGCGAGGATGCCACCGACGGCGTCGTCGCCCACGGCGGCGATGAGCGCGTCGATCTGCTGCAGGGTGAGGCAGGGGCGCGCCGCGTCGTGTACCAGGACCCAGTCGTCCGCGGCAGCCTCGTCGGCCATGGCGCGCAGCCCGTTGCGGACGCTGTCGGCGCGCGTCGGGCCGCCGCATCGCAGCGCCACGGGCGCCGCGCCAGGCTCGCTCCAGGGGTGGCGCGCCCATTCGCCGTCGGCTTCGGCGAGGACGACGAAGACGCGGGCAATGCGCGGCGAGGCGCAGAGCGTCCGCAGCGCCTGGTGGATGAGCGGGCGGCCGGCCAGCGGCAGGTATTGCTTCGGCAGCGAATCGCCCATGCGCGTGCCGGTGCCGGCGGCGGGCATCAGGGCAAAATGGCGTGGCATGCGGTGATTCTAACCCGACGCTACAATGGCCGGAACGCACTGAACGGGCGAAAACCGGTGGATTCCCTGCTGCAACTCCTGGATGCTCCGCCACACCTCGAAGCCTTTCTCACCAGCCTGGCGATCGGCCTGCTGATCGGCGTCGAGCGGGAACGCCGCCGTGCGCCCAAGGCCGGCCTGCGCACCTTCGCCCTGGTGGCGCTGCTGGGAACCCTCGCCGCCCTCCTCGCGCAGGAGGCCGATTCGGGTTGGGTGCTCGCTGCCGGCCTGCTCGCCGTCGGCGCGACCATCGTCGCGGCGAACATCAACCAGCCCGACGACGCCGGCGATCCGGGGACCACCTCCGTCATCGCGCTGCTGGTGTGCTACAGCCTCGGTGCGGTGGTCTGGTTCGGGTACGGCACGCTGGCGGTGATGCTGGCCATCGCGACGACGCTGCTGCTCTACTTCAAGGCCGAACTGCACGGCATCTCGGAACGCCTGACGCCGAAGGACCTGATCTCGATGCTGCAGTTCGCCGTGCTGTCCCTCGTCATCCTGCCGATCCTGCCGGACGCGGATTTCGGCCCCTATGCGGCCTTCAATCCGTTCCAGATCTGGCTCATGGTGGTGCTCATCTCCGGCGTCAGCCTGGCCGGATACGCGGCGCTGCGCCTGGCCGGGCCGCAGCACGGCGCGGCGATGATGGGCTTCCTCGGCGGGCTGGTGTCGAGCACGGCGACCACTGTCGTCTTCTCGCGCCATGCGCGCGCCCACGAGCGCCTGGCGCAGACTGCGGCGGTGGTGGTGGTCCTCGCCAGCCTGACGGTTCTCGCGCGCCTGGCGCTGATCGCCGCCGCGGTGGCGCCGGACATCCTGTGGCCGCTGGCGCAGGTCTTCGGCGGCGGGCTGCTGCTCGGCCTCGCGGCGGTTGCCTGGGGCTGGCGCCGCCTCGACGCTTTGGGCGAACTGCCGGTGCCGGACGTGCGCAATCCGACCGAGATCC
>Ga0138256_10007818_pt1 | contig 11266 bp, 4 predicted proteins | sample KNB2016incub_MG_FD_105486 | JGI IMG/M metagenome (GOLD analysis project Ga0138256, IMG submission 105486) | Active sludge microbial communities from wastewater in Klosterneuburg, Austria - KNB2014incub_MG | ecosystem: Engineered > WWTP > Activated sludge > Unclassified | place: Austria...
AAAGGGGTTAAAGGGGTTAAAAATGAAATTTGCAAGGATAGATTAAATGATTTCACTTAAACACATAAAAAAAGTTTTTCATCCGGGAGAAATCAATGAGGTGGAGGCCCTGGATGATATTTCATTGGATATTCATAAAGGGGAGTTTGTTGTCCTGGTGGGTGCCAATGGAAGTGGCAAAACCACTTTATTAAATATCATTGAAGGTGCAGAATTTCCGACCAACGGCACTGTTGAACTTAATGGCACGGAGGTAACTGACCTGCCAGAATACAAAAGAAGCCGGTGGATAGCCAGGGTTTTTCAAAATCCTCATCATGGTACTGCGCCTGATTTATCTATTCTTGATAATTTCCGGCTCGCAGCCTTGAGGACACAAAGTAAAAAACTGCGGATAGGCACTACAGCAGCTTTTAAAAAACAAGTTCAGCAAAAAATCAGTGTGTTGGGCATGGGGCTGGAGAATAAAATTAGTCAACCCATGGGTAATTTATCCGGCGGACAAAGGCAGGCGCTGACGCTGCTGATGAGTGTCATGGACGATACTGATATTTTATTGCTGGACGAACCGACTGCTGCTCTTGATCCCAAATCTGCGCTGGTGGTTTTAAAATTAGCAGATCAATTGAATAAAGAAGAGGGTATTTCAATTGTTTTAATTACCCACAATTTAAAAGATGCCCATCAATACGGAAATCGCCTGATTCAATTTTCTGAAGGAAAAATAATCCGTAATGTTCCCGCTGAAGAAAAATCTAAATTGGTTCTCCAGGATATTTATAAATGGTTTGAATAATAACTCTGATTACCGCTATTACAAATGAAGTAGCTTAAGGATCCTATATAATCAGCCACCTGATTACATTTGGTTTATTGGAAGACTGATGGTAAATTCCGTAAATGCATTATTTGAAATATCCTGGTTTGGATTGGGAATATCATTCTCATTAAAGCTCCTTACGGTCAGCGTGCCTTCATGGGCTTTTATGATATCATAACTAAGTGACAGCCCTAAGCCTGTTCCTTGGCCGGTCGGTTTGGTAGTAAAAAAGGGTTGAAAGATTTTACCGATGATGTTTTGGGGGATGCCGATGCCGTTGTCTTTGATGCGGATTTCTATTTCGGATCCCAGGTGTTTCGTAGAGAGTGTAACGGTGGGGGAGTATGTAAAACCAGGCAGGTTTACTCCAGGAATACCACGTTCCAAACCTGCCAGGTTTGTCCGCCCCCCCACCGCACTAAGGCTGCGCTCGGCACAGGTCCAAAACGCATTATTACATAAGTTTAAAATGACCTTGCCGATGTCCTGGGGTATTACAGAAATTTGCGGAATCGTTGGATCTAAATTCATTTGCAATTCCGCAGTGAAATCTGGATGTTTGGCACGAAATCCGTGATAAGCCAGCCGAAGGTATTCCTGAGCTAAAGCATTGACATCAGTAAGTTCCCTGGTCCCCGAACTTTTGCGACTATGCAAGAGCATTCCTTTTACGATCGCATCTGCCCGCTTTCCATGCTGACTTATTTTTAAAGAATTCTGCTCTAAATTCTGAAGAACCTCTCTTTGAAAATTTTCATCTCTTGCCTCAATCTCTTTATAATCTTCCTGTCCGGCTGTGCTGGCCAGACGGGCATTTTTCAGTTCATTAATGAGTTCAATGTTTACCTCTGAAAAATTATTGACGAAATTGAGTGGATTCTGGATTTCGTGCGCTATCCCTGCTGTCAGTTCTCCCAATGATGCCATTTTTTCAGATTGGATCAGTTGTGCCTGGGTGGATTTGAGATTGGTCAGGGCGGTTTCTATTTCTTTATTTTGTTTGCCAAGTAATGAATTGGTTTTTTTACGTTGCAGATTGCTTCGCCATAATAAAGCAGCGACAAGAAGGATGGTGCCTAACCCGCCGAGCAGGGAATTTGTTCGCAGCCGGTTTTGATACTCCTTCCTGGTAGCCTCTACTTCCTGTTGTCGTTGTTGTGCTTCAAAATCTATATTCTGAAATTGCTGGACTTGTTTAGAACTAAAAAGAACTTCGTTTATTTTAATAATCAAAGTCTGGTATTTTACTGTGCTGTCGCTTTGGCCTGTCCGTTTATAGTAGTCCGCCAGTGCAGTGTAACACCGTAAAAACAAATCCGGGGCATTTAAGGTTTGCGCAACTGTCAGTCCATGTTGAATATGGTGCAGAATAGAATCCGTAGTGCCGGAAGATTTATAGATATCTGCCAGTGCAAGGTGACTGGCGACCACACCTCTGAAATAACCATATTGGGTGCTTTCGGACAATGCCATGAGGAATTGAGCTTTGGCTTTGTCCGGTTGTTTCAGAACAACGTATACCCTGCCAAGGTTTAACAGGTTGCTTCCTAAATAACGGCGATAGTTGGCCTCGATGGCATAATCATACCCCTTTTGAAGACTTAATAAAGCGGAGTCCGGTTTATTCGATAAAAGATAAATTCTACCCAAGGTGGTATAGGTGATACTCAGGACTCGCAAATTATTAGATTGCTCAGCAAGCGGGATGGCTTCTTTAAAATAGGTCACCGCTTTATCATAATTGCCGTGATTACCATATAAGATACCGGTGTATTGCAGAATTCTGCTCAACTTGGTAATTCGCTGCATGGAGGGGGATACCGATCGATCTGTAAAATCATCATGTACCGGAAAATGAGGTGGTAAAATCTTTTTTTCGCTGGACGGATCTTTTGCAATGGTTATTCCGGCTAATAAAGTCTGAAGAGACCTTGGATAATTGCCCAGATTAAGTAGTGCGTAACCCAATTCACCAAATCCAACTATTTCTTCCAGTTTGAGATTAAGTTTCCTGGCCAGACCTGGTATCTCCGTGGCATAGTGATAGGCACTATCGGGATTTATTTCTGAATATTCATTAGCGATTCTTTCCAGCAAGAGCAATCGCATGGTATCATTTGCAACGATACTGATCTCCGATTTCAAGCTGTCAAAAATATTTTGCTGGGCGGAGATCGCATTTATGGGGAACAGGAGAATAAGGATATATATAATTTTTCTTGCCAATGTTTTTATTGATTGCAGGTAAATTTAAAATAAACTTTGAATACATGCGGGATTCTACATACAGGATAGATTTTGAAATCGTATTACTCCCTATTAAATTATTCATAGCGCCTTCCCCTGGAGTGATTTTGATTTCATTACTTCAATAAAGTTAGTTAAATATTTTCTTGAAAATTTCGCAGGCTTAGCATAAAAAATCAACTCAGCAAAAAATCCTGGCTCAACCCGATAAAGAAAATTCTGCGCTGAACATAGAATTTTAGTTTTAGTCCAGGTCTGCAACCATTGTATTTTTTCTGCCCGGTAAAACGATAAATGGAATCACGCCGATTATAGGATCACAAAAACAGGAGACCGGTATCTACACTTCAAAATAAAAATAAATAATATGCATACAATCATTTGAATTTGCCTAATTTCAAGAACCGTATAATCTATTTCTCTGACCGGAAAAGATTAAGTTATACTGGACGAAGGATGATTTGACTCAATCGAACTATCCAAAATTATCCTTGTGTTGTATAGCTGGAACTGTGATTTTTTTATTTTTAAATATCTCATTGTATGAACAAACTGTTAACTATTGATTTATTATTTCCAAAATCATTTAGAATCAGGAAACCCCAGTTGTTTCTTGCTTTTTGGTTTATTGGTACTTTGTACGCTTCTGATGGTTATTCCAGTACAGCGCTCAACCCTAAATCAATTCCCAAGTCTTCAACTACTTCCATTATGAAGATGAATTCTTCCGACGCATTCGCTGCCATACAGATTAATGGGCAGGTGTTGGATGAAGATGGGCTTGCGCTTGTTGGGGCAACTGTTCAATTAAAAGGAACGACGACAGGAACTATTACAGATGTAGATGGCCGGTTTGCTTTGGAGGTGCCGGATGGCAATGCCGTACTTCTGGTATCCTATGTGGGCTATCAGGCTCAGGAGGTCGCGGTCGGAAATGTATCAAACCTTGTCATCACCCTGGCGCTTTCAAATGAACTGCAGGAGGTTATTGTAGTGGGTTACGGCACACAAAAAAAAGCAGATTTAACCGGATCCGTTGCTACCGTAGATGTAAAACAAATGCTCACCCGGCCAGCAGCCGATCTCAGTAATATGCTTCAAGGCAGGGTAGCCGGGGTGGTGTCATCCGGGTCAAATCAACCCGGTGGCAACGGATATGTCCGAATCCGGGGGATCAGTTCTTTTGGCAGTAATGAACCCTTAGTGATCATAGATGGGGTTCAGACCAGTGGTACAAATACTGTAAATCCAAATGATATAGAAAGTGTCAATATCCTTAAAGATGCTTCGTCAGCTGCTATATATGGAGCCCGTGGAGCAGGAGGAGTGATAATCATCACGACTAAAAAAGGAGTGGCCAATAGAAACCGGATTACGTATGATGGGTTTTATGGAGTTTCTAAAGTAGTCCGCTACCCGGAAATGGTCAATACGGCCGAATTAGGAGAATTATTGTTTAAACAACAAATCGGTGCGGGTATTACTCCAAACCAACCTCAATATGGCAAAGGTCCAACGCCGGTAATCCCGGATTATATTTTAGCAGGATCGTCCGGAGGACTTTTCGAAGGCAATCCCGCAGTTGATCCGGCTAAATACAACTATGACCAGACCGGTTTTTATCAGATTGTAAAAGCAAATAAAGAAGGTACGGATTGGTTTAAGGAACTTACCCAGCTTGCTCCGACTCAAAGTCATAATCTTACTGCTTCAGGAGGTACAGACAGAGGAGTCTATAGCATTAGCCTGGGCTATTACAATGAAGCTGGCTTGCAGAAATATACCTTTTACGACAGGTACAGCGTTCGGGCCAATTCCGAATATAAATTAGGCAAACGCATTCGATTTGGACAGACCTTGTTTGGCTCCTTACGAAACAGAAAAGGATCCGATGACAATGCTGAAGGAGCGCCCTGGTCTAATGCTTATCGAATGCAGGCTATAGTACCGGTATATGATATCATGGGCAATTTTGCGGGTTCAAAGGCTCCGGGCACAGGTAACGGCTCCAATCCGGTAGCCACGTTGTTCCGTGCAAAAGACAACAAGGATAAAGATGTCCGTTTGTTAGGAAGTCTTTACGCAGAGGTGGACTTGTTTCGTGGATTATTATTCAGATCCAATTTTGGTATGGATTACAATAACAATTTCAACAAATCCTTTCGCGAGCCCAATCCCGAACATTCCGAAGGCAATTTCCAGACTACATATACCCTTCAAAGCGGTTTTCAACAACGCTCTACGTTTACCAATACTTTAAATTATACCAAAAGTATAGGGACCCACGATTTTAATCTCTTGGCTGGAACTGAAATTGTAGAATATAAAAGGGAACAAATCGGGGGCGACCGATCCGGGTATTATCCTTTTACAGACCAGTCCTTTTGGGTCTTGGACAGGGGAAACCCCGTGGGCCAAAACAACTTTTCAAGCCTTACTGAGGAAGCGTTGTTCTCTGTATTTGGAAGAATAGATTATTCGTTCAAAGGCAAATATCTGCTGAATGCGACCATCCGCCGGGATGGGTCCAGTAAATTTGCCCCCGCAGTCCGTTATGGGAATTTCCCCTCTGTCAGCGCTGGTTGGAGGATTTCGCAGGAAGAATTCATGCGTGGATTTCGTTTCATCAACAACCTGAAACTGCGTGCCGGATTTGGGATTGTCGGAAACGATCAGATCGATGGCAACAATCAATACAGCTTTTATCGTTCTGACCCCGGTCGTTCATTTTATGATCTGGGAGGCGCCAATACCTCTACGATTGCGGGATATGACCTGGACCGCAAGGGTAATCTCAATTCCAAGTGGGAAGAAACTTCTACCATCAATCTGGGTTTTGACCTGGCTATGTACAACAACCAATTTGAAATGAATTTTGATATCTACAGTAAAAAGACATCTGATTTATTGGTACAGATTCCCCGGCCTGGTGCAGAAGGCGATTTTACAGCCCCGTTCATCAATATTGGAAATACTCAAAATAAAGGGATCGATATGGTATTGACGTATCGGAGCAAAGCATCTTCAAAAATTATGTATTCTGGCTCTGTCAATTTTACCGCGTATAAAAACGAGGTGTTGAGTCAGGGGGTTGACTTTTTTACCAATACGACGCGCAATTCACCCGTTTCACGAACCCTGACCGGAAACGCAATAGGTATGTTTTACGGCTATGTTACAGATGGATTTTTTAATACCGTGGAAGAAGTCGCTGCCGCGCCTGCTCAACCCGGTTTAAATAAAAACAATCCACAACAGTCTGTCGGTCGTTGGCGCTTAAAAGACGCTAATGGAAATGGAAGTGTCACTGCCACAGACCGCGAGTTTTTGGGCAGTCCCCATCCTAAATTTCAAACCGGATTCAATTTTGATGTTGCTTACAAAAACTTTGATTTAAACGTATTTGCATTCTGGAATTATGGCAATCAGATTTATAATAACACCAAATGGTGGACAGATTTTAATGGCTTTACCGGCAATCGCAGTAAAAAAATGTTGTACGACAGCTGGACTCCGGAAAATAAAAATGCCAGTTTGCCCAAGCTAGATGCGAATGATAATATCAGCAATTCTGTTCCACACAGTTATTTTGTGGAGTCGGGGTCTTATTTCAGGGCAAAGACGGTACAGCTTGGTTATACAGTCCAGAATGGGTTGAGTAACCGCATTGGAGCCAGCAACCTTCGATTTTATATTCAGGCACAGAATTTATTTACAATCACACCTTATTCCGGCCCGGACCCTGACTTATTGGATGTTGGCCGGGGCGATATTGGTTTGGGAGTTGATCATGGCCGTGTACCAAATCCATTTCAGATCTTAGGCGGTTTGAGTGTAACTTTTTAATTCATCCGTCTTAAAGAATATTAGTTAAAAAAATAAATAAATAACTGACATGAAAAACTTTAAAATATATATCAGTCTTTTAGTGATCAGCCTTGTTCCGGCCGCTTGTGTTCAGGATGATTTTCTAGATCGTATACCAGTGGGGGTCTTCAGTGAAGAAGCGCTGAAAACCAAATCCGGTATCAATGGCATTTTAGTAGGAGCTTATGCAGGCCTTAATGGATCGATGTATGGCAACGGCTCCAGTGCCGGGGCTGACGTGAATACATTTTCTAATTGGGTATTTGGAAGTTTAACCTCTGATGACGCCCAAAAAGGAGCAGATGTAGGAGGTAGCCGAAGCAATATAGAGCGTTATGAGATTGCTGCCGACAATACCAAACTCGATGACCGGTGGCGTTTTTGTTATGACGGGGTTGCCCGATGCAATGATGTCATAAGGATAACACCTGAAGTCAAAGGGCTGACTGAATTAGAGGTTAAGAATCTGATAGGACAAGCGCGCACACTCCGTGGGCTTTATTATTTCCATGCCACTGTCATATTCGGGCGATTGCCTTATGTGGATGAAAAGACAACGGATTTTTTACTGCCCAACGATCGCGTGCTTTGGACCGAAATGGAAACCGATCTTAAATTTGGATACGATAACCTGCCGGAGACTTTTCCAGAATTGGGCCGGGTAAATAAATGGAGTGCCGGTGTAATGCTGGCAAAGATATATGTCCATCAGAAAAAATATGCACAGGCCAAAGCGCTGTTAGATGTAATTATTGCTTCAGGAAAAACGACCCGTGGCGTAAAATATGCGCTAATGGCGCAATATCACGATAATTTCAAAATCGCCACACAAGGATCCAGTACGGATTCAGAAAGTGTATTGGATGCCCAATATTCCGTCAATGATAATGGAAGGGGTTTTAATGGAGGATTAGGTGAAAACCTCAATTTGCCACACGGAGGCTTGCCTACCCAGCCCGGGGGTTGCTGTGGTTATCATCAGCCATCACAGGATTTTGTAAATGCCTTTCAGACCAATGCTGAGGGTTTACCTTACCTGGATAGTCATAATGCGCAGGAAGTAAAAAATGATCAGGGTATAGAAAGTTCAGCTCCCTACACTCCGCATACCGGACCTTTAGACCCCAGATTGGACTGGACCGTAGGCAGGAGAGGCATACCTTATTTGGATTGGGGACCTCACCCGGGCAAGGCATGGATCCGGGATCAAAATTATGCCGGTCCATTTTCGCCAAAGAAAAATGTTTATTATAAAGCAAACGAGGGTGTATTGACGGAAGGTACCAGCCGTCAGCTTTCTGCCAATAATACCAGGATCATTCGTTTTTCGGATGTTATTTTACTGGCTGCTGAATCCGAAGCTGAACTGGGCAATTTTGAAAAAGCCAGAGAATATGTCAATCAAATCAGAAAGCGTGCTGCCAATCCTGCCGGATTTGTCAAAAACCCCGATGGATCACCGGCCGCAAATTATGTAATCAATGAATATACCACAGCCTGGACGGACAAAGCCTTTTCGCTGAAAGCGGTCAGATTTGAGCGAAGGCTCGAATTGGGTATGGAGGGACACCGTTTTTTCGATTTGGTTCGATGGGGCATTGCCAAGGAAGTCCTCAATGCCTATTTAGCGTATGAAAGAACTAAACGCTCTAACCTGAACGGGGCCTCCTTTAAAGATCATAATATTTTATTTCCGGTACCACAGCGTCAAATCGATGCCACTAAAAAATCGGATGGTACTGCTACGTTGACTCAAAACCCCGGATATTGAAATATGTAAACGCTTAATACCAACTTTTAAAAAAAAGGCGCGGGAAAAATCCTGCGCCTTTTTTATTTATTTGATCCACTTATGCTGAAGAGGACATTCCGAATTGTGAAGGGTATTGCGATGAATGATATCCGGGGTTTATAATATCATAAATTGTCCGAACCATGATTTATTTGATTTAATGATGGCGATGATTTTATAAATAATGTAATCATACAAATCCTCTAATCACAAGAATCATAGTTCAGACAACAGGCAACTCTATAATAAACTCACTCCCTACTCCTACTGCAGTCACTACTTTCAAATCTCCTCCGTGTGCCTTTACAATATCATATGCCAGCGACAGCCCCAGCCCTGTCCCCTGTCCAGTTGGTTTAGTCGTAAAAAACGGCTGAAAGATTTTATCTAAAACATGCTGAGGTATGCCTGGACCATTGTCTTTTACCCGGATTTCAATATTATTACCTAACATCTTTGTAGATACAGAAACGGTTGGTTCGTAATTCTTGTCTTCCGAAGCTTTAGCGAAGGAGGACTTTTCATGAACAGCGTAAAAAGCATTGGTTATCAGGTTAAGGACAGCCCTGGCAATGTCCTGACCAACTATTTCTATCAAACCTATCCCAGCCTTCGCTGATCCTTCGGCGGACAAGGACTCATCAAAGTCTGTGCGTAAAGTTGCATTGAATGCCTTGTCTTTGGCACGAAGTCCGTGATAAGCCAGGCGCAGGTACTCGTCTGCCAGCGCATTGATATCTGTCGGTTCTTTTTTGTTTTTACTGCTCTGGTCGCTGCTGCGAGAATGCTGCAACATACTTTTTACTATACCATCCGCTCTTTTACCGTGAAAGTGTATCTTCTCCAGGTTTTGCCTAATGGTATTCAGGATTTCAATTTCAGCACGCTCATCCCTTTCCTCCTTTCCCTTTTTCCTTTCCTCTTCCATTTCATCCAGCAACTCCTTATTTACTTCTGAAAAGTTATTGACGAAATTGAGCGGGTTTTGGATCTCATGTGCAATACCTGCAGTGAGTTCACCCAAAGAAGCCATTTTTTCAGACTGCACCAATTGTTGTTGTGCTTGTTTTAAGTTTATTAGCGCTTGGTCGACTTGTAGTTTTGCCGACTCCAGTTTGTTGAAATCTTCATATCGTGCGTAAGCTGTTGAAAAAGCATCCGCCACAGATTGAATCAGCATTAATTCATCCTCATGCAAGGCAGTCAGGTTACCCACATACAACATCCCTTGAAGGAATGGAAGGAAATGAAGGTGAAATCCTCCAGATGGGAGGGTAGCCAGATATTGTTCCTGAGAAGCCATTGCCCCCAGCTTGACCAGGTTGGCAGCAAATTCTCTAAAATCTTCCTCGTCCCAATGGTCGAGGTACGCCTTTTTATCACGCCAGTGATTCAACAACTGTGAAATGTTGCCCGGAGTAGAATAAGGAATATCAAAAGCAGCCAGAGCCTTGCCTTCTGGTGTAGATAGGTAGGTATGTATCTGTTCAACCGGATTGTCCATGATAAAGACTCCGCATCGGATAAACGGCACACCCAGCACCGTGAGCTCCCTCCAGAGCAGGGGGATGATCTTTTCCAGGTCTGCCGGTGCACGCATGGACGCAATCTCGGCCCGGACTCTGTCCATAGAAGCTTGTTTCACGGCTTCCCGGGTATTGGCTTCTGATCTTTGTAAATCACTGAAGCGAGTGTAAGCCAGGGAAAAAACAGCAGTCGCTCTTTTTAATAATTCCCAGCTTTCTGCTGATATCTCGCCGGGAGAAGCAGCCCCTAAATATCCATTGGAAAATTTATTTAAATGATATGTCCTGTCGGGAATATTTTCTCCGTAAAAAGAATCATCAAAAAAGTCCGATTTATGAATACAATATTTTATCCATTCTTTCCTGGGTTCACCCTGCATGAGAATTGACGTCTGTTGTTGTTCTGCATGATAAAACTCAAGCATTTTTCTGCCTACCCAGGTATCGTTGAGATCCATGATCATGTAGTCCGATATGAGTTTTTGTTCAGTATGTTTATCGTCTTTAATAGCAAACCAGCAATTGGTTTTGCCTGTTGTTTCATCGTGAATATAAATTGAACACGTCTCCAGTTCCTCCACCCCCAATAAAGCCATTTCTTTGCGCAGCACCTGTGCTACCTCCTTTAATTCTTCCGGTTTCTGCATAGCCAGTGACCGTGCTCTTACTTTTTCCATTGCAGTTTCGATATGCGCCTGCCGGGTCTGAGCTTCCGCTTTTTTTAAGTCGATAAAACGGGTAAAGGTCAGGTTGAATACGGCTGCAAAACGACTCAGTAACGAAAGTACGTCATCGGACACTGGTTCCAGTGTAGTGATATTTAACCAACCTTGGGAGAAAAAAGATACCTGGTGTAAGCGACGGTTATTAAAATTTTCATCGTTGATCGCCATGCCGAGTTCATCTCTCAGGTATCGAATCCATTCCATTAAATCTTGTCCCTGTAAATCGATGATGGTTGATTTTTTACCGGCTTTCCAGGCTTCAACCATTTTATTTATGGTCGTTTTTTCA
>Ga0138256_10007819_pt1 | contig 11264 bp, 10 predicted proteins | sample KNB2016incub_MG_FD_105486 | JGI IMG/M metagenome (GOLD analysis project Ga0138256, IMG submission 105486) | Active sludge microbial communities from wastewater in Klosterneuburg, Austria - KNB2014incub_MG | ecosystem: Engineered > WWTP > Activated sludge > Unclassified | place: Austria...
TAGGTGTAGGTCTGCCCCTCGGCCAGGGGCGGCACATCACGATTGGCCATGACCACGCACGGGAGGCCATCGCGCAGCTCGATCCGAATCGTGCCGAAAGACTTGAGGGTCGTGTTGTTTGTCTTTCGGGCAAGGTCGTCGCCGTTGCTGAACGGACCCTCGTAGAAGTACTCCTCGCCCTGCTCGTTCAGCAACGTCAGGCGCAGATCGGCCCGGTTGCGCCCGGGATAAATACGTTTGACCGCGATGATCGACTCGGTGATGACGACCTTGGCCTTCTGAATCGTGAGCACCGGCGCCGGGAACTCGGCGAGGTTGAGCCGGGCAACCGCGTCCCCCACCAGCCGATCGGCCTCCACGCTGATTCGATACTGCAGCGGCATCTGGAGCTTGCCCCAAAACGCTTGGAAACCGCTCTCGAAAATGGCGTCGTTGCGTTTAGCCTGGTTGTCGCGCGGGCGCTTGGGCGCGGGCGGCGCCACGTCCCCGTCGCGGGTGTATTCCTGCTGCAAGCCTTCGGCGAAGTCGCGGTAGCTCTCGTTGGCGACCACCGTCAGCGTGTTGGCCTCGGTGTCCCACACCCGCTCACCGCTCTGGTTCACGCACAGGCGCAGTCCGCGCCCGATCGACTGGCGTCGCTCGATCTCGCTGGCGCTCTCGCGCAAGGTGCAGATCTGAAACACATTCGGGTTATCCCAGCCCTCGCGCAGGGCCGAGTGGGCGAAGATGAAACAGTGCGGCTCCTCGAACGTCAGCAGGCGCTCCTTGTCGCGCATGATGAGCTGATAGGCCTCCTGCTCGGCCTTTTTGAAATCGGCCGTGTTCGCGTCCTGGATGACCTCTTCGCCGTCGCCTTTGGCCTTCTTCTTCTTGGCGAAGTAGGCGATCCGAACATCCTCAGGATCGAGCTGCTTGAACGCCGCCGCGTTGGCGTCGTCGGCCAGCGCCCGTCGGTATTCCTCGTCAAACAGGCGCTTGACGATCCCGTCATCGTCGATGTAGCTCGCGACGCGATCGATGAAGAACAACGAAAGCACCTTGATCTGCTGCGCCTGCAACTCGGCTTGGGTCTTGAAGTGGTAACGAATCGTCTGGGCGATCTGGGCCCGGAAGATGGCCCCGCGGGCGGTGCCGCTGCGATCCTTGACCCCGAGCACAACCCCGTTGGCGAACTCGACATAGCCGTCTTCGCCAACCCGGATGTCCTCGACCACATAGCCGTCGCCCTGGTAGGCGTCACGGCCAGTCTTGCGCCCGAGATCGTCGCCGACAGCGAGGGTGATGTCCTGCAGGGCCGTCTTGCCGTCGCGGGTGACCTGGGCCCGAACGTTCGCGCGGATGCCGTCCTTTCCGCCGATCACGGCGCGGACCTCGAGCAGGGGCGCGTTGGCGTTCTCCCGTTCGCTCACGCCGATGACCTGGATCTTCTTGACCAGGTTGCGCCGGAAGGCCTCGACCGGGGTGAGGCGGTAGCACAGGTTGGGGCTCTCGCGATGGGTGGCGCTGAAACGCAGGGTGACCAGCGGGCGCAGCGAGCGGATCGCCTTCTTGGCCGTGTCGCTGCCCATCCGCTGGGGCTCGTCCAGGATGATGATCGGGCGGGTGTTTTGGATGTACTCATACGGCAGCCACTCGCCGGGGAGCTTCTCGCTGGCCTTGTAGAGCTTGTTGCTGCCTTTGTTGAAGGCGTCCAGGGTCATCAGCAGAATGCCGGTGTTCGGGCTGCGGGCAAAGCTGCCCACCCGGCCCATCTGCTCGCCGTCGTATTCGATCAGGTCGACCGGCTCGTTGTCGTAGAGCGCGCGCAGGTGGTCGCGCATGATGGCGAAGCTCTTGCGCACGCCCTCGTAGATGGCGACGCTGGGCACGACCACGACGAACTTGCTGAACCCGTATTTCACCCGCAGCTCGAAGATGGCCCGCAGGTAGACGTAGGTCTTGCCCGTGCCGGTCTCCATCTCGAGGGTGAAGCTCGGGGCGCGGTGGCTGCGCCCGCCCGCGGCCTCGAGGGTTGGTCCATCGTCGATGTCGAGCCCAGCGCTGTATTCAGGTGTGTCAAAGCCGCTACGGCGCTGGACCTCCAGCAGGTTGACGTGCAGCCACTGTGGATCGAGGTCCTCTTCGAACTCGGGCAAGTTACTGACCGCGGCGCCGTTGCCGCTCAGCGCGAAGCGCGTCTCGAGCCGGGCCCGGCCGTCGAACAGCCCCACCACCCCGGCGAGGGCGTCGAGCTGGTGCTGCTGGTCGGCGTCGAATTTGAGTTTAAGCATGGGGCGAACTATTCGAGAGCAGACAAAAGCGCCACAAGTCTCCGGCGCATCCGAGCGATGTCGAGGTCAAAGGAATGGGCTCGCGGCGTCGCTTCCTCGATTGCGTCGAGCAATTGCTGTCGGGTAACGATCCCCTGGCGCAGAAGGAACATGATGTCGTAGAAGTCGGTTTCAAATCCACGGTCGAGCTTGCTTAACGCGATGGCGACCGGATCAAACACCCAGAGTCGCACGTTGCCAAACGTGCCAACCAATCGATGCCTGCCCTCGCCGCCCTTCAGGCGCGGCACAAACGCGTCAAACGGAACGGCCTCCACATCCAGCCGCAATTCAGACGTGGTCCGGGCAACAGCGATCCGCCACGGATCATCGTCCGGCGGCGCATCACTGCCAACGATGTCAATATCCTGGGTGGCGCGCGAGTTGCCCACCAACAATAGCGCCGCGCCCCCGATCAAGTACAAATCCGCAGGCGCCGCAAGCCGCGCGCCAAGCGCTTGCGCGAATTGCTCGATGGCCTTGCGGGTCACCGAACGGCTCACGACCGCTCCTTGGAAAGACTCCGGATCACGCCATACGCGATATGCCGATAGGTGCCTTCCCAATTGATGAGCGCGCCAAACGTGACCGCGTTCTGGCGGGCCAGCCCAGCCAGAGCATTGGCGGGATCGCTGTCGCGGGCCTCAGGCAACAACGCAGCTCGAAAGTGATCCGGAAGCGGCGCCCAGACCGAACACAACGGCTTGAGCTCCACCGCGAAAACTCGTTGCAATCGGACCGCCGCGGAATACAGAAGGCGGAGGTGTTCCAGGGCGGGCGCTTCGAGAAGGCCGCTGGCGGCGAGGACGACAGGGTGCGCGTCTGGCTGGCTCAGCATCCAGGCGACCAAAGCGTGCCTCACGCGCGCGTTGCCGCTGGAGGCAAGCCCGACCGCGAGCATGACATCATCCAGCATCGGCGCATCTGGAGCGCTACCGCTCAGATAGGCCACGCCGCGGCGCAACAGGTTCTCCGCCAGGATGTCGTCCGTGGTCAACGTTGGGTTCATGCCTGCCTCGCCAACGTCGCCCGGTTGCGTGCCGCGTAACCGGGGCCTGGAAGGCCCCGTCTGAAAGAACAAAGGCCTCCGGCCCGTCGCGTGGTTCGTTTTGTCACGGCCAAAATGGCCGGAGGCCTACATGTTGTCCGCTCGAGCGATGCGAGCGCTTGATGCACCACAGCCTGGCGAGCCAATCGCAACATCGCCGTCGGCCTGCGACGCATGTGCGGGAGCGCAGGCCTCCGGCCCCCAATGCCCGCCAAGAAACGAAGCCCGGCCGGGCCGGAGGCCTTTGTCCCTTCAGACGGGGCCTTCCAGGCCCCGGTCGGCTGGGCATAGCCGACACGGGCATGACGCCCCGCCACCGTCATTCCCGCGCAAGCGGGAATCCAGTGGACGAATCCATGCGTTCGTCTCGGTTGAATCGGCATGGTCTCTTGCACTGGATTCCCGCTTGCGCGGGAATGACGGCTAACGTAGGATGTTCTACGGCGACCTAAGACGGTTTCCGGTTGAGGGCGGGATGTGACCGGCGCCATCAAATCACCTTCAGCTTGCACGCATCGGCCAGGCGCAGCTTGGCCTCGTCGCCCAGGGCGTGGTCGAAACAGATGAAGATGTCCTGATCCCCCAGGTGCACGTTCGCGATGGTGTCGGCGTAGATCCGCTCGTCGAGGCAGACGAACAGGCGGTGCTGCGAGGATTCGTGACTGACTCGCCGCACGACGTTGCGCTTGAACTCTGGCACAGCCGCCATTGCGCTGTCCAATGGAAAGCCCTCCTGCAGGGCGATCTCGGTCAGCACAGCCTCGGCCACCCAGCCCGGGCGGAGCGGGTGGTCGGCGGCCTCATCGAGGCGGGCCTGATATGCGGGGATATCCTCGCCCTCAAAATCCGCCCAGCGCTTGAACGGACTATCCTCAATCTTGAAGACCTTGAAGCCCAGGTCTAGAGGTTTTGCTGGCCCCGATTTCTGGTCGAGTTCTAGCTTGGTCTGCTTGGCAGCCTTAGCCGCTTCGTTTTGCTCGGCTTTGAGCTTCTTGATGACACGACGGATGCGCTCTTTGCTTATCTCGGTGATTGTCGAATATCTACCGTGGCTTGCCGACTCCGGTAGTTGAACCAGAATGAAGCGTCTCGACCCCGAGTCACTTGCATTCTGAGCAACAACGGAATGTGCGGTCGCGCCAGACCCAGCGAAGAAATCAATGACAAGCACCTCAGGTTCGACACCCGAAGTCGCTAGTTTTAGGCATTGAGCAATGAGGGTCGATGGCTTAGGAAAAGGGAATACGGGCTCAGACTCCTCAGGAAACAACTCTTTGAGCTCACGCTTGGCCGAATCATTGCTTCCAACCTCGTCGTATGACCAAAGCGTTTTGGCCTTCATGCCTTGACGCACTTCACTTAAGAAGAGCTTGAGGTTCGGTTGCGAATTTCCGTCCATTCCAAAATAGACGCGGTTGTCACGAATCAGCCTCGCTACTTCTGTCTCAGAAACGCGCCAATGTCTGTTCGGACCGAGCTCATGAATCCTGCCATTCGGAGCTCGAATGGGAAATCTGCCGTTTTTTCGTTCCTCGTTGGCGTACAACGGAATTGCTTTCCAGGGACCACGCTCGTCTCCGTCAGGATTCCTATAACGCTGATCCGCTTCCTCGCTGCGGGGAAGAAGGCGAATATTTCCAACTGTAGAGTTACTCAAGTACGCCAACATGTACTCGTGTGATGCGGACATCAGTGACGAGTCGTTCTTGGCTGTGTACATCTTCTCCCACACGATCTCTGCGACGAAATTTGCCTCGCCATATACCTCGTTCATCACCTGCCGCAGGTTGTGGACCTCGTTGTCGTCGATGCTGACAAAGATCACCCCGTCCTCGCGCAGCAGGTCGCGGGCGAGCAACAGGCGCGGGTAGATCATGTTCAGCCAGTTGCTGTGGAAGCGCCCGCTGCTCTTGGGATTGGCGACCAGGCGTGCGCCCTCTTCGTCGCGCTGGCCGGTCTTCTGCTGATACTCCTCGGCGCTTTCGCGAAAGTCGTCCTTATAAATGAAGTCGTTTCCAGTGTTGTAAGGCGGATCGATGTAAATCATCTTGACCCGCCCGGCGTAGGCCTTGCGCAACAGCTTGAGCGCGTCCAGGTTATCGCCCTCGATGAAGATGTTGCGGGTGCTCGCCTCGTCCACGCCCTCCCCGGGCGCGGGGACGAGCGTCTTGTGGACGGGGGTCAGGGCCAGGCGCCGGGCCGCCCGTTTGCCGGGCCAGTTCAGACCAAAGCTCTCGGTCGCGCCATCCTCGACGACTTCGCCTAGCGCAATCTTGAGGGCATCCCAGTCCAACACACCATCGGCGTTGAAGGCCTCAGGGGCCAGGGCTTTGAGCGCCGCGAGGCGGTCCTCGGCGAAGGTGAAGGCGGGGATGAATTTGGAGACCGGCATGATGCCTATTGTGGCGGCGATTCCGCGGGCGTAAAGCGGGCGCGGTGCCAGGCCAGATAATCGCCCGGCGTGCCGAGCGGAAACGGCAGCGCCGCGCGAAGTGGCGCATTGCCCAGAAAGTGCTTTCGATCAAGGGTGACGAAGAAGTCGGCATCCGCGCTTACGGCGGCGGCCAGCACCAGCGCGTCGGGGGCGTAGGTCAGCCGGGCCTGCAACCGGCTCACGACGGCCTTCCGCGGTGCGGCGACCACCGCAACGCGGGCCGCGTCCAGCCAGAGCGCCAGGGTCGCCAACTGCTCGGGCAGTTTCTCCCGCAGCGTCCGCTCGACCTCAGCCAGAATCGCGCCACTCACCATGAGACGGATCTGCCCCACCTCGCCCAGGCGCAGGATCTGGCGCGCCCCGCCCGTCGCCGACAGGATCGCGGCAAAGACCGCGCTCGAGTCGAGAAAGACATCAGGCGTCGTTGGTGTCATAGGCGCTGGTCCGGCCGCGCTGCGCGTCGAGATGAGCAAGCAGGCTTTCGAGCGATTCACCCCGTGCGGTTAGCGCATCGAGAAGCGGCTCGGCCAGGGCGTCCACCCGCAGGCGGCGCGGCACCAGCATCAGGCTGCCGCCACCCAGATCAATGATGGTGAAGCGCGTACCAGGTTTCAGATCATGGGCGTTGCGGAGAGCCTTGGGCAGGGTCAGATTTCCACGGGCGAGCAGTTCCGCCTCGCCCGATGTTGCGATTGTGCGTGCCATGGCCTGAGTATACCGTAATGCCGTAATGCGGAATTACGGGCCATCCTCTGCCAGTTCCGCCGTCACCCGGCGCAGGACGCGCTCGTCATCGTCACCGTAGTCGTCGAGATACTGGCTGAACTGCCGCTCGAATTGTCCGGCCCGCGATCCGACGCGAATGTACGCCCGATACGACCCGCACGAGAAGCGCGCGTCGCAGTTGCGGCAGATGTCACGGGCGAATGCCAGGCGGCCGCCCGGCGCCGGCGCCTGCAGCGTCTGGATCGGCGGCGGCCCGAATTCACCGCCCTCAATCTGGTCGACCACTGCCCCAAACTGGTGGACCGTCTCGCCGACCGTCCGGGCGTCGGAAGGGATCTGGATGATGGGATCCCACAATGCGAGAAAGTGCTGCAGCTTGGCCGGGTTGCTTGTCTCGTCGAGGGCGGCCTCGCGAAGGTCGCGCGGCAGCGCGGTGCAAATTACGCATTGCTCGTCCAGGGGCTGGCCGCGCAGGGTCTGCCAGATGTGGGCATACACGTTGAGTTGCTGGGCATACGCGTCGCGGTTCCCCCGCACCTGGTCGGACGAGTGGGTCTTCAGGTCGTACATCACCGTCCGCTCGTTCTCCCGCACGATGTCCACCACCCCCTCGATCCCGAACGGGCGCCCCTCCGGAGTGGTCTGGCCAGGCAGGTTGAGCTTGACCTCGGTCTCGGTCACGCTTGTGGCGACCTCGCGCAACTTGCGCCAGTACATCAGCACCTGCAGGCGGGCCGTGTCCAAGCTATCGCGGGTCATACTGTGCCCGCCCTCGAGCTTGAGCAGTTCGTAGTTGTCCTCGAAAAAGGCATTGATGCGGGCCTCGACTTCGGCATCGGTCATAGCGCACCTCCCCCGGCGGCCGTGCGCGCGGCGCGTTCGCCGATCAACATCTGGTGCAGGTCCTCGATGGTGCGATGGACCAGCGAGCCAAACATCATCGTCTGGGTCGTCGACGAAGCGAAGCCATAGCGCCGGAAGACCATGTAGCGCCGCGGGCACAGGTTGTAGAACATGTAGTCGCCGGTATACGAATAGGTCCGGGGCAGATCGGCCTTGTGACCGTGGAAGGCCGGCATGCTGGCCGGGTTGAAAGCAGGGATCCGCGTCGCATCTTCCTCGCACAGAGAAGCAATACCGGGATGGAGGCTCTGCCCTTGACCCTTGAAATGGGCGACGACCAGCAGGTTCTGCGCCCGCGACAAGGCGACATAGAACATCCGCATGATGTCGAAGCCGCTCATGCGCCCGAGAGGTTCGCGGGCATCGCTCGGGGGCAGCTGGGGATAGGTGATCTGCTCGACGATTTGGGGGCCGCTGTCGCGCTTACGCGGATTGCCGAGCACGACCACCGGGAACTCGAGCCCCTTGCTCTGGTGGATGGTCAGAAACGGAATGCGCCCACGCGGGAAGGGGTCTTCCTCGTCCTCGTATTCGCTCTCGGCGCGGCGAAACAGAGCGAAGAGATACGAGGAGAAGAAGCCGCGCTGGAATCCGTGCTCGGCCAACCCGGCCGCGGTGATCAGCGTGCCGCCGCGCTCATCGAGGAAGCGGGCCAGGTACTTCGAGAGCAGGCTCAGGTTGCAGATCGGGCCCTCGTCGCGCCGGCCGGCGGCATCGCCGCGCTCGGCCAGGTCGAACATCTCGATGAAATGGCGGAAGCCGCACAGGCGATAGAACAGGTCAAGCACGTGCCAGTCGAGCGAGGTCAGGCGGGTGATGACCTGGCCAAGGGTATACGGCTTGCCCGCCTCGGCCCGCCGCAGCACGGCTCGTTCGAGCCCGCGTGTTCCCAGGGTCCGCGCCGTTGCTTGCGACAGTCCCCGCGCCTGCAGCAACGCTGGGCGCGCCGCGAGGAAGTGGCATGGTTGGTTGAGGTCCCAGCGTTTGGCCTCAGCGACTCTTGTCAGCGCGTTGAAATCGGCGACAAGCTGGCTGATCTCCGCCCGTCGATCCTCGACAAACTGGCGCAATTGGGAATCCGCCTGCATGAGCGCAGCGGCGCGTTCTTCGGCCACGTTCAGCCATGCGGCGAGGTTGCGCATGTCCGAGCCAAACAGCTCGCCGGAGGGCGGACGGCCCAGGATCGCAAGCATCAGCCCGAGCATGTCGGTGGCCTCGGGCACCTCGAGGAAACGCCCTGCCCGCGGCGCGTAGACGTGCAGGCCCTGCGCCTCGAGAGCGTCCTTCATTCGGCGGACCTGCTCGTTCATCTTGCCGTCGTATTTGAGCGACGGGAAGAGAAAGGCGATCTGGTTGGGGTCCTCGACTTTGCCCGTGTCGATGAGCCGCCGGACCAGGCCGGCGATCTCGGCTGCCACAGCATCGGGATGGCCAGGCGTGCTGGCGACGACGGCCGGGCCAAAATCAGGCCGTTGGGCGGTGATCAGCTTGCCAGTGACCCGATAGTGGCGCCGCGGATTCGAGGCGTGCGCCCAGTCATAGCCATCCATGAAACGAGTGTAGGCGGTCACGATCGGCTTGCGCGAGCGATAGTTGCGGACCAGCGGGATCTGCCGGGCCTCAACGCCGAGATTCTGGCGGCAGCGGTTGGGGAAGTCGACGAAGTTCTCGACGGTCGCGCCCCGGAAACGATAGAGGGCCTGATCGTCGTCGCCGACCACGCATAGGTTGCGGTGCCCGGCCGCCAGGCGGAAAAACAGCCGCTCCTGTACGGCGTTGGTGTCCTGGTATTCATCGATGATGACATGCTTGAAGACCTGCCCGGACTGCGGATTGGCCTGCAGCACGTTCAGGGCGTCCTGCTGGAGCAGCGAGAAATCGACATTGCGTACGCGCCCAGCCCGAAGCGCGTCCAGATACGCGCCATACATCCGAAAGAGCGCCCGGCGGGTCTCGTCGGGCTCATTTGCGATCAAGGCGGCCGGGTCCAGACACTCCTCAGACAGCCGATTGAATAGGGAGATTGCGCTAGTCGCGGCCTTGTGGCGCGACGCGGAATTCGCGTTGCCAAGGGCGTCATTGATGGCCATTAGGCGTTCGTCGCCTTCCAGCGGGAGTCCGCTGGCGTCCAGCAGCGCCTCCCAATTGCGCCGGTCATAGACCCGGAAGTACTGGCTCAGTTCGTCGAGCAACAGTGGCGCCTGGCTGCGGGCGCGGTTGGGCGAGAAGTTGCGGTCGGTGGCGATGCGCTGGCACAGCGAGTGGATGGTGCCGACATACATCGCGCCGAGGTCGTAGGGCTGGCGAGTGTGGTTGCTGACCTCGCCCAGCAGGTCGCGCAGTCCCTCACGCAGTTGGGTGGCGGCCTTCTCGGTGAAGGTGGAGAGGTAGATCTCGCCCGGTTGGATGCCGTGATTGGCGATCAGGTTGACGGTCCGCCATAGCAGCACACGGGTCTTACCCGAGCCCGGGCCGGCGGGCAGATAGAGCGGGCCATTGACGTGGAGGATGGCCTCGCGCTGGGCGGGATTCGGAGCAAAACCTCGTGCGGACCAGAGTTGTTTGATGTCAACCACGGCAACGCACGGATCATACACTCACATCGCGGCTGATGAATAGAATAGATTCCATGGATCGACCCTACTTCGAGATATCTGTCGTAATCAGCGATGGCAACGAAACCAGGTTATCGGGCATTTTCTCCAGCATGACCGGTGTACGCACAGGCGATTTGTACTTGCTGTCACCAGCGGGCCAATTGATCGAGGGCAAGCTCTCCGACCTGACGGTGGAAGATCGTCGAGCGATATTTTCATGCGCAGATTAGGCGATTGGGACTAGTTTCGTTGCCGGACAGCGTTGCCGCTGTTTCGACGCCTATTGGGGTCCCCGCGCCGAAATCGTCCCCGATAACGCCCGGCGCTGGCAAAAAACCCGCTTCGTCGCCACGGATGCGGTAATGGTCCGGGGCACAGGCGTAGTCATGTTGCGGAAAGTGAACGATAACCCGATGGCTGAAGACCCGGACGTAAAGATCGTCTCAGGTGGATGGGATCACGAGCATTGCGCCATTGACTGGACAAAAATCGGCACGGGAGAAAATCCTGACGGTTACCGGGATCAAGATGGAGAGTGGGTATGCGAGGAGTGTTACGAAAGGTATGTGCTTACGAGGAGCCTTGATTCCATCGCGGAAAATTAGGGGGACATTGGTGCCTGCGCAATTCGGGGCGTTCGGTAGGATAATCGCAAAATGCTTGCAAGATTACGCATTCCGTCCGGTTGGAACATTGGTTTCAACACGCTTGCCGAACCGCTTGAAGGTTCTGACTTTCCGGAGCTTTGGGACCTCAAAGAGGATATCCTTCAATTCCAGAATCATCAGCGACGGGTGATCGTTGATCTTGGTTGGTTACCAGACTTCGATCCTAGTGGTTCGTATCGGCTTGTGACGGTTGCCCTTGAAAGTGACGAGGACCGCCAAATTGAGGCGTGGGCTGCGCCGCTGCGAATTCACACGAGCAAATCCTACTCCGAGATCGTGGAAGTCCTTGAAGCATGGCTGGAAGACGAGAGTCTCGCAGTCTCCGGCTGAGTAGTGACGCAACATGACAAAGAGGTCGGCCTGAGCATAGGGCAAATCGCCGAGCACTTCTCCACGGACCGAATGTCAGTCGGTTCAAGGCGCGAACCTCATGGCAATTGCCGCGTGTGAAAACGAAAAACCCCGCCGCATCTGCGACGGGGTCACGAACATGGGCGCGACAGGGATCGAACCTGTGACCCCCGCGATGTCAACACGGTACTCTAACCAACTGAGCTACGCGCCCTGAACGGGTGGGGA
>Ga0138256_10007820_pt1 | contig 11263 bp, 2 predicted proteins | sample KNB2016incub_MG_FD_105486 | JGI IMG/M metagenome (GOLD analysis project Ga0138256, IMG submission 105486) | Active sludge microbial communities from wastewater in Klosterneuburg, Austria - KNB2014incub_MG | ecosystem: Engineered > WWTP > Activated sludge > Unclassified | place: Austria...
TCAATGGATATGATGCTTTCACATCTTCTGAAATTTCCCCATTTGTCCGTACCCTGAATCGTACGGATGACATAGCCGGATAAAACGGAATCACAACCATAGTCAAACCATTCATCCGAAATTAACTCCACTTTACCTTCATAACAATCATCCTGATTGGATGCAATTAAGGGTAAGGTGGGCAATTCATAACAGGGTATGGTATCATTGGTACAATTTAAAATCGGTGGTTGTTTATCTTCTACTTTCAGATATCCCCAGCAGGAATTTCCCGTACTGATTTCAAAGACATTATACACCATGGTATAACCGATATGGCTTGCGTCTAATACATTTTCATCTTCAAACCGGTGCGTTCCAAAAGGATAAACCAACTGGATATCATACGAAAAAGTGCCGCATACGGATATATTTTCCAAGACATCGTCTGAAGAAATGAGTTCCATACAACCATTGCCCAGAGACACATTGACCAGATCGTTACATACCAGGTTCCGCATAAAGGTATCCGGCAGGATTAATGGCTTGTCGCATCCATCAATAGTATCACATCCACAGACCAATAAAACCTCCAGGCTTCCACTATACATATCATCGCAACCAATTACCACATTGTCCATATCCTCATAAGCGATTCCGTTGACGAATAAAGTACAACCTTCTGGAAGTTCCTCCAGCAGAAAAGAATCTACCGGTAAATCGGGAACTGTGCCATCTTCCTGGACATATAAAGTTTCCGGATCGCAGTTCAGTATTCTTTCATAAGCGCCGATATCAATGATGCCCTGAATGATCCGTGGCAAACCATCCAGATCAGTCGGGTGAGTATTGGCTGTATTGTCTCCCATATTGATAGCCGGTGATCCGGTCTGGACATGGAAATTTCCTGCCGCAGTAGGAGCATCCGTGTAATCCGGAGCATAAATAAATAGAGGATCGGTTCCGTCGGGAAGAATATTGTTGCCTCCATCAGTATAACTCTCTCCAGCCTGGGTAATAGAATAACTTATGGTTGTACTAAAGCTGCCTTGCCCGTCAAAGGCTACTTCATGATTCCAGGTAATACAACTTATCAATACCGGGTGGGCATCAAAATTGTAGAATGCGCCACCGGCTGCTCCCTTGTGGTTACCATTCAAAACTGTATTAATAAGAAGAGGAGCGCAGGTCCCGTTGGTTCCAAAATTGGCCATTCCGCCACCATGGAAATTTGCGTTATTTCCACTTATTATACAATTGGTAAACCTTGGATTGCAGGTACCAAATTCACCACTATTGTAGATTCCACCTCCTACGTCAAGGGCATTATTATTGTTGAAAATACAATTAATAAAAGTGGTATTTGAAATCCCGGATCCACTGCCGCTATTCATCACACCACCCCCATAATACGCCTGGTTACCAGTAAACGTACAATTTCGAATCGTTGGACATGAAGCATTTTCACTTCCGGATCCATCATTAAACCAGCCACCCCCTGCTGAATAAGGGAAACTTGGATTTGATTCATCATCCGTCAAATTCGCATTTCCGCTCTGGATACAAAATCCATCTACAATAGTGACCGAGTCTACTCCAAACGTAGTCACCACATGGAAACTATTACCAGCCAGAGTACCGTCCTGGTCTATATCTCCACAAAGAATGGTTTTATTGCATACCCAATCCCGAGGGCCATCACCCCCGGCAGGATAACCACCCAATACTACCATAGAGTCCAGAATATTAAAAGAAATCGTCCGGTCGGGAATATAGGAAGAGTCAATATTTCCACAGGCATCTACCAATAAAGTAGCCGTTGGATAATAAGTGCCCTGGGCCACCAAAATGGTATCTATACCACAGAACGAAGCCGCCAGTAATGCATCTTGAAGGTTGGTGAAAGCGCTATCCCAATTGATTCCATTATTGGCTCCGGTGGCTGATATGTCCACGTATATCACCCCAGTATATTGCCCGCATTCCGGTATGGTAGATTCATAAGCACCCATATCAATCGTCCCGCCTTGGATCCTTAGATTTCCCTCGATATCAAATGATTCAGAATTAGCTGCATTATCTCCCGTATTGATTGCAGGAGATCCAACCTGAAGGTGAAAATTTCCAACAAGGGTAGGTGCATCGGAAGATAAAGGAGCAATTAAAAATAAGGGATCGTCAAATATATTCCCGGTTACGTCATTGACAGCATCCCCGTCCGTCACCGAATTAAAATCAAAACCCTGGAAAAGACTATAACTGACGATAGGGGTGGACTGATGATTTTGAAAAACATCACCATTCGGAGACGCGTTATTCCAAAATATGCTGTTGACAACGATGGGTGTGCTATTCCCCATACTCCCGTTATTATACATCACTCCACCGCTGACATCACTGCGATTGCCATTAAAAGTACAATTGATGATTACCGGACTGCTGTTGCCTTCACTCCCGCCATTAAACAAAGCGCCTCCAATTCCCTGAGCATGGTTGCCGCTAAAAATACAATTGATTAGCAACGGCGAACTGGTGGTTTGGTTATTCGCATTGTTATATATTGCTCCGCCATGAAACCCGGATACATTACCGCGGAATTGACTGCTATAAATCCTGGGACTGCTGCTGACTCCAATGGAAGCACAATCATTGTATAATGCGCCCCCGTAATTAGCAAAATTGGAATGGAAAAAACAATTTCTGATCACCGGATTGGATGACACGTCGTCTGAAGCGACATTATACCATCCACCTCCTTCACCAAATTCATCCTCCCCATCGGCATTACCAAGAATGATACAAAATCCGTCTAAGACGGTGGTACTGTCGACGTTATACGTAGTCACTACATGATAACTGTTATCCGAAACATCGCCAGCAATACCAATATCGCCGGATAAAATAGTTTTGTTACAAATCCAGTCCCGATCTGTCAAACTACCTCCCCCAGATGGAAAGCCTCCTAATACCACTAAGGAGTCCAGAATATTAAAAGATGCCGTCCGTCCAGGTAAATATATGGTATCGATGACCCCTGGATTGCAGCGATCGAATACGGTATCAGGATTTCCGGGATAATATACCCCCTGAGCCACGAATATGGAGTCAATATCGCAGAAAAATGCAACCTGCAAAGCGTCCTGGAGATCTGTAAATGCACTATCCCAGTTGGAACCGTTGTTGGCGCCAACGGCAGAGGTGTCAACATAAATCACTCCGGAATATAGATTACAATCCGGAGCATTAAATTCATACGGTCCGATATCGATTTGGCCACCTTGTATTCTGGGATTTCTATCCAGATCTTCAGTTTCTGAATTTGCCATGTCATCACCCATATTAATGGCGGATGATTGGTACGGTACATGGAAATTACCTATTGAAGTAGGTGCATCGCCAGCCAGTATAGGGGTAATAAATAAAGGATCAGTGTCTGGTTTATTGGTGACGCTGGTGATGTCGGAACCGGCATCCAGACTTGTTGATTGAATGATACTGTACGTAACGAGCGTTGTCGACACACCGTTTTCTGCTATGAGGGGAGTTTGATTGTTCCAAAGGATGCTGTTTGTTATGATAACATCACAAGTTCCATTGATAGCTTCATTATATAATCCTCCACCGATGTCACCGGCTGAATTTCCACTAAGCACACAATTAATAATTGACGGGTTGGATTGTCCTTGACTCCCTTCATTAAACAGACCGCCACCGGCTCCAGCCGCATTACCACTTATAATACAATTGACGAGTATCGGCGAACTTCTACCGAAAAATCCCTGGTTAAACATAGCTCCGCCGCCACTCGCCTGGTTACCGCTAAGTATACAATTGGTGAGTGATGGGCTGGCTTCTCCACCATTCCTGCCATTATTAAACATTCCTCCACCATCTTCCAAGGCAAAATTTCCACTGATTATTGAATTTAAAATGGTGGGGTTTGAGCGGTTTCCCCTGCCGCTTCCTTCGTTGAACCATCCTGCTCCAACTAAATCCAGAAGTATGCCATCAGCATATCCACCCATGATGCAGAAGCCGTCTACCACAGTAAACTCTGACACTCCAATGGTGGTCACTACGTGATAGCTGTTGCCAGAATTCAGGATACCATCCCGATCGATATCCCCGCAGAGAATCGTTTTGTTACAAATCCAATCCCGCGATTCCGTACCGGCAAAGTAACCTCCTAATACCACCAATGAATCAGCGATATCGAAAGATACGTCTCTGCTTGATTCAATGTAAATAGTATCCTGCGGCAAATTAGTACAAGGATCCAGAGTGATCAAGGTATCCGGATAACTCGGGTAATAAGTTCCCTGTGCCACTTTGACGGTATCTATCGAATAGCACCATTTCGCAGCCTGTAATGCATCCTGTAAATCCGTAAATGCATTGGCCCAATCTAATCCTGTACGGTTTCCGGTCGCAGCGGCAGAATCAACGTACAGTGTGCCGGAATATAAATTACAATCCGGTAATGTAAATTCATAAGCGCCTATATCTATGCTATCGTTCTGAATTCTGGGGTTTCCAGCCAGGTCAAAAAGTTCTGTATTGACACCATCCAATCCCATATCGATGGCAGGAGAAAAAAATTGCAAATTGAAGTTACCGGCTGTGGTAGGTGCTTCGCCGGATTCGGGAGGATAAATAAATTCAGGATTGGTACCTATAGGTTTATTATTACCGGCATCTGTGGTATTTAATCCACCGGTCACTGATGCATTATTCAAGTCCGCAGAACCCTGAATAATTGAATAGGATACGGATGGAAACGCATTTTCGTTGTTGTAAAAAACCGGGCCTGAGTTACCTGCAGAATTATTCCAAAGGATACAATTAGTCAGGTTGGGAGAAGCTGTTCCAAATTCTCCACCATCGTTGTATAAACCTCCACCTTCAGCTGCAGCAAAGTTGCCTGAGATCACACAATTTGTCAGTACCGGAGAACTATTTCCTTCACCTCCCTGGTTAGCAAAACCGCCTCCCTGACCTTCTGTATAATTTCCTGAAACGACGCAATTGATCAATACTGGAGAGCTGTTACCTTCAGAAGCGCCAAAATTAAAAAAACCGCCTCCTCTAGCAATTGCTTGATTTCCAGAAACAATACAATTGATCAATACTGGGGAACTATTGCCTTCCTGATTCCCATTATTATAAAATCCTCCACCACTACTAGCGATTCCAAAAACAGTATTAGACGATATGATACAATTAATCAGGACTGGTGAACTGTTACCTCCGTCATCACCATTATTATATATACCACCTCCTCTGAACTGAGCGGTATTATTTGATATTATACAATTCCGTATAGTGGGGTTAGACCGGTTACCATCACCGGAACCATCATTGTACCAACCTCCTCCATGCCTATTGCTCAGTGGGGGCGTGTCTCCGTTGGCATTTCCTCCGGATATACAAAATCCATCAATTAGCGTCAGGCTATCCACAAAAAACGTTGTGACTACATGGTAACTATTATCTAATGAATCACCGGGTTCTCCAATGTCGCCACAGAGAATGGATTTTTGACAGACCCAATCCCGGGAATCCGTGCCAGGCAGGTAGCCTCCTAAAACCACCAATGAGTCGCGGATATCAAAGGAGAGGCTTCGGTCGGCTTCATAATAAAAGGTATCCGCAGGCAAACTGGTACATGGATCCAGCGTAATCAGAGTATCCGCAACACTGGGATAATAGGTACCCTGTGCAACTTTGACGGTATCAATAAACGTGCAGGATCTCGCCACATTCAGAGCGTCTTGAAGATCGGTAAAAGCATTGACCCAGCTCGTCCCGGTATTGGCGCCTGTCGCTGCTGAATCTACATATAAAATATTGCCTGTAAAAGAATTGCAATCCAGGAAAGACGACTCATATGCACCTATATCTACAGCAGAACCAATCGGTCTGATTAACCCATCCAGATCAAAAGCAGGGGCATCTGTCGAGGTGCCCATATCTATGGCGAATGACCCGGATCGCAAGTGAAAATCCCCATCGGCTGTAGGCGCTGCGCCGGACAAGGGTGCATCAATAAATAAAGGGTCTCTAAATTTATTGCCACCAAAATCAGTGTTTGCGTTTCCTTCAGTGATCGTTTGATCATTGATATGAGTCTCTCCCTGAAATATGGAATTACCAATTTCCGGAGTGGCATCTGTGTTCAAAAAAACAGGGCCATTTAAACTAACCCCATTATTCCAAAATATACAATTGAGTATCCTGGGACTGCAGACACCGGAATTGCCATCATTGGCCATAGCTCCTCCCTGAACCGCCGAATTACCACTAAATACGCAGTTGATATATTCTGACTGAGAATTACCATTGAAAGCATAATTAATTATAGCTCCTCCGGCATCAGGGGTGTAATTGCCGGTAAACAAACAATTGACAAAAACCGGACTGCTGTTTCCGCCGGGATTGCCACCGAAATTAAACACAGCACCAGCCCCGCTATCGGTCGAATTATTGTTGAAAATACAATCGGTCACTGAAGGGCTGCTGTTGCCTTCATCCCCATAATTGTAAAGTGCTCCACCCTGACGAGCGAAATTTTCTGTAAAGACACAATGGAGTATCGTTGGGTTTGAAATTCTAAAAAAACTACCGTCATTATACCACCCACCGCCAAGTTGATCCGAATTAATAATTCCGTTGGCATACCCTTGCTGAATACAAAATCCATCCACAATGGTAGCCGGGCTGACTGCCGTGGTCGTCACGACATGATAACTATTGTTGTCAAGGGTAACATCTTGCTGAATTTCACCGGATAAAATCGTTTTATTACAAACCCAATCCCGATCATCTAACCCTCCACCTCCGCCGGTGGGAAAACCACCCATCAAAACGGTAGAATCGGGTATATCAAAAGAAATAGAACGGCTGGGAGCATAAATGGCATTAAGCAAACCTGTGCATGGGTAATACTGGGCAAATGAATCTGCCGGATAATAAGTTCCTTGAGCTACTAATATGGTATCTATGTCGGCGCAGAATCTGGCTACCAGCAGGGCGTCCTGAAGATCCTTAAATGCATTGGGCCAGCTTAGTCCGGTATTGGCACCGGAGGCAGAACTGTCCACATAGAGAGTATTGGAAGCTGTGTACATGAAGCAGTCTGGTATTTGAGTTTCATAAGCCCCGATATCCACCAAATTATTGAAAATTCTATGATTTCCATCCAGATCAAAAAACGGATAACCGGTCAAGACATCAATGATGGCCTCATTCAAACCCATATTTATTGCCGGAGACACTTTCGGTAGATGAAAATCTCCATTATTGTTAGGCGCATCCCCACCCGAAGGAGAAAAAATAAATTGAGGATCATCAAATTTATTGCCTCCATTATCTATCGGCAATGGACCATTTGTAATGTCTGCAAATTCACCACCCTGAAATAAAGAATTAAAAACCAATGGTATGGAATTACTATTTCCAAAAACTAAACCACTAAACGCGGCATTTTTCCAAAAAATCGAATTGGCTATGATAACATTATCCTCATCACCAAACTGGGAAGCACTATACATTGCACCTCCTTCGTCGAAGGCCTGATTACCTGCAAGTACACAATTAACCAATACCGGCTCACTTTTACAATTATTCGTTTCACTATTATTATACATCGCTCCACCCCGGCCCTCAGCCAGGTTACCGGATAAAATACTGTTAATCAACAAGGGGGAGCTTTCACTGCCGGGCGATTCAGCATAATTGTATAGGCCACCTCCGTTACCCTGGCTGTGATTGCCTGAAATGACACAATTCAATAAAACCGGGGAAGCGATCCCGCCAAACCTACCATCATTAAACATACCCCCTCCACTCTCCTGAGCAAAATTATTGGAGATAAAGCAGTTGATGATAGTGGGATTAGAAGTATCTCCGGTTCCGATTCCATTATTGTACCATCCTGCCCCGCTCGACTCTGAAAAGGTCCCATCAGCATAACCATCCAATACATAAAACCCATCCACTACCAATAAATTACTTGTCAGGTACGTGTATACCACGTGATAACTATTGTCTGCATTGTCCTCCGGGTCGCCAATATTTCCACTAAGAATAGTTTTGTTGCATACCCAATCGCGATCCCCTATTAAACTGTCACCCTCTGCTGGTGCAAATCCACCCAGCATGACTACAGAATCAACCAGGTTGAAAGAACTATCTCTGTCTAAAACGGCAGGATAATAAGTTCCTTTGGCTACCAAAATTGTATCACAGGGATTCGCTGCATTCAATGCCAATTCTAAATCAGTAAATGCATTCGTCCAATTACTCCCATCATTGGTTCCCGCGGCAGAAGAATCTACAAACAAAATCGTGCCTGACTGAAAACTATAAAACCCGTGAAAAATCTGATTCGGTTGGGAAGGAGTCCAAAAATAAATACTGGAGACCAGCACTATTCCAAATAAATTAAGCAGCAACTGTTTTGGTGACATAGGAGAGGCATTTAATGATTCATTTTAATCCTGAAACAATTCGCTTTAATTGTCAGGAGAAGAATAAAATAAATTTCGTGATAATATCGGCGAAATATAAAATGATTAAAATGGTAAAATGAAGATAAAACATTTTATATCAATAGTTTAACCCGGAATATAATTAATTTAAAATGCCGAATAATGCCTTAAAATTCAGTTATTTATTCTTTTGATAATTCCCTGATTAATACTTGCAATTTGTGCAAATGAAAAAAGTTGAATCAAAATTCTTAGGAGTTGGCCAGTACTATTTCTATAGGACCTTCATAAAATAATATCTTAGTTTTGAGGTTGTATGAAAACAGTGATCGGTATTGACTTCGGGACGGATTCTGTACGCGCTTTAGCAGTCGATGCGCTCTCAGGAAAAGAATTGGGAAGTGCAAGCGCTATATACCCGCGATGGAATCAGAGCTTGTATTGTGACCCTGCAAAAAACCAGTGGAGACAGCATCCCCTGGATTATGTAGAAAGTATGGCCAGCGCTATAAATGCAGCCCTTGACATTGCCGGTAAAGACGCAAGAGATGCTGTAGTTGGTATTGCAGTCGATACGACGGGCTCCACTCCGGTGGCTGTAGACAGACAGGGAGTTCCCTTGTCATTATTACCGGAATTTGCAGAGAATCCACATGCCATGTTTATTCTATGGAAAGATCACACTGCCGTAAAAGAAGCCGCTGAAATCAACGATCTATGTCTACATTGGCACACCGATTATACTCAGTTTGAAGGAGGCATTTATTCTTCGGAATGGTTTTGGGCAAAAATTTTAAAGATCAGCCGGGATGATGAAACCGTCAGAAAAGCTGCGTATTCGTGGGTAGAACATTGTGACTGGATCCCATTTGTTTTATGCGGAGGAAATGATATTACCACCTTAAAAGCCAGCCGCTGTGCTGCCGGACATAAGGCGCTTTGGCATCCATCCTGGAATGGTTTGCCCCCAAATGAGTTTTTCAAAACCCTGGATTCCAAACTGGATGGATTAAGCGATCGGCTTTATAAGAATACCTATACCGCGGACCAAGCTGCAGGTCATCTGAGCGAATCCTGGGCTTTGCGACTGGGATTGAGCACTGAGGTTATAGTCAGCGTGGGAGCTTTTGATGCACATATGGGAGCAGTAGGTGGACAAATCGAACCCTTTGTATTAAGCAAGGTGATGGGGACATCGACCTGTGATATCCTGGTCGCCCCTAATGAAGAAGTTGAAAAAAAAGTAAAAGGGATCTGCGGTCAGGTCGATGGTAGTGTGATTCCGGGGATGCTGGGCCTTGAAGCCGGTCAATCCGCTTTCGGCGATATTTATGCCTGGTTTAAAGCGGTATTGGCTTACCCGGTTACAAAAATTCTTGCCGCATCAGCTCACCTGGATGAATATACCAAGTCGCGGTTGATAAAAGAGACCCTGGATCAAATGATCAACCAGTTGACTGAAGATGCTGCTTTGACCCCCATTGGGTCCGGTGGAATTTTATCCCTTGATTGGATGAATGGACGCAGGACTCCTGACGCCAATCAAAACCTCAAAGGAATGATCAGCGGCCTCCAATTGGGCAGTGATGCTCCGCTTATTTTTCGTTCCCTGGTTGAATCCACTTGTTATGGTGCTCGCCTGATTGTAGATCGTTTTATCCAGGAAGGTGTGCCCATCAAAGGATTGATAGGGTTAGGGGGCGTGGCAAAAAAATCGCCGTTTATCATGCAGACCATGGCCGATGTAATGAATATGCCCATTAAAATTGCCGCTTCCGAGCAGACTTGTGCCCTGGGTGCTGCCATGTTTGCATCTGTTGCTGCGGGCATACATACCGATATCATGGCAGCTATGGATGCCATGGGGGCTGGTTTTGATCAGGAATACAAACCCATACCAGAACATTCGCGTCTTTACGAACGATATTATCAGGACTATTGCAGCTTATCTTCGCAGATGGAACATCATATTATGAACCACCTGTCTCATGAGTAAGTATACCCAATTAAAAGAACAAGCTTACCTGGCCAATTTGCAATTGCCTGCTTTGGGTTTGGTCGTGTTTACTTTTGGTAATGCCAGCGCAGCGGACCGCGATAAAGGAGTATTTGCCATCAAACCAAGTGGCGTTCCCTATGCAGACCTTAGCCCGGACCAGATGGTCATCGTAGATTTTGAAGGAGCCATAGTTGAAGGAAACAAAAGGCCCTCTTCAGATACACTTACTCATGCCGTACTCTATAAATCGTGGAAGGAAATAGGGGGTATCGTCCATACCCACAGTACCTATGCGACCGCCTGGGCACAAGCGCTGAAAGATATACCAATCCTGGGTACTACACATGCAGATCATTTAACGACAGCGATACCCTGTGCTCCACCTATGAAGGATGAATATATTGCCGGGGACTACGAATTCATGACCGGGCACCAGATTATCGATGAGTTAAATGCCCGCAGCCTTTCTTATAGCGAAGTGGAAATGATCCTCGTCGGAAGCCATGCGCCTTTCACCTGGGGTAAGGATGTGAACAAAGCCGTTTATAATAGCGGCATCTGTGAAGCTATCGCAAAAATGGCTTATCTGGCTTTATCCATTAATCCTGAAATCACCGGATTAAAATCTTCCCTGATCAAAAAACATTATGAAAGAAAACATGGTGGTCAGGCCTATTACGGACAATAATGGGCACTATATCTCCAGTTAATTTTAAGGAAATAATATTCATCGCACTGAAATAATCATGATTAAAAATTTATCTGAATTTGAAGTTTGGTTTGTAACGGGAAGCCA
>Ga0138256_10007822_pt1 | contig 11261 bp, 10 predicted proteins | sample KNB2016incub_MG_FD_105486 | JGI IMG/M metagenome (GOLD analysis project Ga0138256, IMG submission 105486) | Active sludge microbial communities from wastewater in Klosterneuburg, Austria - KNB2014incub_MG | ecosystem: Engineered > WWTP > Activated sludge > Unclassified | place: Austria...
CCCGGCTCGAGCGTGGCCGACGGCGAATACCGCGAGAGGCCGTCCTTCCCCCGGCGCACGCTCATCCTGGGGAACGACGCTCTCCACGACGACTGGCGGGACTGGCTTGAGTTCGCCAGCCGCAATCGCTACAACAGCCTCTTCGTTCACGATACGCCGCCGAGTGTGCTGGACCGCGGCGGCGCCTCCCGGCCGTCCACAGCCGAGGGACTCGCGAGCGATGGGCGGGGCTGGATGTTCGAACTATGGGACGCTGACGGGGCAGCTATCTGCCGGGAAGCGGCGCGGCGCGGCGTCGCGCTTCAGTTCGGCGGGCACCACCTCCCGGGCCTCCTCAGTCGCCTGCTCTTCGCCGAACATCCGGACTGGTTCCCATTCCGCACGGAAGGTCGAGACGCCCGCTACAACCTCTGCACATCCAGCCCGGGAGCCATCCGGGAGGTCCGGGCGCGGGCGCGCGAGTTCTTCACGCGCTTCTCGGGCGCCGCTGTCTATCACCTGTGGGCCGACGACATCACCGGAGGAGGCTGGTGCTCGTGCGACGACTGTGGACGGCTGTCTCCGTCCGACCAGGCCCTCAGGGCAACGAATGTGCTGGCCGGGGTCCTGGCTGAAGTCGATCCATCCGCGGTGATCGCTCACCTCGCCTACCACGACACGATCGCGCCACCCAGGGAACCCACCCCCGCGGGCAACGTTACGGCGCTGTACGCGCCCCGAAACCGGAACTACGCATTTCCGATCGATGACGAGACATGTCCCAGGAATGCTGCGGGGCACTTTGCCGAGCTCCTGGGGCTGCGCGACACCTTCGCCGCCCGCGCCGAGTCTCTCGCCGTGTTCGAGTACTACAGCGATGCCGTCCTGTTTAAATGGATGGCCCCGCCGAGTCTCCGAGTTCTGCCTGCCGACGCCCGGGCCTACTGCCGCGCGGGCGTCCACGACTTCGGCAACCTTGCGGTTACGCCTCGCCCCTGGGTCGGTCCGGCGTGGCATGCCTGGTGGTTCGCGCGTTGCGCGTGGAACGCCGAGGCCGATGCATCGGCCGAACTCGCGGGATTCTGCCGCGCGTCGTTCGGCGAGGATGCGGACACGTTCGTCCGGCTGTACGAAGACCTCGATAGTGCCTATCGGTCGCTGCTCGATCTGGGTGAGCTCGAACGCATCCCGCGCCACGACGTGCTCGACTTTTCGGATACGCCGCGTTCGGCCCTCACCCGCAAGGCGGTCCAGCTTCGGGAAGCCATGAACACGATGAACGGGGCGGTTTCCCACCTCCCGATCGTTCCCGGCGGGCTTGGCAGTGCATTCCGCCAGGACCTCGCTGTACAGCTCGCTGCCGCAAACCACATCGCCTGCCGCGTGTCCGCCTGGGAGGCAGCCCTCGCTGGCCGCCGGGAAGAGGCCGAAACCGCGCTCTCACTCGCGCGTTTCCACCTCAGTGCCCTGGGGGACTGGGACCACACGTACACCCCGCCTGGCTACGCGAACCTCTCCCGGGGGATGTTGCGTGCTGCCGCCTCGCACACGGAGCGAGTTTCCGGTCTCATCGAATAGGCGGCGTCACGGCTGCGGCAGGTCCAACGAGGCCTCGATAACATCGGAAATCACCTTCAGGCGTGTCTCGCCCGCAACGAAGACCGGTTTGTACTTGTTCTCGATCCGGTAGGGCACCAGGCGCACGGTTGCCAGTCGTTTCCCGTGGAAGGTCGCTTCGAGCAGGTATCCCTCGGTGTGTTCCGGCGTGTGCGTCTGGTCAAAGATGAAGTTGCCGAGTGCGTAGGCAATGAACGCGTCGTCCCGCACTTCGAGAGCCTGCACCCAGTGGGCCTGGTTGCCGACGACGAGGTCGGCGCCCGCATCGGCGGCGGCCCGGAGCGCCTTGATGCTTCGGGGGCTGGGTGCGTGGGTGTCCTCCGTGCCGCTCTGGATCTGCACGACGACCACGTCGACCTCCGTCTGCAGCGCTCGGATGCGTTCCTGGAGCCGGGAAACTCCGAGCAGCGAAGCGGGCTTGTAGAACGCGGGCTCGGCCGGGAGGTCGGCTTTCTCGTTGGCGTAACTGTCATCCAGCGGCGCGGTCCCCGGCGATGTGGCCGTCGCCTGCAAGTCCTCCGCCGCGATGTCGTCGAACCCCAGGATGCCGAACTTCAGGCCGTTCACTTCGAGGATGACCGGCGCGAGGGCCTCTTCGAGGTTCCGCCCGCCGCCTGCGGTCCTGATGCCGGCGGCGCTGAGCCTGGCGATGGACTCCAGCAGTGCCTGGCTCCCGCACGAGCCGCGCCCGCAGTCGAACGCATGGTTGGTGGCGACGGTCATCTCGTCGATTCCGGCGAGGGTTAGCGCCTCGATGACCTCCGGCGGCGATGTCAGGTTCGGGTACTCCATGACGATGCACAGGTACGGCTCTCCCAGCCCCTGGATCGAACCATCGAGCGAGCTCAGCGCCAGGTCTGCTCCCGCGAGGTATTCGCCCACCGGACCGCGCAATGCTGCGGCCCAGTCGCCGGTCGCTTTGATCGCTGCGAGCGAACAGCGCGACTGGAGCACATCGCCGGTGGCGACAATCCGGGTGACCTCGGGGAGCTTCGCCGCAATCGCCGTCTTGATGTCGCTGACCTCCGCACGGCCCCGGTCCGTGCGGCCAACAACCTGGATGCGTTCCACCAGGGGCCATTCCTCAGGGTCGCCGGTGCCACGCGCGATGTCATTGCCGTCCACTCCCAGTGCAACCATCTGCGGCGCCAGTTCTTCCAGGGGAACGATCGCGAACACCCCTGAGCCCGTCGACATCGCCGTCCTCAGTGCCGCATACCCGTCCACTACCGGTGCGAGAAGAGAGCCTTCGCCCAGGCCGTATCGCCCCGGTGTGTCACTCGCAGAGGCGACCACCTGGTGGATCCTGCCGGGTATCCCACCGGCCTCTCCCCAGTCGGTGATCTCGCCGCGCCAGATGCGCTCGAGCTGGTCCGAGGTCAGCGTGTCGATACCCGCACCGAGGGCCGCCACGGGCACGTAGTACCTCACCACCACCGACCCTTCGCCGTTCCCCGAGGCGAACTCGATGTCCGGGACCTTTCCGGCCTCGACTGCCTTCAGTCCCAGCGCGGCGCCGCCGTGCGGCAAGGGTCCGGCAAAGGTCAGACCTTCCCGCACTTCGGAAGCCGTTGTCGCGCCCGCGAGCGGAGCAACCCGGTCTCCCGTTTGGCCGTCGGAAATGGTGTCGAAGAGGACGAAGGCAAGGAAGCCCAGGCTTGCCGCCAGGGCGGCCACAGCCACGCAGAACCACGGTAGCCATGAGCTTCGCCGGTGTGCCACGGGCTCGCGCGTCATCTGGCAGATACTCGCCGCGGCCGGCCATCGTGGTCAAACCCCGGGAATGCCGCGGTTCAGGCAGGCGGGCACGGCTGCCTCAGCTTGCTTTCGCGTACCACTTGTCGGGCGTGCCGCTCGCGCTCTCGATGAAACTGAACGCCTTCGCCAGCACGCGGTCGATACCGCCGCAGGCGGTTTCGACCTGTTCCAGTTCCGTCGAGAGCACGGGGACTTCGCCGATATCCATGTCGTAGCCGCAGAACAGGCCGTAGTGGAGCATCAGCTGGTTGGATTGGGAGACCACGCCGGCGAGTCCGTCCGCAGCGGCTGTGAGCGAACCATCATGGTGGCAACGGACCGCGTCAACCAGGTGCCCCGGGAACTTCCAGCGCTCGCCCAGCGCCTGGCCAATCTCGTCGTGCTGATAGCCCGTCGTCTCGAATTCGGCGTCATGGAGAGGGAGGTCGCCGCTGCGAGCGATGGCCACCGCCCTGGCGAACTCCTGCGGCATCACCTGCCGCAGCACAAGCCGTCCGATGTCATGGAGAATCCCGGCCGTGAATGCGTCTTCCGGCTTCGCGCCGAGCGTCTTCCGGGCGAGCGCCTCGGAGGCGACCGCCACGGCCACGCTGTGGCCCCAAAAGAGGTCAAGGTCGAATCCGTCATCGACCCCGTTCCGCTTGAATGCGTTCATCATGCTCGCACCCACCGAGACCTGGCGCACCTGTTTGAAGCCCAGCATGACCACGGCTTCGCGGACCGTACTGATCCGCCGGGCGAAGCCGTAATACGCCGAGTTGCTGATGCGAATCAGCTTCGCGGTCAGCGCCTGGTCCGTCGCGAGGACCCCGGCGAGGTCCATCGCGCTTGTCTTGTCGTCTTCGGCCATGCTCATCACTTTGGCGGCCACAGCCGGAAGTGGCGGAAGATCGTCGACACGGTTCAGCAGTTCGGAAGCGTCCTTGCCCATCGCTAACTCTTTCGGCGTATTCGGGACCGCTCTGAACCCGTGACTTCGCGTGTCCGGCGCGGGAATCAGGGGAAACCCGTGTCCCACCGTCGCCTTCAGCGCCCAGCTTCACGTTTCTTGTCTCTCGTCGTCCGCCGGAGCAAACTCGGCGTCACCAAACCGAGGGTAGCCCCGTGCCCAACGAAGTCCGTATCGATAGCCTCGCAGATGTGACTCGCGGCCACGCCATGACGATCGGTGAAAGGATCGCCCTCGTCTGCGAGGGTCGCGAAACGACCTTCGCCGAACTCGACCGGCGTGCCAGCAGAGTCGCAAACGGCCTCATCGCTGCCGGGATCGGACCACAGGCGCGTATCGGCTACCTGGACAAGAACTCCGACAGGTTCTTCGAAGTGCTGTTCGGTGCGGCCAAAGCGAACGACGTCATGGTCGCCGTGAACTGGCGGCTGGCGCCCCCCGAAATCGCCTTCGTACTCAACGACGCCAGGGCCGAGGTCCTGTTCGTCGGCAAGGAGTTCTTCCCAGTCCTCGAGGACCTGCTCCCCGGCCTCAAGGACGTCCGCAAAGTGATCGCGCTCGATGCGCCCCACAGCGGCTGGGAGGAGTACGGGGCCTGGCGCGACGCTCAGCCGGAAACAGACCCGCAGATCCCGGTCGACCTTTCAGACGTCGCCGTCCAGATGTACACGAGCGGCACGACGGGACACCCGAAAGGCGCCCAACTCACCCACGAGAACTTCCTTACCTTGCTCCCGGCGGCGACCAACGAGTGGGGCGCCCGGTGGACCATCGACGATGTAAACCTCGTCTGCATGCCGCTCTTCCACATCGCCGGCAGCGGCTGGGGTGTGCTCGGACTGTATGCAGGTGCCCGGTCTGTCGTCGTTCGCGACATCATCCCGACCGAGATCCTCAAGGTGATCCCAGAACACCGGATCACCCGGGCGATCTTCGTGCCGGCCGTGCTCTTGTTCCTGGTCCAGACCCCGGGTGCCCAGGAGACCGACTTCTCCAGCCTGAACCTCATCGCCTATGGCGCATCACCGATCCCACTCGACCTCCTCCGTGCAGCGATCGCCACCTTCAAGTGCGATTTCGCCCAGGTCTACGGCCTCACCGAAACGACCGGCGCCGTCACCTACCTGCCTCCCGAGGACCATGACCCGGACGGTAACGCCCGGATGCGGTCCTGCGGCCGCCCGATGGGCGGCATCACGGTCCGGGTCGTCGATGGGAACGGCCGTGATCTTCCCCCCGGCGAAGTCGGCGAAATCATCGTGAAGACGAAGCAGAACATGAAGGGCTACTGGAACCTCCCGGATGAGACCGCGAAGGCCATGAAGGGGGATTGGTTCTACACCGGAGATGCCGGCTACCTCGATTCCGACGGCTACCTGTACATCCACGACAGGGTGAAGGACATGATCGTCTCCGGCGGCGAAAACGTGTATCCAGCGGAGGTAGAGTCCGCGCTCTTCGGGCACCCCGCCATCGCTGATGTCGCGGTCATCGGTGTCCCCGATGACAAGTGGGGAGAGGCCGTGAAGGCCATCGTCGTGCTCAAGCCTGGCGCGGAGGCCGACGCGGCCGGGATCATCGCCTTCGCCCGCGAGCGTATTGCCGCCTACAAGGCGCCCAGGTCCGTCGACTTCGTAGAGGCGCTGCCCCGCAATCCCTCCGGCAAGATCCTCAAACGCGAACTGCGCGACCCCTACTGGCACGGGCGCGCCCGCCAGGTGAACTGAGGTGCTACCGGTCCTTGAGCAAGGTGGCGATGCTTCCGCGCGCCACAGCGGCCGATGCCCAGGGGAACACAGCAAGTAGCAAGAGCGCCGCAGATCCGCTCGTCGCCGCTGCGTGCAGCGCCACTTCCCGCGTCGGCTCGCTTCCCCAGACCGCTTGCGCGGCAATCGCATAGCTGAAGCCGAGCGACCATCCGGCGGCGACGAGCGGCCAACCTTCGGCCGCCCCCATGATCGCCATTTGACTTCTGCGCGTCCCCATCGAGAGGTAAAGGCCCGCCTCCGACCGGCGGAACCACGCCGCTACGAGCGCGAACCCGAACGCCACCGCCGAAACCGCCACCCAGCCACGCCTCTGTGGCCGCGCCTCCCACTCCGCTGCGGGGTCGCGCGTGAACTCGTCCGAGCGGCGATACGGACGCACGGCGGGGTCGGCTGAGCCTTCTGCGAAGTGCGCCGCCAGCGAATCCCGGCCTGCCTCGTAGGCGCCCGGCTCGAACTCCACCCAGCACTCATCGAATGTCTCCGCCGGAGCGACCGGGCTCAAAGCCCAGCGTGCCGCCTGTGGGTTTCGCTGCGCGAAATCGCCAACACCGGACACGCGGACCGGTTCCGCATCCGCGAATGCCGCGATCAGCCCCGGCCTCAGCCCAAGTTCGGTCGCCATCGCCGGTCCGATGACGAGCCCAGGCCCAGTCCCCAACGCCTGTCGCGTATCCCAAACGCGGAGGATCCCCAGCGTTACCTCGGCTGCCTGGAACAACACGCCGGGCGCCGTGGGGAACGTGCTCTGCCCCGTCCCTCGCCAGGCGCCGGCCGCCACCACTCCCGGCTGCCCGTTGAGCGACTCACACCGCGGCCCCGAAAGCCCACCGCCCGGCACGGTCGCGATCGCCACATACGCTCCCCCCTCGCGGAAATCGCGGGCGAAGTCCGTGAGGTCCATCCCCTGCCGCAGCTCCAGGAACGCCAGTCCGCCGAACCCCGCCGCACAAATCCCCAGCAGCAACAGAGACCGGAACGCGTTGGCGCGGAGGTTCGCGAGCCCTTCCTCGATGAGGGACGCAACCCGCCAGCTCACGGTGAGTTCTCGATGACGATCGCACTGTCGATCAGCCGGATGATGCGGCTGCAGCGCGAGGCTACCTCCGGGTCGTGCGTCGCGATGATGACCGCCGTGCCGATGGGCCGCTGTTCGATGAGGGCCTTGCCCACTTCGATGGTGGTTGCGCGGTCGAGTTGCCCCGTAGGTTCGTCAGCCAGGATCCAGCGCGGCGCCGCGGCCAGCGCCCGCGCGATGCATACCCGTTGCAGTTCGCCGCCGGAAAGCAACCGGGCGGGCCGCGAAGCGAGGTGCCCAACACCCACGCGGTCCAGTTCCATGATCGCCGTGCGTCGCGCCGCCTCCGGCAACGCCCCTCGCGCCAGGAGTTGCAGCGAGGCGTTGTCCAGCGCCGTCCGCCGCAGGAGTGCGTTCGCCGTCTGGAAAACCCAACTGAACTGCGTGGTCCGAAGCTCCGAGGCCGTTCGGCTCTTACTGACCGCCTCGCCATCGAGCAGTACTTCGCCTTCCGTGGGATGCGTCAACAGCCCCAGGATCGATAGCAACGTCGTCTTCCCGGACCCCGACGGCCCCATCAACGCGACCGATTCGCCGTCGCCAACCTCCAGGTCGACTCCTCGCACCACCCACGGCATCGCCGCCCCGTAGCGGTGCGATACCCTGTGTAACGTCAGGGGCATTGCTCACCTTCCACGCTCACCGCTTTCCTCTTTCCTCTTTCCCCTTTCTACGGGCATTGTGGCTCGTCCAACACTTGCGCCGGGTTCGAAAGCACCTGCTGTGAAGCCTCTAACCCGCTCGCGATGTTCGTCACCCCGCCCCGCGCGCCCGCTACCGTCACCGTCACCGCCCGGTACGTCTTCCCCGTTGGCAGCCAAAGGCAGAGCGTGCCCTTCTCGTTCGTCATCACCGCGGAAGAGGGCACAGCCAGTGCCTGCAAGGGCGTCTTCCTCTTCGTCAGCGCCGGGATGCCGTCGCGCTCCGTCTCCTTCGGGCTGCGAAGGTGCGGCAGGCTCGCGGCGGCGATGGACTGTGTGCCTGTGTCTATGACGAACTCCTGCCCATCGACGATGGCGACGTACTCGACGCCGGGCGCGAAGTTGAGCGGCTCCTGGTTGCCGGAGACGAGCCGCGCGCTGGTGACCTTGCCCGGCGTGGTGATGATGACTGCCCCCTGGGCCGGCGTCTGCTGCCCGACTTTCAGGTTCACCGCTTCCGCTACCAGCTCCTGCGCTGGGAGGAACACTACCCAGCCGGGGTCGAACGTCGTTGTGCGGGCCGCACCGATGTGCTCGGCAAAATCACCGACGGCCTGCGCGGTCGCGAACGTCGCAACCTGCGCGTTGGCAGGCATTGCGTCCAGCGCCCCCTTCAACACCAGCAACCGGTGCAACTCCGCGACATCCGGGCCTTCCGTCCCGGAAGCAATCGGCCGGTAGAACGGGATGGACGAGGCGAAGCCAACGCGGTCGATGCCATCGACCTGGAAGAGCACCGCCCCACCGGCTAGCGCGTCTCCCGGCCTGGCCTTGACGGAGGTAACGGTCCCGCGCGCCGCCCCCGCCGCCACCTCTGGCCCCGGGATAGCGGTGGCGACGATGCGAAGCTGGCGTTCGTCCGTGACGGTTCGGGAGGTGGGAGAGGAGAGGAGGGGGGAGGTGGAGTGGCCGTCATCTCCGAGCTCGTCTTGGCGAAGTGTTAGCACCGCCGCAAGCAGCAGCGGCAGGAGGGCTACTCCCGACAACAGCCGCGTCGTCACACGAAGGGTCGCCATCGATTGCGACCCTTCAACGCCGCCATCGGGTGCGCCGCCGGACTTTGCCCTGAATTCATCAGAGCCCGCTGACCGCCCGTCATTCAACCTCCCCAGAACGGTAAGTTGAATTGGGTTCTCGCGCGCGCGAAACAATCGCCCGCATCCCGGTCACCCTCCATCAATGCATTCTTGGCGTTCTGAAATTCTACTCCATCGGTTGGCGCCGCTCGATGGACCAGACGTTCTCGGTAACAGGCAAGCACCGCTTGCTGCGCTTCCGCGATGACCTTGGCTCCATCCGGCGCCACGAAGTCGGCCCAAGCCAGGGTTATCTCGCTGAAGTACTCTTTGAAGCACTCCTGATTGGCGGAGCGGCCAGCTTCGAGCTGACCTGCACCGTACGCGAATACGAGGCGGTACCTGTGAAGGGCGTCAGGCAGGGGTTCTTGCGCAGTCGAAAACCCGCGCTCTTTCATGCACGACACCATGGCCAGGGCGGCACCGTCGTACTCCGGCAAATCGATCACGCCGTCGGCCGCGATCGACTGCTGAAACGCCGAAGAGTTCTTGAACAACTCCTTGGTTACCGCATTGAGGACCAGTTGCGGCGAACCGTCGGATGACGCTGACGTCGAATTGGGAACCTCAAGTGCTCCGGGTCCGGAAGAATTGCAACCGACAGCCAAGATCCAGGCCGAGATGAGCCACGCAGCATTGAGGAGGAGTCGTTGGTGTTTGACCTCGCGTCCGGAAAGCATGCTTACCTACTCGCGCTCGTGTTGACCCACGCGCCACGAAGCTCGCCGGGGTTCGCCCGCTCAGCGGAGAGGTGGCTGGCGATTTCCGCGGTAGCAGTTTCCACCCACCGCTTCACGGTCGCAGGCTCTACGCCTTCTCGTGCGGCGATCGCGTCTCGCGTCTTGCAGCGGGCCAGTAGAAGCAGGGTTCGTTTGTACTCAGGCCGCATGCCAGGCAGATGTATCGCCGCCAACTCCGCGAACCAGCGCGCCGATTCCAACGCCTGTGCCGCCATCGCTCCACCTCCTCTCCCTCCGCCACGGGGGGACGCGGCCATGCTGGTCACGGCATGAGCCGAATGTCAAGCAAGAAACCGTAAAACCGGATAATGCACCCGGCCTCGCCGGGGACTCATGCTCAAACGCGAACTGCGCGACCCCTACTGGCACGGGCGCGCCCGCCAGGTGAACTGACAGCGGTCACGGGCTGCCCTCCGAGGCGGCGAGCCGTACGGCCGCGATTCGCGCATCGACGCCGCTGTACCAATGACGGTAGTCGCTCACGTTGCGGCTGCGCACGGCCTCGCGCCCCGCGCGTGTGTGAGCGATGAGGTCGGTCAACGCAGCATCGACCTTCGCATCGTGGGCCGAGAAGCGCGCGTCGGGCGGCGCCAGTTCGAACATCGCTTGCGCCGCGCAGACTGTCTGGCTCGCATACTCCGCGAAGTCGGGGCGGAACTCCTCCCGGCGATAGAAAGTGTCTTCGGGGTACTCCACCCGGAGTTCGGCGCGCAGTTTTTCGAGGGTGACCGCCGCTTCCTGCAGCCGGCGCAGGTAAGCCTGCGCCGAGATGGTCCCCGGGTTCGCCCGCGAAGTCGCCACCGGAGAGGGCGCCGGGCACGCCGTCTCCTCCGGGAAGCTCGAAGCCGCGGCCCCGCAGGCGCCGAAGAGTGTTACGAGACTGAGGAGCCCGGACATACCGACCGCTCTCATGGACAATGACTCGCCAGCCACTCGGCCGCTGCCCTCACCGCCTTGCCACGGTGGCTGATGAGGTCTTTCTCGTCGTCCGAGATTTCGGCCTGGGCACGCACCCCGTCGACCAGGAAGACCGGGTCGTAACCGAAACCTTGCCCGCCTCGTGGCTCGTGGCCAATCGTCCCCTCCTGCACGCCCTCGAAGAGCATCGGTTCGCGCCCCGCCGGCCAGACCAGCGCGACCACCGCGCGGTAGCGCGCCGTCCGTTTCGGATCGGGGACTCCGTGGAGTTCACTGATGAGCAGTGCGGTCCGCGCGGCATCGTCCAGCCCGGGCCCGCCGAAGCGTGCCGAGTACATCCCCGGCCTGCCGCCGAGGGCGTCAACCTCGATCCCGGAGTCATCTGCGAGGGCGAGGCACTGGCCAGCATTCGCGAAGACCTGGGCTTTCAAGGCCGCGTTCTCCCCGTATGTCGTGCCGGTCTCCTCCGGTTCGAGCGCGATCCCAAGGTCTCCCGGCGTGACCACCTCGAAGCCGCTGCGGGCGAGCAAGCGCCGGAACTCGCGCACCTTGCCCGGGTTGTTCGTCGCGAGGAGCAGGCGCCGCTGGTTCTCCACGCGCCTAGTTTCGGGCCTCTCCGTTCGTCACGGCAACGGCCATCAGTTAGCCGGGGCTATGGTAGAGTCCCCCAAATCCTTCG
>Ga0138256_10007823_pt1 | contig 11260 bp, 8 predicted proteins | sample KNB2016incub_MG_FD_105486 | JGI IMG/M metagenome (GOLD analysis project Ga0138256, IMG submission 105486) | Active sludge microbial communities from wastewater in Klosterneuburg, Austria - KNB2014incub_MG | ecosystem: Engineered > WWTP > Activated sludge > Unclassified | place: Austria...
CCATCAGCGCGGCGGCAATTGCCAGCGATTGCAGAGCAAGGGCGCGCCTTTCGAGCGCGAGCCCGAGCAGCGCCGCCGAAGCCATGAGCGTCGCGCGGAGCAATGACGGCACCGGCCCGACGAGCGCCAGGTGCAGCAGGACCGCCGCGCCGACGATCCCGATCCGCACACCGCGGCGGCAGAAGGAGGTGAGCGCCGCGGCGACCGCGGCGACGAGAGCGACGTTCATCCCGGAGACGGCCATCAGGTGGGCGAGACCCGATCGCCGAAAGGCGAGCCGTTCATCGGCAGCGACGTTCTCCAGATCTCCCAGCAAGAGCCCGCGCGCATAGCCCACTCCTGGATGCCGGGCGGCGCACTCGGATAGCGGTCGCGACACCGCCTGCCGCATTCGGCTGACGAGCCGCATCGGCAGCGACGGCAGCTGTTCGATACGGATGAGTCGCGCCGACTTGACCCGCAGGTGGAAGCTCCCAGGAGCGATCGCATGGGCGTTGGCGAGCCCAGGCGAGCGCGTCAGCTGGCCGCGCACGCGCACACGGCTTCCCGGCGGCGCCAACGGGATCCGTCCAGCGAGCACGAGCCGTGCCGCCGGCGGATTCGTCCACAGACGCTCTCCCTGCCGGAGGACCTCGAGCCGGAGCGGCGCGCTTGCGCCGTCCGGCTCCTCGCGCCAGTCACCGGCGACCCACCCGCAGGCCTCGACCGGCCGGGAGCTGTCGAAGCCGGCGAGCTCCAGCGCCGGCTGCAGCCGGGCGATCAGCAGGCCGAGGAAGAGAGCCGCGAAGCGCAACCCGACGCGCCCGCGCAGCGCCATCGCGAGGCTGGCCCCGGTCGCGAGCGCGCCGATCGGCGAGGGCAGCAGGAGACCCTCGGCGAAGACCGCGAGCAGGAAGATGAGGACAGGAATCGCCGCCGGAGAGCGCGCTGGCTTCACATCCTGTGAAGACGGATTCAGCCTCGGCTATCTTGCGCGCCTTGCGCTGCCGACGGTGCGAGCTAGCCGGGCGGTTCGCTCTCGCCCCGCGCCTCGGGGGAGAACAACGACAGCACCGGCGCAGCGAAGCGCCGGCGCAATGACTGCTCCATGACCCGCGCGCTGGCGATGGCGAGCTCGTCCTCCGCGAGGCGACCACGCAGCCGAGCCAGCGCCTGGTCGACCTGATCGGCGAGGGCCCTGCTTTCCTCGAGGCTGAGACCTGCCCACAGCGTCTGAAGGAGCTCGGAGTCGAGCGCGCGCAGCGCGTCTTCGACCTCGTTTGCCGGGCCACCCCGAGCCGCAAGGTCGGCGAGCGCCGCCGCCCAGCGTGGCCGCACCGGCAGCGCCGGGGGCAGGCTCGCCGCCAGGTTTGCCAGCCGGACCTCGACCGGCAGGGCCGCGGCTTCCTCGGCGCGACCGCCGGCCTTCAGTGCCAGCAACTCCTCCCAGGCGGCTGCGACGGCTGAACGGAAATAGCGCAGGCCCGAGATCGTCCGGCCCTTCCTCGCCTGCTGGCGCTCGAAGAGCTTTTCCATCACGTCCTGGATGAGCTCCACCGGGATCCCCTGCCGGTGCCAGCCCTGCGCCTCCTGCCAGTCTGCCGCGGTGAGCAGGGCCGCCTTCTTGCGCAGCCCCAAGAAAGTCCGTTCGATGGTCAGGAAATAGGCGTGATCCTCGGGCGAGGCGATGTCGTCAGGCGCGGTTGCGTTCATAGATCAGCTTCAGGCCGATCATCGTGAGCAGCGGCTCGGTCTTGCGGATGAACCGCGAGCCGGAGGCGATGAGCTCCGCCTGACCGCCGGTCGCGACGATCTCGCGAATACCCGGGACCTCGTTCTGCAGGCGCTCGAGGATGCCGTCGACCAGGCCGATGTAGCCGAAGTAGATGCCGGCCTGCATGGCGCCGGCCGTGTTCCTGCCGATCAGGTCGGCCGGCCGGCGGACGTCGACGCGGTAGAGCCGGGAGGCGTGCGCGAAGAGCGCCTCTGCCGAGATCAGGATGCCCGGAGCGATGATTCCACCGGCGTACTCGCCGGCGGCGTTGACGAGGTCGAAAGTCGTCGCCGTTCCGAAGTCGACCACCACGACCGGAGCGCCGTAGAGCTCGCGCGCCGCGACGGCGTTGACGATCCGGTCCGCCCCGACCTCGGCCGGATTGTCGTAGCGGATCGGCATGCCGGTGCGGATACCGGGCTCGACATAGAGCGGAGGGCGGCCGAAGAACTCCGACGACAGACGGGTGAGCGTGGTATTGAGCGGCGGCACCACCGAAGAAACGATGACCGCCGACGCCGCAGCCGGATCGATCCCGGCGCGGCCGAAGAGCGGCAGTAGCATGGCGCCGTATTCGTCCGCTGTGCGCTCGGTGTCGGTCGAGAGGCGGAAGTCCGCCACCAGGTCGTCGCCGCGATAGATCCCGAAGACGGTGTTGGTGTTGCCGACGTCGACGACGACGAGCACTCCCGTACCCTGGCGGCCGCTCACCACGCGAAGATCTCCCCCGATCGAATCGATCGCACTCCCGACGCGGTCTCGAGCCTCAGGAATCCGTGCTCGTCGAAGCCGCCGAAAACCCCTGCCACCTCTTCGCCGTCGAGACCGAACCGGATCGTGTCGCCGGCGCGGTGGGCGGAAAGCTGCGCGAAGCGCTCCACCCAATCCGTCTCGACGCTGGTCACCGCTTCCCAGACCGCGCTGATCCCCTCCACCACCCAGCGCACGAAGGGCGGCGCTTCGACGCGCGCCCGGACGGCCTCCTCGAAGACCGAGGTGGCGTGGGGCAGCAGCGCGGTGTCGGGTGTCTGGTAGTTCAGGCCGAAGCCGACGATCGCCCAGGATTCGGCCGGGCTCGGCGGAGTCACCGCGTCGACCAGGATGCCGCCGAGCTTGAGCCGGCCGACCACCAGATCGTTGGGCCACTTGATCCGGCACTCACCGTGAATCTTCGAGCTCGCGAAAAGGGCGAGCGCCGCCGCCGTCCGTATCGGCAGTTCCTGCAGGAGCTCGCTCGTCGCCACCGGGATCACCAGGCTCGCATAGAGACCGCTGCCGGCCGGACTCCACCACTCCCGCCCCTGCCGCCCGCGCCCCGCCGACTGCTCGAGGGCTGCCACGACGAACGGCAGCGGGCCTTCGTCTTCGTGGACACACTGGTCGAGCAGCGTCCGGGCCAGGCGCTGTGTCGAGTCGACCCGGGACAGGAAGAGGCCGCTGAGCGGCGAGCCCGGAGCACCGCCGAGACCGCTCTGCCACTGCTGGCAGAGCTGCTCGACCGTCGGAGCTGCGCGCCTCATCTCCAAGTCAGCCCGGTTCGGAATCCAGCCCGAGTGCGGTTCTCAGGCGCGCGCGTTCGAGCTCCAGAGCGGCCAGGTTCTTGCGCGCGCCCTCGACGACGGCGGCGGGCGCCTTGGAGGCGAAGTCGGCGCTCTCCAGCCGCGCCCGCACCTTGCCGATGTTGTCCTCGCACTTCGCCAACTCGAGCTCGAGTTTGGCGACGTCGACCGCTTCGACCGGGACCTCGAACAGCGGCGTGATCTCGACTCCCTGCCGGACGCTCCGGTTGACCGCACCGGCCGGTGGCGGCGCGACGATGATCCGCTGCACACCGGCGATCGAGCCGAGCAACCGCTGCCCCTCGCCGGAAGACAGGAAGGCGAGTCCGGCCTCCCCTTCCCCGGCCTTGGCGGGCTGCAGGTAGAGGTCGGCCTTGACGCGATGCGTCAGCTTCCGGTCGGCACGCTCGTTGCGCAGGATCGTCACCGTCTCCTGGAACAGCGCCATCAGGACTTCGTCCTCTCCGGACAGGGCCCACGCCGGTTCGTGCGCCGGAAAGGCCGCCAGACAGATGGTCTGTGGATGAATGGCCTCGTGCCCGGGCAACCTCTGCCACAGCTCCTCGGTGAGGAAAGGCATCGCCGGGTGCAGAAGCCGCAGGGACCGATCGAGTGTCAAGAGGAGCACTTCCTTCACCAGCGGTCTTTCGCCTGCCGGATCGCAACCCGGCTTCGCCATCTCGATGTACCAGTCGCAGAAATCGCTCCAGAAAAAGGAGTAGAGCGCCGAACAGGCGAGGTCGAAACGGAAATCCTCGAGCGCGGAATCGACGGTCGCAGCGGTCGCCGACAGCCGCGACAGAATCCAACGCTCCGGCAGTGCCAGCTTGTCGTAGTCGATCGCCACCGGAATCTGCGCCTCGTCGACCTTGGAGAGCGCGAAGCGGGTGGCGTTCCAGATCTTGTTGCCGAACGCCCGATAGCCCGCCATGCGCTCGGGGTCGAGCGGGATGTCGCGGCCCGGGCTGTCGAGCAGCGCCAGGGTGAAGCGCACGGCGTCGGCGCCGTACTCCTCCACCAGGTCTTCCGGGTCGAGGACGTTGCCCTTGGTCTTCGACATCTTGACGCCCTCGGCGTCGCGGACGAGGCCAGTCAGATGGACGCGCGCGAACGGACTCTCGCCGGTGAAATGCAGTCCCATCATCACCATCCGCGCCACCCAGAAGAACAGGATGTCGAAGCCGGTGATGAGCACCGAAGTCGGGTAGAAGTAAGCCAGGTCGGCGGTCTTCTCCGGCCAGCCGAGAGTCGAGAACGGCCACAGCGCCGACGAGAACCAGGTGTCGAGCACGTCGCCGTCCTGGGTGAGCCGGTCGTGCCCGGCCTGGGCCGCAGCCGCCTCGCGGGTGCGGGCGACGAAGCAGTTGCCGGCCGCGTCGTACCAGGCCGGGATCTGATGCCCCCACCAGAGCTGCCGCGAGATGCACCACGGCCGGATGTTCGCCAGCCAGTGCTCCCAGGTCTTGCCCCACGAGGCCGGGACGAGCTCCAGGCGTCCGTCGTCGTGCGCCGCGAGCGCCTCGGCCGCCATCGACGAAACGTCGCAGAACCACTGCGTGGACATCAGCGGTTGGACGCGGACGCCGCTGCGCTGGCAGAAGCCGACGTTGTGCAGGTAGTCCTCTTCGTGGACCAGCAGTCCAGCTTCGCCAAGCTTCGCGAGCAGGAGCGCGCGCGCCGCGTCGACGTCGAGGCCGGCGAACGCCTCGCCCGCAGCGGCGGTCATCCGTCCCTTGCGGTCGATCACCTGAATGCCCGGCAGGCCGTGGCGGCGGCCGGTCTCGAAATCCGCCGGGTCGTGGTACGGCGTGACCTTGACCACGCCGGTGCCGAAGTCGCGCTCGACCGAGTCGTCGGCGACGAACGGGATCTCACGCCCCGCGATCGGAACGACGGCGAGCTTCCCGATGAGATGCCGGTAGCGCTCGTCCTCGGGGTGCACGGCGAGGGCAGTGTCGCCGAGCAGCGTCTCGGGCCGCGTCGTCGCGACGACGACGCGCTCGGTGCTGCCCGCGATCGGATAGGCGATCTTCCAGAGCTTGTCCTTGACCTGCCGCATCTCGACTTCGAGATCGGAGATCGCGGTGTCCAGCCCGGTGGACCAGTTCACCAGGTATTCGCCGCGGGTGATCCGCCCCTCCTCGAACAGGCGCACGAACGCTTCGCGGACGGCCAGCGAAAGCCCTTCGTCGAGAGTGAAGCGCTCACGCGTCCAGTCGCACGACGCCCCGAGGAGATCGAGCTGGCGGCGGATGTTCCCCTGATACTGCTCCTTCCAGGCCCAGACGCGCTCGAGGAACGCCTCGCGGCCGAGGTCGTGGCGGGACTTGCCCTCTTTCGCCAGATCGCGCTCGACCATCAGCTGCGTCGCGATGCCGGCGTGGTCGGTCCCCGGCAGCCAGAGGGCGTTGCGCCCCTGCATCCGGCGCCAGCGGGTGAGCAGATCCTGCAAGGTGGATTGCAGCGCATGCCCCATGTGCAGCTTGCCGGTGATGTTCGGCGGCGGGATCATGATGCAGTAGGCCTGTGGCGCAGGAGGACCGGAGGGATCCGCCGGAGCGATCGGAGCGATCGGAGCGATCGGAACGCTCGTAATGCTCGGAGGGAGCGGAACGGTGCAGGTGAAGTAGCCCTTCGCCGCCCACTCCTCCTGCCAGCGGCTCTCGTAGCTCTTCGGGTCGAAACGCTTGTCCATCTCGCTGATGGGAGTCGTCCTCACGAGGCGACCGGTCGAGGACGCCGGGAATGGGCCGGCCGGGAAGACCCGTCTTGGCGAGAGCGCGCCGGCCCGTGTGCGGCTAGTCGATAGAAGATTCGAGTTCGCGAATGCGGCTCTTCAGCAGGACTTCGGCGAGATCAGGAACGACCTCCCAGGCCACGTCACGCACCGCCTTGTCGCCGACCAGTTCGATCATGCGGCGGGCAATGCGATCGACATCGGCGTCGGAGAGCGCCGGGCCGGCGAAGGTCGCCGCCGGCGACGCTCCATACGCAAGGGCGGGCGAGAACGCCGGCTCCGCCGCCAGAGGCGCGACCGGCTCGAGAGTCGTCTGCGTCGGCATGAATCGCGTGGACATCTCCGCCGGCTCGTAGGCGGAATAGACCACGGGAGCCGCTTCCGGCGGCGGCTCGGGAGCGAGCTCGAGCGCCGGCAGGTCATCGGCGAGCGGCTCCCAGGTCTCCCCCACCGGGGCAGCGGCGTAGATGTCGTCGGCGGCGGAGAATTCACCAGCCGCGCCCACCGGCGCCTCCTCGGCGAACTCGGGCGCGGCTGACGGAACCGGGAGGGTCCGCGACGGCGCCGAGGCGAGCTCGCGCACCCGGCGCATCAGCTCCTGCGAGTCGAACGGCTTCTTCAGGTGGCCGTCAGCTCCGCAGCGTATCGCTTCGTCGGAGTCGAAACCCTCGAAGGTGCCGACGAGCAGCAGCACGGGGACCGCAGGATAGAGCTCTTTCGAACGCCTGCAGACCTCGAAACCGCCGGCTCCGGGCATGTGCACATCGGCGATGACCACATCCGGCTTCGACTCGCTCAGCTGCGCGATCGCCTCCGCTCCGTTCGAGACCGCGGAAACGTGAAAATCCTCGTCCATGAAGGTCAGTTCCACCACCTTCTGGATGGTCACGCTGTCGTCCGCCAGCAGAATCGTCTTCGTCATTGCTCCTCCGAGTCGCTCCCCGGGGCCGCTAGGCCCTGGCAGTGGGAGACCCTCTAGTCAGGCCCGAACGAGGCGCTGTTCGAGATATTTCACGATATCCCCGGTGTTGGTTCCGGGGAGGAAGATCTGGTCGATTCCGGCCCGCTTCAAGGTAGCAATATCCCGGTCGGGAATGATCCCTCCGGCGAAGACCAGCATCTCCTCGGCGCCTGCTTCCCGCAGCAGGCGGGTGATTTCGGGCAAGAGCCGGTTGTGCGCCCCCGAGAGGATCGACAGCCCGACAGCATCGACATCCTCCTGCACGGCCGCCGAGGCGATCTGTTCGGGGGTTTGGCGCAAACCGGTGTAGATCACCTCGAAACCGGCGTCGCGCAGGGCACGCGCGACGACCTTGGCGCCACGGTCATGCCCGTCCAAGCCCGGCTTGGCGATCAGAATACGCCTGCTCATGTCGGCCATCCGCTTGATTCTAACAGGGGAAATGCATTTTGGGGGGCGTCAGTTCCCGATATAGCCCAGCGCCTTGAGCTGGTTGCGCAGGTCGTCGTCGATGCCCGCGGGAACCTCTTCGTCGCGGGTGGTGTCACTGCCGTCCATGATCCGGCCGAGTTTGGCGCGCAGTTCGACAACCCTCGCGGCGAGGCCCGGAGCCAGGTTCGTCTGCTCTCCCGGATCGCGCTTCAGGTCGTACAGCTCATAACTCTCGTCGCGCGAATCCGAGGACTTGCGCGGAATGGAAGTGATGAACTTGAAGCGCGGCGTGCGCAGCGCCTTCTGCTCGTTCTCCTTGACGTTGGTGTGCTCCGCGAACGCTTCGCGCGCCGGCAGGGAACCCTGCCCCTCGAGCAGCGAGACCAGGCTGCGCCCGTTCACCGGGCTCTCCAACGCGACGCCCAGCAGGTCGAGGAGCGTCGGATAGATGTCGATCAGCTCCACCTGGTCCTCGATCGCACCCTGGGTGAGCGCCGATCCCTTCCCCTTCGCCCGGCTCTCCCGCGTCAGATTCTCGCGCACCGACTCGGGCAGGAAGACCAGCAGCGGCACGTGGATCTGGTGATCGTGCAGGTTCTGTCCGTGCCCCCAGGAGCCGTTCTCCCAGAACTGCTCGCCGTGGTCACTGGTCACGATGACGATCGAGTCGGCGAACAGACCGGCGCTTTCGAAACCGGCGAAGAACTCGCCGAGCCTGGCGTCGGTGTAGGCGATATCCCCGTCGTACAACGCTTCGGCGTAGCGCTGTTCCTCGTCCGAGAAGCGCTTCCGCAGGCGGTTCCAGATCTCTTTGGAGAACTCCCCGGTGAGCCTGCCTGACGGCAGACCTTCGGCAAAGCGGGTGTGGGTGTAGGGCTCGTGGGTCTCGTAGCAGTGCAGGAAGGCGAAAAAGGGACGTTCGGAGCGCTTCGACCGGGCCGCGGCCCAGTCGACCATCTTCTGCGGCTCGTGGATCCAGTCCCAGACGCGATAGATCTCGAAGCCGCGGTCGAAGCCCAGAGTCGAGTCCACCTGCCCGCCGCCCGTGACGGCGAAGGTCTGGTAGCCGGCGCGGTAGAGCACCTCGCCGATCATCGGCGAATCGAGCCCACCGCGTGACGCCGGATAGACCCCGGTGAGCATCGAGCGATGCGAGGGGCGGGTCCAGGGTGCCTGGCTGATCGCCCACTGGAACTGCAGGCCGCGCGCGGCGAAGGCGTCCAGGTTGGGCGACGTCGGACGGGCGTAGCCGTAGACACCCAGGTGATCGGCTCGCAGCGTGTCGAGGCTTATCCAGACGATGTTGGGTCGGGTCTCCTGTGCCCGGCGGCCGGCAGGTTCGGCGCCCCTCACGTCCGGCCCGCGTACACTCGCGAGATACGGCGACGACCAGGCCGCGACGAGACCCTGGCGGGCGCCAGCGAGCGCCACCAGCTCCAGTGTGACCTCCTTGCCACTCCAACCCGAGAGATCGGCCTCCTCGTCGAGCCACCGGCCAGGGACCTCTGCGGCAACCTGGCGATCGAAGAGCACGCGGGCCGTCTCAACGCCTCCCCTGACCCGGACCTGCATCTGCACCGCGCCACCCTGCTGCGCGCTGTCCAGGACACCCACACCGAATCGCAGCCGTCCTTCCGGCGGCACGGTGACCTTGTAGCTGAAGATCGAGCCCGGCGGAGCGACGAGGGCCAGCCGCTCTTCGCGCGTGAAAACCTCGCCGAGTCGCACGCGGGCGATGTAGGCCGGCCCGGTTGGATCGAAGGTCGCGAGATCTTCGCCCGCCCGCAGCCCCGACTCCGGCAGCGCGGCACCCTCAGGCCAGGTGACCTGGGGTACCGTTCCCGGATCGAGCAGACGAAAACCCCGCAGCTCCGGCCTGGGGCCGGGGCAAGCGAGGCAGGCGATGCCGACGAGCAGCGCCGCAGCGCCTCCTCCGGCTCGCCTCAGAACGCCCCCCGGAAATAGACCAGGTCGGTGTGGGGTGGGATGTAGCCGAGTTGGCGCAGCAGGCTGACGACCTGCCCGCGGTGATAGGTCGCGTGGTTCACGAAGTGCAAGAGCACGTTGCGAAAGGCGGCGGTGTGAGTCTCGCCGGCGAGGTTCGTCCAGGTGAACTCCTGATCGAGCTGCTCTTCGGCCAGGGAGGCGAGAAAGAACTCGATCTGCGGCCAGAAGTCCTCATAGGCCGCTGCCAGCGTCTCGAGGTTCGGAAAGTCCTCGAGGCTCGGCGCGCGCCCAAGGGGAATGCCGAGGAACCGGGAGAGCCAGAGCTGCTCGGAGCCGAGGATGTGCGCCATGGTCCCGAGAACCGAGCCGAAGCTGGTGCCGGTCTCGCGCGTCAGATCCTCGGGGCGCACGCTTCCCAACTCCGCGAGCACCGTCCGGTCGGCCCAGATGGTGTAGGCGATCAGTCTGCGAACCGTCGGCAGCAGGGTGCTCATGGCGCCTTCAGAATACCGCCGGCTCTTCGTACGAACCGAAGACGTCGCGCATGGCATCGCTGATCTCGCCCACCGTGCAGTAGCACTTCACGCAATCGAGGATCAGCGGCATCGTGTTCGCCTCGCCCCGCGCTCCGTAGCGCAGTGCGTCCAGGGTGCGCGTGACGGCTCCGCGATCGCGCTTCGCCTTGACCTGATCGAGCGCTGCGACCTGCAGGTCCGCGAGCTCGTCCGAGATATAGAGCGTCTCCATGGGCGCTTCGTTGTCCACCACGAAGGCGTTCATGCCCACGACCAGCTTCTCGCGTTTCTCCACCGCCCGCTGATAGGCGAACGCGGCGTCCATGATCTCGCGCTGCGGGAACCCGGCTTCGATCGCCTCGACCATGCCGCCCAGCTCGTCGATCCGGCGGAAGTAGTCGAAGGCCCCGTCCACCATGGCGCGGGTCATCTCCTCGACGAACCAGCTTCCGCCCAGGGGATCGATCGTGTTGATGACTCCGGACTCGTGCGCCAGGATCTGCTGCGTCCGCAGGGCGATCCGTGCGGTCTCCTCGGTCGGCAGGGCCAGAGTTTCATCGAGGGCGTTGGTGTGCAGTGACTGCGTGCCACCGAGGATCGCCGCCAGCGCTTGCATGGCGGTGCGCACGACGTTGTTCACCGGCTGTTGCGCGGTGAGTGAGCAGCCTGCCGTCTGGGTGTGGAAACGGCACATCCAGCTGCGCGGGTTCCTGGCGCCGTAGCGGTCGCGCATGACCGTCGCCCAGATCTTCCGCGCCGCGCGGAACTTGGCGATCTCCTCGAAGAAATCATTGTGGCTGTTGAAGAAAAACGAGAGGCGCGGCGCGAAGGCATCGACGTCGAGGCCGGCCCGGACGCCGTACTCGACGTACTCCATGCCATCGCGCAGCGTGAAGGCGAGTTCCTGCAAGGCCGTCGATCCGGCTTCGCGGATGTGGTAGCCGGAGATCGAGATCGTGTTCCACTTCGGCACCCGCTCGGCCGCGAACGAGAACTGGTCGGTGATCAGGCGCATCGACGGCCGCGGAGGATAGATGTACTCCTTCTGCGCGATGTACTCCTTCAGGATGTCGTTCTGCAGCGTGCCAGACACCCGGGTCGCGATGTCGACGCCCTGCTTTTCCGCCACCGCGATGTACATCGCGAACAGGATCGGCGCGGTCGAGTTGATGGTCATCGAGGTGGTGACCTCACCGAGCGGAATGCCGTCGAAGAGGGACTCCATGTCGGCCAGCGAGTCGATCGCGACACCGCATTTGCCGACCTCGCCGGCCGCCATCTTGTGGTCGGAGTCGTAGCCGTAGAGCGTAGGGAGATGGAAAGCGACGGAGAGCCCGGTCTGCCCCTGCGAGAGGA
>Ga0138256_10007824_pt1 | contig 11260 bp, 8 predicted proteins | sample KNB2016incub_MG_FD_105486 | JGI IMG/M metagenome (GOLD analysis project Ga0138256, IMG submission 105486) | Active sludge microbial communities from wastewater in Klosterneuburg, Austria - KNB2014incub_MG | ecosystem: Engineered > WWTP > Activated sludge > Unclassified | place: Austria...
GAGAAAAGGTTATACGTGGATCATTATGGACGATCCTGATTTCAATAGGTTTGTCGAGTATAACATTCTTTGGTATTTCAATAAAGAAGCTATTTGTATGAAAGGTATAATTAAGGAATTCAAAAGCCCTATTAGGGGATGGTTTCTCCTGTGAAATCCATTCGAGAAAGACCTCTTTCCATGCGTCTGATCCAAAAGCTTCATTAAGTGAGCTAATCCTTATACCAGAAGTTTGAAACGTCTGGACAATATTTTCCAATGATATCTTTCCATTGATAACTTCAATGACATAAGAATCAAGGCCGGGAATGGATTCCAATTTATTTTGAGTAGGAACACTGGCCAAAGTATACTCAGGTTCGATTAGTTTGAGGACAGAAGTATATTTCCAATCCTCGTGCTTTCTGTCTGGAAATTGGATTTGTCGTAGGGTAGTAAACGACTTCTTCTGAAACTCATGAACCAGGCTTCCGGCCGAACCATTCAGCTGTGATTCCATTTCGCTAAAAACAGCATCAAATTGAACAGTTATATTTTCTTTTGCTGGCATGGAAGACATCTGGATTAAGCTATTATACTGTTCGATTCCCTTATCCATTCGTACCCTTCAACTTCCAGTTTTTCAGCCAGTGTTTTATCGCCGGTTGCGACAATCTTACCGTTCGAAAGAATGTGTACGTAGTCAGGGATGATATGTGAAAGGAGCCGTTGATAATGTGTGACAACAATAAAAGAACGTTCAGGTGATCTCAATTGGTTAACACCATTGGCAACAATCCGAAGTGCATCGATGTCAAGGCCGGAATCAGTTTCATCCAGGATTGCCAGCGTAGGTTCCAACAAAGTCATTTGTAATATTTCATTTCTCTTTTTTTCACCACCGCTGAAACCTTCATTGAGCGATCGCTTGAGAAGGGTCTCATCCATTTCAATGGCCACCATTTTCGAGCGAATAAACTTGAGCATTTCAAGGGCATTGAATTCAGTTTTGCCCTGGTGGACCCTATGTGCGTTGATGATGCTCTTCAGGAAATTGGAATTGCTGACGCCTGGAATTTCGACCGGATATTGAAACGCAAGGAAAATTCCCGCGAGGGCTCTTTCATCTATTTCCATGGCCAAGAGGTCCTGCCCCAGATACTCAATCGTACCTGAAATGATCGTATATTCTTCACGGCCGGCAAGCACATTGGCCAATGTACTTTTACCTGATCCGTTCGGCCCCATGATGGCATGGACCTCTCCGCTATTGATGGTAAGGTTAAGTCCATTCAGGATTGGCTTCCCATCAACCGAAACATGTAAGTCTGTTATTTTAAGTAAAGCTTTCATTGACTAATCTAAAGTTCTTTTTATCCAACACTTCCTTCAAGGCTTATCGCCAGTAATTTTTGGGCTTCAACAGCAAATTCCATTGGCAATTCATTGAACACCTCCTTGCAATATCCATTAACGATCATATTGATCGAATCTTCTTCGCTCAGGCCACGCTGCTTGCAGTAAAAGAGCTGATCTTCTCCAATCTTGGAAGTAGTAGCTTCATGCTCAACTCTCGCTGTCGGATTGTCAACTTCCAGATAAGGGAAAGTATGTGCACCACATTTATCACCCATCAACAATGAATCGCATTGGGAGAAATTCTGGGCACCATCAGCGCGCTTTCCTATTTTTACAAGACCACGATAGGAGTTGTTACTGAAACCAGCGGAAATACCTTTCGATATAATAGTGCTTTTTGTATGCTTTCCAATGTGGATCATCTTTGTGCCCGTGTCAGCTTGCTGATAGTTGTTTGTAACGGCCACTGAATAAAATTCACCAACTGAATAATCGCCTTTGAGAATACAGCTTGGATACTTCCAGGTGATGGCTGAGCCAGTCTCCACTTGAGTCCAGGAAATTTTTGATTTATATCCTGCGCACATTCCTCGCTTGGTGACAAAGTTGTAGATACCGCCTTTTCCATCTTTATCACCAGGGTACCAATTTTGTACCGTCGAGTACTTTACAAAGGCTTCATCATGTGCGATGATTTCCACCACAGCAGCATGCAATTGATTTTCGTCCCGCATAGGCGCCGTACATCCTTCGAGGTAGCTTACATAACTTCCTTTTTCAGCTACTATTAGCGTGCGTTCAAACTGACCGGTATTAGCGGCATTGATCCTGAAGTAAGTCGACAACTCCATTGGGCAGCGAACACCCGGAGGAATATAACAGAATGAACCATCGCTGAAAACAGCTGAGTTGAGTGTGGCGAAGTAATTGTCAGTATAAGGGACTACACTTCCAAGATATTTCTTTATGAGTTCGGGATGTTCATGTACCGCTTCGCTGAATGAACAGAAGATGATGCCCAGCGCTCCTAGTTCCTTTTTAAAAGTAGTCGTCACGGAAACGCTATCAACAACGGCATCAACTGCTACCCCTGCCAGCACTTTTCGTTCTTCCAACGGAACGCCGAGTTTGTCAAACATCTTGAGCAACTCAGGGTCTGCTTCATCCAGGGAATTAAGTTTTTTCTTTGGTGAGGCAAAGTAGATCATGTCCTGGTAATCGATCTTAGGGTAGTGGACATTTGGCCAGGAGGGTTCGGTCATTGTCAGCCAATGCCTGTAGGCTTGTAACCTCCTTTCCAACAACCATTGAGGTTCTTTCTTTTTTGCACTGATAGCCCGGACAGTTTCTTCTGACAAACCTTTAGGAAAAGTATCCATATCCAAGTCAGTGGACCACCCATACTTATAGTCAGATTGGGTGTGGACTTCCAGTGTTTGCATGCTATCGCTCATAAGTCGTATTCAATTGCGGGTGCAAAGTTCGTCATTCTTATACAAAAAAGTATACTATTGATGAGACAAAATTTTAGACGTTAAGTTCAGGGTTTTTGAAATGTATTTCGTAGAAATACGAAATGAACATTGTAGGATTTATTGAAAACCTTCTTAGTCAAAAAGTATGTCGTAGAAATACGAAATGATTGCATTAAGTGATTGTTTATAAAAATGCATTTAACTAATTGTATATCAAATTTTTAAAGTCATTGTGATCATCTTGATAAAAGCATATCCCCAGTAGAAATAAAATAAGCACCCGAGATTCCTGAGATCAATTTAAGAATACGGTAATGTAATAATTAATTTTTGTTAAATAGCTGTTATTAAGCCAAATGTGAACTTTTGCTAATGCATTACATAAGTCATCCATCCCTTTAAATAGCAAAGCGTGATGATAATATAAAGGGTTACTTTAATAGGTAATATTTTTAATGATAGATGACTACGCATTAAAATATTACATATATTTACCCCACAACATGAGTATCTCCAACGTCACACAGCGGTTTTTAGAATGCCTGGATCATCTGGTGAAAGATGGAACAGTCAGATCCCGGAGACATTTTGCTCTGTCAATCGGTTACCATGCTCAGGGAATCTCCGAAATGATGGCAAGCCGCAGAGATGCCCCACTTGAGTTGATTGAAAAAGCCGTTGAAATGTTTCGTTTTAATCCCTACTACCTGTTTACCGGTAAAGGGAAACCTTTTTCCAATCCACTGGAAGACGATGGTTTACGCCTAAAACATTTGTCGATTGTCACTGATCAAAAGGGAGAAGAACGAATTGTCCATGTCCCATATCCTGCCCAGGCTGGGTATGGCGCACAGCTCGACGATCCAATCTATATCAGTGATTTGCCCACCTATCAACTCCCGGACCCTCAATTTAAATCAGGTACCTACCGCTCATTTGAAATTGCAGGAACCTCGATGGAACCTACATTTATGCCCAATGACATTGTCATTGCCGCATTTATCGAACCCAGGTATTGGGAACAAGCAATCAAAAGTGGCCAGATCTACATCATCGTCACACATCAAGAGGTCGTTATAAAAAGAATTAACAATCGCATCAAAAGTGATCTCCATCTTGAGTGTTGTTCAGACAATGCTTCCTTTGATACCTATTGCATTGCGGCAAATGATATCAAGGAAGTATGGAAGGCAAGGGTGAAATTAACCTCCCATCTTGTCGCGCCTTCGCAGAATTTCAATACTACAAACATCAGCGAACAACTTCATGCCCAGCAAAAAATGCTAGAGCATTTACATCGACACATTACATCTGCCAAGGTCTCCTAAGAGATTTATCTTCTGATCAATCAGCATCGACGATCAAGTTTCTTTCTTAAATTAGACATAGTTCTGAAATAAAAAGTTTCAGCGAGAATATATTCTTAACTTGTAAGACAGTTTTATTTTTCTAGTTTTGAATGTAATTTTACGCCTATGAAGATCACCGGCAAAGTCGTATTCCTGACCATGGAAGGTGGTGCCTATGGTATCATCGATCAGCATGGAAGAAAGTTTTTACCGATCAATATGCCTAATCAATTGAAGAAAGAAGGCGCACAGGTCATATGCAGTGTCCGACCTGCTGATGTGACGTCTGTTTTCATGTGGGGAGAACCTGTTTACATCAATTCTTTTGAGACATTGCAGCCGTAGTGTAAACCGCCTTTTGTAATAATCAAGTAAGGATTTTATTCCTCCATCTTTGGGAGCACCAGTATGGATTTCTTTTTTTCATACATCCAGGCTGCAAAACGGGCGAGCGTGTGATTGATCTCTGTTTCACTTTCAAGAAACTCATGGATGTGTTTTTCGACAAAATGCGTGTCAAATTGTCCTGAGATAAAGGACGGATGCATAATCGCAAATTTTCCAAAATCCAAAGTTGTATCCACACCGTTGATCTCATATCCATTGATAGCATCTTTCATTTTATCGATTGCTTCTTGCCTTGAAGGTGCATGCACGATCAGTTTGGAAATCATCGGATCATAATGAATTGGAATTTCCATTCCTTCCCGATACCCATCGTCTACACGTATTCCATCGCCATGAGGAGGTCTGTATCGCAGCAAAGTGCCTGTAGATGGCCTGAATCCACCGATGACATTTTCGGCATAAACACGCAATTCAATGGCATGTCCATTGATGTGTAACTCCTCCTGTGAAATGGGAAGCGCATGACCCTCAGCAATTCTTATTTGTAAGGCTACGAGATCCAATCCTGTGATCATTTCTGTCACAGGATGTTCTACCTGAAGCCTTGTATTCATTTCAAGGAAATAGTGGTTTCCGTTTTCATCCAGTAGAAATTCAACCGTTCCTGCTCCCGCATAATTGCATGAACGGGCGACAAGAATGGCATCCTGTCCCATTTTTTTTCTTTTCTCAGCTGAGAGTATAGAGGAAGGAGCTTCTTCAATGATCTTCTGGTGGCGACGTTGGATCGAACATTCTCTTTCGAAAAGATGAAGACAATGTCCATGGTGATCTGCCATCACCTGGATTTCGATGTGCCTTGGCGAAGTGACGTATTTTTCAATAAAGACTGATCCGTCTCCGAATGAAGACAGGGCTTCGCTCATGGCTCTTTCAATCTGCGCTTCAACTTCAGAAGCATTGTGCACGATCCGCATGCCTTTTCCACCACCACCTGCAGCAGCTTTGATCAATAACGGAAAGCCAATCTTAGCAGCAACTGCTTTAGCTTCCTTTATATCCGAAATAGCATCGTCAGATCCGGGTACCATGGGAATATGGAATTCTTTTGCCGCACGTTTTGCTGCCAATTTATTGCCCATCATTCTGATACTTTCCGGAGAAGGCCCTATAAAAATGATACCTGCCGTCTGTACGGCTAGTGCAAATACATCATTTTCACTCAGGAAACCATACCCGGGATGGATTGCATCAGCCCCTGTAGCAATAGCGGCCTGGATGATCTTGTTTATATTCAGGTATGATTCCCTGGATGGTGGGGCGCCAAGGCAAACAGCATGATCAGCCATGACTACATGAGGGCTATGGCGATCTGCGTCAGAATATACAGCCACTGTTTCTATACCCAGCTGGTGGCAGGTTCTCATGATGCGCGCGGCTATTTCGCCCCGGTTGGCTACCAGTACTTTCTTAATTGGTCGGATCATTGGCGAAAATTAATCTTATTTGTGCATAGAGCATAGAGCAGAGGGCATAGCGCGCATAGAGTACATAGCATAGAGCGGCATAGAGTACATAGCATAAAGCAAATTGGCAGACACACCCTCCCCCTTTTTACCCACACAACTCTTTGCATTTTGCTCTCTGCGCCCTATGCTCTATGTCCTATGCCCTGTGCTTTTTCACTCTCCGTAGAAATCTGTTACTTTACGGCAGATCAATAATGATTATGGATTCTTCACAAGAAATACTCTGGCAGCCTTCAGCACATGATATAAAAAAATCAAGGCTGACAGAATACCGACATTGGTTAACTGGGCATCATAACCTTGAATTTCCTGATTATGAATCCTTGTGGCAATGGTCTGTTGATTATCCTGAAATCTTTTGGGAGACCATCGTTATTTTTTTCAACGTAAAAATGCATTCACCTTATTCCTCTGTTATGTCCGGAGGTCCGATGCCGGAAACTGTATGGTTTGATGGTGCAACTTTAAATTATGCAGAGCACATCTTTCTGGGTATGAAAGATCAATCCATAGCCATGCTCTTTGCTTCAGAGTCAGGCCAGGAAAGAAGTATTTCTGTCACTGAAATGTGGAAGGAGGTTTCGAAGTTGAGGGCATATTTTCAACAGCAGGGAGTCAAAGCTGGCGACAGGATAGCCGGTTATCTCCCTAACATTCCTGAGGCTACCTATGCTTTCCTGGCGACGGCTTCGCTTGGAGCTGTCTGGTCTTGTTGCTCGCAGGATTTTGGCGTCAGCAGTGTAGTGGATCGGTTTGCACAAATAAAGCCTGTATTGTTTATAGCAGCTGATGGATATTATTACAATGGCAAGACGCATGTGCGCATGTCAGAAATTGATGCTATACGACAATCTTTGCCTGAGTTGAAAGATACACTGGTGATCAATTATGTGGGTCATGCAGTAACCAATTCGGATCCGGCTATTACTCTTTATCATCAATTGAAAGAAGCTGACGCATTAATCCCGGTTTTTGAACCTGTACCATTTGATCATCCACTGTGGATTTTGTATTCATCGGGTACAACAGGTGCACCAAAGGCCATAACGCATTCGCATGGTGGATGTTTGCTTGAGCATCTTAAATACCTGGCATTTCACAATGATGTGCATACTGGTGAAAAGTTTTTCTGGTATACAACCACAGGGTGGATGATGTGGAATTTTCTGCAGGGTTCTATGTTACTTGGTGCAACGATTGTCTTGTATGATGGTAGTCCTGGTTATCCAGACCTTGATCGGCTATGGAAGCTTTCTGAGCAATGGTCCATACACCATTTTGGAACAAGTGCCCCATACCTTGTCGCATGTATGAAGGAAGGTCTTGAACCTGGGAAAAAGTATGATCTTAAAGGACTTCGTAGTATTGGTTCAACTGGCTCACCTCTGCCTCCTGAAGCATTTCAATGGGTATACAAAGATATTCACCCAGGGATTTGGTTATGTTCGATGAGTGGTGGTACTGATGTATGTACTGCATTCGTTGGAGGCGTGATTGAAAAGAATGTCATCAAAGGTGAAATTCAGGCAAGAGGATTAGGATGTGCACTATATGCGTTTAATGAGAATAATGAACCTGTAGCTGATGTTGTTGGAGAAATGGTTATTACCAAACCAATGCCATCCATGCCTATCTATTTCTGGAATGATCCGGATAAGAAAAAGTACAGGTCAAGTTATTTCGAAGACATTCCTGGTGTATGGCGTCATGGTGATTGGGTGAAGATAACGAAGCAGGGTGGGGTGATCATTTACGGACGATCTGATGCAACACTCAACAGGCAAGGTATCCGGATAGGAACTGCGGAAATATATCGTGTATTGAATGAGATACCTCAAATTGAAGATGGCTTGATTGTCAATCTTGAACTTGAAGGTGGAAGGCACTACATGCCACTGTTCATTAAATTAAAGGGTGATACCAGGTTAGAGGATTCGTTGATTCGGACCATCGCCTCGGCGCTTAAGACAAAATGTTCACCGCGGCATGTTCCAGATGATATATTTCAGGTGGATGATATTCCATATACTATTAGTGGAAAGAAAATGGAAGCTCCTGTAAAGAAGATATTGATGGGCATGAGTACAGAATCATCATTAAGCAGGGATGCTATGCGTAATCCGGAATCACTTGTTTATTTTATTCAATTCAAAGTACCAGATCAACCGTCGTAAATGCTGATTAGGAAGTCATCTTTGCTTTATCCATTCCAGATTAGTTAAAAGTGTAACTAATGCTAAACTGGACTCTGTTTGCATTTCCTTCATCCCCACTAAAATCCTGACGCAAACCGTAAAGGTATTCAACCCCTACAAAGGCATTTTTAGTAAAGTGATACAGCAAGTTAGCAGCTGCATAGGAAGCTTGAGAAAGATCTGATAGCGCCTGGCCATTAGTATCTTCCACACCACCATGATTAAAAAGCACTAGCGATGTCCATTTTTCATTCCATTGATGTTGATAGCCAAACGTGATGCCATAATCTGTAGTGGCCTGAAGATTATCGCTTGCATCCGGAACGGCTGAAAGCCCTCCTCGATATCTTCCTATTCCAGGACCATAAACCACCTGGTATATAAACTTGTCTTTTGAGAACAAATTCAATTGACCGGATAAATTCCCTCCAAAAAGAGAAATGTTATCTGTGCTATCTCCTGCAGCATAACGATATCTAAGCTGGGCAGCAAAGGCGGATAACTGCACATGACCCCATTTTTTTGTGATACGGTAACGTGCAGTCAGATCTGGCAGCGGACTCTCAAATTTGCCGGCAGCGGAAGGCGCCTGAGCATTTGTACTCGGTTCCTCAATAGCCACAGCAAGATAGCTATCCGGAGATAGTGAATGTTTCCATCTCAGCATGGCATGTCTTACAAAGGCATACGCTGCAGGTTTTTCAAAGTCTAGTGTTGCAGGGATAATGGATTCATCCATAAAATTTGACCACCATTGTCCTGCAAGCCAGGTATTGTTGATCTCAACAAATGCATGTCTCAAACGAAACGCACCGCTCGTCCCGTAGAAATCACCTTCTACATAGGTTCTGATTTCACTGTTTTTGAAAGGGGTACGAACATCCACAAAGAGTCTTGTTTCCTTCGCGTGGAGATGTGTGCTTTCACCTTCCGACCCATCGGTTGGAATCTTGGATACATCAAAGAAATCAGGGGAATTGATCGGATTGAAATCGTGGATAATATCGAGTTTGACATAACCTCCGAGTTTGATGCGGGATGATGTCTTAGGTATCTGCCACCATCCCGGAGGCGGATCTGCAGGTGCATCTGTTGACGATTGGCCTGATATCTGGCTAGAGGCCAAAAATATCAATGCCAGTATGTGCAAAATAGATTTCATGTTGTTTTTCGTTTTGGTATTTATTTTACTTGCCTTTAACGTCATCCATATTGATCGTTCGATCGTTCAATGCCTGTGTAGGCCTGTTATTAGGACCAATGCGGGATGAGAAAGCATTGATCTGCTCTTTGGTCAGGGAGATCATATCTCTCAGCACGAGCCATTGAACATTTTCGCTACAAGGCGGTGTAGTGAGTGATCCTGTGTAGTGATAAGCAAAATTGTCCGAAGGCAAGAAAACGTCCAATTCAAATGACGTATCAGTGATATGTTTACTCTCTCCTTTTGCGCCAGGCAGATTAGCAATGATTTTTGCAAATTCAGGATTAGCCACTTTACCTTCTTTAAAGAACACGCCAAGAACGGCAAGACGGCCATCCGCACTCTGATGGACCATGTGCATTTCCATAGGCTGGTTTTTACCATCAAGGGTATGCTCACTAGGTGTGTGAAAGTGAAATTGTTTCAGGGAATAAGCTTTCCCATCATAGGTGAGGGTACTGCCTTCGTCAACGGTTACCTGAATGGTATGACCATTGTCAATAATATCTTCCATGTGCTCAGTATGTGCGATGTGGAAAGATGTTGAACTATAATCAAGGTTCCAGTTTGAAGCTCCTTTGACATCTGACTTAACAATATTGACAGGCGACTGATGTTTGCCTTCAGCACACATGGCATAAGATGGGCTGAGTGTAGACCAGGTAGATGGGCCTACCTCACCTTCATAGCCCCAATGTACAGGTCGGGCAGATGGTGGAGCAGCTTGAGTAGCTAAGGTATCTGTTGTTGCTGAAGTTTCAGTAGTTGCTGTTGGCTTTTGCCCGCAGGAAATAACTATCATCAGCGAAAGTAGGGTGAGGGTATTGCGATAAATGGTATTCACGATGTTCATAGGTTTGGTTTTACGGTAAGAAAGAAATGTGTTTAAAAATTTGAAATGAACTTGAATTTGCGGGATCAAATGTGAGCTGCAAACAAAATCCAGCCATAAAGATAATATACACTGCTTCTAATCCAAGACATGGTCAAAAGTAAATCTTATTCTGCTTGTTTCTGATCTCCTGCCAGTGGAGTATTCCATTGATCTTTTGGAACCACTTTTGGTGTCTCCGGATCGCCTTCATAGGCAGGCGTCATGATCTGGATATTATTTTCATTGAACAGATCGAGAATATGCTCATGCAGTTCAGTATAGTAGGTATACATATTGACAGCATCATTGCAATACGCATTGATCTCATAGGTCACCGCGAGATCGCCTAGTTCCCTTTTGAGTACATAGGGTGGAGGATTTTTTAGCAAACCGGTCGTTCTGTCTGCAGCCAACTTGAGCATGGCATCTACCTGACGCCATGGTGTCTCATAACCAATCCCAACAGTCGTATGAAGGATTATACCTTTTTCTTTTGCCCTAATGCTATAGTTTATTACATTACTATTAAGTAATATAGAGTTTGGGATTACAATTTCTTCGTTTTTTACGGAACGCAATCTTGTGACCATAAGACTTTGCTCTTCCACAAATCCGGTTAGATCATTTACCTGGATACGGTCTCCGATCTTAAATGCCCTGCGATATGTCATCGAATATCCGGCAACCACGTTGGCAATAAAAGAAGAGGATCCCAACGAAAACAATACCCCCAGAAATACAGATATACCTTGAAATGCGCCGGTGCTGGAGCCAGGTATATAGGGGAATGCAACCACAATTGCAAAGACGACAATAAAAAATTTAACGATTTTAAACGTTGGCATCGCCCATTCAGCATCAAAATTGTGAATGACAATTCCTCCTTTATTGATACCTTCGAAAAAGAGTTTTATAAGTTTTGTTAGATACTGGGTGACCAGGAAAATC
>Ga0138256_10007825_pt1 | contig 11259 bp, 12 predicted proteins | sample KNB2016incub_MG_FD_105486 | JGI IMG/M metagenome (GOLD analysis project Ga0138256, IMG submission 105486) | Active sludge microbial communities from wastewater in Klosterneuburg, Austria - KNB2014incub_MG | ecosystem: Engineered > WWTP > Activated sludge > Unclassified | place: Austria...
GGTGGTGCGCAACGACCTGCGCCCGCGCAGCGGCACCGTGGAGGGCACCGGCACCGGCCTGGAGAACATCAGGCGGCGCTACGCCCTGCTGGGCGCCGCCGAGCCCACCTTTGCCATCGGCGACGCCGCCTACACCGCCGCCGTCCCCATCCTGCCCCCGGAACCATGACCGCCTACATCGTCGAGGATGAAGCACCCGCCGCGCAAGGGCTGGTGCGCCTGCTGGAACAAGCCGACCCCGGCCTGCGCGTGCTGGGCATGGCGGACAACGTGGAGGATGCCATCGACGGCATCACGGCGCTGCGGCCCGACCTCATCTTCATGGACATCCACCTGGGCGACGACGTGTGCTTCACCATCTTCGACCGCATGGTGGTGGAGGCGCCGGTGATCTTCACCACGGCCTACGACCAGTACGCCATCCAGGCCTTCCAGAAGAACGGCATCGACTACCTGCTGAAGCCCATCGAGCTGGAGGCGGTGAAGCAGGCGCTGGCCAAGCTGGCGCAGCTCAAGCGCCGCTTCGGCATCGACCCCGGCGTGCTGCGCGAACTGGGCGCGCTGCGGCAGAGCAGCTTCCGCGAACGCTTCATGGTGGCCAGCGGCGGGCAGATCCGCTCGGTGCCCGTGGAGCAGGTGGCCTACTTCCAGAGCGAGGGCCGCTACGTGAAGCTGGTGACCACCGACAACCACCGCTACATCGTGGACGGCACCATGGAGAAGATCGGCGCCGAGCTCGACCCGCGGAACTTCTTCCGCATCAACCGCCAGCTCATCGTGTCGTTCCCCGCCATCCGCAGCATGGTGCCCTACAGCAAGAGCCGCGTGAAGGTGGTGCTGCACCCCGCCACGGACATCGAGAGCATCGTGAGCGTGGAGCGCTCGGCGGAGTTCAAGGCCTGGCTGGACCGCTAGGTCCGCGCCCTTTCCGGTCCATGCACCGGTTCTTCCGGTCCATGTCATCGGCCTTGGGCCGCGCAGCAGGCCGGGGCACTTTCGCACCGCGGAACAACGAAGACCGCTTGCACATGGACCCGAAACCACACCACGCCCCTTTCCTCGCGATCGCCGCGGCGATCCTGCTGACCGCTTGCACCGGCACCGCGCCGGCACCGGAACCCACCCCCACGCCCACCCCGGCGGACGTGACCCTTCGCGGGCAATACCTGGTGAACATCATGGGCTGCCACGACTGCCACTCGCCGAAGCTCATGGGTCCGCAGGGCCCCTACCCGGACCCGGACCGGCTGCTGAGCGGCCACCCGGCGCAGGAACCGCTTCCGCCGCTGGACCCGAACGCGAACCCCGGCTGGGCGCACATGACCATGGGGCTCACCGCCGCCCACGGCCCCTGGGGCACCAGCTTCGCCGCCAACCTCACCAGCGACGACACCGGCATCGGCACCTGGACCGAGGAGCAGTTCAAGCGCGCCCTGAAGCAGGGCCTGTACAAGGGGCTCGAAGGCTCACGCCCGCTGCTGCCGCCCATGCCCTGGCAGAACTTCAAGGACATCACGGACGAGGACGTGCATGCCATCTTCACCTACCTGAGGTCGACGCGGCCCGTGGAGAACGTGGTGCCCGCGCCGATCCCGCCGGCGACGGCGGGCTGATCCCCTCTCCGGCTCATCCGAACACGACCCCGGGGGTCGCCGTGCGGGAACCCCGCGACGGCCCTCCACCGACACACGCACACCATCAACAACCCATGAGAACGATCCTGACCCTCTTCCTGCTCGGCGCCCTGGTGCACGGCAGTTGCGCCCAGCCCACGCTCACCCAGGCCAGCAACGCGCCGGTGGCCGGCACGCAGTTCACCTTCCACTACGGCCCGCACGTGGCGCCCGGCGGCGGCGGCGCCCAACAGACCTGGGACCTCAGCACGCTCGGAACGGACAGCACGGTGCAGGCCGCGATCGTGCAGGCCTCGGCCACGCCCAACGGCAGCCTGTTCCCAAGCGCCACGGTGGCCGAGGTGAACCCCACCGTCACCGTGTACTACGGCGTGGCCGGCGACGGGGTGTACAACGCCGGCAGCGACGACGGCAGCACGGCCATCGTGAACGCCCAGATGGGCCGCTACCTGCCCTACCCCTGCACCTTCGGCACCACCTGGAGCGGGCCGGAGAGCGCCACCTTCACGGCGGACGGCATGGACGTGTTCCGCAGCGGCACGGTGGTGGGCGAGGCCGATGGCTATGGCACGGTGGTGATGCCCTGGGGCACGGTGAGCAACGTGCTGCGCGTGCATTGGACGAGCACCCTGCGCGATTCCACCACCCTCTTCGCCATCGACTACACCTACGATGCATACGTGTACTACGTGGTGGGGCAGTCCTACCCCCTGGCCGAGCTGGTCACCGCCGAGGTGACCCTGTTCGGAGGCACCACCACCACCCAGTTCAGCCGCTGGCTGGCGGAGATCAGCACCGGCCTGGACGCGCCGGCGGTCGAGGCGACCGTCCTGCAGGTGGCGCCGAACCCGGCGGAGGAGGCGGTGCGCCTTTCGCTCCCCGCCTCGTTCCAAGGGGACGTGACCGTGGAGCTCGTCGATGCCGCCGGCCGCACCGTGCGGCGCGAGCAGCTGCTGCGCCCGGCCGGGCCGGCGGTGCACATGGCGCTCGGCACGCTCACCGAAGGCTGCTACCTCGTGCGTGCGGTGGACGGCGAAGGCCACCAGGCCACCGGCCGGTTCATCAAGCGATAGCACCGGCGACCACCGGTGCTCCGCGCCCCTGCAGGCCCTGTTCCACAAGGGGTCCGCAGGGGTGCGGTGCTGAGGGGGCCAACCCTTGCCCCTTCCCGAGCGTTATGCGCGTGGTCCTGCTCCCGCCCCTGCCCCTGCCCCTGCCCCGCTTACGCCTCGGCCCTCGAAAGCGCCGCCTCCTACATCCGCACCCTGGTCGATCCCGATGCGGAGGGCCTGCGCGGGCGAAGGCACGGTGGTGGTGGGCCTGCGCGACCAGGTGATCGCCATCACTCCGCGCTTCACCCCGCGGGCCCTGATGCTGCGCATCACCGGCCACCTGAGCAGCGTGCGATGACGGCGCATGGACCGCACCATTTCGCGGGAACGGTGTTCACTTTGCCGCGCCCACGCATCCGGCGGACACGACCATGATGAAGATCTACCACCTCGCCACCTGCACCACCTGCCAGCGCATCCTGAAGGAGGTGCCCAAGCTCAAGCGCTTCGAACTGCAGGACATCAAGACGCGGCCGATCACCCCCGCCCAGCTCGACGCGCTGAAGAAGATGGCCGGCAGCTACGAGGCGCTCTTCAGCCGCGTGGCCCTGAAGTACCGCGCGCTCGGGCTGAACACGATGACGCTCACCGAGAAGGACTATCGCAAGTACATCCTGCAGGAATACACCTTCCTGAAACGGCCCGTGGTGGTGATCGGCGACCAGCTCTTCATCGGCAACGCGCCGAAGACCGTGAAGGCGATGGTGGCCGCGTGCGCCGAAGCCGGATAGGCGAAGGCGCAAGGCGGCGGCGAAGGCGAGGTAGGAAGATGCGGGGAACGGGGCGGGGCCGTTGACCGCGGCGCGCGGGGCCGACCCGTATTTTTGCCCCGCGATGTTGAAGCAAGGCCTTTTCCAGAAGCTGCAGCAGAAGCTGAGCCCCCAGCAGATCCAGCTGATGAAGCTGCTGCAGGTGCCCACCGCCGAGCTGGAGCAGCGCATCAAGCAGGAGATCGAGGAGAACCCCGCCTTGGAGGAGGGCGAGGACGGTGCGGACGAGGAGATGCCCACCGAGGAGCAGGCCATCGCGGAGAACCAGGACAGCGACGGCGAGGGCGAGGAGCAGGGCGCCGACGACCGGGACGAGATCGACCTCAGCGACTACTTCCCGGACGACGACACGCCGGACTACAAGCTGCAGGTGAACAACCGAAGCGCCGACGATGAGGAGCGCGAGGTGCCGCTGGCCGGGGGCACGTCCTTCCAGGAGGCCCTGATGCAGCAGCTCGCCCTGCGCGACATCGACGAACGCACCGAGCTGCTGGGGCAGCACCTCATCGGCAACCTGGACGAGGACGGCTACCTGCGCCGCGACCTGCCCAGCATCGTGAACGACCTGGCCTTCACACAGAACATGAGCACGGACACCGCTGAGCTGGAGCGGGCATTGCGCGAAGTGCAGGCCCTCGACCCCGCCGGCATCGGCGCGCGCGACCTGCGCGAGTGTCTGCTGCTGCAGCTGGAACGGCTCCCGCGCGAGGTCGACACCCTCACCGCCCGCGAGGTGATCGGCAAGCACTTCGAGGCCTTCAGCAAGAAGCACTACGACCGCATCGTGGAGCGCATGGAGATCACCGAGGAGGACCTGAAGGCCGCCGTGGACGTGATCGTGCACCTGAACCCCAAGCCCGGCAACACCGCACGCGACACGGCCAAACCCACGCAGGAGATCGTGCCCGATTTCCAGGTGCTCTCCATCGATGGGCAGCTGGAGCTGACCCTGAACGGGCGCAATGCACCGGAGCTGCGCATCAGCCGGCAGTACCGCGACATGATCGCCGAGTACCAGCGGCAGAAGAAGGACAGGGAGCAGCGGGAGGCGTTGCAGTTCATCAAGCAGAAGCTCGATGCGGCCAAGTGGTTCATCGACGCCATCAAGCAGCGGCAGCACACCCTGCTGGTCACCATGGAGGCCATCATGGAGCACCAGCGCGACTACTTCCTCACCGGCGACGAGACCAAGCTGCGGCCCATGATCCTGAAGGACATCGCCGAGAGGGTGCACCTGGACATCAGCACCGTGAGCCGCGTGGCCAACAGCAAGTACGTGCAGACCAACTACGGCACGCTGCCGCTGAAATACTTCTTCAGCGAAAGCCTCAGCACCGAGAGCGGCGAGGAGGTGAGCACCCGCGAGGTGAAGAAGATCCTGCAGGACGCCATCGACGCCGAGGAGAAGCGCAAGCCGCTGACGGACGACGAGCTGACCGCGCTGCTCAAGGAGAAGGGGTACAACATCGCCCGCCGCACCGTGGCCAAGTACCGTGAGCAGCTCAACATCCCGGTGGCCCGGTTGAGGAAGGAGCTATGAGTGGCGGGTTCCGAGCAGCGAGTGGCGAGTGGAATGCCGCCCTGAGCAGGGTCGAAGGGCGCATTTCCACTCGCCGATCGTCACTCGCCACTCACCCCTGACCCCATGCGCGCCCTTGCCCAGGCCCTCTCCGTCGCCCTGCACCCGGTGGTGATGCCGCTGCTCACCCTGGTGCTGGCCTTCCGGCTCGACCCGCACATCAGCTTCTTCCTGCCGGCGCCGGTGCAGTGGTTCACCTTCGGCATGGTGGCGGTGATGACGGTGGTGTTCCCCGTGTCCAGCGCGGTGCTCCTCTGGCGCAGCGGCGCCATCAGCGGCCTCACCATGCCGCTGCGCGAGGAGCGCATCGTGCCCCTGCTGATGACGATGCTCTACCTGGGCATGTGCCTGTACCTGCTGCACCGGGGACCGCACCATCCGGCCACTTACGCGCTGTTCACCGGCGTGTTGCTCGCGGTGGCCTTCACCCTGGCGGTCACCCTGCGTTGGCGGATCAGCGCGCACATGGTCGGCATCGGCGGCCTGCTCGGCGGCCTCAGCGGCCTGCAGCTGCTGCACGGCACCTTCGCCCCCCTGGAGCTGGCGGTGCTCATCGTACTGGCGGGTGCGCTGGGCTCGGCGCGGCTGCTGGTGGGCGGCCATACCGGGGGCCAGGTGGCGGCGGGCACGGCGGTCGGCTTCCTCTGCACGTGGACCTGCGTCGTGCTCGGGATCCAGCTGTAGCCGGCGCCCTCAACCCCAGCGGCGCAGGCGGTGTCCACGGAGGGCGTACCACCCGATGAACAGGTAGCACGGCACCAGCAGCGCGTAGGCCAGGCGGTCGCCCAGCACGGGCGCCTCGGCCGGGCCCACCAGCAAGCCGTAGATCTTGGGGAGCAGCGCCCCGCCCGCTATCGCCATGATCAGCAGGGCCGAAGCGGTCTTGGTGTGCCGGCCCACCCCTTCGATCGCGAGCGGCCAGATCGCAGGCCACATCAGCGCATTGGCCAGGCCCAGCAGCGCCACGAACAGCACGCTCACATACCCGGTGGTGAACACCACCAGCAGGCTCATCGCCACACCGACGACGGCCGATGCGGTGAGGGCCGCGGCCTGCGACAGCAGCCGGGGGATGGTGGCGATGCCGACCAGATAGCCCAGCACCATGGCGCTGAGGGTGAAGGCCGGGAAGTACTTCGCGCGGTCCAGCGGAATGCCCTGGCTCTGGCCATAGGTGGCAATGGTGTCGGCCGCGATCACCTCCACCCCCACGTACAGGAAGAGGGCCAGCACGCCCAGGACCAGCTGCGGATAGGCCAGCACGCTCGCGTGGCCCGCGGCCTCAGTGGCCTGCGTGGCCTCCTCCTCCGAGGCGATCTCCGGCAGCGGCGACCAGCGCACCAGCACCGCCAGCACCACCAGCACCACGGCCATCACGGTGTAGGGCATCACCACACGGTCGCTCAGCGCTGCGAGCTCCACGGCCCGGGCCGCGTCGTCCAGGCCCGCCAGCCGGGCGATCAGCGCGTCGGCATCCTTCAGCACGATGGCGGCGAGCACCACCGGGCCGAGCACGCCGGCCACCTTGTTGCAGATGCCCATGATGCTCATGCGCTTGGCCGCGCTCTCCAGGGGCCCCACGATGGTGACGTAGGGGTTCACGGCCGTCTGCAACAGGGTGAGCCCCGTGCCGATGACGAACAGGCCGGTGAGGAAAAGCCCGTAGGCGCGCGCCCCGGCCGCGGGGATGAACAACACTGCGCCGACCGCCATCACCAGCAGGCCGGTGATCATGCCGCCCTTGAAGCCCGTGCGCTTCAGCACCCACGACGAGGGCAGCGCCATCACCGTGTAGGCCAGGTAGAAGGCCATGGTGACCCAGAAGGCCTGGTCGAGCGTGAGCTCACAGGCGATCTTCAGGTAGGGGATCAGCACGCTGTTCAGCCAGGTGACCGCGCCGAAGACGGCATAGAACACACCGAGCAGCACGACGAGCCGGGTGGCGTTGCGGGGGTGCGACATGGGATGGGGGCTGAACGCGAAGGTGCTCGGCGCCCGGCGCACACCGGCATCGGTCCATGATCACTTGTCCACCACCCGGGACGGATAACCGCTCAACCGCGGTCGCGATCGGCCAGGGTCTGCTGCCAGCGCCACGCGTCGGCCAGGGCGTCGTGCAGGGTGCGGGAGGCCTTCCAGCCCAATACGGCGCCGGCCTTGCGCGGGTCGCCGAAGACCTCGGGCACATCGCCCGCCCGGCGCGGTCCGAGCAGGTGCGGCAGCGGCCGTCCGGTGACCGCTTCCAGGCCGCGCACCACCTCCAGTACACTGCTGCCCCGGCCGGTGCCCAGGTTGAACACCTCGCAGGTCGCCTCCGTCCGCGCTTCGGCCCAGGCCAGCGCCTTCACGTGGGCCTGCGCCAGGTCCACCACATGGATGTAGTCACGGACGCAGGAACCATCGGGCGTGGGGTAGTCCGTGCCGTGGATGACCAGCCGATCGCGCAGGCCGGCGGCCACCTGCGTGGCGAAGGGCACCAGGTTGTTGGGCACTCCGAGCGGCAGCTCCCCGATGCCGGCACTGGGGTGCGCACCGATGGGATTGAAGTAGCGCAGCAGCACCACGCGCCAGCCCGGATCGCTCGCCACCAGGTCGCGCAGGATCCGTTCCCCCATCACCTTCGTCGCACCATACGGGGAAAGGGCGTTGTGGTCCGGCGCATCCTCGCCCACGGGAAGCCGGTCGGGCTGTCCGTACACCGTGCACGAACTGGAGAACACCAGCGTGCGCACCGCGTGATCGCGCATCACCTGCAGCAACGCCACCAGCGAGCCGACGTTGTTGGCGTAGTACTTCAGGGGGTCCTGCACGCTTTCGCCCACGGCCTTGTCGGCGGCGAAGTGCACCACGCCGTCCACAGGCCCTTCCGCACGGAACACCGCATCCAACGCATGGCGGTCGGTGCAGTCCACCCGGTGGAGCACGGGACGGCGGCCGATGAGCTTCGCCAGGCCGTCGAGCACAGCCGCCTCGGAGTTGCGCAGGTCATCCACCAGCACGGGCACATGCCCGGCGGCGGCCAGTTCCACCGCGGTGTGCGATCCGATGTAGCCCGCGCCCCCGGTGACGATCACCTTGCCCATGGGCGCAAGATAGCCGCAGGCGACGCCGCACCTTTGCCGCGCCATGCCCCTGCGCCGTCCTCGGAACAGCACGCTCGCGATCGCCGCGTTGATGCTGGTGCTCACCGTGCTCCAGGTGCGCTGGGCGTGGATCGGCGACAGCGGCCATGCGTGGGATCGCATGGTGCGCAGCGATGTGCGCGGCTACTATGGCTACCTGCTGGCGGTGTTCATCCGCGGCGACCTGGGGCACGAACCGGCCGACCCCACCTACGTGCACCACACGCCGGACGGCACGCTGAACAAGTACTTCGCCGGCACGGCGGTGATGATGGCGCCGTGGTTCGCCGCGGGCCATGCGGTGGCGCTGCTGAGCACCGATGCCCCCAAGGACGGACGGAGCGGCTGGGAGTACATGGCCATCGGGCTCGGAGGTCTTGTACACGTGCTGCTGGCGCTGCTGCTGCTGCGCGCATTGCTCACCGGCCTCGGTGTGCGTGACGGGGTGATCGCCTGGGTGCTGGCCGCCACCGTGCTGGGAACACCGCTGCTGCAGTACGCCACGCTGCAACCGGGCTGGTCGCACGTGCACTCGTTCCTGGCCTTCGCCGCCTTCCTGTTCCTGGTGCACCGGCTCGCGAACGAGTGCCGCATGGGTTGGCTGGTCCCGCTCGGTGCCGTGTTCGGGCTCATCGTGCTCATCCGTCCCGTGAACGGGCTGGTGCTGCTGGCCGTGCCCATCGTGGCGGGGCGCAACACACTGGCGATGATCCGCCGCGTGCTGCGGCATCCCCTGCACCTGGCCGTGGCTCTTGCCGCGTTCGCCGCCGTGGTGGGCATCCAGCCGCTGCTCTGGCATGCGCAGACCGGCCACTGGGTGGAATGGGGCTACCGGGGCGAAGGCTTCCACTGGGACCGCCCGGAGGTCCTTCGCGTCCTGTTCGGCTTCCGGCGCGGCCTCTTCCTCTATGCCCCCGTGCTGCTGCTCGCCATGGCGGCGATGGTGGGGCTCCTGCGCCGCACGCCGGTGGTGGCGTGGTCGGGCCTGATCTACTTCGCGGTGAACACCTACGTGATCGCCAGCTGGTGGATCTGGTACTACGGCAGCGGCTTCGGCAGCCGGGTGTACATCGAGCACCTCGCCGTGCTCGCCGTGCCCTGGGCCCTGGCGCTGCACCACGCCGGTCGTCGGTGGTGGATCGGGGCGCGGGCGTGGATGCTGGGCTGCATCCTGCTCCACGGTTTCCAATACTGGCAATACCGCCACCTCATCCTCCACCACGAGAGCATGGACCGCCACAAGTACGCCTGGGCCTTCGGCCGCATGGCGAGCACCGATATGGACCGGCTCGGCGGCAACTACCAGGCCCCTCCCTTCCACCCGAACGGCATGAACCTCGTGCTGAAGGCGTACACCAACCTCGAGCAGCCCTCCCCGCACTGGGTCGGCGGCCGCATCGAGCCCCGGCCGGAGGCCGTGAGCGGTCGCCACGTCTGCGTATACGACCACGAGGAGTTCGGCATCACCTTCATCGCCCCGGGCGGCACCCTGCCCATCGGAAGGGCGCTGCACCTGGAGGTGACGGCCATGCGCTACGAGGAGCGGGTGGGCGATTCGTTCACCATGCAGGGCGTGGCCACCGTGCAGGGTGCCGACGGCGCTCTGACCTACTACGAACCCTTCCGCATGAACCTGCTCCCCGGTGAACGCGACCGCACGTGGGCCCGCCTCTGCTACGCCATCCCCCTTCCGCCATTGCGCGCGGGCGAGGAGGTGCGGTTCTATTTCTGGGACCAGCAGCACGACGCCCGCATGCTCGTGGACGACCTGCGCATGAAGGTCTTCGCGGTGGAGCCGTATTGACAGGAACGGCGAGGTGGTGGGCTGTGCCCAACGAAGCGCACCACGCGTGCGAAGGTGGGCCCAGCAGGATTTGAACCTGCGACCAAGGGATTATGAGTCCCCTGCTCTGACCGCTGAGCTATGGGCCCGGTGCACCGGGCCGGACGCATGGCCTGGCGCGGTGGAGCGCGAAGGTAACCGGCACCGCTGCGATAGATTCGCGGCCGCATGACGGAGACCGTGCTGCTGGACCTGGGCGGTGTGCTCATCGATGTGGACTACCACCGCACCGCTGCGGCCTTCAATGCGCTGGGCTTCGATGGGTTCGAGGCCCTGTACAGCAAGGCGCAGCAGGACCACCTCTTCGACGGCTTCGAGGTGGGGGCCTTGTCCCCCGCGGAGTTCCGTGCGCGGATCCAGAGCCTGCACGGCGGGGGGATCAACGCGGAGCAGGTGGATGCATGCTGGAACGCCATGCTCGGTCGGATCCCGCCGCAGCGGATCATCCTGTTGCGGCAGCTTCGCGAACGCTACCGCCTGCTGCTGCTCAGCAACACCAACGCCATCCACGTGCCGGCCTTCGAGCGCATCATCGCTGCGGACAACGGCATCGTGGATCTCCGAGGGCTGTTCGACGGGGCCTACTACAGCTGTGAGATCGGCCTGCGCAAGCCGGATGCGGCCGCCTTCCATCATGTGCTTGCGCGCCACGGCGCCGATCCGGCGCGCACGCTCTTCATCGACGACAGCATCCAGCACGTCATCGGGGCCCGCGCAGCAGGATTGCGCGCCGAGCACCTTGACCTGGCCCGGGAGGATGTGAGCGCCCTGGTGGAGCGACTGGGGCTGCTGGACTAGGCCGCCCTCAAGGCCGCTTCTTGGTCCGCTTCGTCTTGGGCAGGGGCAGCACCTCCGCCATGCGCAGCAGGAGCCCGGCCAGCCGGCCGTCCCCGGTGATCATGTCCTCCGGAACGAGGTAGTACGGCTTGGAGCCCGGGTAGGCCGGCGCGCGTTCGCACCGTCCTTCCAGTGCAGCGCTTTCCGTCATGATCTTCACGAGGAGCTGATCGTCGCAGATGAAGGCCACCGGCTTGCCGTCGGCGTAGAGCGCGAACTCCCCGAACATCGCCCGCACGGTGAAGCGCTCGGGATGGCCGAGGTGGTGCAGGATGAAGGTCGCCGTGTCCTTGTGCGTGGCCATGCTCAACGCGCTTCCTGGGTAAGCTCCACCAGCACGCCGTTCGCATCCCGGGGATGCA
>Ga0138256_10007828_pt1 | contig 11258 bp, 11 predicted proteins | sample KNB2016incub_MG_FD_105486 | JGI IMG/M metagenome (GOLD analysis project Ga0138256, IMG submission 105486) | Active sludge microbial communities from wastewater in Klosterneuburg, Austria - KNB2014incub_MG | ecosystem: Engineered > WWTP > Activated sludge > Unclassified | place: Austria...
CCCCGTGAAGAGCCAGACCCAGGAACTCGCCTTCGAGCCGGTCGACAACCCGCGGCTCGCGATGCTTTGCGGCGCGCTCGACGGGAACCTGCGCCAGATCGAGACGGCGCTCGACGTCACCATCGCGCGCCGGGCGGAGCGCTTCAGCGTCTCGGGTGACCCGGCGCAAGTGGCGCTCGCCGCGCGCGCGCTGCGCAGGTTCTACGACCTCGCGGCGCACGAGCTTTCCCTGGAGGACATCCAGCTCGGGCTCGTGGAGGTCTCGCGCAATCCGGCGGATGGCGCCCCGCCATCGCCGGCGCTCAGGCTCCCGAGGAAGACCGAGCTCACGGCGCGAACGCCGCGCCAGGCCCAGTACCTCAAGCAGATGCAGACCCACGACATCACCTTCGGCGTCGGGCCGGCTGGCACCGGGAAGACCTACCTTGCCGTGGCCGCTGCCGTCGACGCCTTCGAGCGCGACGCCGTGAAGCGCATCATGCTGACCCGGCCGGCCGTGGAGGCGGGCGAGAAGCTCGGGTTCCTGCCCGGCGACCTCGCGCAAAAGGTGGACCCGTACCTTCGCCCGCTCTACGACGCGCTCTACGACCTCATGGGCTACGACAAGGTGAACCGCCTCTTCGATCGCGGGGCGATCGAGGTGGCGCCGCTCGCCTTCATGAGGGGCCGAACGCTCAACCACTCCTTCATCATCCTCGACGAGGCGCAGAACACGACCCCGGAGCAGATGAAGATGTTCCTCACGCGCATCGGCTTCGGCTCGCGCGCGGTGGTGACCGGCGACGTGACGCAGATCGACCTTGCGCGCGGGCAGGCGTCGGGGCTGGTGGACGCGCGAAACGTGCTTTCCGACGTGCGCGGCATCGCCTTCACGTCGTTCCAGTCCGAGGACGTCGTGCGCCACCCGCTGGTGCAGGCGATCGTCGACGCCTACGAGCGGCGCTCGCCCAAGAAGAAGTGAAGCCGGGGAAGAGCGTGCTCTCGATCCAGCGCGCATCGCGCGCGGCGCACATCCCTTCCGACGCGAGGCTGCGCGCCTGGGCGAGGCAGGCCCTCGCCGGGCCGGCCGTGGTGACGCTGCGCTATGTCGCGCAGGCCGAGGGCCGCCGCCTCAACCTCGAGTTCCGCGGCAAGGACTACGCGACGAACGTGCTCACGTTCGTCTACGGACGGGATCCGCTCGGCGCCCTCGCCGGCGACATCGTGATCTGCGCGCCCGTCGTCGCGCGCGAGGCGAAGGAGCAGGGCAAGGCGGTCGAGGCGCACCACGCGCACCTCCTCGTCCACGGGCTGCTGCACCTGCAGGGGATGGACCACGAGCATGCCGCCGAAGCCCGCCGCATGGAGCGGCGCGAGCGCGAGATCCTCGCGCTCCTGGGGTTCGGCGACCCTTACGCGGGCGGCCTCGCGCCGATGGCAGCCGCGCCGGTCTGCTAAAGTATCCGCGACAACCGCACCCGGCTTACCGCCCCGAATGGAAGAACCCCCCAAGCCGAGCCTCCTCGAGCGCCTGTCCTCGCTTTTGCTGCGCGAGCCGGAGGACCGCGGGCAGCTCGTGGAGCTCCTGCACTCCGCCTTCGAGAGGCGGATCCTGGACGGCGACGCGCTCTCCATGATCGAGGGCGTGCTGCAGGTCTCCGAGACGCGCGTGTCCGACGTCATGATCCCGCGCTCGCAGATGGACATGATCGACGTGGAGGAGAGCCCGGAGGCGTTCATCCCGTACGTGATCGAGACCGCGCACTCGCGCTTCCCCGTCTGGGAGGAGAACCGCGACAACGTGATCGGGATCCTGCTCGCCAAGGACCTGCTGCGCTTCTACGCCGAGGAGGAGTTCAACGTCCGCGAGATGCTGCGCCCCGCGGTGTTCGTCCCCGAGTCCAAGCGGCTCAACGTCCTGCTCAAGGAGTTCCGGGCCAACCGCAACCACATCGCGATCGTGGTCGACGAGTACGGCGGCGTCTCCGGGCTCATCACGATCGAGGACGTGATCGAGCAGATCGTGGGCGACATCGAGGACGAGTTCGACTTCGACGAGACCGAGGACAACATCCTCGCCGACAAGAACGGCCGCTTCCGCGTGAAGGCGGTGACCGAGATCGCCGACTTCAACGCCCACTTCGGCACCTCCTTCCCCGACGACGACCACGACACGGTCGGCGGGCTCGTCCTCGCCCAGTTCGGGCGCCTGCCCAAGCGCGGCGAGTCGGTGATGGTCGACGGCATCGCTTTCCAGGTGCTGCGCTCCGACAGCCGGATGCTCCACTCGCTGCTCGTCGAGCGGCGAGCCGCCCCGGAGGAAGCGCCCGGGGAAGGCGGGTGACGGTCGCGGGACCACCTCCGGCGCGACGGGACGCCGCGCTGCTCGCCTGGGGCATTGCCCTGCCCGCCGCCGCCGGCGCCGCGGCCGTGCTGGGGTTTGCCCCCTTTTACGCCTGGCCGGTACCCATCGCCGCCCTTGCCGTGCTCTTCCTCGCCTGGGCGCGCAGCGGCTCGGCGCTGCAGGCCGCGATCTCCGGGTTCGCGTTCGGCCTGGCGCTCAACCTCGCGGGCGTTTCGTGGGTGTTCGTGAGCCTGCACGAGTTCGGCCACATGCCGGCCGTGCTCGCCGCGATCGCCACCTTCCTCTTCTGCGCCTACCTCGCGCTCTTCCCGGCCGCGGCAGGGTGGGCCGTGCACCGCTTCGCTGCCGGCGGGACGCGCAAGCTCCTCGCGGCCATGCCCGCGGCCTTCGTGCTGCTCGAATGGGTGCGCGGCTGGCTCTTCACCGGGTTCCCGTGGCTCGCGATCGGCTATTCGCAGGCACCCGCGAGCCCGCTCGCCGGATTTGCCCCGGTGCTGGGGGCGTACGGCGTGTCGCTGGCGGCCGCGTTCTCGGCCGCGCTCCTGGCCGCGTTCGCGGCGAGCCCGGCCTGGTCGCGCAGGCGCGCGGTTCTCGCCATCGCCTTTGCCGGCGTGCTCGCTTCCGGCGCGCTGCTGCGGCTGGTCGCGTGGACCTCGCCTTTCGGGGAGCCCCTGTCCGTGGCGCTCCTGCAGGGCAACGTGCCGCAGCACCTCAAGTGGCGCGACGACGTGCGCGCCCGGACCTTCCGCGACTACCACGCGCAGGCCGTGAGGAGCCCCGCGCGGGTTGTCGTGCTGCCGGAGACGGCGCTGCCCGCCTTCCTCGACCAGCTGCCGCCGGGCTACCTCGAGTCGCTGCGCGAGCACGCGCGGGCGGCTGGCAAGGACATCCTGCTGGGCACCGTCGAGCGGGACCGGGCGGGCGAGGGCTACTCGTACTGGAACAGCGTCGTGCGCATCGGCGCGGGCGAGACGCAGTCCTACCGCAAGCGCCACCTCGTGCCCTTCGGGGAATTCATCCCGCCGGGATTCGGCTGGGTGCTCTCGGTGCTCCGGATCCCGCTCACCGACTTCGCGCGCGGCGAGCCGGGCCAGCCGCCGATGGCGGCCGGCGGGACGACCTGGGCCGTGGCGATCTGCTACGAGGACATCTTCGGCGAGGAGCTCATCGCCTCGCTGCCGCAGGCGGGCATGCTCCTCAACGTGAGCAACGACGCCTGGTTCGGCGAGTCCCTGGCCGCGGACCAGCACCTGCAGTTCTCGCAGATGCGCGCCCTCGAGACGGGGCGGTGGATGGTGCGCGCCACCAACACCGGGGTGACCGCGGCCATCGACGAGAAGGGGCGAGTCGTGGCGAGGCTCGCGCAGTTCACCCACGGGGAGCTCGCGGCGCGGCCGGTGCCCCATGCCGGAGCGACGCCCTTCGTCACGGTCGGCAACCGCGCCGCGCTGGCCCTGGTGGTCGTTGCGCTCGCCTACGCCGCGTTCAGGCGGCGCGCGACTCGTCCGGGGCCGGCGACGGGTGGGCCAGGACGATGAACTGGAGCGTGCAGTATTCCTGGAGCTCGTCGGGGGAGAGCTTCTCGAGCTTCAGGCGCCCGGCCTGCAGCGTGATGTCCGCCTTGCCGTGGTTGGCGCGGTAGAGCTCGGCGAAGCGCGGGTCGAGGTGGCAGCGCATCTCGTCCGCGGCGAATCCCGTTTCCCGGAGCATGCGCAGGATGTCGCGCTTGGCGAAGAACCGGATGTGCGTCACGTCCAGCAGGCCGTGGGTGTCGTACTTCCAGGTGCCCTCGTTGTTGAGCTGGGACTGGATGAAGAGGTTGCGGACGTTGGGAAGGCTGATCGCGACCTGGGCGTCGCCGGTGAGGAGGGGCCGGACGGCCAACAGCGCCCGCCAGGGGTCGTACAGGTGCTCGAGCACGTCGCCGGCGAAGAACGTGTCGATCGTGCCCGGCGCGATTGCCTGCGCCGCGAAGTCGATGTCCTCGATGCGCGCCTCGATCACGCGGTCGAGCCGGGTCCGCGCGATCTTCGCGGCCTCGGGGCTTGCCTCTATGCCGGTGTAATGGACGCCGGGGAACTTCTCGCGGACGAAGGCGCCGAGTCGCCCTGCGGCGCATCCCAGCTCGAGAACGCGACGTGGCGGGCGGCGCAGGATCGCGGGAAGCACCCCGTTGAAGCCCTCGAAATAGGCAGCCATCTCCGCGGGCTTGGGTCCCAGGCAGAACTGCCACGCCGGGAGCTTCGGATCGAACGCCGGGTTGTTCTCGAATGGGCCGGTCATCGAGGCGATTCTAGCAGGGGAACCTTACGCCGCTTCCCGCAAGCCCGTAAAATGACAGGCTTTCCGGCCCGCATGCCCCCGACGCGATGATCACGTTCCAGGAAGTCGTCCTGCGCCTCCAGTCCTACTGGGGCAGCCGCGGCTGCGCGATCCTCCAGCCCTACGACATGGAAGTAGGCGCCGGGACCTCGCACACCGCGACTTTCCTGCGCTCCCTGGGGCCGGAGCCCTGGCGCGCGGCCTACGTCCAGCCTTCCCGCCGGCCCAAGGACGGCCGCTACGGCGACAACCCCAACCGGCTGCAGCACTACTACCAGTTCCAGGTGGTGCTCAAGCCCTCGCCGCCGGACATCCTGGAGCTCTACCTCGGCTCGCTCGAGGCGCTGGGCTTCGACCTGCAGGCGAACGACGTGCGCTTCGTCGAGGACGACTGGGAGAACCCCACGCTGGGCGCCTGGGGCCTGGGCTGGGAAGTGTGGATGAACGGCATGGAGATCACGCAGTTCACCTACTTCCAGCAGGTCGGTGGCCTGGACTGCAAGCCGATCACCGGCGAGATCACCTACGGCCTGGAGCGCCTGGCGATGTACTTGCAGGGGGTGGAGAACGTCTTCGACCTCGTGTGGACCGAGCGCGACGAGGGCGGCCGCAAGCGGCGCCTCACCTACCGCGACGTGTACCACCAGAACGAGGTGGAGCAGTCGACGTACAACTTCGAGGAATCCGACACCGAGGCCCTCTTCCGGCACTTCGCGGACCACGAGAAGGGCGCCAAGCACCTGATGGCCCGGCAACTCGCCCTGCCGGCCTACGAGCAGATCCTGAAGGCGGCGCACACGTTCAACCTCCTGGACGCGCGCGGCGCCATTTCCGTCACCGAGCGCGCCGCCTACATCGGGCGCATCCGCAACCTCGCCAGGAGCGTCGCGCAGAGCTACTTCGAGTCGCGCGAGCGGCTGGGCTTCCCGATGCTGCAGGAGGCCGCGCGATGACGGCGACCCTGCTCCTGGAGCTCTTCACCGAGGAGCTGCCCCCGAAGGCCCTCGGCCGGCTCGGGGAGGCCTTCGCGGCCGGCGTCGAGGGCGGGCTGCGCAAGCGCGGCTTCCTCGAGGGCGGCGCCGAGCGGACCGGGTACGCCACGCCGCGCCGCCTCGCGGTGAGCATCACCCGGGTGCGCGCGGCGACCGAGCCGAAGCCCCTGGAGGTCAAGCTCATGCCCGTGGCCGTGGGGATCGGCCCGGACGGCAAGCCCACGCCCGCGCTCCTGAAGAAGCTGGCGGCCTGCGGGCTGGAGGCGATCGATGCGGCAAGCCTGAAGCGGCGGGTCGACGGCAAGGCCGAGACGCTCTTCGCCGACACGCTCGCGCCCTCGATGCCGCTTGCGCAGGGGCTGCAGGCGGCCCTCGACGAAGCCATAGCCGGCCTGCCCATCCCGAAGGTGATGAGCTACCAGCTCGCCGACGGGGCGACGACGGTCCAGTTCGTGCGGCCCGCGCACGCACTGGTGGCGCTGCACGGGCGCGACGTGGTCGCGATCTCGGTGCTGGGCCTCGCCGCGGGCCGCCTCACCCACGGCCACCGCTTCCAGGGCGCGCGCGATATCGCGCTCGCCGACGCCGGGGAATACGCCGCGCGGCTGGCGGCCGAGGGCGGCGTGATCGCCGGCTTCGCCGATCGGCGCGCCGCGATCCTCGCCGGCCTGAAGGAGGCCGCGGCCCGCGAAGGGGCCACGCTCGGCCCCGAGGCCGACTACGACGCGCTCCTCGACGAGGTGACGGCGCTCGTGGAGATGCCCACGGTGTACGCCGGGCGCTTCGAGCGCGAGTTCCTCGAGGTGCCGCAGGAGTGCCTCATCCTCACGATGCGGCAGAACCAGAAGTACTTCCCGCTCTTCGACGCCGAGGGCCGGCTCGCGGAGCGCTTCCTCCTCGTCTCCAACCTGCGGCCCGCGGACCCGTCGCGGATCGTGCAGGGCAACGAGCGCGTCGTGCGCCCGCGCCTGGCGGACGCCCGCTTCTTCTTCGACACCGACCGCAGGACGAAGCTCGCGGACCGCGTGCCGCAGCTCGCGACGATCGTCTACCACGGCAAGCTCGGCTCGCAGCTCGAGCGCGTCGAGCGCCTGCGCAAGCTCGCCACGCGCATCCAGATGAAGCTGCCCCGCGGCGCCAAGGGGATGCCGTACGCCGACCGCGCCGCGCTCCTCGCCAAGGCCGACCTCGTCACCCTGATGGTGGGGGAGTTCCCCGAGCTGCAGGGCATCATGGGCAAGTACTACGCGGCCGCCGACGACGAGGAGCCGAGCGTGGTGCGCGCCATCGAGCAGCACTACTGGCCGCGCTTCGCCGGGGACCACCTTCCCGACGGGGACGTGAGCATCGCGGTGGCGCTCGCCGACCGGCTGGACTCGCTCGCCGGGCTCTTTTCCATCGGCCAGGCGCCCACGGGCGACAAGGACCCGTTCGGGCTGCGCCGCGCCGCGCTCGGCGTGATCCGGATCCTCGCCGAGCGCGGACTGGACCTCGACTTCCACGACCTCGTGCGCCTCGCCTGCGAGCCCTTCGCGCAGGCCCCGCACGCCCAGGTCGAGGATTTCGTCTACGACCGGCTGCGGGGCTACCTGCGCGAGCAGGGCTTTACGACCAACCAGGTCGAGGCCGTGGTGTCGCAGCGCCCCGCGCGCTTCGACGAGGTCCGTGCGCGGCTCGATGCGGTGGCCGCGTTCGCGAGGCTCCCGGAGTCCGAGGCGCTCGCGGCCGCGAACAAGCGGGTGAAGAACATCCTCGACAAGTCGGGGCGCTCCGACACGATGGACGCCGCGCTCCTCACGCAGGAGGAGGAGAAGCGCCTTTCGGCCTCCATCATCGCCTTGACGCTCGTCGTCGAGCCAAAGGTCGCGAACGCGGAATTCGAGCCGGCGCTGGTGGCGCTGGCCGGGATTCGAGTCGACGTGGACGCCTTCTTCGACAAGGTGCTGGTCAACGCCGAGGATCTCGCGGTGCGCGGCAATCGCCTCGCGCTCCTCACCCGCCTCGAGCGGCTCCTCAACGGCGTTGCCGACATCTCGAGGCTCGCGGCCTAGCCCATGAAGCTCGTCATCCTCGACCGCGACGGCGTCATCAACCAGGACAGCGACAAGTACATCAAGTCGCCGGCCGAGTGGCAGCCGATCCCGGGCGCCATCGAGGCCATCGCGCGCATGCACCAGGGGGGCTTTCGCATCGTCGTGGCGACCAACCAGTCGGGCATCGGCCGAGGGCTCTTCGACATGGCCACGTTCAACGCCATGAACGACAAGATGATGGAGATGGTCTTCCGCCAAGGAGGGCGCATAGACGCGCTGTTCTTCTGCCCGCACACCGACACGGAGAACTGCGGCTGCCGCAAGCCCAGGACCGGCATGTTCGAGGAGATCGCGGCGCGCTACCACGTCGACCTGAAGGGCGTGCCCTGCGTCGGCGACGCGATGCGCGACCTGCAGGCCGCCGACGCGGTGAGCGCGCAGCCGATCCTGGTCCTCACCGGCAAGGGAAAGAAGACCAAGGAGATCGGCAACCTGCCGCGCAAGACGCTCGTCTTCGCGGACCTCGCGGAAGTCTCGCGCCACCTCGTGGCGGCGAAAGAATGACCTTCCTGCGCTCGCTCCTGTTCCTGGCAGGCGCCGTTCCGATCACGGCGGTGTTCGGGATCGGGGTGCCGATCAGCGGCCTCTTCGGCAAGCGCGCCGCCCTGTGGATGGCGCGGGAGTGGGCACGGTGGATGGTCAAGTGGTGCGAGTGGTCCTGCGGCATCCGCTACGAGGTGCACGGGTGGGAGAACGTGCCGAAGACGCCGGCGGTCATCATGGCCAAGCACCAGTCGGCCTGGGAGACGCTCTTCATCGAGGCGACGTTCCCGTACCAGTGCTGGATCATCAAGAGGGAGCTCCTGTGGCTGCCGTTCGTCGGCTGGGGGCTTGCCGCGGTGCGCTCGATCGCCATCGACCGCAGGAGCGGCGTGGCCGCCCGCGAGCAGATCGTGCAGCAGGGGATGCAGCGGATCGCGGACGGGCTCTGGGTGACGATCTTCCCCGAGGGCACGCGCGTCGCGGTGGGCAAGCGTGGCCGCTACGGCATCGGCGGCGCGACGCTCGCCACCCGCACCGGCACGCCCATCATGCCCGTCGCGCACAACGCGGGCGAGTTCTGGGGGCGGTACGCCTTCCGCAAGAACGCGGGCACGGTGCAGGTGGTGATCGGGCCGGTCATCGAGACCAAGGGGCGCGACCCCCTCTCGGTCACCCGCGAGCTCGAGGAGTGGATCGAGGGCCAGATGACGAGGCTCAATCCCGAGCGCTATGCCGGTTCGTGAGCCGCCCGCGCGCGAAGCGCGCACGCTGCTGCTGCGCGCCGGAAGCGTCGATTACACCCTGGTGCGCCGCCGCGGCCGCCGCGGCGTGGGGCTCAAGGTCGATTCCTCCGGCCTCACGGTGAGCGCGCCGCTCACGGTCCCGGTCGCGCGCGTCGAGAAGATGGTGCTCGAGAGCGAGTCGTGGGTCCTCGGCAAGCTGGAGGTCTGGCGCTCGCGCCAGGTGCCCGTCCAGCGCTGGGAGGACGGCGCGGCCCTGCCGTACCTCGGCGGGTTCCTCACGCTCCGGCTCGGCGAGGCGAGGCGTGCGGTGGCCGAGGTGGCCGGCGCCGAGCTGCTCGTGCGCGTGCCCTCCCGGGGGGAGGAAGCCGTCCGGCGCGCAGTCGTGGCGTGGTACCGCCGCACGGCACTGGCCCACCTCGCGCAGCGCGCCTTCTTCTTCTCGCGCCTGGCGGTCCTCGCCCCGCCACGAGTGCTGCTCTCGTCGGCCAACTCGCGCTGGGGAAGCTGCAACAGCCGGCGCGAGGTGCGCCTGGCCTGGCGGCTCGTGAAGGCGAGGCCCGCCCTCGTCGACTACGTCGTCTGCCACGAGCTCGCGCACCTGCGCCACATGAACCACTCGCGCGAATTCTGGGCGGAAGTCGGGCGCCTGTGCCCGGACTACCGGATGCTCCGCGAGGAGCTGGAAGCCACCGACCACCTGTACCGCTCCTTCTGAGGAGGAAAGCATGCGAATCCTGCACACCATGATCCGGGTCGGCGACCTCGACCGCTCCATCAGGTTCTACACCGAGGTGCTGGGCATGAAAGTCATCCGGCGCAAGGACTACCCGGACGGCAAGTTCACGCTCGCCTTCGTGGGCTACGGCGACGAGTCGGAAGGGGCCGTGATCGAGCTCACCCACAACTGGGAGACGAAGTCCTACGACCTCGGGAGCGGCTTCGGCCACATCGCGGTGGCCGTGCCCGACGCCTACAAGGCCTGCGAGGACGTGAAGAAGCTCGGCGGCAAGGTCACGCGCGAGGCGGGCCCCATGAAGCACGGCACGACGGTCATCGCCTTCGTCGAGGACCCGGACGGCTACAAGATCGAGTTCATCCAGCGCGCCTAGCGCAGCGCGCAGTCGGCGAGATCGGCGAACTCGGTCACCGAGAGCGTCTCCCCGCGGCGCTGCGGATCGATCCCCGCCTTTGCGAAGGCTTGAGCGTCCACGAGGGCGCGCACCGCGCTGCGCAGCATCTTGCGCCGCTGCGAGAAGGCGGCCGCGACGATCCGCTCGAACAGGGCCTCGTCGCGCGCGACCCGGCGGCCCTCGCCCAGGGGGCGCATGCGCACGATGGCCGAGTCGACCTTGGGCGGCGGCGTGAACGCGCCCGGCGGCACGCGGAAGGCGAGTGCCATGTCGAAGCGGTACTGCAGCATCACCGTCAGGCGGCCGTAGTCCGCCGTGCCCGGCAACGCCACCATGCGCTCGACCACCTCCTTCTGCAGCATGAAGACGCAGTCGCGGATCCGCGGGGCGAAGGCGGCCACGTGGAACAGGAGCGGGGTCGAGACGTTGTAGGGGAGGTTGCCGACGACCCGCAGGTCCCCGGGGAGCGCGCCGAAGTCGAACTCGAGCGCGTCGCCCTCGTGCACGATGACCTCCTCCGGCGCGAAGCGCCCGCGCAGGGCCTCGGCGAGCTCGCGGTCGATCTCCACGACGTGCAACGGACGCACCGACCGGGCGAGCCGCTCCGTGAGGGCGCCGGGCCCCGGCCCGATCTCGACCATCGCCTCGCCCGGCCGCGGGTCGATCTCCGCGACGATCCGGTCGAGATAATGGCGGTCGGTGAGGAAGTGCTGCCCAAGCCGCTTCTTCGGGCGCGGCAGCATCGGCGGCCCTAGGAGCGGGCGCGGCCGGCGAGCCCGGCCGCGAGGGCGATCGCCGCCTCGAGGCTGCCCGAGTCCACCTCGCCTGATCCCGCGCGATCGAGCGCGGTGCCGTGGTCGACCGAGGTGCGGATGACCGGCAGGCCCAGCGTCACGTTCACCGCGTGCCCGAACGAGGCGTACTTGAGCACCGGCAGCCCCTGGTCGTGGTACATCGCGAGGACCGCGTCGGCGCCCTCGAGGACGCGCGCGGTGAAGAGCGTGTCGGCCGGCAACGGCCCCTCGAGGCGCATCCCCTCGCGCCTGAGAACCTCGATGGCCGGGGAGATGACCTCGATCTCCTCGCGCCCGAGATGGCCGGACTCGCCGGCGTGCGGGTTGAGGCCCGCCACCAGGATCCGCGGACTCTCG
>Ga0138256_10007829_pt1 | contig 11258 bp, 9 predicted proteins | sample KNB2016incub_MG_FD_105486 | JGI IMG/M metagenome (GOLD analysis project Ga0138256, IMG submission 105486) | Active sludge microbial communities from wastewater in Klosterneuburg, Austria - KNB2014incub_MG | ecosystem: Engineered > WWTP > Activated sludge > Unclassified | place: Austria...
CGCATCAAGATCCGCGAGGGTTGCTGCCTGCTCTCCATGGTGCAGGACGAGGAGGGCGTCTCGGTGCCGGCGGTCGCCGGCGGTTCGCCGCGCGTCGTTCCGAAGCGCGAGATCTGCGAGATTCTCCAGCCTCGCGCCGAGGAGTTGGTCTCGCTGGTGCGCGAGGATCTGGGAAAGAACGGCTGGGACGGCCAGCTGCGCGGCGGTATCGTCCTGACCGGCGGCGGCGCCCAGCTCGATGGCCTCCTCGAGCTCTGCGGCCAGGCCTTCAACGCCAGCGTCCGCTACGGCCTGCCGCACGGCCTGGGGGGCCTCGTCGACGTCATCAACTCGCCCGGCTGGTCGACTGCCGCGGGCCTTCTGCACTACGCCATCGCCGCCGAGCAGAACCACGACCGCAAGCCGCGGCGCGGTGGCTTCTCGGTGCGCGGCGTGATGGGAAGTCTGCGCAACGTCTTCTCCGACCTGCTCTGAACGTAACCGAATATCTGGATAGGGAGAACACTCATGATTCTGTTCGATGACCGGGAAGAGGCACGAAGGGTCTCGATGACGATGTTGGACGCCGACATGGTGCCGGCGCGAATCAAGGTGATCGGCGTCGGCGGCGGCGGCGGCAACGCCGTCAACCGGATGATCGCGTCGAACCTGCGCGGCATCGAGTTCATCGCCGGCAACACGGACCTGCAGGCGCTCGCCAAGTGCAAGGCGCCGCTGAAGCTGCAGCTCGGCCGCGAGATCACCCGCGGATTGGGCGCCGGCGCCGACCCGGAGGTCGGCCGGAAGGCCGCGCTCGAAGACACCGAACGCATCCTCGAGATGCTCGACGGCGCCGACATGATCTTCCTCACCGCCGGCATGGGCGGTGGGACCGGCACCGGCGCGCTGCCGATCCTGGCTTCGCTCGCCGCCGAGATCGGCGCGCTCACCGTCGCCGTGGTGACCAAGCCGTTCGGCTTCGAGGGTCGCCGCCGCATGCAGATCGCCGAACGCGGCATCGAGGAGCTGCGCGACTCGGTGGACACCCTGATCACCATTCCGAACGAGCGCCTGCTGTCGTTCGTCGAGCGCGGGACGCCGCTGGCGGAGGCTTTCCGCATCGCCGACGACGTGCTCCGCCAGGCGGTACAGGGGATCTCCGACCTGATCACCGTTCCGGGCGAGGTCAACGTCGATTTCGCGGACGTGCGGGCGATCATGTCGGGCATGGGCATGGCGCTCATGGGAACCGGCATCGCCAAGGGCGAGAATCGCGCCCTCGAGGCGTCGCAGCGGGCGATCAGCTCGCCGTTGCTCGAGGAGACCTCGATCGAAGGCGCCAAGGGCGTGCTGATCAACGTCTCCGGCGGCCGCGACCTCACCCTGCACGAAGTCGCCGAGGCGGCCCGTATCATCCAGGGGGCGGTCGATCCCGACGCCAACATCATCACCGGCATGGTGATCGACGAGAGTCTCGACGAGGAGATGAAGGTCACGGTGATCGCCACCGGCTTCCGCTATGCCGGGGAGACGGCCGAGCGCGCTGCGGCGTCGAGCGGCATGCCGCTGCGTCCGCCCGTCGGCAGTGGCGCGCAGCCGGTCGGTCCGCGCTACGCCGCGTCGGTCGGGAGTGGTGCCGCGAGCCGGCCGCCGGCTTCCGAGCCCAAGCGCGACGAAGCGACGACCGAGATCCCCTTCTACCGCAAGGTCCTGGCGCAGGGCTCGCGCGGCGACGATCCCGGCGGCTTCGGGCCGAACTGGTCGAATGTCGACGACTACGACATCCCGACCGTGCTGCGCAAGCAGATGGACTGAGGCGGCGAGGTGAGCGGGCCGCGGCGTGCGTTAGGCTCCGCGCGTGGCCCTGTTTCGCAGCACCCGTGAACGGCGGCTCTGGCTCGCCGTCGCGGTGGCGGTGGCGGCGCTGCTCGCCGCCCTCTATCCGCTGCAGTTCGCCCTCGATGCGCTGCGGGCGAGAAATCTCCTCCGCCTCACCATCGGCGGGCTCTTCCTGCTCTGCGCGGCGGCCGGAGCGGTCGCCCTCGTCCGCCGCCGCGCGCCACCCGCCGCCTGGCTCGTCGGCGTCGCGGCGGGCGCGGTCTACGCCGGATGCGCGCTCGCCATGGAGGTGCCGCAGGAGCGCCTCCATCTCGTCGAGTACGGAGGACTGGCACTGCTGCTGCGTGCCGCCGTCGCCGAGAGCCGCCGCGTTCGTGCCGGCGGCGGACGAGCCTGGGTCACCGACGCCTGGACACTGGGCGTCGCGACGGCGATCGGCTGGATCGACGAGGCCGTGCAGGGAATCCTCCCCAACCGGATGTACGATCTGCGAGACGTCGGCTTCAACGCCTTCGCCGCTGCGTTGGCGCTCGTCGCTGCCGCAGCGCTGCGCGCGGTGACGGTCGGCGTCGAGCGCAGACGGGAGCCCAGCGGACGATGACCTCCGAACTGCAGACGATCCTGCTCGATCTCGCCGTCGCGGCGCTCGGCGGCCTCGCGGTCGGCGTCGAGCGCGAATGGTCGGCTCGCCGGCCGGGAGAGCCGGCGCGATTCGGCGGTGTGCGGACGTTTCTCCTGCTCGGCCTGACCGGTGGCATGGCTTCGGTGCTCTTCCGTACCGTCGATCCCCGGGTCGGTCTGCTCCTGTTCGCCGGCGGGCTGGCGCTGGTGCTCGTCGCCTATCTCGTCTCGGCCTGGCACGGCACGATCGACGCCACTTCCGAGGTGGCGGGCCTGCTCGTCCTGGGCGCCGGCGCGGCCGCCGGCTTCGGCCTGCTCACGCTCGCCAGCGCCGTGGCTGCGGGCACTGCGCTCGTCCTGGTCGAAAAGAGCCGCATGCACGCCGCTGTCGCCCGCCTCGAATCGAGCGGCCTCGAGGCCGGCGCGCGTTTCGCTGTGCTGGCCCTCGTCGTCCTGCCGATCCTCCCCGCCGGACCGATCGCGAGGCTGGGAGGCCTCGAGCCTCAGAAGCTCTGGGGCATCGTGCTGATCTTCGCCGGCCTGTCGTTCGCCGGCTACATCGCGCTGCGGCTCGCCGGGCCGGAGCGCGGCTACAGCGTGGCCGGCTTCCTCGGCGGCCTGGTGTCCTCGACCGCGGTGACCTTCAACTTCGCGCGCGAGAGCCGCCGCGATCCGGCCGATGCGGTCGCCGCGAAGGCGCTGGCCCTCGGTGTGGTCGCCGCCTGCGCCGTGCTCCCCCTGCGCGTCGGCGTGGTCGCCGCCGCGCTCTTCCTGCCGGTGGCGCGGGCGCTCGTCCCGGCGCTCATCCTGCCGCTCGCCGCCGGCGTCGTCGTGGTCGCCTTCGCCTGGTTTCGCAAGCCGCAGGGTGGCGGCACCCCGAAGTTGCCCGACAACCCGCTGCGTCTCGGGTCGGCGATCCAGATGGCCGTGCTCTTCCAGATCGTCCTCTGGGTGCTATCGGCGCTGCGGGAGCGGCTGGGAGCAAGCGGCCTGCTCGCCAGCTCAGCCGTCCTCGGCCTGACCGACGTGGACGCCCTCACCTTCTCCTTGACCGAGTTGGCGCGCCGGGCCGGCGCGGTTGCCGTGGAAGGCGCTGCGGCGGTGGGGAGCATCTCCCCCGAGGCGGCGGCGCGCGGTCTGGTGGTCGGCATGCTCGCCAATACGCTGTTCAAGGCGACGGTGGCGACGGTGCTCGGCGCGAACGCCTTCCGCCTGCGAGTGGTCGCGGCGCTGGGCCTTTTCGGCGCCGGCCTCGCTCTCGGCCTGCTGTGGATCTGAAGCGGCGGCGGCGCGCTTCTAACCAGCCCTGAGGGGCGGCCGGACGAGCAGCAGATAGACGCCCTTGTCCTCGGCGAGCGCGAAGGCGAAACGCTCGTAGAGGCGCCGGGCGCCGGTGTTGAAAACCTCGACGTGGATCGACAGGGAGCGCCCCGCGCGGTCGGCGTCACGGGCGAGGTCGCCGAGGATCCGGCTGCCGATGCCCCAACCGCGATAGTCGGGCAGGAGCGCCAGGTCGACGATCCGTGTGTCGGTCGCGCCGTGGCGCAGGTAGAGCCGTCCGACCCGGTTGGTGGAGAGCTCGATGACGGAGTAGACCCCGTCGGGATAGGCGCGGCGGTACTCGTGGTCCTGGGCCTCGAACTGCTGCCAGAGGAAGGCGCGCTTCTGTTCGTTGGACCACGGCACCTGGGCGAGCTCCTCGGTGCGCGTCGCCGCGTACACCTCGAAGAGGAACTCCCGGTCGGTCTCGGCCGCCGGGCGGAGGAGGACTTCGCCGCCGGCGCGGATCGGCTCCACCGCCGGCTCGCCTGGCGGCAGCGTCATCCGGGGATGCGGATGCCGATCGCGACCGAGTCGAGCCCGTCGCGGCGGCGCAGCTGGTCGAGCGTCCCGCTCCACGGCCGGTCCCAGACGCCGGCGCCGCAGGCGAGCAGGTACAGGCCCTCCTGCAGCTTCGGCCGGCCGACGATGCCGTCGACGGTGAAGTTGGCCGTGCGCTCGACGATGGGCGGAAGCGCACCCGGCTTGGCGGCTGGCCGGGTCGCCGAAGCGCCGCGCAGCGAGCCCTTGGGGAGCGGGTTGCGCAGCTCGAGCCCCACCCGCAGCGAGCCGTCGACCCCGGTAGGGAGGATCGGGCGCACTTTGGCGGCTTCGCTCGGCTGCGGATCCATGCGCGCGCTCCAGGCGAGGAACGGCACTGGATCGGGGCCGAAGATCATCTCCGGCGCCGCCGGCATCGAGGCGAACATGTAGAGCGTCTTCCAGGCGGAGGCGCCGGGGCGCGGCAAGCGCGGGAACAGACCGTGCACGGTGAGCTCGACCTCGGCGCCAGCGAGCTCGGAGCCCACCGTCAGGCTCTCGGCCGGGACGATCTCGAGACGGAAGCCCTCAGGCGAGGCGTCGGGATACTCCCACGGCAGGTCGAGCCGCTGCTGCCACCACTGGTCGCTGCCGACGACGTAACCGACCGAAATCGGCTCGCCGGAGAGCAGATCCACGCCCAGCGCTGAGCGCTCGGCGAAGATCGCCGCGGAGGCGCTCGAGGCGGGGAGAGCCGACACGGCGGCAGTCGCCGCGCCGAGGGCGAGGAAGTCGCGCCGCCGCATGCCCTGCGCGCTGCGTGGAGTCTTGATTGCCGGCTCGCTCATCGCCCTCTCCTCGTCAAGTGAAAATCGCTTCGTAACGCATCCCGATCGCATCGGGACCGATCGGAACCAGAAAGATCTCGATCCGCCCGAGCTGCGGATGGTCGAGGGGCAGGGTCGCCTGCGGGTGCACCGGCTGCGTGGGTCCGTGGAAGATCAGCCGGAACGGCGCGCGAAAAGCTCCGGTAGAGGAAGTCTGTGGAGAGAGTGCCGCGACGTCCGCGAGCTCCAGCCGGAGGTCCCAGGGCGCCGGCTGAGCGACCGAGAAGGTGGATCCGGCGAGCGGCCGAAAGCGCTCCAGGGTGAGCTCCGCAAGCTCGGCGACCTCGAGGGCACCGGCCCGGGGTCGGGTGAGGGCGGCGACGCTTTCGTCAACGGGTTCGGTGCCGGACTTGCCGGCGATCCAGAGACGGAGCGTCCGCGGCTCGCCGGTGGCGTCGACCCATTGTTCGGTCTTCTCGGCCGGCCGGTCGCCCATGCCGAAGCTGTGCGAAACGATCCGCGCCCCCGGCCGGAGCTCTGCCGCGAGCTTCTCGTCGAGCATCCGCGTCGACCACTCGACGAGGTACAGCATCACGACGGTGGCCGACGAGACATCGAGGACGAGCGCATCCTGAACCTCGAACCTGGCGCGATCGGAGACTCCGGCCGCGGCGGCGTTCTTCGTCGCCTCCGCCACCCAATGCGGCTCGATGTCCACCCCGACCGCCCGCGCCCCGCGCTGTGCCGCCGCGATGACGATCCGTCCGTCCCCGCAGCCCAGGTCATAGACCACGTCCGCGCTCGTCACGCCGGCGAGATCGAGCATCCGCTCGACCACCTCCGGCGGCGTCGGTACGAAAGGCGCCAGGATGTAGCGTGGCGCGCTGGGGGCGGCGACCTCGGACATCGTTCGAACCTAAGTCCGCGGCGGGAAGACGCCCTGCAGGGCGATGCAGAAGTAGAACGTCAGATACGGCTGCATGTTGTTGTGCGGCTGATCGCCGCCGGCGGGGGGCAGCGCCGACGTGCTCAGGTTGACGAGGTTGGTGGGCGCACCATAGATCGTCGCATTGGCTGACTTGGCGAGCGAGCGCAACGGCGCCGGAGCGTTGAGCTCGGCGAGATCGATGTCGTGCGCGTGCAGCGCATGGGAGTGCGACGGGATCTCGGACTCGAGCAGCGACACCGTCTCGGAACCTCCAGTCTCCCCGAGGTCGTGCAGCGACAGCCCAGGCCCCTGGCCAGGATGCATCGGCGCGCGGCCTTGCAGGTCCGGAAGGGCGAAGTTGCTCTTGCCGTTGCCGCCATAGGTCGTACCCAGGAGCGAGAAGAGAGCCGTATTCTGCGAGAGAGGCAGCAGCTGCCCGTCGCACCAGGCCCAGCCTCTGGGCGCGAAGTTGAAAGGAAAGATCCGGATTTCGGCTACGAATGGATCCATCGAGTGCTCCTCAAGTCTGGGAAGGGAAGATGCCGAAGAGCGAGATGATGAAATCGACGCAGAGATAGGGTTGAAAATTGGTGTGAGGCTGGCTGCCGCCGACCGCAGTGATCGCCTGGGGGCTCATGTTGGAGTCGATCGCATCCTGAATGTAGATCAGGCCACCGCCCGCCACCTGCCCGACAGTCTTGTTCAACGGGCTCGGGTCTTGCGCAACGCTCGTCGAGGCGAGGAAGGGGTGACTGTGCGCCGGAATCTGGTTGACGGTGAGCGTGATCTCCTCCGCGCCGCCGGTCTCGGCCAGGATGAAACTGTTCCCCTGGTGGATGGGAATCCTGCCGCGCAGATCGGGGAGCGCGAAAGTGCTCTCGCCGTCGCCGCCGTAGGTCGTCCCGATCAGGTTGAACAGAGTCTCGTACTCCGAGATCGGAAGCAGCTGTCCTTCGCAGAACATCCAGCCCGCAGGTGCGAAGTTCCCTGCAAACATGCGGATCTCGCCGACGTAGGGTTGTGCCATGGATGTGGCCTCAGGTGGCGCTCGGGAAAATGCCCTGGAGTGCGATGCAGAAGGAGAGTGTCAGGAACGGCTGCATATTGAGGTGCGCCTGGCTCCCGCCGACGTTCGCGACGGTGTCGGCGCGCAGCGCGACCAGGTTCGACGCATCGGTGTAGATCCGGCCGGGAGTCGTGGCGAGGACGTTGTCCGCTGCGTCCTGCTGATTGCCGGTGTCGGCGCTCCCTTGGGCCAGATGAAGGTGTTCTGGAAGCTCCGCGATCGAGAGGGTGTGTGCCGGCTCCCCCCCTCGTTCGCCCAGCGTGTGGCTCGACCCGACGTGGATCGGCGTTCTCCCGCGAAGGTCGGGCAGGCCGAAGTTGACTCGTCCGTCGCCGCCGAAGGTGGTGCCGAGGAGCGAGAACAGTGCCTGATTCTGGTTGATCGGCAGCAGCTGGCCGTTGCAAAGCGCCCAGCCCCTCGGTGGGAAGACGAAGCTCATGATGCGGATCTCGGAAAGGAAAGGTTCGGCCACCTGTCCACCTCTCTAGGAACTGACGACTTCAGTCTAGCGCTCCGGCGGCGCCGGAGCCAATGGGCCACATTTCACGCTACGTCGCTCTAGGGCTGCAGGCACGCCGTTCCACCGGCGAATCCGCCGGAGTCGAATGTGGCCGTCGTCGGTGAAACCTCGGCGTTGCGACCATTCAAGTAGGTGATGACGGCCGCGGTATCGCCGGCGGCGCCAGCGTAGCCGGGGAGCCTCACCGTACCGTCATTCCGCTGCCGGACCCGGATGTCTCCACCCGCCATCCCGCCGCCGAGAGAATGAGTAAAGGTGTTGCTCAAGGCACCGGCGCCTCCGATGTCGGCGCAGAGACTCGAGGTGTTGCCAGGGCCGGTGATCGCGGTCTGGGCCAGGATGCCGGTGACCGCATTCCCGGCTCCGTCGAGCTTGACGTCGATCGTGTTTCCGGTGACCGTCAAGTTCCCGCTGCCGCTCCCGTCCTGCCCGGCCTGATAGATGATCGCCCGCTGCGTTCCAGCGTAGTCGATGTTGTTGTTGGTGACCGCGGCCCGAATGGCTCCACCGCCGGCATTGAAAATGATGATTCCGTCGGCGGTCAGGCCGTTGGCCGTGCTGATGGTGTTGCTGCTGATGTTCGCACTCAGGAGGTAGCCGGTGTCGAAAGCGGAACCCAGCAGTGAAATCACCACAAAGTCGCCAGTCGCGAGGCTGCGCAGAGTGTTTCCCGTCGCGGTGAGCTGAACCTGGCTGTTGTCGCCGGCGCTGACCGAAAGCTGGTCGTTGTTTCCCGTCGACGTCGTGTTGGCTACATTCAGCGTCATCGAGGCGGAGTCGAAGGCATCCGCCACGATGCCGCCGCTGAAGTTCGTCGTCGATGCCGCGCCCGAGAAACTGATCGTCGCGTTGCTCGTACCGCGGATGCCGAACAGGTAGCCGCTCCCCTTGTTGGCGTTGGTGGCGCTCCCATTGGAGATCGTCAGATTGAGCGTACCGGACTGCATCTGCAGGTTGAGGTGGTCGTCGCCGCCGGTGGTGTTGGGGACCGCAACCGTGCAGTTGATGGCGGTGTTGGTGATCGAGCTCGTGCCCGACATGTTGTAGAAGTGGATTCCGTCTTCGTCCGGGCCGTTGCCGGCGTCCACGATCGAGCTGTCGCTCAAGGTGAAGGTCGAAACGGTATTGCCGTTGATACCCTGCTCCGCGCCGCCGGTGATGTTCAGGTTGGCGAGGCTGGCTCCGGTCACTGTCTGCAAGTGGATTGCTGCGTTCGTCGACAGATTGTCGCCGGTCGAGAGGCCGGAGTTGTCGGCGTCGAGATCGCTCGTACCTGCGTTGGTGAAGTTCATGTTGCTCAGCGAGATGTTCGAGGCGCTGATGAAGGCAGCGCCGCGACCGGAGGTGTTCTGAATCGTTCCGCCGCTGCCATCGGTGGTACCTGTCCCCGTGACGGTAAGACCGCCGGAGCCGGTGGTGTTGAGAGCGATACCGTTGGCGGCTCCATTCGCAGCGATGCTCTGGAACGTGAGACCGCTCGCCCCGATCGTCGTGTTCGCGACGTTGAGCGCCGTCCCGGTCGTGGCGGCGATCGTGTTGCCGCTTCCCTGGACGGTGATCGCCGCCGCGCCGCCGGTGGCATTGAACCCCCCTCCCGAGGTGGTCGAGATCGCCAAGCCTCCACCGGTGAAGTTGATGGTGGCGCCGGTGTTGGTGGCGAGGGTGACGGCAGTGCCGGTCGTCGTGCTGAGGGACTTGGTCGCGCCGCTGAAGTTGACCGTGCCGCCGGCGTTGCTCGCCACGTTGATGCCGGTGGCAGGGCCGTTGGCGGTGAGGTTGCCGGAGACGGTGACCGTGCCGCCGGTGCGGCCGGTGACCTCGACCACGCGGCTCGCGGTGCAGGAAATCGTGCCGGCGTAGGTGATGTTGCTCGAGCCGCCGTTCACGTCGAGACAGCCGGTCGCCGCGCCGCTGATCGCGCCGCCGTTGGCGGTGAAGGCGCCGGTGATGGTGTCCAGGTTCACGCCCTTGCCGGTGCTGTTGGTGGAGGAGATGGTGGCGAAGGTCGCTCCGCTGCCGAGGCTGGTGCTCCCGATGTCGACTGCAGCGCCGCCCGTGGCGGCGATCGAGTTGGAAGCGCCGCCGATGTTGAGGGTACCCGAGGTGTTCGCGGAGAGACCGATGCCGTCAGCGACGATCGCCAGGCTGTCGAAGGTGATGCTGGCGCCGGCGTTGGTGAGCAGAGACACGCCAATCGCACTCGCTCCGGAGCCGATCGCCGAGTCGGTGATCGTCGTGTTGCCGAAGTCGGCCACCAGACCGGGCGACGTGGTGACGTAGAGGCCCCGGGTGGTTGGATTGGTCAGGGTGGTCGTCGCAGCGGTCAGGTTGCCGGCGATCGTCACCAGGGACAGGCCGTTCTGGCTCGCAGAGCCGGTCGAGGAGAGCGTTCCGAAAGTGGCGTCCAGAGTTCCCGACTGCAGGCCGAGCGCCGGACCGCCGGTCGCGGTCACGTTGACGTCCGAGACGGTGAGCGTGCCGAAGTTCGCGCCGAGGATTCCGAGAGAGGAGGTTGCCGTCACGTCCAGTCCGCGGACGGTGCTGTTGAGTGCGACATCCAGGCCGACGCCTGCGGCGTTGGTGATCTGCGGCCGGCCGCCGAACGGGACGATCGGCGTGCCGTCGAGGACGAGACCCGCGGCCTCGCCGAGAAGCGTCTGGTCGGCTTCGAGGACGAGGCCGCCGGAGTAGGGCGTGCCGTCGTCGTCGTAGACGAAGATGATGTCGCCCGGTTGGTCGGGATCGCCGACCGAGTTGAGCGACGACAGGGCCTGGAACGGATCGGCGAATGTGCCGAGGAAGGGCGCCGTAGTGTTCGAGTCGTCGACGAACCAGACCACCCCTTCGAGCGCGATGTTCGCCGTCGCGGTCGAGAGGTTCCCGTTGTCGTCGACCACCGTGTAGTTGAAGCTGTCGACGCCGGAGAAGCCGGCCGGCGGGCTGTAGCTGAACTCGCCGGTGGCGGCAGAGACCAGCGACAGGGTGCCGCCCTGGGCGCTGGTCGCCGGGAAGCTGCTGGTCTGCACCGTCAGCGTGTCGCCGTCGGCGTCCTCGTCGTTGTCGAGCAAGTAGGGCCTTGCTGCCGACCCGTCGGTCGCGAAGGTGACGTTGCCGAACCAGCCGTACTGATCGTTGTGCGCCAGCGGCGTTGAAGAGACCGAACTGGCGACGAGGGTCGTGTTGGCGTCGACGGTGTCGGTGAGATCGACGGCAAGCGCCTGGTTGCCGGTGTTGGTGACCGTCACCGTGTAGCGCACGCGATCGCCCGGATCGACCCGGGTGTCGGTATCGGTATCGACGATCTGGGTATCGACCTTGGTCGCGGCGACCGTCGGTGCGGTAGTGGTGACCTCGTTCAGCGTCGCAGTACCCTCGCCGCTGCGCACCGTCATGACGATCGCGCCGACGCTCGAGAACACCGCCCCGGCACCGCCAGCGACGCGGAACTCGGCGAACGGGATCGATACGCCTTGCACGCCGCCTACGGCGACGCGCCGCACGGCGCGCGAGAAGTTCGCAGCGTCGTCGTAGACCGTGATCTCGACCTCGGTCACTACCGTCGTCGAGACGAAATCGAGCCGGAAGCCGGAGGCGTTGCTGGCGGTGAGATCGGCGTTGCCGAGGCCGGTGGGCGAGAGCACCGCGGCATTCGTGTCGCCGTCCCAGGAGACCACCACC
>Ga0138256_10007830_pt1 | contig 11257 bp, 6 predicted proteins | sample KNB2016incub_MG_FD_105486 | JGI IMG/M metagenome (GOLD analysis project Ga0138256, IMG submission 105486) | Active sludge microbial communities from wastewater in Klosterneuburg, Austria - KNB2014incub_MG | ecosystem: Engineered > WWTP > Activated sludge > Unclassified | place: Austria...
CGGTTTTCAATACGATTTTACAGTAACAGAACCAGTAGGGATTCATGATGAAAATTTGTTTGAATTGTTTGCGTTTTACCGCAATCCAGTTGAAGATATGCTAAATTTGGATATTCAAAATTCAGATTTAACTGATTTGCAAATTAGTATCCTTGATCCGCAAGGGAAAATTTTAAAGCAAAAAAAACAAGTCATGTATTCTGGAATCAATCAAATTAAAATGCAAACCAATGATTTGATGCAAGGTATTTATTTTATTAAGATTCAACAATCTGGAAAAACTAAAACTGTAAAATTTGTAAAACAGTAATGATTTAAAATAAAAATGGCTTCTGTTGTTACAGAAGCCATTTTTATTAAACTTATTTCTTATTCAATAATTTTTATTCTGATACCTTTGGTATGTGAAATAAATTCAGGAGCATATAAGCATTGCAAGCTTGAAATCCCCTCTGAAAATTCACCAATAAACGAGGCTCTAGTGTGAAGCTCTATGACATGCATACCTTTTGGTAAATAGTCGATGAAATAGTCAGTTGCTAAATCTCTTTGACTTATATAATATTTTAATTTATTCTCAGATTGATAGCCAGAAAGTTGGTCAATTGGTTCAAGACCTGTTGCTCTCATTGCTTTAAGATGTAAGAATTCCATATTTCGATCTGATGTAATAATAAACCTAGTGACTACCAAATCACCTAATTTAATTTGACCTTGATCTTTTATTGGTTCGTAGAAAAAAGTATTGTTAGTATCTCTTTTTATAAATAGTTGTTTCTCTAATTTTAGACCTGTGTCATTAAATTGTTCTACTTTGTCCATATCTTCCAAATATTGATAGTATGCAGCACCATATGAAATAGATTGATTGGGATTGCTAATTTTAATTTTGGAAAATTCAGGTTTTATTTTATCAGCCGACCACTGTTTTGAAATACAGCCTAAGCTATTATCTTGTTTTTCTATTTGTATTTCTTTTTCACCAACATACATTTTTACATGATTTGTATCATTCAAATAATTTGAGCCATATGCAGTTAATGCATTGATCGCAGAGACAGTTGCTATGGTAGTTGACCAATGATTTGTTTGTTTGTTTTTAATGAGCCATGTTTTCATTTGTTCAATTTCAGACTGAATAGGATCTATTTCAGCAAAAGCTTGTATTAATATAGCTTGTGTCTCGATAGGTCTATCATACCAGTATAAATTGTAATTTGACTTCCAATACATTCCTAATTCTTCATGTGTAATTGATCTTTGCCTCAATGAATTGATAATTAAAATAGCTAGATCCTTTTTTCCATTTCGATGAGCAATGAGTGCGCAAAGAGCTTCTAGGTATATATTTTCTGATTGCCAATATTTTTCAATTTGTGTTAAATAAAATTCATTTACTTTTTTAAAGTTTCCCTCTATATTATTCAGATGAAATGAATTGCAATACATGCTCAATATTATAAATTCATTTAATTGATCTGACTCCCAAATAGATTTTTCATTATTTATTTTCTTTTCCAACAATTGATATTCCTTTTCTAAATTCTGTGCAACAAATCTTTGAGCGCTTTTTATCATACCATTCAACATATACTGCACATCATCTTTGATATTTAGTTTTTCACATTGATTTAAAATTAAGCCTATATAAGAAGTAATGAATTTGTTTGTATGACCATTTTGAAACCATGGCCAAGAACCATCGAAATTTTGATTAGATCTTAATTTTTGAATATTGAGAATAAGTGCATTAGCGTTTTTTGTTGAATCTAAAATTGTGCTTAATTCTATCAATTGGCTTTTTTCATATTTTGCAAAATTAAGCCAAGGTGTTTCTTCAAGTGTTAGAGATTTTAAGTCTTGATTCCTATTGAAGACTGTGGAGGCAGAATCATTTTTATCAAACTTTTTTAGTGTTTCTGCAATACGAGGATTTGAATTGAGGATATGCAAAGAAGCTGCATTTGCAAAAATTTTACTCGCTATTTGTTCATTACAATCCCAGGGATAGTTCATTAGATAAGGCAAACTTTGTACTACATACCAAATCGGATGTGAAGTGAATTCTACAGTATATCGCAAAGGAATTGCTGTAGAAGAATGGCCTATTTTTTTTAAAGATGTAAAATCGAATTCTTTGGTCTCGTCAGCTTTTACATTCAATGGCATGGTCTCATTTATTAGTTTTTGATTGCTTATTATTGGGATAGTATTTTCTTCTCCATCAGTGTTGTCTTTTCCTTTTACAGTATAGACCAATAAAAGTGGAGATAGTTGATTTTTCGGAATGGTAAGTTTCCAATCTACTACTTTTGAAGTATTTGCTTCTATTTTGTATTTTTTGTTTGAACTACCTGTTAAAAATTCCTTTGTCACATTTCGATTCGTGACTTGATCAAATATCTTTAAATTCACTTTGACTTGTTCATGATTTGTAGTGATATTGCTAACATTAGCAAATAAGGTTATTGTATCACCTTGTCTCAAAAATCTTGGATAGAATGGCTTGATTTGTATAGGTTTTATTGTAACAACATGTTCAGATTTATAGGCAATATCAAGATCTTTTGAATGCGCTAAAAGTTGAAGTTTCCATTTTGTCAAGGCTTCATTCATGGTAAATGAAAATTGATATTCACCCTTGCTATTTTTATATATTGATGGGTAGAAGAAGACAGTTTCATTCAGATTTTTACGAATATTAATTCTAGAATATGTAAGAAGTCTATTTGTTAAAGTTATTCTGTTTTCTTTATTTGTGAAATTATTATTAGTGATTTCTTCATGAAGATTTGGACTGGAAGTACGATTGTATACTAAAGTATAGCCATTTGGATCAGAAATAAAATCTCTAAAGACTGTAGGTTGCAAAAAAGAATGAGTTGATTTAATGTATTGAGCATAATAACTATATTCATTGTTTGGCTGAGTTATATAAAATCTTTCTTTTGACTTGAATTCTGGCCAGAAGGTAGTATCCCAAGTAAAAGGTGTAATTAGGTCTAGAGAAGCATCATACATTGCTGCTAATAATTCTAGTTGACTTGTATCTTGATTTTTTTGATTTATTTGAAATGAGAATGTTTCATCTTGTCCAGGCTTTAGTTTGCTTCTGAAACTTTTAGTTTTAATATCCAGCTTCTTTTCAGTCCATGGCAATGGGAGGAATATATTATTTGTAAAGCTGCGATTTTTGAGTGTTCCCGCAATGGTAAAATAAACACCTCCATTATCAGTTTTAGAAAATGGATAGCTAATATTGGAATTGTTCTGTATTTTTTTCCAACTTATGTCAAGAAGACTTCTTGAATGATAAATGCATAGTATATTGTAGTCATTCGAAATTCCTAGAGCTTTAAATTGAATTTTTGAACTTTGGTTTTCATTCTGATTTTCATAAAGTACTGTTGGTAGATAGTAACTGTTTTGCGATTTTTCATCAATGATTATAATGTAATTTTCCCACGTATCAACTTGCCCATTATGAGTTTCAATGTTTAATTGAATTTTATAAGCTCCAGCTTTCTGAATTTTATTGAGATCTATATTTAAGTTATCTGAGTTATAGATTGAATCTATATAAATGGTTGATTTTATTTTCCAATGCTGCTTTTGGTCTTCATCTTCATACACATCATCTGGAAATAATTGTTTGAATTCTTGATAGGTGTATCTGTAAAATTCTGGTTTTTCCCATAATCGATTTCTTATAAATCGAGTAGGTAATTCCAATTCTTGAATGAGGATTTTTACATTTTTCTTAATTGGAGTTTCATAAATAGTTTGCAAAGAAAAATTGACTTTTTTTAGTTGATTCAAGAAATGAAATGAATCGAGTTGTGTTTTAACGAATATTTTCTTATTGGAGATTGGAATGGAGATTGAGTTATATTGTGTCTCTCCGGAGCCATCTGTTGCACTGATAACCATTTGGTAGTAGTTTATATTGTCAAAGTCTATATCTTCTCTTTCATTTTTTGGATTAAATGGAATTTTGAATTTACCATCTGAAGTAGAAATTGTTTCAGAGCTTTCACTATAAGATCCATAGTAATCTTCATAATTCTTTTTTTGCCATAAGTTGTTGTATAAGAAATAGTGTTTTTTGTTGATTTCATAGTTGATTTTAGCATTGGGAACAGCTATACCATTAAATGTTTTTATCGTTCCTGTAATAACTATTTCTAGATTTTGATTTGTTGAGTTTTGTATAGTGTCAAATACGATTTCAAATGTTGGTCTTTTGTATTCTTCAACATTTATTCTATTGTCACCATAAAAATGAATGTCAAGATTATTGTTTTGTTCGTCTTCAGTATAAGCTTCTGAGTAATCACTTTCTATAGTATATTGTCCTAATAATTTTTCATGAGGAATAGTAAAGGAGCCATAAGCACTTCCAAAAGAATTGCTTTTTAATTCTAACGAAGAGATGATGATGTTATTGACATCTAATAAATTTATTTTAAGCCGCCCATTTTTGTATATTGATGGAGTTTCATTTGTGTCTATTTTTAATGTCAGTGCTTTAAAATGAACTTTTTGGCCTGGCCTATATAGAGTTCTATCAGTATAAAACTTTACTTCATATCTATCTAATTTTCTGTCGCTTAAATAATTCTTGTAATTGTGTAAATCTTTTTCAATTAAGTATTGATCTTCGCCTTGAGACAACCAACATCCTCCACTGAATTTATTTGGCAAGTTTACCTTTCCTTGTGTGTCTGTAAATAAGGTAGAAATTGGACTTACTTCTTCTTCACTTCCATAGCCATATTTGTTATGTATCAGATCAATTTTCACGTTTTCAATAGGACTACCGGTTTCTCTATCTATAACATAAATTCCATTGTCATAATCCGAAGAATTATATTGAATGACAGCTAATTTGGTTATTTGAAATTTTTGCACAGAAATGGACGAATTTGGATTTTCCTCTTTTGTGCAACTGAGCACTAAACAATACAATCCCACATCTAATGGATCAATCTTACATTCTATACTGTGAGTTAAGTAGTCTGAAGTTTTTGGAGCAGCATCTTCCCATGTTTTTATTAATTTTCCTTTTAAGTATTCAGTTTCAATATTGTCCCATGAGTTAATCATTTTTGAATATATTTCTGGTGTCAGTTTGTAGAGTCTAAAATACAAATTTTCAGTATTTCTAAATTTTACTAAGCATTTAGAATTTTGATTTGGTAAGTTTTCTTTTTCTATTTCAAATGTTGCATCTTTTAAGTGGAGCTCATCCAGTATGTTTTTTGCTTCATTAATGCAAGTTGTGTTTCGATTTTGTTTTAGTATTTGATAGCAAAGTGAATCTACTTTTTGTGCATAAACTCTAGTTTCAATGTTTGCATTTTTTTGATACTTAACCTTGTGATCATAGAAATCGATGATTTTTAATAATATATGATCTGCATAAGGATATCTTTTGTAGTTCTCATATGAATCGTAAAGGATATTTAAATATTGTAAATTGAAGTTAAAGTCATTTGAGATATCATAAGTAAGTAATGTAAGCCATGTTTCGATAAGCCCTGCGATATTTCCACTGTTGATTTTGTGTTTCAATAGTTCTTGATATAACGTAAGTTGGGGATAAATAGATAAATCTGCTTGAATAAAAAATTCAGGATTTAATAAGGAGGAATCAGGTAAAATGTCTTTTGTGAATATTTTGTTTCGGTTGTATTCTTTAGGATAGAGTTTAATCGCTCTGCTAAGTATAATATCAAGTAAAGTCGGCTGTTCAATCGTGTCTTGTCCTATTTCTAGTAATAGACGGTAATCTGTTGTATTATATTGGTTTAATTTTTTATTTTGTATAGAGGATTGTAAATATTCGATTGCCTTCTTATTTAGCTTTGATAAATTCCAGTATCCTACATTTGAACTATCTTCGTCTGATTCAATTTCTTGATCAATTATTCCAAATAGTTGTTCGTATTCTCCATTTCTAGGCAATGTTAGATATAATTCAGCTATTATTGATTTGGTTATGGATAAATAGGGTTCATCCAATTCTGGCAGATAAGTTTCCAATTGTTGTATAAAACCAGCTTCCCAAATTTTATTTTTGATCGCACTTATTTTTGCTAGGTATATGTAGCTTTTACATATTTGGTCTTGCCAATTTTCTCGACGGGATTTGTTTAGGATTTTCAGGATTGCTTCTTTTGCATCAAGTATAAGTCCATGATTTACTTGGGATTCAATGGCCCGCCACTCTAGCTCTAAAGTTGGAGATGGAGGATGATTGTTTTGTGAATTGGCAGGTATGGCATATATGAGTATCAGCCTTATAATAACGATCTTTAGGTTTTTCATTGTAATCGCATTTAATTCAATTAATAATTGGCTTACTATTATCTTAACGAAGATAATAAAAAATTGTGATTTTGAAATAGTAAGAGTAGGGCTTATTACATATTTAAATTTATTAACCAATAAAAAAAACCATGCATTCCTAAGAACACATGGTTTTCTATATAACTATTATTTTATATTTTAATTTCTTCCTTTCCCCATTTCAGCTCTGCGCTCTTTGAATTTTTTCAAAATTTCTTTATTAAAATCCATTTCTGCTTCATCTAGCTTTACCAATTTTTGTGCAGGAAGAATGGTTTTAAATTTTTCATAATAGCTTTTCTTTAAGCTGATTTCTTTTTCTTGATTTTCCATTCTTTGTTCCAATGCTTTTTCTGAATCAGATTCATTTAGTTGATCATTGTTTTTTCGATCAGATCTTGAGTTTTTCCTTAGATCCATCCTTTTCTTTGCATATTCATTGTAAACAGGCCAGAATTTGGCAGATTCATCTGATGTGAGATCCAATTTCGTAGTGATGAAAGCGATGCGTTGAGCTTCGACTTTTTCCATCATTTTTTCTCGCATCTCAGGATTTCGACCACCTGAGCCCGATTGTTCTTGTGCGATTAAGAGTAAGGGTAAAAGTGCAAGACTTACTGTATAAAAAATATGTTTGATTGACATGATATTGAATTATTTATTGTGATAAAATTGTTAGCTATTGATAGAGTTGAATCATTTCTTCAGCATCCTCTAGATCCATTGATTCAAATTCTGAAATATGATCAAAATATCCTGCATCAGCAGAAATTATTTCTAAAGTTTCATCATCAAAAGATTGAATATTGGCAGAAACATAAGCTTCTATTTCTTCATTGGTCAATGAGTCCAATGTAAGTTCTGTAGTTGGGGCATTGCTTTGTTTTTTGTATTGTTGGAATACAAAGACACTGACAGCAATCACACTACATGCAGCTACTGCATAAGCCCAAACGCGGAAATTGACTGTTTTGACTTGTAATTTTTCTTCTTTTTTGGGTTCCAGTATTTTAACTTGATTCAATACTTTTTCTGTAAATGAATCAAAATAGTTATCCGGTACCTTAAAGTCATGTTCCTTGACACTGGTTCTTATATCATCTATAAGAATACTTGTATTTAAGTTATCATAAAACGACTCAAAGTATGATACAGGCACATCGGATTCAATTGGATTGGCCTTTAGATGGGCTAATTTCATTTCTGAATCTATAAGTTCTGAAAAGTTTTTAAAATATCCTTCTGGAACCAAAAATGGATTCTTGCCTTGATACTTTTGAAGTATTTCTGGTAAGAATTCATCTTCGTATTGAATATTTTGTTCCATGATTAATTTATATTAGTTCTTTTGTTTTAAAATAATCTTCTATTTTTTTAATTGCATGATGATAAGAAGCTTTTAAAGCACCTTCAGAAGTTTCCAATATTTCTGCAATCTCCCTATATGAAGTTTCATCATAATACCTCATTTTGAATACGAGCTTTTGCTTATCAGGTAGTGAAGCAATAGCCCTTTCTAGATGAAATTGAATCTCGTCACCATCATAAAGAGGATCCGTTTTTAGATTTTTTATGGCTGGATGATCTTCTGAATCCTCCATTGTATCATAACTGAATCGCTTATTCTTTTCTAGAAAAGTTAGTGTCTCATTCGTAGCAATTTTATAAAGCCAAGTATAGAGACTACTTTTTCCTTCAAATTGATTTATACTTTTATAAACCTTGATAAATGTATTTTGCAATACATCATCGGCATCATCATGATTGAGCACCATTCTCCTCACATGCCAGTATAATTTTTCTTTATACTTTTCTACCAATGTGCGGAAACCTTTTTCTCTTTGATTTAGACTACTGATCCATTCCAGTATCTGCTGATCTTCAGCTTGTTTCACTTCTTTGTGATTTAATAGTTTGACTAATATTGTTTCCTTAAGTTTAATCCAATTTTTTAAAATTGTCTATTTTATCCAAATATAATTGCATTTGACCATTTTCTACAGCAAACATGGGCTCAAATTTGGCATTCCAGATGATCTCTTCTGCTAAATAGGATCGCATACTATGAACTTGTTGATTATATGTATCATCATAACCTCGTAAAAATACTAGGATTTCTACTTGCTGACTTTGGATATCTTCAAAAGTGAAGTCAGTCAAAGGACTGCTCTCATTCATGACATGAACTAAGGTCCAATTTAATGGAAATAATACGATTTTATTAATTTCCAGGTTTAATGTCCGGAATGTCTTATTTCCGCTTGTTTGACCTTTTGGTAAAAAAGTAACTGTCATAGATGCTTCGACGTCCATCAAGTTGTTTTTCTTTGGATTTGCTGTTCTCACTTGAATAGACATCTTATCTTGATATGGACTTACTAATATATTTTCCGAAAAAAGTATTTTTGCCTTCGGCTTTGAAAATTTGGCATAAACAAGGCCTGTGATGATTGCAAAGGTCATCAATCCTGTCAATGCTTCGATACCTGCAAGGCTAGATGCAAAATATCCCTTTGGATGCATACCGCCATATCCCACGGTTGTGTAGGTCTGAATACTAAAAAAGAAGCATTGCATGAATCTAGAGAATTCTGTGTCTGCTTCGATGCCTACAATGTCATTGGGTGAAATATAGTAGTATAAAGTTCCAAATAAGATATTTACAAAGAGATAAAAACCGAAAGTAAACAATATAAAACTAGGCCAATCCATATCTATCAATGTCTGGTACCAACTTTTAATAGTGTAACCTGATCTATTGATATTAAAACTGCCATCTGGATTTAAAATTCTAGTTGTAGAACCCATAGATTTGCCAAAACCAAGGTCTTGGCCATCATTATTGTCCTTATGCATAGAAAATGGCGCTTTCTTCATTTAAATCGAATCTATTCTTTGAGATAACTTTTGATCAACTAAGTTAAGCCAATTTAGTTTTATAATTTGAAGCAAAATTTGAAAATAATTACAGAATTTGCCTTATCTGATGTTGAAATTAATTACTGCAAAGCCTGCTTCTAAAGTTTCTCTATATCTTCGATTCATATACAATGCTGTTTCCCTCATGGAAATAACTTAAGCACCAGTAGTCAAACAAAGGCACTATAATTTATTCACGATCAATTTTTCGACTTGAATTTTCCCATCAAAAGAGATAAATTTAATAAAATAAATGCCAGAAATAAATGCTGATATGTCTATATTATTGTGTTCTTGAACAATTTTATCATGAAGTACTATTTTCCCAGATGGATCCAGTATTTCTAATTGTCCATGAGTGGGAGTGTGAAAGTAAAAACTCTGTGAAGTAGGATTTGGGCTGAAATGAAATAATATATTTGTTTTGTTTTTCTCATCTATCGATGTATTGAGTCCTAGTTCTTTTGCATCTATTTTGCAGATGAAATTGAAGCCTCCATATTCTAATGGGGGACTATTTAAGATTATTGTATCCAATAGAGTAGTTAAAGAAATGATTGGATCATTATTTTCAGATAACGTTAAATATTGAGGTATATAGTCATATATATAACTGTCATTTTGTTTTAAATGACCAATTCTACTAAAATTACCATTAATTTCTTTATAAATGTGGATATCCTTTTCAGTTTGAAATCTTAAAACATGAATGATTCCTTCTTGATTGTTTAACTCTTTGCTCACTAAATGTGAGATATATTTATTTTCAATTTGTAAATCTTCTTGATTTTTGATCAACTCGGCATTTTTAGTGAGATAGATTAATCCTCTATCATGATTAGGACTATTTGTAAATATTCTAAAATAGTCATTTTGCGATATATATTCAACACGATAAAATATAGTAGATTTATGAGTTGAATTAATTAGTGCAGTAATATTGCTAAAATTAGATATGTCTCCATTTGAATTGATCGTCCAAAAAAAGTGTTCATAAGAATATACACGTCCAATTAATCTTTCTAAAGTTAGAAAGTATGCATATACATCCTCTGCTATTTTATATGGTCCAAAGGTACTTTTACCTTGTAAATTAAAGTCTTTAAATATAATCCATTTGCTAGTATCATTAGATTGAATTGGTTCTAATTTATAATCAAGATTGTATGGAATCAAATTATAAAAGTCCTCCCCAGTATTGAAATTTGTATAATCATTGTTACAATAGTAAAAATGTGAAAATTCTTTATTATCAATCTTCGAAACAACTGGCGTAGATAGGCAAGATCTCTTCCAGGGATCATTATATGTTTGATTTGAAATATCTGAGCCATATTCTTTTGATATATATCTTTTATTAGCAAATCCGCCGATAACATATTTTGGTCCACCGACTACAAAACTTGTATCAATTTTGGTTGTACCTATTAATTCGATACTGTCGTTTATAAAATTTAATTGTGTTTGTTGGTATGAGTATCCATATTTTTGCTTATCTTCAATTGGATTAAAATCTCTTTGCCAACGCAAATTTCCTTTATCTAGATCAAGACAAAGAAGTGTTGAGCCTTGTATAGGGCGATCTAAATCATCAAGTAAATAATATACATAATCTTGATGAATTATTTGGGCTGTTTGAGTTGTTAATACTTCACGATTGTCTATAAAGCCATTTTTAATCAATTCCCTATGATTTTTTGCTTGATGAACCCATCTGAGTTTTGTCCCAGAAAAATCGAAATTTGGAGGAGGTATAAACTGAGCAATTACAATTATTTTTAAGCTTGTGAAAGCAAAAAGCAGTAATATTTTTTTCATAAAATTAATTTTAGGATAAAAGAAGTGCATTGCATTTTCTTTTATTGTATTACTAAAAATTCTATATTTAATTTCCTAGGATAGTTTGTTCTCTACTCTTATGCAGTAGGCATTAAGTCTTAGCTTGTCTTCAATTTTATTATCTCTTTTTTCAAACTGTCCATATTGC
>Ga0138256_10007832_pt1 | contig 11257 bp, 6 predicted proteins | sample KNB2016incub_MG_FD_105486 | JGI IMG/M metagenome (GOLD analysis project Ga0138256, IMG submission 105486) | Active sludge microbial communities from wastewater in Klosterneuburg, Austria - KNB2014incub_MG | ecosystem: Engineered > WWTP > Activated sludge > Unclassified | place: Austria...
AGCAGAAGGTATGATTGTAAATATAGTTGACTGTGTAGAATCTGTATTATTTGTAATAGTACCACTGATGTCTCCGCTGCCTGAAGCTGCTATTCCTGTTAGATTTGATGTATTATCCCGGGTCCAGTCAAATGAAGTTCCACTAACATTCCCAGTGATTGTGATTGTTTGTATTGCATTTCCAGAGCATACAAATTGTGAATCTGAGCTTGCTGTTGCATCTGGTGTTGGTTTGACATAAACAATAGAAGTGACAGGTATGCCATCACAGCCATTGAGTGAAGGTGTAACAGTAAATGTCGTAGCCTGAAGTGTATAAGTGGTATTTGTTAATGCACCACTGATATCACCACTACCTGAAGTCGGTATTCCAGTCAGATTTGAAGTATTATCCCGGGTCCAATTAAATGTTGTACCACTTAGACTGCCACTAAGTAGAATCGGTATGATACTATCATTTGAACAAACTGTCTGTGAGTCGATGCTAACATTTGCATCAGGTGTAGGCTTTATTGTAACTACCGCTATAATCGGTGTGCCAGAGCAGCCATTTGCAGAAGGAATAATGGTAAATACAGTAGTTTGAGTTGAATCTGTATTATTTGTCAGAGTACCACTGATATCTCCGCTTCCTGTATCAGCTATTCCTGTTAGATTAATAGTATTATCCCGACTCCAGTCAAACGAAGTACCACTCACATTACCACTAATGACTATATTTTGGATTGGCGTACCGGAACAAACAGTCTGAGAGTCCGGGCTAGCGGTAGCATCAGGAGTAGGATTAACTGTAACAGATGCTGTGAAAGTGGCACCATCACAACCATTTGAATTTGGTGTGATCGTGAAAATCACATCTATTGGTGCATAGGTGGTATTCGTCAGTGATCCGCTGATAATACTATCTGAACCACTATAAGGAATACCAGTAACGTATGCTGTGTCACTACGTACCCAGGAATATGTAGTCCCTGGTATATTGCTGCTTAGTATTAGATCCTGAATTGTATCACCAGAGCAAATGCTTTGTGTGCCAGGACTAGCATTTCCTATTGGTAGTGGCAGTATATCAGCTATTGCAGTATCGGTAAAAGTTACTGCACATTCTGTAAATACTACTGAAACTACTACAGTATCGTTATCAGCCAGTGAACTTGTTGTATACGTAGAATCGCTGCCAGATTGCACCTGTAAGCCATTAACATACCAGGTGAATGCCGGATTAGTTCCTTGTTGGTAAGTAGCAGTCAGGGTTACTGATTGACTATCACATGCGATTAAAGGATCTGGGATAAGGGCCAATTGGGGTAGAAAGTTTGAGGATTGGAATTCATAAGCACCCATATCTACCGTTTCACTATTGTATATTCGTGGATTACCGGGTAAATCTAATGTGTCAGAGACATACGAATTATTTCCGGCATCCTTACATGGTGAACAGAGTGTCAGTGAGATCCCATCATCTGCGGTTCCTAGTGAATCATCTGCACCATCAGGATCAACAGCATTTAAAAAAAGAGGATCGGTAGTACCTGGAATGTTACCACTGGAGTTTGAGTTCAGACCCTGTACCAGGCTGTATTCAATGACAGGATTGCTGCTATTATTAAAAATACCTGAAGAATTGTTATAGATAATTGAATTATGGATTGTAGGATAACTATTATTATTGGCCATAGCTCCTCCGTCAGCACCTGCAGTATTTCCATAAAATAATGAGTTTGTAATCGAAGGATAGTTATAATATGTATTGTATAACCCTCCACCTCGTACACTAGCACTGTTTTCAACAAAAATACAATTGGAGAAATTAGGTGATGCAAAATTTGAAGAGAATACACCTCCACCCAATGGAGCTGAATTTTGATAAAAAATGCATTTTTCATACAATTCTGAAGGATAGCCTTCAAAAACACCCCCACCTTGAATTGTTGCTGAATTTGAGGTAAATGTACAATTATTTAATCTTGAAGTATAGTATGAATGAAACATGCCTGCCCCATAGGTAGCAGTGTTTTCTGTAAAATTACAATTTGTAATAGAGGCAGGGCAACCGATATAGATCCCGCCACCATATGTAGCATTATTCGAACTAAATGTGCAGTTAATATAATTTGTAGTATCATTTGTCCATGAGTATATCCAAGTTCCCCCGCCGTTTTCCGCAGAATTTTCTAAGAAACTACAACTTGTAATGTCTCCTGTCAAATTTTGACCATGCATTCCTCCTCCATAAGAAACTGAAAAATTTTGCGATAAAATACAAGATGACATATTGATTTGTGAATTAACGCCAAATAAACCACCACCACCGAAAAATCCATTATTCTTTTCAAAAGTACAGCTATCCAAAGAGATTTGTGAATTATTGCAATAAAAGCCACCACCATCTGTATTTGCATTATTTTCAGTAAATAAACAAGTGGTATAATTTGATGTAGAATTATCATTATATACACCACCACCATTTGAATTTGCGTTATTTTCAGTAAATAAACAATTGGTATAATTTGATGTAGCATTATCATTATATACACCACCGCCTGAATTTGATGAGTTCTTATCAAAAGTACAGCTATCCAAAGAGACTTGTGAAATATAGCAATAAATTCCACCGCCCCGGTTAGTAGCAGTATTCTCGGTAAATATACAATCACTTAATATATCTTGTGAATTATTGTAAGAAATTCCACCGCCTTGGTTAGAAGAAGAATTATCAGTGAATGTGCAGCCACTTATTGTATCCTGCGAATTATTGCTAAAAATTCCACCTCCCTGGTTGTTAGCAGTATTCTCAGTAAAAGAACAGTCGGACAGATTAGGGCTGGATAAACTAATACACATTCCACCACCCAGGTTGTTAGCATGATTCTGATAAAATAAGCAGTTCGTAAGTGTTGAAGCAGAAAAAAGCTCATCAAGCAAACCACCACCATAGTTGGTTGAATTGTATCTGAATATGCAATTGCTTAGGTTCGGTTTTGAACTAAAAATATTATACATGCCACCGCCATTGAATGTCGTGGTATCTTTTTCGAAAATGCAGTTATCCAATACAGGAGAGGAAGTATTGTTGTACATGCCGCCTCCATTGTCAGCTGAATTATCAGTAAAATTGCAATTGGCTATCATAGGAGAAACTACCGAGTTGTACATTCCGCCACCTGCAGACGCTGAACCTCCTGTAATAGTAAAACCATCCAACACTGCGGCAATAGTCAATCCATTTGCATTATTGTTAATAACATGACTTCCATTACCTAAAAGAATTGTTACATTGGAAGCCCAGTCACGCTGACTTTGTGAGGTTTCTGTACCAATGAATCCTCCATAAATCTGCACGCCTTCTTTCATAATAAATGAATTTCCTGGTGCAGGCTGATACGTATCTGCCACAACCCAGATCGTGTCTCCGGCCGAGCAGTAATTTATAACAACCTGTAGGTCATTTCCTGCGTCTGCCCAGGAAGTGTAAGGAGCTGTATTAGAGCCTGTCACACTTACATATCTGACAGTTGCAAGTAAATCTGAGTTAAAGTTTAACCCAAATAACAGTAAAATTATTAGAATATAATTTTGCGTTATTTTATGTAAAAGGGTTTTAAAGCACAATTGTGTGATACGCTTGTTTTTCATTGTAAATAATTTAGTAAATGTATAAAATATATTAAGTCTTAAATATTTGGATATAATGAGGTTATAATTATATTATTTATTAGCAAAAGCTTTGCCTGGTAGCATGAGATTCAACTCGAACTACAAATAATTGAGTGATTTATTTATGTTTAAATATCTAGTATTTTGCCCGTATTAATTTGAAGGCAAAAGTGCTTGAGTTTATGAGCTAAACATCAGTAATGTAAGCCGGGATATTTAACAAGGCAGTGATTTTGTCACTTATTGCGGGAGTGGAAGTCTCTTTTTTCAAAGGCATTCTTGCTGATATTAGTCTGCGGAGATGAATAGGAGATAAGAGAAAAATAGATAATTTAGGAATTGTTTTAATGAAATTTTCCATGTTAAAAAAATTGGTTGATGAATAATGCTTAATGTAGTTTCTTTTAATTATGCCCTTAGTTTATTAATATATCTTTACAGGATGCATTTTTGCATCAATTGTTGTTATTTTTGATAAAATTCTCAACTCTTACAGAGTTTGAAGTACCAGGGAGGTCAGTGCGTAATTAAATAGTATAAAATACTATTATTATGTCTTTTAAAGGGAGTAGTAATTTGAAAAATTCTATTATTAATCTGAGGTATGTGATTAATATTTACAAATATAAGGGCAAAGCAAGCTGAAAACAACAGGTGAATCAATTTTGGGACAAAATTACCATTTTTTAAATTTATGTTAACAATGGTTAAATGCTTGAAATTGTTTGTGAGATTGAGTTTTGAATAGAAATGGAGTTCATTTAACTTTTTAATTTTATTTTTGTTAAGTGAGTAAAATTTGAATGACGACTCTAGTAGCAGGGCAAAAAGCCCCGAAATTTACCGGTATTGATCAGGATGGCAAGAAAGTTTCACTCAGTGATTTCAGTGGGCAGAAAGTGATACTTTATTTCTATCCGGCTGATTTGACACCTACCTGTACTGTTGAGGCTTGTAATCTCAGGGATAACCACGAAATTTTACAGAAAGAAGGTTATACAGTAATTGGTGTCAGTCCGGATGATCCGGCTAAGCACCGGAAGTTCATTGAGCGACACAATCTGCCATTTATACTGATCGCAGATGAAGATCATATTATCGCAAAGAAATATGGAGTGTGGGGACCGAAGAAAATGTTTGGTAAAGCGTATGATGGTATATTGCGCACGACTTTTGTAATCGATGAGAAAGGCGTACTCACTGACGTCATTACGAAGGTCAAATCAAAAGAACATGCAGATCAGATTTTAAACTAATTGCCCTATTTTTGTTCTCTTAATTTATGATACCAGTTAAATCTAGTAAAATTTGGCATTAATAAAATCAATTTCCGGAGTAAGAGGCACGATAGGTGGTAAACCCGAAGCCAATTTAACTCCATTAGATGTAGTTGAGATGACGGCAGCTTATGGATCATTAATATTGCAAAACAAAGCTTCTGCCGGTGCTAAGATTGTGATAGGCAGAGACGCAAGAATTTCTGGTGAGATGGTATCGTCGCTCTGTATTCAGACATTACGATCTATGGGGCTGGATGTTATGGATACTGGATTATCTACTACTCCTACCGTAGAAATGGCTGTTGTCAGAACACAGGCTGATGGTGGAATCATTGTTACAGCCAGCCATAACCCGAAAGAATGGAATGCACTTAAGTTTCTGAATAAAGATGGAGAATTCATATCAGCATTGGATGGTGCTGAAATTATTGAGATTGCCAAGAATAAGTCATTCCATTTTGCACCGGTGAATTCACTCGGTAGGTTTGAATACCTCGAAGGAACTATTGAAGCACATATTAATGATATTCTGCGATTACCTCTGGTACGGCCGGAAACTATCCGGGAGGCCCGTTATAAAATAGTGGTAGATTGTATAAACTCAACCGGCGCAATTTCTATCGTTCCGTTATTGGAAAAATTAGGTTGCACAGTCGTTGTTCTCAATCATGAAATGACCGGTGACTTTGCACATAACCCGGAACCTTTGCCCGCACATTTGACTGCGCTTTGTGAAAAAGTGACTGCCAGTAATGCTGATCTGGGAATTGCGGTGGATCCGGATGTTGATCGCTTATCGTTTATTTGCCCGGACGGCACCTTATTGGGTGAGGAGAATACCTTAGTAGCTATCGCAAAATATGTATTGCAACACACACCCGGAGCTACCGTTTCCAATCTTTCCTCTACCAGGGGATTACGGGACGTAACGCAGGGATATGGACAGAATTATTATTCCGCTGCTGTCGGAGAAGTTAATGTGGTCAGCAAGATGAAGGAAGTGAATGCGGTCATCGGTGGTGAGGGCAATGGCGGTGTCATTTATCCAGCACTGCATTATGGTCGGGATGCACTGGTAGGTGTAGCGCTGATGCTCAGCTATATGGCGCTGGAAAATCTGGATTTGAATCAGATAAAAGCCGAATTACCCGAATATCATATTAGCAAGAATAAGATTGTGTTGGAACCTCATTGGGATATCAGGAAAACTATCAATGAGTTGATAGCGCAGTATAAAGATGAGGAAGTGAACACTGAAGACGGATTGAAGATTGATTTTGCTGACGGATGGGTACAACTCAGGCAATCCAATACTGAACCTATCATCCGGGTCTATAGTGAAGCAAAGACTATGGCAAGAGCAGACAGTATTGCACAAGGAATTATTAAGGAATTTAAACAAAAAGTCAATGGCAACTCAACGGATCTACCTGGATAACGCGGCGACAACGCCACTGGATAAAGAGGTAATCAGTGTGATGACCGGAAGTATGGAGACACTCTTTGGAAATCCATCATCTATACATCACGAAGGCAGACAGAGTAAGACACTGGTAGAAAGGGCCCGCAAGACGGTGGCAGGGATATTTCACGTATCTCCCGGCGAGATTTATTTTACTTCAGGTGGGACAGAGTCAAATAATACGGCAATAAAAGGTTCGGTGAAATACTTAGGTGTCAGGCGAATTATTACCTCCAGACTTGAACATCATTGTGTATCCCATTCGATAGCCAGCCTGGATCCGGTATATGGTGTCCAGTGTATATATCTGGACAATGATGCTGATGGCCATATAGATCAGGAGCAATTAAAATCTTTATTAGCCGCATCAGATAAGCCTACATTAGTGACACTTATGCACGCCAATAATGAAATTGGAACAGTGTTGGATATCAGGGCAGTTGGTGAGCTTTGTAAAGAATATGGTGCATATTTTCATTCTGACACAGTGCAGACTGTAGGGCATTTACCAATCGATTTAAGCAATACATATATTCATTTCATCTCCGGGTCAGCACATAAGATTCATGGCCCTAAAGGTGCGGGTATGCTCTATATCAATAATGAAATAATGATAAAAGCATTCATAGATGGAGGCTCTCAGGAGCGAAATATGCGTGGTGGTACTGAGAATGTATATGGAATAGCAGGTTTTGCGACTGCTCTCGAACTGGCGTCCCGGCACATGGAAGAGAGATCGACGTATATTCGTAGCCTGAAAAATCATTTTATCAATAGCCTGAAAAAAGCAATACCCGACGTAGAATTTAATGGGGACATCAGCGATACCTCTCTTTATACAGTCCTCAATGTCTCATTTCCACCCAATGAAAGGAATGATATGTTGCTTATGAATCTGGATATTTATGGTATTTCAGCTTCAGGTGGCAGCGCATGTTCATCTGGTTCGGAAGAACGGAGTGAAGTGATCATGGCACTCTGTAAGGATTCTGCTCGTAAGCCTGTCCGATTTTCATTCTCACATTTCAATACAATGGAAGAGGTAGATAAAGTGATCGGAATATTGAAAGATATTTATTCCTGATTTATTACTTATTTAACAGTAGAAGACCTGAATTGATTTTATTCCTGTTAAATTTCAATTCACCAATTTGAAAATGCACGATTGAAAATATCTTCTGCGATCTGATCGAAAATCTCATTGGACAGGCTCTCCCGGATATCGAGGAAATTGGTTGTATTGTCGAAATCCTTAAAAAAGGTGAAGTTATTGTTCCAGTTGTTTTTATTATTCTTGTTGTCAATGTAATTTATGCTAACAGTTATCTCCAGCCTGTTTGCTGAGGGTAGTTGATTATTCTGTGGTGCCACAGGAGTGACCCTGTATCCTGAAATTCTGCCTTTAAACTCAATGTCAGGATCAGTATCCGTATATTTCAGGCGTGATTCACTGCGGATTTTATTTCTAAGCTTTTCACTCATTTCTATGGGTAAATTAGCGGGTGCATCATACGATTCTATCGTAAAATTCTCAACATAAAACGTCGATATATCCTGCGGAATAGAAGTGCCTCGAAATGAGTAACAATTGCTAAATAAAAGACTTATTATGGCAATTATGAATATTAATTGCGGCTTATTTTGCATTTTATTTCTTAAGTTTACTGATAAATTCTCTTGCTGGAAGCGCATTAAGTACAAAGTCTGTAGTTAACCCGCCTGCACGTCCTGCGATCACACCGTATTTTACATCCCCCATGCCCTGTGTACTATGTGCATCTGGATTGATGGGAATCATGATTCCTTTATCCATTGCTTGCCGGATCAGTGTAAAGTCAAGGTCGAGACGTCGTGGGTTAGCATTGAGTTCGATCGCAACTTTGTTTGCTTTACATGCATCAAATATTTTTTCCCAGTTCAATGGATAACCTTTGCGCTGAAGCAATAATCGACCAGTACTATGTCCCAAAATATTTGTCGCGGGATGTTCGATAGCTTTTATCAGGCGGGTGGTTGCTTTATTTTCATCCATATTCAGCACACTGTGAACGCTGGCAATAATAACATCGAAATTATGCAGAAAATCATTATCATAATCAAGACTTCCATCTGAGAGAATATCAGACTCGATACCCTGATAGATGACAATATCGCTCACCGATGCTCTAATTTCGTCTATTTCCCTTTTTTGTTGCAATACGCGTTCTTCGCTCAAGCCACCCGCATAACCAGCAGATTTACTATGATCGGTAATGACTATGTATTCATACTTAAGATTTCTGGCTTGATCTATCATTTCCTGCAGACTATTTACACCATCAGAATAATTGGTGTGACAGTGTACGAGGCCTTTGATATCTGCATTTTTTACCAGACGATCCACGTTATAATTCCGGGCATTGATATCCCATCTTAATTCAGGGATAATTGGTGAGATTCCCAGAGAATGAAAATAATCATCCTCATTTGTGCCAGTAATATTGTTTTCACTTATTGATAAATGTTCTCTTACTATAGGAGTAAAAGATTCAACAAATGCTGTTTTAGACGCATTTTGAGTAGATTTGCTAAATCGCACGGATAGTTCATCCCTGAATACACCGGCTATACTTTCATCAGAGTGCTCAGTAATTTTCAGGTCGTAAAGTACCGGTGGCCAATAGGCTGAGTCAATAATCCAGTGTGCTTCAGAAATAATTTGGTTTTTTCGAAGCGCTTCACCGGTAAGAAATGCATGTGGCAATGATTGTGAAATAATTTCCAGATATTTTTCAGCTTCACTGTAAAGTAATTTACCTTTTGATTCTTTGAATAACAATGCTTTTTCGAGAATCTCCTGTTGTGTTTTCTCACCAAAGCCTTTGGCCCTGGCCAGATTCCCGGATTCACATTCATTTATTAGTTGGTCAATGTCTGTGATGTTCAGTGTCTTCCATAAGGTAAGTACGCGCTTTGGACCCATTCCTTTCACCTGTAACAAATCCCGGATGCCTTCCGGTGTTAAATCAACCAGCTTTTCAAATGACGGAACTGGTTTATTCTCTCTGAGATCCATGATGAAGGCAGCCACTGATTTGCCTATTCCGGGTACCAGTGTCAGATCCTCTTTACTTTTAGAGAGTAACTCTTCATTAAGTTTTTTTGCTGAACTATATGCATTCTGAAATGAGCGTACTTTAAATGGGTTTTCATTGTGGAGTTCCATCAGATCTCCATACAATTTTACAGCTTTGATTATTTGGTTTGCGTCCAAGGCATTATTTTTTCTCTAATAGCAAAAGTATTCGAATATTAGTAAATAGCAAAATGAGGTCGGTTTCCATTTTTTGAAAAGACAATGTCCTATTATTTCGATTCTATTCACATGATCTATTCTTGTTAAAAATTATAATGAAATGCTAATAACTGTTTTACCCTATCATTTACAAGAGGTGAATAGCTAACTTTGCATAATAAATTCGAAATATGCGCCAATTATTGCTTTTGTGTGTTTGTTTTTTAGCCTTTTGTCAATGCAAACCAGCAGATCAATCGACAGATCAAGTTTCTGATTCCAATGTTGACAAAGTGAATCTTACTGATTACGATCTTACACCTATCCCGGGTACGAATATGCAAATGGCTGCAAAATTAGATAATGACAGTAGAGTACTCGAACAAGGGATGATCGAGGATGGTGTGAAGACAGGAACCTGGGCTACCTTTTTTCCGAATAATGGAAAGATAATGGAAATTAAGAATTATGCTGCCGGCAAACTAAATGGTCTGCACATATTACTCAATAATGCAGGCAGGGTAGATATGTATGAGTCGTATGTGGATAATCAGCTTTATGGCAAGAGAATGACATTTAAACTCGGTACGCCGGTAGAAGAGATGAGCTACAAGAATGGTAAGTTGGATGGGATGTTCAGAGGGTTCAGCCCGATGGGTAAGCTCCAGCGGCTTGGTTATTATGTAAATGGTGTGCAAGATGGGCCTTATAAAGTATGGAATGATTCAGGGCAGGTCATTGTGGATGTAATGTATAAAAATGGTCAACAGGTGAAATAGTAGTTTCACTGACTTTAAAGATTAACCATATTCAGGAATTAAGCCTGGTTGCTTTGTTATAGGTTTTTGCTTAAATACTCTGATTTTTATCTCCGATAATACTGGATTCTTGTGGGTCGAAATACGTACCTTTGCGCTTCGATTTAAACGAATATGGCAGACAACAAGATAATATTTACAATGACCGGTGTAAGCAAGGTCATTCCCCCAAATAAGACAATACTAAATAATATCTATCTCTCCTTTTTTTATGGGGCGAAGATCGGTGTACTGGGCTTAAATGGAGCTGGAAAATCCACTTTATTGAAGATTATTGCCGGTATTGACCCGAATTATAATGGCAATATCGTATTTGATAAGAATTATAAAATCGGTTATCTGGAACAAGAACCGAATTTAGATGAAAATAAACGGGTAATCGATGTCATCAAGGAAGGTGTCCAGCCAATTGTCGATTTGTTGGCAGAGTATGAAGCCGTGAATGCAAAATTTGCAGAAGAGATGAGCGATGATGAAATGAATGCGCTCATAGAAAAACAAGGTGAACTGACAGAGAAAATTGAGCAGAAAGATGCCTGGAATCTGGAGTATAAGCTCGAAATGGCTATGGATGCCTTACGTGTCCCAGAGCCTGATGCACTTATTAAAGTTTTATCCGGTGGTGAGCGCAGGAGGGTTGCATTATGTCGATTGTTGCTCAGCGAGCCGGATATTTTACTCTTAGATGAACCGACTAACCACCTGGATGCTGAATCAGTAGATTGGTTGGAGCAATATCTGCACAATTTCCCGGGTACAGTAATCG
>Ga0138256_10007833_pt1 | contig 11255 bp, 7 predicted proteins | sample KNB2016incub_MG_FD_105486 | JGI IMG/M metagenome (GOLD analysis project Ga0138256, IMG submission 105486) | Active sludge microbial communities from wastewater in Klosterneuburg, Austria - KNB2014incub_MG | ecosystem: Engineered > WWTP > Activated sludge > Unclassified | place: Austria...
GAACCAAAAGATTTGATTGCCTTGAAACTGCTTTATAACCGGCTTGTTTGCGTCCGTGTCCGTTAGAAGTAGTGAAGTTTTCGATTGGCGAGCGCGACATCAAGAAATTCTGGAAAATTCCATCTTTAACTGCTACTACTTTTTGTCCTAAAACACCCTCGTCATCGTATTTGAAATACCCGACAATATCTTTCCCTGCAAGGGTTTTTAAGGTTGGGTCGAAGACTACATCAATAAAATCCGGTAAGATTTTTTTTCCAACAAAGGACTTGAAAGTCTGACTGGAATTAGGATCTTTTTGGCGATGACCTTCCACACGATGTCCGAATATTTCGTGGAAAAATACACCCGATGCCTCACCGGAAAGAATCGCCGGACATGATACAGTCTCGGCAAGTGGTGCAGAACGTAGTTTTATACCAATGGAAATCATATTTCGAATATCTTGTTCCATTTCTTTTTCCGTAGGTAATCGCTCGGGTATAAATGCAAAATAACTTCGGTATAATGGAAGTGTCATACCATCATCAGATTTGGTAACCGCTTGAGCAAAGACTCGTACATTTGGTTCACTTGATTGGAGTTCAGTACCTTCGCTGCTCACAAAATATTTTGTTAAAATATCTGCTTGAAAATAAACTTTACCTTGATAAATATTCTGTTCGGATGAAAAGATTGCTGATAATCGTTTAAGACGTTCACGCCAAGCGGCTGTATCTACATTAAAGGTTGCACCGGGTTCGCTGTAGTGAGCCGGACGCTCGAATGAAAAGTCAGCAGAAGAATCTTCTTCCTTTACTTTTACTGCTTTATTAGTCAATACTTTACCATATCGCTCAACTGCTTTTTTGAATTGGCGGTCTGTATTTGCCCAAATTACAGAACGTAACGTTTGCTCATCATCAGAAAAAGGTAACTCGACTCCACGACCTGCACCACCAAATTCAAACCGACTACCACGCATAATATGTGTATTATCTACATTGTAATCACCCACTCGAAGGTCAATATCCAAAATTCTATTTCGGGGTGCTTCATCAAGTTCAATTCGTCCAAATGATGCTGAAATCCGAACTGTTTGCGTTTCGGTAACACTATAGGAAAGAAAATAAGGAGGATTTATCTGTGATTGAAGTTCGGTCATTGTCCGGTTTAACTCAGTTTTGAGCGCACGCATTACGGAGGTTTCTTGTGCTTGAATTGTTATGTTTATGGAAATTAGACTGAAAAGAAAAAAGATATATTTCATAAGGTTATTAGGTATATTATCAGGAGTTTTAATGAGAAATTACTAAGTTTTTTTATAAAAATATGATTATTCCAGATACCGTTTGTCCAATACTTTCAAATCAGTATCAAGTGTGTAAAGTATAGGCCGCCCTGTAGGAATATTAAGTTCGAGAATTTCCTCTTTTGTAAGATTATCTAATTCTGCGACTAATGCGCGCAATGAATTTCCATGTGCTGTTACCAATACATTCTTCCCTTCACGTAGTTTTGGGATAATATATTCATGATAATAAGGAAGTACACGCTCTTGTGTCATTTTTAAAGATTCACCTTTTGGGGGTGGCACATCATAGCTGCGTCGCCAGATTTTAAGTTGCTCAATACCATATTCCCGTCCAATATCATCTTTATTTAATCCTTGCAAATCACCGTAATGTCGTTCATTCAGTGCTTCGTTTCGTTCTGTGGGAATATTCAATTTCCCCGCAGTTTTTAAAGCTATCTCGGCAGTTCGGATGGCACGTTTAAGAACGGAAGTAAACAGAAAATCTATAGGGAATGGAGCTATAAGTTCACCTGCTCGAACTGCTTCAGTTTCGCCTTTGGGCGATAAATCTACATCTACCCAACCTGTAAAACGATTTTCAAGATTCCAAACAGATTCTCCATGACGAAGCAAAATAAGATTAGACATATACAATTTCAAGTAAAAGTTAAGAAATTTGTGTTAAGTTAAGGAAATTCAACATATTATTTCGGCTCACAAAGTTCCATTAAAACACCACCGGTAGACTTTGGATGTAAAAAAGCAATTAACATCTCGTGAGCACCTTCACGTGGTTCGGGGTTAATTAGCTGAATTCCTTCTTTATTCAGTCGCAAAAGTTCTTCTCTAATAGCGTCTGTTCCGAATGCAATATGATGAATCCCTTCACCTCGTTTGTCAAGGAATTTCGCAATTGCAGATTCCGGTGAGGTGGGTGCAGTTAGCTCAATTATTACATCGCCAACTTTGAACGAAGCAACCTGAACCATTTGTTCTTCAACGATTTCGGAATGAAATCTCTCAATTCCAAATATTTTTTGGTACAATGCTTTACTTGCTTCTATGTCTCGAACAGCTATTCCAATGTGATTTAAAGAGGTAATCATAATTTTAATGTTAGGTAATTTCAATTACAAAATTGAATTCAGCCGTTGAAGATAATAATATTCTTCGGCACGTGCTAACTCCTCGGGGGTATTAATACCACGAAATTCATCAAAATTTTCTGCTTTTATTGCACTAATACTTAAACCTTTTCGACGAATAAGCTCGACTATATCTGTTAGATAATATTCCCCCTGTGCATTAGAATTAGATAATTCTTTCAAAACAGTAAATAGAGTTACTGCTTTTACGACGAAAATTCCTGTATTGATTTCCGTTATTAGTTTTTCTTCTTCAGTAGCATCTTTTTCTTCCACAATTTTCATAAATTCTCCTACAGATGAACGAACTATTCGTCCATATCCTTTGGGAGTTGATGTAACTGCAGACAGTACGCAACCCGATAACATTCCCCGATAACGCTGATGTTCTTCCACAAAACTACTTAATGTTTTTGCTTGTAATAACGGAGTATCTCCTGTTATAATAAGTACATCTCCATAAAACTTCTCAAGGGATTTTTCAGCTATCTTAACTGCATGTCCGGTACCAAGTTGCTCCGCTTGTTCGATACAATCTGCCCAAGGAAATTGTTGCTTAACGTAGTTGACTATTGTGTCCTTTTGATGCCCGACAATGACAAGCGTTTTCGTGGGATGAAGTTGAGTTACTTGCGAAAGCACATGCCCAAGCAATGGTTCACCCGCAAGGGAAGCCAGCACTTTTGGCATTTCAGGGTTATTCATACGTTTACCTTTTCCGGCGGCAAGGACTATACATGCAAGTTCATTCATACTATTTTGTTTGGTGATTATTCAGTAGCAAATATAGAGTTTGCCTCCACTGCAAACTGTTTATCAATTATGTTATTATTATCATCAACAAGCACAACTGTCGGCCTGTATTTTTTCGCTTCTTCTTCGGACATATTGGCGTAGCTAATAATAATAATTTTATCTCCTACAGCACCTCGACGGGCCGCTGCTCCATTTAAACATATAATTTTACTTCCTCTCTTGCCTGTTATCACATACGTTTCTATTCGTTCACCATTATTTATATTAACAATAGCAACTTTTTCATAAGCGAGTAAATTGGCAGCTTCCATAAGTTCTTCATCTATGGTCAAACTACCTTCATAGTGTAGTTCGGCTTGTGTAATGCTTGCACGATGGATTTTTGATTTGAACATGATACGTTCCATGATTCTATTCCTTTTAAAGAGAGTGAGGGCTTTATTATCAACTCTTTTGATACTAATATTATATGACGTGAGCGGTACTTTTCTATCGTTTATTTATACAAAATTACCACAATTTTGTTTAAAAAGAACATAAATAGCCCACTTATAATATCCATGTTCTAAATTTCTGACTTCACGAATATAAAAAAGTCCCCTGTTTTGAGAAACAGAGGACTTTTAATTAGAAGTTCAATGGTATTTATACCATCAGAACGTATTATTTACTGAGTGTCATCTTACCATATAATACATTATTACCTGCTGATAAACGATAGATATAAGTACCTGAAGCAACAAGGTTACCTTGAGCGTCAGTTCCATTCCAAGAAACAGGATGTGTACCTGAGGTTTGCTCAGCATTTATCAATGTTGTAACAACATTACCAAATACATCAATAATATCTAATTTAACCATAGATTTTTCTTGCAATGTAAATTCTATGTTTGTTGAAGTTGAGAAAGGATTAGGATTACTTTGTCCTAAAGTAACTTCAGCTTTTCCATCGAATGTAAATTCAAGAATATCAGATATTTGCTTACATGATTCGGTACCATTCATATCAACCTGCATTAAACGGTACTGATAAGTATTACCCAGACGGACACTATTATCAGTATAGCTGTAATCATTTTCAGCTGAAGTTGTACCATGTCCACCAATAAAGATTATTGATGACCATTGTCCATCAGATCCTACTCCTCCGATAGCACGACGCTCTACATGGAAACCACTATTGTTTTCTTCAGAAGCGGTATGCCAGAAGAGATCAACTCCATTTTGACGTTTTTGACCATCAAAATAAGTTAGCTCTACAGGTGTAAGACAGTTTTCATCGAATAATGGAGTCTCGGAATATGTTTTATCTCCAAGGTATGGACGAAGCATCGGAAGCCATGTACCACGTGAACGTGTTTGATAACCAGCGATTGAAGCACCACCTTGATGAGCACGATGTCCAAATCCCGGATTACCAATACTTGGCATAAATTGATTCCAAGTACCTGAGAATCTTGTATTTTCATACGCAAATAAATTATTATTTATCAACTGCTTGAATCCATTATCTTGACGGAAACGCTTATCGAGGTTAAGGTGTGTACCGCTTAGTCCGTATGTACCGGGAGGTAGGTCACTATAATTTGTTATAATTTGACCAACACGTGCTTTTGAAGCTCCTAAACAGTAACCATCAAATCCTAATTGAGCACATGAAATCCAATAGTCACCCGGCTCAAGAACGATAGGTTGGTCAAGTAAATACGTTGTGTATTCATCATAGAACAAATCTCTACGAACATCATCGAATCCTCTTTGACGCACCAAAGCTCTTTCGCCCGGTTTTAAGAAAATAGGATTAGCACCCGGCTGTCCCCCTGCATCTTTATAGATTGAGAATGATATAGGATCCGGACTTTGATTAAGTCCACCAAACCAAGTTTGGAATCCTTTGATTGAATCTTGTCTGATAAGTGTAAATTTCATTGCTATTTGACCGGAACCATTACCTGCTTCAGGACCAAACGCATATCTTCCATCAATAACTTCTGCACCTGAGTGTGGCCACAAACCTTCTGAATACCCGAACATATTCAAACCTTTTCCAACGAATTGACGACCAAGTGCTGCTGTAGCAAAATCAGGTACATCATTTCTTGCTGCTGGAGGATCGTAAGCAAACACAGGACCATAATTTAAAGTAAAGATACTATAATTTAGGTCATTAGTGTTATCTAAATCACCACCTTGTACTGTAGCTCTACCTTCGATCACATAATTTCCCGGAGGTGATCTTCTTGCATTCCATGCAGGAACACTTGAATTAATTTCTTGTCCGGGATATATTGCCGGAAGGGGTGTCGAATTACAGTAAACTGCATTAACTTGTTTAGTAAGTTCATCTGAATTAAGCCACTGTTCTTGATAAATTCTTACTTTTACTGTAACTGTTGCAGATACTTTATTAGAATTATTCGAAATTTTAAATCTAATAGGCATTGTAGTTGACTGGCTTGCAGGAGTTACTGTATATGGCCAATCTACTTCACAGAGTTCCATTTCAACATCAGGGCTTTCTTGCGAATAAATTAAGTGCACGTTATCAATAAAGAAATCATCGTCATCATCTTTAGGTTGAAGAGGAGTTGATTGATTATTGACTGCTGAAACACGGAATCTAAATCTAAAGTTTTTAGCACCCAAACTTGGAGAATAAATTAATGAATCCGGTAAAAAGAAGAAGAACTTACTATATTCCCAATCTTTACCATCATCATATTTATTCGCACGTAAACCTTGAGCTGCAGTTAATGCAGAGTCTTTACTTTCATACTCTACTGTTGCAGGTCTGTTTTGTAAGAATCCGCGACGTAAACCACCTGCACCAAATAGTGTAAGAACAGGATTACCGGAAATTGTCTGTCCATCACGGCGTTTGTGTATGTTCCAAGTAATATCTGAAGTTGATTGTTTAGCTATATTAGTAATTTCATCGGCACTTGGTTGAGCAAATTCGAGATAAAATTCATCCGGTGCTGGACCGTATGTTGTAGTTCCACCTGGAGGGTCATTATAAAGTACTCTTGGCTCAGGTCCAACAAGTAGCGCGTCAGACCACCCACGACCTAAGTCGCCATTCTGTTTACCTGTTCTTTGGTAAGAGAAAGAAAGAACTGCGTTTTTAGTAGAACGATTAGGAAGATCTCGAACATCAATTGGGAATGAACGTAGCTCATCGCCCTTTGCAGGTGTTGACGGCTCATCGCCACTTAGAGTTTTACGGTTTAATCTAATCACCGGTGAATTAACTCTTTGATTTGCTTTGTTTGCTGCTGCAAATGATCCACGTGGCGGAACAGGATTATATGTATTTTCTTCACCGTCTGAAACTTCACCATCAATATTCACCCATTTTAACACTGAAGGCATTGCAGTTCCATTAATAATATGGAATTGTGTAACATCATCATTAAATCCATCGCTATTTAAGAATGATAAACGACGCATAACAAAAATATCTTGTTTTACTGTATCGTCAAATGGCCATTGATCTCCTAAACTTCTAAACAGAGTATCCACAGGTTCAGCAATAACTAAAGCTCTTAGGCGACCAATATGGAAGTCAATTAACTCATTCGGTTGAAATGCAGGAAAGTTAACTCTTACCATTCCATAAGACGGAACACCATTCAATGGACAAGAACCATTAGTATAAGGGAAATTTCCACCTACAGTTGGTACTGTAAATGAAGAGCCGCTAACATAATCTACCGTTGCTGTTGTACCTGGACAAAAACCTTGTAAACAACTCATACCGATTGGTACTGATTCTGAGTAAGCCGTTTGTCCCGTAGCTTGATTGATTATACGGAACCGTGTTCTAAAATTAACATCTTGTTTTGTATAATTAACACCCGGTGGGCGTAGTGGATTTGCAACACCCGGACCTTGTATATCATTAGTTAAATTCTGGAATACTGCAACAGGGCGAATTGCTCCTAATTGAGCGTGTCCGGCAAGCAATTCTATGTTAGTACCTGCTATAGGTCTTGTATAAGTATCTAAACTAGCTGATGCATTTAATTCTCTTCCAAGATACGTTGGTTGTCCAACAACTCTTAATACATTTTTCCACTGTTTAAACCGTATGGCTAAACCTGTCTGTGGAGTAGATGCACCAGAGCCGACCGGACCAGCAACATTTACAGCATTTCCTGGGAAGTCTGCATTTGCCAAATATTGAGTTGATTGAGCATACGATGTTAAGTATTCCGGTTGGGTTAGATTAGAAGTACAAGAAGGGTCTTTATAGGAATAGTGGCGAGCATTACCTTTAACACCAATTGTCGAATTCATTCTAAGTAATTCACTCGCTCCGATTGGAATATTACTCATCACAATACTTCCGGCTAAACTTCTATAATAGAAATAGACAGAACTATCCGATTCATCAAGAGTAACTTGAAAATCAATAAGTATTCTTCTATCGTCTTTTGGAAATGTTGCTGTTCCTGCACGAGTTGTTTTAGCACCCATGAGAGATACATTTTTATAAAAAATAACCAATCTACGTGTTCCGTCTGGGTTGTCTGCACGTTTGAACCATACTTGACCTTTATCAGCATCATCAAGATTTTGATGCTGTGATAACTGTAAGTTAGTCCATAATGGAGCAATAATCGGCGAGAACCTCATATCATTCGGAACTCCTGTCAGACTCGTATTTGCTGGATTTCTTATTCCACCTTTTGCAGTAGCTGTATTTCCCGTTGCAATATATTGGAAACCGTAATCATCAGCAGTATTGTCAGTCAATCCGTCACCAATTTTAGGACGGGCGATATAAGAACTCGCATCCACATTTTCTTCACGATAAAAGTTATATGAATCTGATGAACCGGCAGGAATGGTACGGTTGCCCGCTGCGTCGTAGCTGTAACGACGATTCGAAAGACAAATCAAGCCATTAGTAGATACATAGAAACTATCATATCTTACCCCATTAAAGAAAAACGGGAAGCCAATTTTGATTGGACCAGCGATTGCATCATCGGTCGAATCTGGTAGGTCATTTGGATTCCTAAACCACATTTTGCCATTATCTGCTAAATCTTGGGCATCTACAATTTGGTTAGGTCCGGATACAATCCTTTTCCATTTAACAACTTCCGATTGATCAGTCTCGGAATCTTTATCTAAATAAGCTTTGAATAAGTCAGGACGCCACGCGTCACCCGCCTCATCATCACTATCTACAATATAATACCCAGTCGATACTGCCGGTTGTGTTTTGGCAGGACGGTTATTATTGACGGTATTAATCGCCGGGAATGCAGTGAATGGCTGAGGAAAAGAACCTTTAGCAAGATCTGCTTTACGCAAAATCCCGGCTCCACCATCTTTACCATTTTCTGCTGCGAATGCTGTGCTTACAACACAAATAACAATCGCAAAAAGTAACAGTGTACTCTTCATTGGAATACCTCACGAAGAAAAATGTAACAAATTAAAATATTTGAATTATATGAATATTATCTAATTTTACGCATGTTGAAAATCACACCAACCGCCTTATTCCTTAACAGGTTGCAACTAATTCTACATATAAATACTATCTCTTTACTTGCAAAACTAACAACTAAGTTCAAAAAAAAAAAGCAAATAAACAAGAAATATTTACAAACTACCTATTATTTGTTTTGCTTGTTCATTCAAAACTAACGGATAAATGATATGTTCAGTTTGTAATATTTTCTCTGAAAGTGTTATGGGTGTATCACTTTCCTTTATATTTACACGAGTCTGACATAATATTTTTCCTGAATCATATTCGGTCTCAACAATATGTACTGATGAACCTGAAATTTGTTCCCTATTTTCTATAACTTTTTTATGAACACGTAATCCGTACATTCCTTTCCCACCATATTTTGGTAGTAACGACGGATGAATATTGAATATTTTTTGTGGGAATTTGTTTATCAATTCATCAGGTATCATCTTTAGATACCCTGCTAAAGCAATCATTTCAACCTTCATTGTATCTACAAGTTGCATCAAATTTTCAGTAGATTCATCATTATTTGACCCACTGTCGGGAGTAATATATTCACATCGTATTGAATATCGTCCGGCAATCTCAACTACGCCTGCATTTGAATTATTTGTGATAATTCCAACCACTTCGAATGCAGCATCATTTTCAAGCGAAAACTTAATTATAGCTTCAGCATTACTTCCTTTGCCCGAAGCCATAATAGCCAAACAGATTTTTCTTGCAATCATAATCCGTTACCTTTTAAATCGCCAGCCATTTTCTTCGACTTCAAATATCCATGATGCTATTTTGCCACCATCAATAGTTTGGAAATTTTCCCAATAAACCCTCGAATGAGTGAAACGCGAACTTGTATCTCCGGTTGGAATTACATTTACATCATTTATTATACGCTCTAACCTTCGTTGCCAAGAAAGCATATTTTCAGTGCGTAAATCAATCCAGCCATCATTGCACCATTTTTCAATGTTTTCAGATGTAGTTTCTAACTCTGTTTGTCCGCGATATGGTGGAATTTTCACATCATTTCCCCGCAAATAAGATTTTCCGTTCGGCAACATAATCACAAGTCCAACTGAAAGCATTTGAGCGCGAAGTTTAGCGTCTGATTTAACTAACATTTCTGCTTTCTCTGAAAGTTCTTCAGCAGATGAAGTAATAGCCGTCTCAAAAGAAACTGCTATTCGTTTCAAAATATATGCTTCATAGAGTAACTTCGATAATCGAGGAGGTCCAAGCATTTCAAATGCAACGCTATCAACTCCAGTTTCTTCCTCTAACTCCTTTAATTGTTCCAAAGCAGAGTTTCTTAAAATACCGCCTCGATATGTAGGTCCCATTACGGAAGAATCCAACGCTGCAATTACATCTAAGCCGGTATTTCCACCTCGAAGCTCATTAACGGTTACTTCTGCAATTTCTTCAGGAGTTACGATTTCCATTTGTCCGAGCGCACTGATTGTTTCAAATTCTTCTCTCGAAAAAATTCCGTTTTCACCGGTATCAATAAATACTGATTTAAAATTTTCACCGAAATCCTTAACACCTTCCACAGCTCGCAAAGAGAAAGTTCCCCCGTCAAGTTGCATTGCATTTTCCGGCAACATATCCACAAGCGGAATCGGCTTACCTTTGCGTATAACTTCACCGTATCCTATTTTTTTCCAAGCTATTACTGCGCTCGGTTTAATTTCTTTTATGATAGGTCCATTTGGTGTGCGTGCTGTTAAAAACAACAAAAGTGACTGTGCTCCTGCTACAGCAGATTTAGCTAGTAATACTCTTGATGGTTGCTCCTCGCTGTGAGTATAAGGAATATTTAATCCCATACCACCGGTGCCGCTGGTACCAATTTTAATATACGTTGTAGTTCCGGCATCTTTTAATCCACGATAGAGTACTTGAATGTGCCGAGTAAGTTGCGGAATATACAAACTTGCAAGAAGACGTTCTATCGTTTCATTGCTTATACTGCCACCATCCAACTCACCTAAAATTGACCTTGAACTCGAATAAATATCTTGATAAGCTATTGCTGTTGCAGTATTAACACAATCTATAACTGCATCTGGTTTTGTGGCTTGCAGAAGAGAATATAATGCTGAATCTTGAAGGATAGTATCATCTAATTCATCAATTACATCATGTATTAAACCCATTCGTAAATCGTTGTCTTTTAATAGTGATTCTCTCTGTGTATCTTTCCATTCGTTACGAGTGAAGATGTTTCCCCACCATGCTACAAACATCTCCGATGGATAATTTGGATATTCTTTTCGCAGGTCTGCTACGGCTTCTTCTGCTTCTGATTGTTTTAGCGAGGTTATTACTAATTTTTTAGGACTAACTTCCATCAATTTGCGACACATAGCCGCACCCACAAGTCCCCAACCGCCTATTACTACTATTGTTGAATTTTTTAACTGCATAAATTTAATGCCAACTTTATCTAAATTCTATATATTATGTTCTGTTACTAATGAATTAAGTGAATTTTTTCTAACTTTAATTTTTAACAATCTACAAAAATACAAACTTTCATCCGCTCGGCAGACTATAAAAATTGATTTTTTTAAAA
>Ga0138256_10007834_pt1 | contig 11254 bp, 8 predicted proteins | sample KNB2016incub_MG_FD_105486 | JGI IMG/M metagenome (GOLD analysis project Ga0138256, IMG submission 105486) | Active sludge microbial communities from wastewater in Klosterneuburg, Austria - KNB2014incub_MG | ecosystem: Engineered > WWTP > Activated sludge > Unclassified | place: Austria...
GCCTGGGAGAACTACCACCGCATCCTGACCGCCGAAGCGCACATGAAGCACATCCAGTTCCGCGAGGAGTCCCGCTACCCGGGCTTCTACTACCGCACCGACAAGAACTTCGTCGACGAGAAGAACTGGCACTGCTTCGTGAATTCGGTCTACGACAAGAGCTCCAAGAAGTGGACCTGCTTCAAGCGCAAGCACGTCGACCTGGTGGACAAGTCGAAGCTGTTCAAGGCCGCCGCGCACTGAGCGAAGGGCTGCTGTAACATTGACCGGGCGTCCCTGTGGGGGCGCCCGGTTTGCTTTTTGAGGTATGCAAAATGGACACCTACATGGCGAAGGACCTGCCCTTCCCCCAGAGCCCCGTCGTGCCGGAGATGGTCGACGGTGGCAAAACCATCCAGTTCCAGTGCCGCAAGGGCATTGCCTGCTGGAACGCCTGCTGCAGCAACATCGACATTTCCCTGACGCCCTACGACATCCTGCGCCTGAAGCGCCGGCTGGGTCTCGCTTCGGCGGCGTTCCTGCAGCAGTACGCCGTGCCCTACGAGATGGAGAAGGACGGCATCGCCGGCATCAAGATGAAGCCGGTCGAGGGCGGCAGCGCCTGCCAGTTCATGCAGCCCGAGGGCTGCGGCGTCTATGAAGACCGCCCCACCGCCTGCCGTTACTATCCGGTGGCGCTGCTCTCCATGCGCAGGCAGGACGAATACACGGACACGCATTCCTATGCGCTGGTGAAGGAGGCGCACTGCCTCGGCCACAACGAGCCGCGCAGCCTGACCATTGACGACTACCGCGCCGAGCAGGGGCTGCACGAATACGACGCGCTGGGCCGCGGCTGGCGCCAGCTGGTGCTGAAGAAGATGTCCTCCGGCCCCACGGTGGGCAAGCCCACGGTGAAGAGCCGCCAGCTCTTCTTCATGACCTGCTACGACCTCGACACTTTCCGCGCCTTCGTCGACAGCGGCCCGTTCAAGGAGCTCTACGACGTGCCGGAGGCCGAGCTGAAAACCATGCTCGGCGATTCGCTGGAGGGCGAAGAGGCCCTCATGCAGTTCGGCTTCCGCTTCCTGCGCCAGGTGCTGTTCGGCGAGGAATCGATTCCCCTGCACCAGGAGGCGGCGGAGAAGCGCCGCGCGCAGGCGCGCGAGAAGGCGCTTGCCGCCGAGCGCGAAGCGGCGGCAAGGCTGGCGCGCGAGGAGGATCCCCGCGACGAGGGCTTCGACGACTGATCATTTGCCGCGGAAAAGCGGGAAGAAATCGCGGTCCATCCTGAAAAGGTGACGGGTGACGACGTCTCCGGCGAGGAATTCCACCAGCGCGCCCAGCCCGGCGCTGCCGTCGGCAACCCGCCCGCGCAATTCCTGCGCGCGCGCCAACAGCCCCCGGTGGGCGCGGCGATGCGTCTTGAGTTCGGCGTAGCCGCGGTGCTGCAGGATCGCCTCCTCTTCGGTGAAGTGCAGGACAATGTGCCCCATCAGGCGGTCGTAGGCCGGGGCGATTGCGGCGAAATCCTTCGCGCCGGAGAGGAAGGCGTCGATCAGCGCGTTCGCCAGTTCGAACAGCTCGCGATGCTGGCGGTCGATGGTCGAGTCGCCGCACTCATAGGCCTCCTGCCAGGCCAGATTCAGCGTCGGGATCACATGTTGCGCCGACCACAGGTCTGAGTTCCCGCGCGCGTCGATACGCACGGCGTTGCGCCCGTCGCGCTTGGCCGCGTAAAGCATGGCATCGGCGCGCCCGAACCATTCCTTTGCGCTTTCGGAATCGATGTGTTCGGCCACGCCGAGGCTCGCGCTGACCAGTCCCACCGGGGGAAACAGGTGACTGGCAATCATGGCGCGCAGGGCCTCGGCCAGGCGGCCGGCGCCGCGGTAGCCGGAGGACATGGCCAGCACGGCGAATTCCTCGCCGCCCCAGCGGAACACGGCATCCGAGGAGCGCATGCCCATGCTGATGACAATGGCGAGTTCGCGCAGCACCGTGTCGCCGGTCTGGTGGCCGAAGCGGTCGTTGATGTCCTTGAAGCGGTCGACATCCAGCAGGATGAGGGAGAGGGGCTGCTTGTGGCGCCGGCTGCGGTCGAGTTCCTTCTCGACGATCTGGTCGAAATGGGCGCGGTTCCAGAGGCCGGTGAGGGCGTCGGAGGACACGCGGGCCTCCAGTTCGGCAACCCTGCGGCAGAGCTGCAGGCGGGCGGAGCAGCCCTCCTGGACCAGGCAATTCGCGGCGTTCTGTGGTGGCGTGCTTTCCAGGGGCGTCATCAGCCGGTTCGGATTGTTATTCGCGATTTTGCGAATATGCCGCAATGTCCGATCGGTTTGCAAGCGGAGGCCGTACGGGAATTCCGGTATGCTTGAACCAATGAGGTCGAAATGAACTCACCGCCTTTCATTGCGCCGGAACTGGCGCGCATCCAATCCGAGCCGTTCTACCAGCCGGTCGGCGACGAGGTGGCGTTGTTCGAGTCGGCGCACCGCCGCCGCCTGCCGGTGCTGCTGAAGGGGCCGACCGGATGCGGCAAGACGCGCTTCGTCGAATATATGGCCTGGCGCCTCGGCCGGCCGCTGGTCACGGTCGCCTGTCATGACGACCTGACAACCGCCGACCTGGTCGGCCGCTACCTCATTGTCGGCAGCGAGACGGTGTGGGTGGACGGGCCACTCACTGCCGCCGTGCGCGCCGGGGCGATCTGCTACCTCGACGAAATCGTCGAGGCGCGCAAGGACACCACCGTGGTGATCCATCCGCTCGCCGACGCGCGCCGCCTGCTGGCGATCGACAAGCGCGGCGAACTGCTGGCGGCACCCGCGGATTTCATGCTGGTGGTGTCCTACAACCCCGGCTACCAGAGCGTGCTCAAGGAGATCAAGCCGTCCACGCGCCAGCGTTTCGTCGCGCTGGAATTCAACTATCCGGAGGCCGCCGTCGAGGCCGGCATCGTCGCCACGGAAGGCGGCGTCGACGCCGGGACGGCGCGCCGCCTGGTCAAGCTGGCGGAGCTGACGCGCAACCTCAAGGGCGCCGGGCTGGACGAGGGCGCCAGCACGCGCCTGCTGGTGCATGCCGCGCAGCTCATCGCCGACGGTGTCCAGCCGGCGGCGGCCTGCACCGCCGCGGTGGCGCGGGCGCTCAGCGACGATGTCGAGATGACGGGAACGCTGGACGACCTGGTGCGCGCGGTCTTCTGACCCTACTGCAGGTCGAATTCCTTCATGGTCTGCCGGCGCAGGCGTTCGATGTCACCCGCCTCGCGCATCTGCCTGAGGGTGGCGGCGAGGCGCGGGGCGAGGGTCGCGTGGCGGCGGTGCAGGAAGGGATACAAGGCCGTTGGTTCGCCCAGTTCCAGCACCTTGTGCAGCTTCAGCCGGTCGCGGAATGCCGCGCCGGCGGCCAGGGGCAGGACGGTGAAATCCAGGTTGCAGTGCAAATCGACGCGCTTCTCCTGCAGCATGGCGAGCGCCTGCTCGGTGTTGTTGGCGATGGCGAGGCGGCCCGGCGGCAGGAGCGGTTTCAGCGCGTTCTCGCAGCCCAGCACGCCCCTGGCGTAGTTGGCGCTCAGGCCGCTGTCGGGCAGGTCCGTCAGGCGGATCAGTCGCACGTCCGGTCGGGCTGCCCAGAGGGCGAAAACGATATCGACGACCGGCGCCTCGACGCGCACCAGGTTCGGATAGGCATCGCCGTAGGCACGCGCCCGCACGAGTTCGCCGTCGATGTCGCCATTCCCGGCCATCACGCTCAATCGCGAGGTGGGCGCGACCCTGATTTCCAGCGGGACGTCCAGCCGCCGGAACGCCTCGATGAAAATCCGGTTGAGGAGCCGGCCGACGTAGTTGTCGTCGGACCGCGCCGTCCCGAGTACGATAGGGTCCGGCGCCTGCGCCTGGGCCGGCGCACCGGCCGGCAACGCCAGCAGGCCGAGCATTGCCCAGGCACGCAGCCTAGCCCGCACCATTGGTTCCCCCGCCGAGCGTGAAATAGAACGTCGAGCCGGCGCCCACCTTGCCCTCGGCCCAGACCTTGCCGCCATGGCGCTGGATGACCCGTGCCACCGTCGCCAGGCCGATGCCACTGCCGGGAAATTCGGCGGGCGAGTGCAGGCGCTGGAAGGCGCCGAACAGCTTGTCCGCATACGCCATGTCGAAGCCGGCGCCGTTATCCCGCACAAAGAAGACGCGGCAGCCGGGCTGCCCGGCGCAGCCGAACCCGATGTGGGCCTGTTCGCGCCGTGCGCTGTACTTCCAGGCATTGCCGATCAGGTTCTGCAAGGCAACGCGCAGCAGGCCAGTGTCCCCCTCCGCCTGGAGGTCGGGGACGATCTGCCAGGCCACGTTGCGCTGCGGATCGTCCGCCCGCAATTCTTCGGCGATTTCCCATGCCAGGCGCGACAGGTCCACCCGGCCGATGCGCATCTCCTGGCGCGTGACCTGCGACAGCCTGAGCAGGTCTTCGATCAACTGCTCCATGCGCCGTGCGCCGGCGCAGACGCGCTCAAGGTATTCCTGGCCCTTGCCGTCGATGCGCTCCCGGTACTCCTCGTCGAGCAGGCGGCTGAAACCGTTGATGGCGCGCAGGGGTGCGCGCAGGTCATGCGAAACGGAGTAGGTAAACGCGCTCAGTTCGTGGTTGGCGGCCTCGAGTTCGGCCGTGCGCTGCAGCACCCGCTGCTCCAGAACGGCATTCAGGCGCAGCACTTCCTCTTCGGCGGCATTGCGCGCGGCGATATCCTGTTCCAGCTCGGCGTTGGTTCGGCCGAGGTCGGCGTAGGCCTTTTCCAGATTCGCATGCGCCACCGCCATGGCATCGACCAGGGTGTCGAGTTCGTCCTTGTCCGGGCGCGGGCGCCGGTGCAGGCGGAAGGGCGGTGGCGGCTGGCGGATGTCGAGGCGGCGCATGTAATCGGCCAGATGCGTCAGGTGGCGCGTCACCACGGTGTGGACGATGAGCAGGATGAAGAGGGAAATCAGGAAGGTCTTGATGCCCTGGCCGACCAGGATGACGAAAGCCTTGTCGACGAGGCGTTGATAGACCTCCTCCAGTGTCGCCGTGACGGCCAGGGTACCGAGGGTGCGCGCCCTGTCGCGATCCCGGTAGACGATCGGCACGACGCGGCGCACCACTGCCGTGTCGCGCGCCTTTCCGGCCTTGATGACCAGCGGCTGGCCCCCCGCCCGCGCGGTTTCCACCACTTCGGCGCCGAGCATGTCGGGCAGGCGCACGATGCCGTCGAGCTGCAGTTGCAACTGCTCCACGTCGAGCTTCCACAGGCTGCTGGCGAGCGTGCCGAGGTTGCTGTTTTCGATCTCGTCCAGGCGTCGCTCGATGCCGTCGAGGTCGCGCCGGTAGTCGAGATAGAGCTGGGTGGCGGTGAGGATCAGCGTGACGAGCGAGCTGGCAATCAGGATCAGCAGCAGCAGGCGGCGGCCGATGCCGGGCCGCAGGAGGGAACTCCAGGAGCGAATGGCTTCCGTCGACGAACCCATGCTTCCATTCAGGTTTGGTGGTTCGGACTGATTCGCCAGCGAGTCTAGCCGATAGCCCTATGGGCCACAAGGGAACGGCGCCTTGCCCTTCGTGGCAAGATGGCGCCGGATATGATGGCTACGCATCGCAAGCTCTTCTCCACCGAAATCGAGCAGCGCCTCGACGAGCTGCTGTTCGCCTCGCCCTCGCATCGCTCGGCGAAAACCATCGCCGACGGCCTCGAACGGCTCGGCCGCGAGGATCAGGAGCGCGCGCTGCATTGGGTGGCCGTCGCCGCGCAGTCCTATGCCGAGATCGGCTATCTCGTCGCCACGCTGGCGTCGCGCGCCCTCGACCGGCTCGACGCTTCAGGCTTCGAGGCCTGGGTGCTGGCCGGGCTGGATGCCTATGACCGCCAGGGCGGCCAGCTCGCCATGGCGATGCTGCGTGACCTCGACGGTTTTTGCGCGGCGCGCGAATACGCGCCGGCGGTGGCGCGTCTCGCCGAGGTTGAGCCGCGCCTGTCGCTTTTTCTGCACGGCCTTTCCGGCCGTGCCCTGGCCCTGGGCGCCGGGGCCTTCGCGCATACCGACACGGAAACCATCTTCCTGCCGGCGCAGCTGGCGGCGCTGCCGAGTGCCGCCGACAACCGGCGCCTGTACAGGGTGACGGCCGCGCTGCTGTGGGCGCAGACGCATTACGGTACTTTCGGTTCCGCCCGCCTCGACATCGGGTCCGCGCTGGCACGCTGGGCGGATCGCGAGCGGGCGCTGCGCTGGTTCACGGTGCTGGAGGCCGTTCGCCTGGAAGCCAATATCGGCGCGGATCTCCCGGGCCTTGCCGCCGAGATCGCCGTCCTGCGCGGTCCCTGGCCCGATGCATTGTCGAATGCCGCGTCCCGCCTGGCCCGCAGCGATGCGACCGTGGAGCAGACCCTGGTGCTGCTCGATGAATGCATGGCCGGCGGCGGCGATCCGCCGCCGCTGTGCCATGCCGGCGCGATCGACATCGAAGCGGTGCTGCGGGTGCGCGGCGCGCGCATCGCGCGCGAAAGTGAAACCGTGCGCCGTGCCTTGTCGACGCTGAAGGGCTTCGGCGGTCGCCAGGGAACCGGCGAAGCGGCCGCCACCGTTGACCTCGAAGGCGGCAAGGCGGCATTCCGCCTCGATGGCGAAGCGGTGGCACTGACGCCCGAGGCGCAGGCGGCGGCGCAATCGCTGTTGCAGGACCTGGGCGAAGTGCCGCCGGAATGCCTGGTGCCGGCCGGCCCCGGCGCCTGGCAGCCGACCGGGCGTGAAGCGGGTGAGGAAGGCGGGGAGAATGCCTTGACCCGCCATCGCGAGCCGCAGCACCGCTACGACGAGTGGGACTACCGCCGCCGCGCCTATCGCCGCGGCTGGTGCCATCTCTTCGAAGTGGATCTCGCGCCGGGCGATGCCGACTACGTGGCAAAAGTCAGCCTGCGCAACACGGCGCTGATACGGCAGATCCGCCGCCGCTTCGAACTGCTGCGCGGCGAGGACCGCCTGCTCGGCCGCCAGCCCGAGGGCGAGGAGGTCGACGTCGACGCCCTGGTCGAGGCGCGGGCGGATGCGGCCTCCGGCGCCGAACCCTCGGCGCGCCTCTTCTGCCGGCGCATCCGCAACGAGCGCTCGCTGGCGGCGATGTTCATGGTCGACATGAGCGGCTCCACCCAGGGCTGGGTAAACGACGCCGAGCGCGAGGCGCTGGTGATGCTGTGCGAGGCGCTGGAAACGCTGGGCGATGCCTACGCCATCTACGGCTTTTCCGGCTGGACGCGCACGCGCTGCGACATCTACCCGGTCAAGCGCTTCGACGAGCGCTACGACGCCACGGTGCGCGGGCGCATCGCCGCCATCGAGGCGAAGGACTACACGCGCATGGGCGTCGCCATCCGCCACCTGACACAACTCCTCGCGGCGCAGCCGGCGCGGCACAAGCTGCTGGTGACCTTGTCGGACGGCCGGCCCGACGATTTCGGCGACGAGTACCGCGGCCACTACGGCATCGAGGACACGCGCCGCGCCCTGCAGGAAGCGCACGAGCGCGGCGTGCGCAGCTATTGCGTCACCATCGATCGCCACGGCGCCGACTACCTGCCGCGTCTTTACGGCCCGGCACGTTACGCGGTGCTGGACGACGTGAAGAAATTGCCGCTGAAGGTCGCCGACATTTACCGACGGCTGGCGACCTGAATGCGTCAGGTGCGCGTACCCGCGACGGCCGGCATCGACAGTACCGGCGGCGCGAGTTCGACGCTCGCCACGACGCGGCCTTCCGTGGCCGCGATGGAGATTCCGGCGCCGGTTTGCGGCAGCAGCGAGCGGACCAGCGCCAGCCCCGTTCCCAGCCCCCTGCCCCGGGTGAAATCGAAGCCGGCCGGCAGGGTGCCGGTGTTCGATATCCTCACCACGACGTGCCGATCGTCGCAGGCGCAGGCGATGCCAACCTGCGGCGGCTGGCCGGCCGGTGCCGGGTCTCCGTGCCGGATGGCATTGGTCATCAACTCGTTGAGGATCAGCGCCAGCGGCACGCTTTCTTCGTCGGCGACCCGCCAGCGGCAGTCGCGGCAGCGCGGGTTGTCGGCGTCCGCGAAGATCAGGGCGGCGTGGACGCGGAGGAAGGCGACGATTTCGCTGAGGAGCCCGTGCAGCCGCACTTCGCCAGTCGCTGCGCGGCCTTGCAGGCCGTGAATCACCGAGATGGCGGCGATCTGGTCGATGACCGTGTCCAGTGCGACGTGCAGCGCCGGGTATTGCCGCCGGTGCTGGTTGAGCAGCCCGGCCAGCCCCTGCAGGTGGTTCTTGATGCGGTGGTGGACCTCGCGGACGAGGGTATCGCGTTGCTCGCGGCATTGTTGCAGGCGCTGCGCCTCGGCCTGCTTGCGCTCGCTGAGGTCGCGAACCACGGACAGGATCGCCGTTCCGCCATCTAGGGGAATGCATGCCGCGGTCGCTTCGACGTCGATGGTCTCGCCATCCAGCGTGCGATAGCCCAGTTCCGCCGGCGGCAGAAACGCCGTCACGCCGCTGCGCAGGCTGGCGATGCGCGCGGCAATCTTCGGCCCGCTTTCCGCCGGAGCAAGATCGCGCCACGCCCGTCCGATGAGGGCCTCGGCGCTGTCGGCGCGGAACAGGCGCGCCGCAGCCGCGTTGGCGATGAGGATGCGGTCGTCGCGGTGAACGAAGACGGCGTCGGGCGAGAGCTGGAACAGATGGCGGTAGCGCTCCTCGCTTTCGCGCAGCAGGCGTTCGGCCTCGATGCGCCCGCTGATGTCGCGGGCGGTGTAGGCGAAGGCGGCGATGTCCGGGTCGTCCAGGTGGCTGGTGAAGCAGGCCTCGACGGCAAGCCATTCGCCATCGCCCTTCATGAGCCGGTGCTCGAAGTACTGCGGTACCCCCGGCCGTGCCAGCGCCGCCTTGCGTGCCGCCTCGATCCGCGCGACGTCGTCCGGATGCGCACGGGCGGCGCCGACGCCGATGCCTTCTCCGGTGGCCTTGTACCCCAGATAGCGGTCGATCGACGGACTCGCGTAGCGGATGATCATGTTCCGGTCGAAAAGCGCGTTGAAGTCCCAGCCGTGCTCGTGCAGCTTGCGAAAGCGTGCCTCGCCCGCCGCCAGGGCGGCTTTCTCCGCGACTTCGCGCGCCAGCGCGACGGCGGCCTCGCCGCGCCGCCGCCAGGCGAACGCCGCCAGGCCCAGGGCCAGCACCAGCGCGGCCGTCAGCATGCCCGACCACAGCGCCTCGCGCCGCACCGGCGCGAGGATCTCGTCGCGGTCGAGCTTGGCGACGACGTACCAGGGCATGTCGGGTACCTGGCCGACCGCGGCCAGCACCGGCGTGCCGCGGTAGTCGAAGCCCTCGACAACCCCGTGGCTTCCCTTTGCGGCCATGGCGGCGGGCAGGGAGGATTCGTCGGTCCGCTTGCGCAACGCCTCGGCATCACCATGCCGCAGCGAAGTGAGATAAACGAGTTCTTCTCCGTCGCGCTCGAAGAGGAAAGATTCCCCGCTGCCGCCCGGCGCCGGCCAGCGGCGCAGCAGGGGATCGAGGTGCAGCCGCGAATCGAGGTGGAAGGCCAGCGCGCCGACGATGGGCGCGCCGGGCTGGCGGCTGTCGGCCACGGGCGCGGCGATATCGATGTCGATATGGTGGCGACCGCCCTCTTCGGCATGGTAGGTGCGGACGACTTGAAACTGCTTGGCGGCCATCGCGGCCTGTGCCGCGGCTATCGTGGCGCGGCGCCCGAATTCGCTCAGGGGGCCGGCGCCGTGGCGGATGGCGCCGCCGAGGTCGATCAGGGTAACCGCCTTGTACTGGTAGGCCTTGCGGATGACTTCGAGCTGACCCTGCACATCCTCCAGGCTGTCGGCAGCGGGATGGCCCGCGCGGGGAACCAGGGCGCGCGCCATCGTCAGCCGGCCGGCCTGCACGCCGGCATCGCCGCGCCGCTCGTCCAGCCAGAGGCGGACGAAATCGATTTTCAGCTCGGCGATGGCCTGCAGCTCGCGGCCGCGCTCGCGCAGCACCGCCGCCTCATAGGCGGAAATCGCCGAGAACCAGAGGCCGCCGATGCCGGCGGCGAGGAGCAGGAAGGCGGCCACCGGCCATTGGCCGGCCGGGCTTCGGATGGATGAGGCGGTCATCGTTGTGTCCGCAGGGGTTGCGCGCTTCGATATTACTCCCGCCGGCGGCGCCGTGCGCCGGCAGGCTTCGGCGAGGGATATCGGCTAAAATGCCGAACCTTTTCGCAGCGCAATTTCTCAGGAGATGGCAAGTGCAGCTTGCGTGTCTGGACCTCGAAGGCGTATTGGTACCCGAAATCTGGATCGAGTTCGCGAAGCGGACCGGAATCCCGGAACTGTCGCGCACCACACGCGACGAGCCGGACTATGACAAGCTGATGAAGGGGCGCATGGCCATCCTGGAGCAGCACAAGCTCGGCCTGCCCGATATTCAAAGAGTCATCGCCGAGATGGGTCCGCTGCCAGGCGCGCGCGAGTGCCTCGACTGGCTGCGCGAACGCTTCCAGGTGGTGATCCTCTCCGACACCTTCTACGAATTCGCCATGCCGCTGATGAAGCAGCTCGGCTATCCGGCGCTGCTCTGCCACAAGCTGGAAGTGGATGCAAACGGCGTCGTGCGCAACTACGTCCTGCGCCAGCCCGACGCCAAGCGCGCGTCGGTGAAGGCCTTCAAGTCGCTGCACTTCAAGACCATCGCCGCCGGCGACTCCTACAACGACACCGCCATGCTGGCCGAGGCCCACGCCGGCATCCTCTACCGTCCGCCGCAGAACGTCATCGACGAGTTTCCGCAGTATCCCGTCACGCGCAATTACGAAGAGTTCGCCGCTGCCTTCGAGGCGGCCAGCCGGCGAATTTAAGCCGGGGGAAAAAGCCGGCGCACTGCCGGCTTTTTTGTCTGGGTGGCGCCGCTTACTTCTTCGCGAGCTCTTCCAGCCTCGTCGCCTTGATGAGCTGGCCGTCGAGGCCGGCTTCCTTCGCCGAGCCGCCGTAGGCAACAGTCATCAGCTGCGAGTAGTAGAGCACCGGCATGCTGAACTTGGTGCCCTGCTTCTTGTTGATCTCGCTCTGGTAGATCTCAACGTTGGCCTGGCACAACGGGCAGGGCGTGACGATCATCTCGGCGCCGTGGTCGTAGGCCGACTCGACGATGTCGCGGATCTGCTTCTGCGACTTCTCCGGCTCGGAGAAGGCCAGCGCGTCGCCGCAGCAGGTGATCTTCTGGTCGTAGGGCACGGCTTCCCC
>Ga0138256_10007835_pt1 | contig 11254 bp, 9 predicted proteins | sample KNB2016incub_MG_FD_105486 | JGI IMG/M metagenome (GOLD analysis project Ga0138256, IMG submission 105486) | Active sludge microbial communities from wastewater in Klosterneuburg, Austria - KNB2014incub_MG | ecosystem: Engineered > WWTP > Activated sludge > Unclassified | place: Austria...
CTGGGGGCGGTGTGGCTGCCCGACACATCCGCGCTGCTGCCCTTCGTGCTGATGGTGGCCATCCTGATCTGGAAGCCGTCGGGCTTCGCAGGGAGCCGCACGTGAGCGGGAAGTCGGACTTGAACCCGCGGCACGCAGAACGGAATTCCCCATGACCCACCTCCGACTCCTCCTCACCACCGCCGCCGCGCTGGCGCTGGGCATCGCTGCGGCGCTGCTGATCGGCTCCAGCACCGTGCTGTCGCTGCTCAACCAGGCGGTGATCTACGCCCTGTTCGCCCTGGGCGTGGGCCTGCTGCTCAAGCAGAACGGCATGGTCAGCTTCGGCCACGCGCTGTACTTCGGCTCGGCGGGTTACATCGTCGCCATCCTGCTGCAGGCCAAGGCGGTGCCGGCCGAGGCTGCGGTGCTGATCGCCGTGCTGGGCCTCACCGCCTTCGCCTTCCTGATCGGGCTGGTGATGGTGCGCGTGCCCGGGGTGGCCTTCGGCATGCTGACGCTGGCCGTCGGGCAGATGGCCTTTCTCACCGCATCGCGCTCTCGCGGCGTCACCGGCGGTGCGGACGGCATGACCATCGAGTGGCCGTCGACGCTGTTCGGCCTGTCGATCAACACCCTCACCCAGCCGTCGGGCATGCTGATCCTGGCCTGGTCGGTGCTGGTGCTGGGCACGGCGGCGTTGACGCTGCTGCTGCGCAGCCGTTTCGGCGGCATCACCGAGGCGGTGCGCGACAACGAGGAGCGCGCCCGCTTCATCGGCATCCGCACCGTCGTGCCGCGGGCTGCGGTGTATGCGCTGTCCGCTGCCATCACCGCCTCGGCCGGCGTGCTGGCGGCGCTGAACACCGGCTTCATCTCGCCGGAGGCGCTGCACTGGAGCCTGTCCGGCGTGGCGCTGATGATGGTGGTGGTTGGCGGCACCCAGATACTCTGGGGCCCGGCGCTGGGCGCGACGGTGTACTTCCTGGCCAAAGACGTGCTAGGCGACCACGCGCAGCACTGGATGGCCATCTTCGGCATCGCGCTGATCGGGGTGATCGTCTACGCCCCCCATGGCCTGTCCGGCCTGCTGCGGCGGCTGGTCGTGCCGCGCCGGCCCAAACCCTCGGCCCTGGTGTCGGGCATCTACGGCGGGCGCGTGCGCCGTTCACATTGAGCGTTGTGCCTTGAGCATTGAACCCGGCGCCCTGCTGCCCCTTCCCTTCGGAGCCCCCATGCCTGACTACGTGTTGCAGACCACCGACGTGGCCATCCACTACGGCGGCGTCAAGGCGCTCGACGGTGTCGACCTGACGCTCGAGCGCGGCCAGATCCGCGGCCTGATCGGCCCCAACGGTGCCGGCAAGTCCACCGTCATCGACGCCATCACCGGCCGGCGCCGCCTCACCCGCGGCAAGGTGGAGATCCTGGGCCAGGACGTGAGTGCGCTGGGCGTGGTCGAGCGGCGTGCGCGCGGCCTGTCGCGCTCCTTCCAGCGCACCTCCATCTTCGGCCAGATGCCGGTGCGCAAGCAGGTGGAGCTGGCCGCCTACAAGATGGGCGCACCCGACCCCGGCGCCGATGCCGACGACGTGCTGCGCGAGCTGGACCTGGACGAGCTGGCCGACGTCACCGCCGCGGACCTGGGCTACGGCCAGCAGCGCCGGCTGGACCTGGCGCTGGCCCTGGTGGGCCAGCCCACCGTGCTGCTGCTGGACGAGCCGATGGCCGGCCTGTCCGTCCAGGAGTCGCTGGACCTGGCCGACCACCTCAAGGCGCTGACGCAGCGCCGGCACGTCTCGGTGCTGCTGGTGGAGCACGACATGGACGTGGTGTTCGGCATCTCCGATGTCGTCACGGTGTTCGAGCTGGGGCGTGTCATTGCCAGCGGCGACCCCGCGCAGGTACGCGCCGATCCCCGTGTGCGCGAGGCCTACCTCGGGAGCGCCGCATGAACAAGCTGCTGGATCTGAAGAACGTCAATGCCTTCTACGGCTCGGCCCACATCCTGCACGGCCTGAGCCTGCACGTGAACGCGGGCGAGCGTGTGGCCCTGATCGGCCGCAATGGCGTGGGCAAGACCACCGTGGTCAACACCATCCTCGGCCTGGCCCAGATGAAGGGCGGCCACCTGCACCTGGCGGGCGAGGAAATCAAGAAGCCGCGGCCTTACATCGCCGCCCAGCGTGGCACGGTCGTCGTGCCGCAGGGGCGTCGCATCGTGGCCAACCTCACGGTGGAAGAGAACCTGCTGCTGGGCGCCGCCACCGGCCGCAAAGGGCCGTGGAGCGTGCCCGAGATCTACAAGCTCTTCCCCATCCTGCAGGAGCGCGCGCACACGCCGGGCACCGCACTCTCGGGCGGGCAGCAGCAGATGCTGGCGGTGGGCCGCGCGCTGATGGCCAACCCCGATCTGATCCTGCTGGACGAGCCCACCGAAGGCCTCGCGCCCGTCATCGTGGACCAGCTGGCCGACATCTTCAATCGGGTCGCCGACCAGGGTACGGCCCTGCTGCTGATCGAGCAGAACCTGAGCCTGGTGGTGCGCGTGGCCCACCGCTACCTGGCCATGTCCAAGGGCACCGTGGTGGCGCAGGGGCGGGTCGAGAACTCGCCCGCCGGGCTCAAGGACATTGAAGAACACGTGATGGTGTGAGGCGCCCGCAATCGGGTTTCAAGTGGTTGGCCGGGCTTCTTCCGGCGTGATGCAATTTTTTCAGGAGACAAGCATGTTCAAACGTACGCAGATTCAACTGTCGGTCGCTGGCGCGCTGGCGCTGGCCGCCCTGCCCCTGGCCTGCCTGGCGCAGGCCAAGGACCCGGTGCGCGTAGCCCTGGTCACTTCAAAGTCGGGTGGCTTTGCGACCATGGGTACCGACGTCGCCAATGGCATCAAGTTTGCCGTTGACGAAGCCAATGCCAAGGGCGGCGTGGACGGCCGCAAGGTCGTGCTGGCCGAAGGTGATGACGAAAGCACACCCGATGCCGGCCGCCGTGTGGCCGAGAAGCTGGCGCGCGAAGGGCACAACCTGATCATCGGGCCCATCACATCGTCCATTTCGCTGGCCATCAGCCAGAACCTGGCGCGCTGGGATGCGGCCTTCATTGGCACCATGAGCAAGGCCGACAAGCTCACGTCCGACGCCTGCAATGTGCGCTTCGTGCGCACCAACCATTCGGACGCGATGGACCTGGCCATGATCGGCGAGTGGGTCAAGGGGCTCGAAGGCAACAACTTCGGCATCCTGGCGGCCGACTACGTGTGGGGGCAGGATTCGGCCAAGTCCTTTGAAGCGGCCGTCACGGCGCAGGGCAAGAAGGTCACCATCAAGCTCTTCGCCCCGCTGGGCACCAAGGACTACGCGCCCTACATCCAGCAGCTCAAGGCCGCCAACGTGGACGCCATCTGGGTGGCCGATGTGTCCGGCGGTGTGGCCTTCGTGAAGCAGGCGGCCGATTTCAACCTGATCCCCAAGACGCCGATCATCGGGCATGCGCTGGTGTCCAACTTCGTGATCAACGCCACCGGCAAGGCCATGACCAATGTACCCGGCAACGTGGGGTTCACGCCCGACATCGACACGCCGCAAGCCAAGGCCTTTGTCAGCGCCTTCAAGGCCAAGTTCAACCGCCTGCCGTCGGACACCGAAGGCCAGGCCTACAACGGCGCCATGGTGCTGTTCCAGGGTGTGACGCTGGCCAAGAGCGTGGCCCCCGAGGCGGTGACCAAGGCCCTGCGCGGTGCCCAGGTGGACACGCTGTACGGCAAGGCGACGGTGCGCGCGGCCGACAACCAGATGGTCATTCCCAACTTCGTGGCTCGTGTCAAGGTGGCCGATGGTGCGCTGCGCCCGGTGATCGAGCGCAGCTACCCGGCGACACTGACGCCGGCTGCTTCGCCGCTGTGCAAGATGTGAAAGCGCGGGCCCGGCTGGCACGGGCCGCAACGCGGCCGGCGGGCGACCGCCGGCCTCTCTTCCGATCTCAAGGACTCTTCCATGCAAGCAGCCTGGATCACCGGGCACGGTGGCAACGAGGTGGTGGTGGCGGGTGAGCGGGCGGCGCCGGTGCGTGCACCCGGCGAGGTGCTGGTGCGCTTGCGGGCGGCCACCGTCAACCGGGTGGACCTGTACATGCGCGACAGCGGCGCGGGCATCACGCACCGCCTGCCGCAGATCATGGGCCTGGATGGCGCAGGCACGATCGAGGCGGTGGATGCCGATGCAGCGCTCTGGAGGCCCGGCCAGGCCGTGGTGCTGCACCCCGGCATTGGCTGCGGCCGCTGTGAGTTCTGCCTGCGGGGCGAGGGCGTGCTGTGCGTGCGCGCCAGCCTGCTGGGCGAACACCGCGATGGCAGCTTTGCCCAGTACATCAGCGTGCCCGCGAGCAATGTCTTCGCGATGCCGGCCGGGCTGTCTTTTGTCGAAGCCGCGGCCCTGGGTGTGAACCACCTGACAGCCTGGCGCATGCTCTTCACCAAGGCCCGGCTCAAGCCCTGGGAGACCGTGCTGGTGTTTGGCATCGGCGGCGGTGTTTCGCTGGCCGCAATGCAACTGGCCAAGCAGGCGGGGGCGCGCGTGATCGTGACTTCACGCGACGACGCCAAGCTCAAGCGTGCGTCTGCCTTGGGAGCAGACCACGCCATCCACGGCCAGACCGAAGACGTGGCGAAGGCGGTGATGGCCGCCACCGGCGGCCGCGGCGTGGACGTGGTGATCGAAAACGTGGGTGCGGCGGTGTGGTCCGCGGCGATGAAGTCGCTCGTGCGCGGCGGCCGGCTCGTCACCTGCGGTGCCACCACGGGCGATCAGCCGCCGGCCGACCTGCGCCGCATCTTCATCCGCCAGTTGCAGATCCTGGGCTCGACCCTGGGCGACTTTGGCGAGTACCGCGATCTGCTGGCTTTTGTCGAGCGCACCGGCCTCAAGCCCGTGATCGACAGCGAATACCCGCTGCAAGAGGTGCACGCCGCGCTGGACCGCCTGGAATCGGGCGCGCAGTTCGGCAAGGTGGCCTTGCGCATCGATTGACGGTTCTCCTGACTGTCCTCCTGACCTGAGTCTCTGCATGAACATGATCCGTACCGAGGCCATCGGCGATGTGCTGCTGATCGAACTTGCCAACCCGCCGATCAATGCCGGCTCGCTGGGGGTTCGCCTGGGCTTGATGGGGGCCATCAACCAGCTCATGGCCGACCCGGCCTTGCGCGCGGGCGTGATCGTCGGCGGTGGCAAGACCTTCATGGCCGGCTCGGACTTGCGCGAGTTTGGCCAGCCCCTTGAAGAACCCCAACTGCCCGGCGTGCTGGCCGCCATCGAGGCGTGTTCAAAACCGGTGGTGGCGGCCCTGCACGGTGCCGCGCTGGGCGGCGGCCTGGAACTGGCGCTGGCCTGTGATGCGCGCATCGCACTGGCCGGCACCTTGCTGGGTCTGCCCGAGGTCACGCTGGGCATCATTCCCGGCGCGGGCGGCACCCAGCGCCTGCCACGGCGCACCGGCCAGGTTCGCGCCGTCGAGATGATCTGCAGCGGTGAACGCATCCGCGCCGAAGCGGCCCGCGCTCTGGGCCTCGTGGACGAAGTGGTGGCTGCCGATCTGCAGGCGCACGCTGTGGCGCTGGCGCGCAATCTGCCCGGCAAGTGCCGCATCAGCGAAGAAGCCGTGCCAGAACAGACGTCAGCGCAAATCGAGCAGGCAGAACAAGCAGCGCTGCGCGCGGGCAAACGCCGCCCCGCGGTGCTGGCGGCCATTGCAGCCATCAAGAACGCCGCCGGTTTGCCTTTTGCCGAGGGCCTGGCCCGCGAACGGGCCGTGTTCCAGCACCTGCGCACCTCCACCGAGGCCTTTGCGCTGCGCCACCAGTTTTTTGCCGAACGTGAGGCCGTGCGCCTGCCGGCCGACGTGCAGGCCGCTCCACGGCCGGTGCAGACGGTGGCCATCATCGGCGCCGGCACCATGGGCACGGGCATTGCCATCGCCGCGCTGGATGCGGGCCTGGCGGTGCTGCTGCTGGAGCAGGATGCAGCCGCACTGGAACGCGGCCGCCAGCGTGTGGTGGACCATTACCAGGCCCGTGTGGCCGCGGGCAAGCTCGAAGCCCAGGTCGCCGCCGGCCATGCAGCCCGCCTGCACCCCACCACCGACTGGCTGCGCCTGGCCGAGGTCGACCTGGTGATCGAAGCCGTGTTCGAAGACCTGGCCGTCAAGCAGAGCGTGTTCCGCCAGATCGACGTCCATGCGCGGCCGGGTGCGGTGCTCGCCACCAACACCTCCTACCTCGATGTGGACGCCATTGCGGGCGCCACCTCGCGGCCGCAGGACGTGCTGGGCCTGCACTTCTTCAGCCCGGCCCAGGTGATGAAGCTGCTCGAGGTCGTGCGCGGCGCGCAGACAGCCCCCGACGTGCTGGCCACCGGCATGGCCCTGGGCCAGAAGCTGCGCAAGCTGCCGGTGTTGTGTGGCAACGCCTTCGGCTTCATCGGCAACCGCATCTACAACGCCTACCGCAAGCAGTGCGAGTTCATGCTCGAAGACGGGGCGTGGCCGGAAGAGGTGGATCAGGCCCTGCAGGCCTTCGGCTTTGCGATGGGGCCGTTCAGCGTGGCCGACCTGTCGGGCCTGGACATTGCCTGGCGCATGCGCAAGGCACAGGCCGCCACGCGCGACCCGCGCGAGCGTTATGTCGCCATCCTGGACGAGCTGTGCGAACTCGGTCGCCTGGGCCGCAAATCGGGTGCGGGCTACTACACCTATGCCGACGGCAAGCAGAACAAGACCACCGACGCTGCCGTGCGCAGCATCATCGAAGCCGCATCCACCCGGCGCGGCCTGCAGCGCCGGCCGCTTGCAGCCGCGCAGATCCAGCGCCGCGCCTTGCTGGCCATGGTCAACGAAGCCGCGCTGCTGTTGGCCGAGGGCGTGGCCCAAAGGGCCGGTGATGTGGACGTGGTGCTGGTGCAAGGCTACGGATTTCCGCGCTGGGAGGGTGGCCCGGTTTTCTGGGCCCGCCAGCAGGACCGCGCGCAACTGGAAGGCGATCTGCAAGCCTTGGCTGCCGCAGCGGGCCATGCCTTCCGGCTGGCCGATCTGACACCCCTGCTCAACCCCTGACAGTTTCGGAGACGCACCATGCACCAGGCCTTCATCTGCGACGCCATCCGCACGCCCTTTGGCCGCTACGGCGGCGCCTTGAGTTCGGTGCGCACCGACGACCTGGCGGCCCTGCCGCTGCGCGCCCTGATGGCGCGCAACCGCCAGGTGGACTGGGCCGCGGTGAGCGATGTGCTCTACGGCTGCGCCAACCAGGCCGGTGAAGACAACCGCAATGTCGCCCGCATGGCCAGCCTGCTGGCCGGCCTGCCCGTTGAAGTGCCCGGCAGCACGATCAACCGCCTGTGTGGCTCCAGCCTGGACGCCGTGGGCACGGCCGCGCGTGCCATCAAGAGCGGCGAAGCCGGCCTCATGCTCGCGGGTGGTGTGGAGAGCATGAGCCGTGCGCCCTTTGTCATGCCCAAGGCAGAGAGCGCCTTCAGCCGCGCCAATGCGGTGCACGACACCACCATCGGCTGGCGTTTTGTGAACAAGCTGATGAAAGCGCAGTACGGCGTGGACTCCATGCCCGAGACGGCCGAAAACGTGGCCAGTGATTACCGCATCGAGCGCGAAGCCCAGGACCGCATGGCCCTGGCCAGCCAGATGAAGGCCGTGGCGGCGCAGAAGGCCGGCCACCTGGCGCGTGAGATCACACCCGTGAGCATCCCGCAGAAGAAGGGCGAAGCGCTCATCGTCGAGCACGACGAGCACCCGCGCGAAACCAGCCTGGAAGCACTGGCCCGCCTCAAGGGTGTGGTGCGCCCCGAAGGCAGCGTGACCGCCGGCAACGCCAGCGGCGTGAACGACGGCGCCTGTGCCCTGCTGCTGGCCGACGAGGCCAGCGCGGCCCGCCACGGCCTCACGCCGCGCGCCCGCATCCTGGGCATGGCCACGGCGGGTGTGGCGCCGCGCATCATGGGCATCGGCCCGGCACCGGCCACGCAAAAGCTGCTGGCGCAGACCGGCATCACGCTGGCGCAACTGGACGTGATCGAGCTCAACGAGGCCTTTGCAGCGCAAGGCCTGGCGGTGCTGCGCGCGCTCGGGCTTGCGGACGACGACGAGCGTGTCAACGCCTGGGGCGGTGCCATCGCCCTGGGCCACCCGCTGGGGGCCAGCGGCGCACGCCTCGTGACCACGGCCACCAACCGCCTGCACACCACCGGAGGGCGCTTGGCGCTTTGCACCATGTGCATTGGCGTGGGGCAAGGCATCGCCTTGCTGATCGAGCGTGTCTGAGCTTCGCGCCTGAAAAGACCATGAGCCCCGAACACATTCTCAGCACCTATGGCCCGCGTGAAACGATGGCCTATGACGTGGTCGTGGTCGGTGGCGGCCCTGCCGGGCTGTCAACCGCGATCCGCCTGAAGCAGCTGGCGGCAGCCGACGGCCGAGAAGTGAGTGTCTGCGTGCTTGAAAAGGGCCTGCAGCCCGGCGCCCACATTGTTTCCGGTGCCGTGATGGACCCGAGGTCCCTCACCGAACTGTTTCCGGACTGGAAGGAACGCGGCGCACCGCTGCATCAGCCCGTGACCGAGGACGACCTGCTGGTGCTCAGCGAGACCGGCGCCACGCGCACGCCCGACTGGCTGATGCCACGCAACTTCCACAATCGGGGCTGCTACGTCATCAGCCTCGGCGCGCTCACCCAGTGGCTGGGCGAACAGGCCGAGGCGCTGGGCGTGGAGATCTTCCCCGGCTTCGCGGCGGCCGAGGTCTTGTACAACGAACACGGTGCGGTCCAAGGCGTGGCCACCGGCAACCAGGGTGTGGGCAAGGACGGCGAGCCCACGGCGAACTTCCAAATCGGCATGGAACTGCTTGCCAAGTACACCGTGTTCGCCGAAGGTGCGCGCGGCCACCTCGGCAAACAACTCGTGGCGCGTTTCGCGCTGGACGCCGGCAAGGACGCCCAGACCTTTGCCATCGGCATCAAGGAACTGTGGGAAGTGCCCCCCGAGAAAGCCCGGCCGGGCCTGGTGGTGCACACCGCCGGCTGGCCCATGGAAGGCGACACCTTTGGCGGTGGCTTTCTCTACCACCTGGAAGGCAACCAGGTCACACTGGGTTGTGTCATCGGCCTGGATTACCAGAACCCCTGGCTGAGCCCCTTTGAGGAAATGCAGCGCTGGAAGCTGCACCCGAGCATCCAGCAGCACATCGAAGGTGGCCGGCGCCTGGGCTATGGCGCCCGCGCCTTGAACAATGGCACGCCCCAGGCGCTGCCGAGCCTCGTGTTTCCGGGCGGCGCCCTGGTCGGCTGCAACGCCGGCTTCCTGAACGCGGCGCGCATCAAGGGCAGCCACGCTGCCATCAAGAGCGGCATGTTGTGCGCCGATGCAGCCTATGAAGCCCTTGCGGCCGGCCGCCAGCACGACGTGTTGTCCGGGTTTGAAACCGGCTTCAAGTCGAGCTGGCTGTATGAAGAACTCTGGCGCTACCGCAACTTCAAGAACTGGTTCAAGAAGGGCCCGCTCATCGGCAAGCTCATGACCGGGGTCGAACATTGGTTCCTGCCCAAGCTCGGCGTGGACACACCACCCTGGACCTTGCACAACACGGTCAAGGACCACAGCCGGCTGCGGCCGGCCGCACAGATGCCGCAGATCAGTTACCCCAAGCCGGACGGCGTGACCACGTTCGACCGGCTCTCCAGCGTGTTTGCTTCCAACGCCAACCACGAGGAAAACCAGCCCGCGCACCTGACGCTGAAGGACAGCACCGTGCCGGTGGCTGTGAACCTGGCCCGCTATGCCGGCCCCGAGAGCCGCTATTGCCCGGCCGGTGTCTACGAGTTCGTCTCGAAAGACGGCGCCGACCAACTGGTGATCAACGCGCAGAACTGCGTGCACTGCAAGACCTGCGACATCAAGGACCCGACCCAGAACATCGTCTGGGTCACCCCCGAAGGTGGCGGGGGGCCGAACTACGTGGGCATGTGAGCTTGCGGATAGCGCCTACTCCGCGGTGATCTTGCGCTCCCGGATCACCTTGCCCCAGGCCGCCGACTCGGCGGCGATGAATCGTGCCAGTTCTTCGCGGCTGCCCGGCTGCGGCGTTAGACCGTGCTTGAGCAGTTCGGCCTTCACCTCGGGTGCGTTCAAGGCCTTGACCAGTTCCTTGTTCCAGCGTTCCAGCACGGCCGGCGGCGTGGCGCCGGGTGCGACGAAGGCGTACCAGTTGGTGGCGGCAAAGCCCGGGTAACCTGCTTCGGCGATGGTCGGCAGGTTGGGCAAAAACTCCGGCCGCGAGAGGCCGGTGCTGGCCAGGGCCACCAACTTGCCCGATTCGACATGCGGCTGCGCGGTGGACCAGGTCGAGTAGTAGGCCGAAACCCGGCCACCCAGCAGATCCTGCAGCGCGGGTGCGCCGCCCTTGTAGGGGATGTGCACGGTGTCGATGCCGGCACGCAGGTTGAAGAGCTCGCCGGCCAGGTGTGATGCAGACCCGGCCCCGGTGGAAGCGAAGTCCAGCCCGCCCGGCTTGGCCTTGGCCAGTGCCACAAACTCGGCCAGCGTCTTGACGCGCACGCCGGTGTGCACCACCAGCACGTTCGGAAAGCTCATGCCCAGTGTCAGCGGAGCCAGGTCGCGCTGCGCGTCGTAGGGCAGCTTCATCAGGTGCGGGGCGATCGCCAGGGGGCCGATCGAGCCCAGCAGGATGGTCGCGCCGTCGGGGTTGGCCCGGGCCACGTGCTGGTGCGCCAGGTTGCCGCCAGCGCCAGCGCGGTTGTCCACCACCACCGTCTGGCCCAGGTTCTCGGCCAGCTTTTTGGCGATGACCCGCGCGCCGGTGTCGGCGGCGCCGCCGGCGGCAAAGCCAACGACCAGGGTCAAGGTCTTCTTGGGGATGTCCTGCGCTGCGGCCCAGGGGCTCATCAGTGCAAGGAGGGTGGCGGCAGCGGTGGCGGTCAATTGGCGGCGTTTCATGGTCTTTGTCTCCAGCAGGTTGGGTTCAGTCTTTGTCTCAGTCATCAGCCAGCTTCAGCCGGTTGGGTTGACGTTTCTCAACAGCAAACTTGAGCAGCGCAGCGACGCGGTACACACCGTGGGCGAACTTGCCGTAGGGCATGGTGGCAAACAGCGCCATCACCGCGCCCAGGTGCAGGCACAGCAGGCTCACGAAGGCAGGGTTGCCGTGGCTCAGCATCAGGGCCAGGCCGCTGGTGGCCACCAGGAACAGC
>Ga0138256_10007836_pt1 | contig 11254 bp, 11 predicted proteins | sample KNB2016incub_MG_FD_105486 | JGI IMG/M metagenome (GOLD analysis project Ga0138256, IMG submission 105486) | Active sludge microbial communities from wastewater in Klosterneuburg, Austria - KNB2014incub_MG | ecosystem: Engineered > WWTP > Activated sludge > Unclassified | place: Austria...
AGATTTATGAAATTTAAATTCTTTGAGAACTCAATTATTGATCCGTCTGAGTCCGTAAATCCCGGAAGAACTGTTGCTCCGTTAAGGTCTATAACTTCTTCTGCGCTGTATTTGTCATTTATCTCTGCAGAAGTTCCGATATCAAGTATCTTGCCTTCTTTAATTGCCATGGCTTCAGAAACACTGTTTGCCTGATTCATAGTGTAGATCTTTCCGTTTGTGTATATCACATCCGGCTTTTCGCCGCAGGAAGAGAAAATGGAAATTAACAGAAACAGGAGAATATATTTGATTATATGAACTGATCTCATTTTTAAGTTTAAATTATAATATGAAACAACTTAACAAAATCATTTAATTATTTAAATCCACAATATTAACCTTATTAAAGTAAAGACATTTAGCAAAGGTATTGCAATAAATTAAGTATATACATATTTTTACAAAAATAATTTTATGAAAAAGAACTTTGCAATGAAAAAGCTTTACTATTCAATTAGTGAAGTCAGCAGGATAGCAGAACTGGAGCAGTATGTGCTTCGGTACTGGGAAACTGAATTCGAACAGCTCCGTCCTGCGAAGAATCTCTCCGGGAACAGGATCTATACAAACCGCGACATCAAAATGATCCTTTACATAAAAAAGCTTCTGAGGGAGGAAAAATATACTATTGAAGGTGCAAAAAAACTTATTCGGAATTATTCCATAAAAGAAGAGGATGATGAAGCAAAGAAGGAAGAAGTTTCAGCTCCGAAAATTAGCAAGTTATCTCCGGTAACAGGTAATGAAATGAGTCTGTTTGAAAATGAAACTTCAGTAAAATTTGATGATGCAATGAAGAATGAAAGCCTGAAGGAAGATCTTCTGGAATTAAGATCATTTTTAAAAAATCTGCTGGACGGAATGAAATAGTAAAATCTTTGATTACATATCTAATATTTCTCACCTTTATTATTTTCAAATTCAGCAATAACAATTTAAGTAAATTTTTCAGTTCAGTAATCTGAACATCAAAAAATAAAATGGATATAACAGTGATCGGAAGCGGATTTGGAGGCTTGTCCGCTGCCGTAAGACTTCAGTGCAAAGGTCACAACGTAACTATCGTTGAGAAAAGGGATAAGCCGGGAGGAAGAGCTTATGTATATGAAAAAGACGGATTCAAATTTGACGGAGGTCCCACGGTGATCACTGCTCCCTGGCTGATCGAAGAGATATTCACCAAAGCAAACCGCAATCCGGATGATTACTATAAACTGATACCTGTTGACCCTTTCTATAAAATATTTTTTGACGACGGTAAAACGTTCTACTACAACAATGACACTGAAAATCTCCTGAATGAGATCAGGAAATTTAATCCGGATGATGTGAGCGGATATCTGAAGTTCATAGAAACTACTGAAGATATATTTAAAACCGGATTTAAGCTGATCGACAAACCTTTTCATAAGCCTTCGGCAATGCTTAAGATCCTGCCGGAGCTTATTAGATTAAGATCAAATCAGTCAGTTTATAAGTATGTTTCAAAATATATAAAAGATGATCACCTGAGACAGGTATTCAGCTTTCATCCTTTACTGATCGGAGGTAATCCGTTTCAGTCAACAAACATTTATACGCTGATACATTTTCTTGAGAAGAAGTGGGGCGTGTGGTATGCGCTCGGCGGAACGGGATCAATAATAAATGCAATGGTAAAACTTTTCAAAGAGCTTGGAGGAAGTATTTTACTGAACAGTGAAGTGGATGAAATTCTAATAAGTGAAAACGGAGGCTTTAAATCAAAAGGCATCAGACTAAAGAACAACAATGAAATAATATCAGATGCGATAGTCTGCAATGCGGAAATTGCATTCGTTTACAAAAATTACATTAATTCAAAATACAGAAAAAAAAATACGGATAGTCACATAGATTCATTAAAGTACAGCATGTCTCTCTTCGTTCTTTATTTCGGGACGAAAAAGAAATACCCGGATATTCCTCATCATTCTATAATGCTGGGAAAAAGATATAAAGGTTTGCTTGAAGATGTGTTTAAAAACCATAAGCTTGCTGAAGACTTTTCCCTTTACCTTCACAGACCCACTGCTTCAGACCCTTCAATGGCTCCTGAAGGTTGTGATGCTTTTTACGTTCTGTCACCTGTTCCGCATCTGAAGTCAGGTACTGACTGGAGCAGACAGTGGAAGCCATACAGAGATTCAATTATAGATTATCTTGAAAGCAGATATCTGCCGGGATTATCAGGGAATATCATTACAGAACTTCATATAGATCCCCTGCATTTCAATACTGTTTTGAATTCACATCTTGGAAGTGCTTTTTCAGTTGAGCCGATTCTGACCCAGTCAGCTTATCTGAGACCGCATAATAAAAGCGAAGACATAAAGAATCTTTATTTTGTGGGAGCAGGAACACATCCGGGAGCCGGGCTTCCCGGAGTCATCAGTTCTGCCAAGATCATAGAGGATCTTATAGAAGCAGATTTTTCATAAAGAGAAATTTCTCATGAAAGACCAACAGCCTTATTGCTGAGATATTTAAGGACCCATAGATTGAATTCATCATTCCTCTTGGTGATCTTGAGAAAATCATCTTTACAGATCGCAAGGACATTTGAGTTTTTTGAAACGTAGGCGGAATTAGTATATTGTTTTCCGAGCAGAGCATCTTCAAGTCCGATAATATCCCCTGTCCCTGATTTGTTGATTATTCCGTTGCACTGCTCATTTCCTTTTTTTATAAGGAATACCCCGCCTGACAAAATAAAATAAACATTTGAAACGGTTTCATTTTCATAAAAAATAAACTCACCCCGCGAAAAATTCATAAAGCTTTTCTTTTCAAACTTCTCAAGAAGATAATCAAAGTTAAAATCCTTCAGAAATGAATTTGAATATTTCTCAAACATAATAATTAGTATTTAATCATAAAGATTTGCAAGCTTCAGCAAAGCATCGCTTTTTACAATTTTTATTCTTTTTCCGTCCAGCTTTATCATGCCTTCTTTTCTAAGATCAGACATAAGCCGAATAACTGTTTCAGTTGCAGTGCCGACTATATTTGCAATTTCTTCTCTTGTAATTGTAATATTCAGAGAATTATCGTTGTCTTCTACACCGTAATATTCCTTTAGCATCAGAAGGGCTTCAGCTAATCTTTCAAGAACAGGCTTCTGAGCGATATTTGTTATCTTATCCTCCGCGTCTTTAAGCTCATCGGCAAGTAATTTCATAATACCAGAGGTCAGCTTCGAATTATGCTGAAGCAGTTCATAAAAAACTTCTTTTGGTATAAGACAAATTTTTGAGTCCTCTATTACAGTAGCAGTTGCAGAATATGCTTCACCGCTGATCAGAGCCCTGTACCCGAGTATATCACTGTCTTTTGCAAGCCGTATAATCTGTTCTTTGCCTTCAAAACCCGCCTGGGAAAGTTTGACTTTACCCGTGTTGATACAGAATAATCCCATAGGCTGATTCCCTTCATTGAAAATTGTCTGTCCCCTCAGATAATAATTACAGTGCTTTGAATAGGACAGGCTGCCTAATTCTTCCTCATCAAGCATACAAAACACAGAATCGAATCTTGATTTACATGTTTCACAAGAGGGTGGTTGAAATTTTTTTATCATTGTGATCCTGCTGATTATTTATTTTATACAAAATTAATTCAATAATTCAGCAATAACAATTCAACTGATTTGCACAAAAACATCCATTTACTGAATCAGATAAATACAGGATCAGAATCTGTTATTTAATTACAAACGTGTTTCATAATCAAAACTATAAAGAGCAGCATTAATACCTTCTGTGTACCGGTTTTCTATTATTCGGAAATTTCCGGACGATCAAGTTTTACATTATTTACTTAAGTTCATTGTTTTGAATTTTGATGCTTTTTTCGTTACAAATTACACGAATTAAATGAATTATTTTAATAGTTCTTTTTATCAATTCGTGTAACTTCTTGTAATTTGTAGCTATCTCTTACTTTAATTTTTGAAGCGGTCAACTTAAGTTATTTTAAATAAAATAATACAAAATTACTTACACTTATTGACATATTAATTCTTCAATCCCCGTCTTATGGCTTTTAATTTCAGGACTCAAATACGGTATACCGAGATTTAGTCCTCTGAAAATGAACAGCAATGCCAGTAAAACAGCAAAAGCAAGATTGAATTTTGTGATCCTGCTCCGGATATTTGAATTAACATAATTTCCAAACAGCGAAACAGAAAGCATTACAGGAACCGTTCCGGCGCCGAAAAGCATCATATAAAATGAACCCTGCAGAACATCCCCGGTAACCATTGCTCCGCTGAGAGCTATATAAACAAAACCGCACGGAAGAAATCCGTTCATTAAACCGAACAAAAGAAATACAGGCTTGCTTTTCTTTCTGAATAATTTACCGAATTGATTTTTATAAGATGAAATGATCTTAATAATAAAAGCATTTTTCAAAACGGAATTTCTTCCGGTTACTGTCAGGATCACTGACATCAGGATCAGAATACCAACTGCAATTGTTAGCCCCTGCTGCATTCCAAACATGCTTATCCTGTTGCCTAAAAATCCGAATATCAGACCAAGCATCGAATATGAAATAATCCTTCCTGAATTATAAAGAAGCCTTCCTTTTATAAAAGTCCATTTGGATTTGGACTCTGCCGGGATGGACAAAGCGATCGGACCGCACATTGCAATGCAGTGAAAACTTCCGAGTAATCCCAATATGAATCCGCTTAATAATTCCATCAGTTTATAAAAATGCTTTTTTCAACAAAGAATTTACTGCTGCTGTCTTTCAGAGACATTTTAACTTTCCATAATCCTTTGTCCAGATTTGAAGCTGTCAGTGTCTGCATTCCTTTTTCATCCGGACTGAAATCAATTTTGAAATCCTTCGCGGCATTTGAAGTTCTGTAAAAATGCATCTCACCTTTTAGACCTTTTTTACCTGCCGAATTTATAATTATTAAATTGTCTGCATATGTAAGATTTATTATTTTTTCGATCTCCTTTGAGTTCTTCAGAAGATCGATCTGATCCTGATATTTTATTTCCTGTTCATAGTAATTTTCACTTACAAGATCAGTAGATTTTGAAATTGAAATAGCCACCATTATAATTATTCCGGAAGCAAAGATCACAAAAGACAATATTATTTTAATTCCCCAGCTTATTTTCATATTTATAAAATTTAATTTTGCGGACCTAAAAAAGTTGTATTTAAAGTTTCAATAAGCTTATCACCGGCATACACATTGACTTTCATGGGCGTATTTAAAAGTTTTATTTTATCTTTAGGCAAAATGATAAGGAATTTTCCCTCATAAATTTCAAGAGGGTTAAGCTTTATTTCATTGCCTATAAGCTTAATTTCCCCGTTTGCATCATCAAGTTTAATTTCCAGTGGAAGTTCTTCAAAGGTTTTGTTTGAGATCTTCAGGTTATACATATTGCTTACTTTGTTATCCGGCTGATTCTGGTACAGCATTCCCGGGGTCCTGAGAACATTTATATCCACATCACTCCTGTTGGCAAAGAGAATCGTGATAGTGGAAAGAAGAACCAAAAGCACAAGAGTATAACCAATTACTCTTGGAGTTAACTTGAATTTTGTTTTATTCTTAATTCCCTCCATCGAAGCATATCTTATAAGCCCTCTTGGTCTGTTTACCGAATCCATAATAGAATCACAGGCATCGATACAGGCAGTGCAGTTTACGCATTCGAGCTGTGTTCCGTTCCGGATATCAATTCCGGTCGGACATACATACACGCATTTATTACAGTCAATGCAGTCCCCAAGATTCTTTTCTTCCTTATCATTCACTTTACCTCTTGGTTCACCACGGACAAAATCATAAGCAATTACAATGGAATTTTTATCAAGCAGCACACTCTGCAGTCTGCCGTAAGGGCAGACAAGAATGCATGCCTGTTCCCTGAACCAGGCAAAAATAAAATAGAAAACGGCAGTGAAAACAATTATGGAAATAAAACCGCTTACGTGCTGAGAAATAGGATCTGTTGCAATTTTCCAAAGCTGCTCTTTTCCTATTATATATGCAAGAAACGTATTGGCAATCAAGAAAGAAATTAAAAAAAATATTACATACTTTGTTACTTTTTTAAAGATCTTTTCTGAATTCCAGCCTGAACTGTTCAATGCCATTTGCTTTGTATAATCTCCTTCAATGAAGTACTCGATCTTCCGGAATACCATTTCCAGAAATATCGTCTGCGGGCATATCCAACCGCAGAAGATCCTTCCGTATACTGCGGTTACAAGAAATAAGCTGACAAACAATGCTATCATCACAAGTCCAAACAAATAAAAATCCTGCGGAGAAAAGTCGAGTCCGAAAAGTATGAACTTTCTTTCTATTATATTAAAGAGCATGAAAGGATGACCGTTTACTTCTAATAACGGCATTCCGAATAATACTGCAAGTAAAAAAATGCTGACGATAGTCCTCGCCTTATAAAATCTTCCTTCCGGCTTCTTCGGATATATCCATTTACGTCCGCCTTCTTTATTTACAATGGAAATTGTATCCCTGTATGATTCACTGGTTTCTTTATCATGCATAAATTTATTTTTTCGCTTTCACTGTATCCTGTTTGATACTGACTTTACTGACGGTATCTTTTTTCACAGTATCAGTTGATGTCTTTAATGTATCTGCACCGGCTTTTAATGAGTCACCGGTTTCCTTATAGATATTTCCCTCAGGAGCTTTAGCTCCGGGAGGATTGGTACCCTGAAGTGATATTACATAGCTTGCAACCTGCTGCATAAGTTTTGGATTCATCTGATTCATCCATGTGATCATTCCTTTTGCGGGTACACCGTACTTAATCACCGTAAAAACATTTTTTATTCCCCCTCCGTGTATCCAGTATTCATCTGTCAGATTCGGACCGATAATCCCCTGTCCTCCTTCACCGTGACATGTCACACAATTTGTTGTAAACAGCTGTTTGCCGTTTTTAATGGATTCATTGTCAGTCAGCAGCACAACTGTATTTTCATTTATATATGCACCGGTTCTGATAAGCTCCTCGCGTTTCATGTTAGCAATATTTATTTCCTCCTGATATTCCTGAAACGGAAGCTTGCCTGTACCGAATACGTGAAAATTAAGAAAGTAAATTACCGCTATGACAATTGTCCCGTAAAAAAGTATATTGAACCAGGGCGGTACGTTATTGTCAAGCTCTTCAATCCCGTCGTAATCTCCTTCAAGTACAAGAGATCTCTCTTTTTCCATTGGCTGAAGACCGGACAATTTGTCTTTTATTGCCTGCAGCGGAGATGTTTTTTTCTCCAGTGCCAGTGATCCTTCAGCTCCAGCTTTTTCCGGGGATCTCAGCAACGGAATAAATATTGCGTTCAGAAGAATGAACATGATCAGGAAAAGTATCTTCATATAAAGATCCATATCCGTCTCCCCGGCAGGAGGAGCAGCTGTCTGTGCATAACTGTTATTAATTAAAAACAAAAGTAAAGAAAAAATTGAAAAGCTCTTTAAAGTTAATTTCATATTTTTAATTTGTTATATAAAATGTGATTAAATTTATTTTTCATCATCCAGAGGAAGCATTTCCATTTCCTTCAGATAGCTTTTATCCGCTTTCAAAGACCATACAGATACTATTACAAAGAAGGTTACAAAAACTATCAGTGAAAACACAGGATAGATCTCGACTCCGTCTATTAACTCAAAATAATGCTGAAACATATTTTATTTTAATTTTTATAATTTGATAATTGTTTTACGAATTATTCGTAACTATTTAACTCCTATATTATCTACTTTTATGTCCGTACCTAACCTCTGCAGATATGCTATCAGCGCAATGATCTCTTTGTTGTTATTAACCCTGATATCATTTTTAGCAAGATCCTTTGAAATTTCATCTGCCTGTTTCAACAGTTCTTCATTGGAGATCTTTTCATATCCTTCCGGATAAGGGACTCCCAGTTTTCTCATAACATTTACCTTTCCTTCTGTCGTTGAAATATCAAGATCCTGCGTTATCAGCCAGTCATATGCAGGCATAATAGAACCCGGTGAAATGTTTCGCGGGTTTTCCATGTGATAAAAATGCCAGAGGTTCGGATATTTTTTCCCTTCACGCTGCAGATCAGGTCCGGTTCTTTTTGAGCCCCAGAGGAACGGGTGGTCATATACGAATTCACCTGCTTTTGAATACTCGCCGTATCTCTCTGTTTCAGACCGGAACGGACGTATCATCTGGGAGTGACAATTATTGCATCCCTCGCGTATATAGATATCCCTTCCCTGTAGTTCAAGAGGAGTATAAGGCTTGACACTTGAAATTGTAGGAATATTTGATTTTATCAACAGCGTAGGAATGATCTCAACGGCTCCACCGATAATGACTAGTACAGCAGCAATCAAAGCAAACTGACCCGGACGTGATTCTATCAGGCGGTGCTTTGTTTTGATCTTTTCCGGACTGTTCAAAATCATCGGCGGCGCTTCCGCATCCTCATTTGCAACGAGCTTACCCTGCTTAGCGGTTTTATAAAGATTATAAGTCATTACAATTACTCCGATAAAATAAAGCACTCCGCCAAATGCACGGATCATATACAATGGAATGATCTTAATAACTGTTTCAAGAAAATTAGGATACTGTAAAAGTCCTTCAGGTGTGAACTGTTTCCACATCAGAGACTGTGTGATACCTGCCCAGTACATTGACGCTGCATAAAATACTATTCCCAGCGTACCGATCCAGAAATGAAAATTCGCCATTTTATTCGAATACAGATCTGTCTTATAAAGTCTCGGAATCAGCCAGTAGAGAATTCCGAATGTAAGAAATCCGTTCCAGCCCAGTGCGCCGACATGAACGTGAGCAACGATCCAGTCAGTAAAGTGCGCTATGGCATTCACATTCTTTAGAGAAAGCATGGGTCCTTCGAAAGTTGCCATACCATAGGCTGTCACTGCAACCACCATGAATTTCAGCACAGGCATTTCCCTAACTTTATCCCAGGCCCCGCGCAATGTAAGGAGACCGTTTATCATACCTCCCCATGACGGTGCGATCAGCATGATCGAAAAAACTGTTCCGAGAGACTGAGCCCAGTCGGGTAAAGATGTGTAAAGCAAATGATGCGGTCCTGCCCAGATGTATATAAAGATCAAAGACCAGAAATGGATTATCGACAGCCTGTAAGAATATATCGGACGGTTAGCTGCTTTAGGCAGAAAGTAATACATTAATCCTAAGAATGGAGTCGTAAGAAAAAATGCAACTGCATTATGCCCGTACCACCATTGTACAAGCGCGTCCTGGACTCCCGCATATACCGGATAGCTTTTTAGCAGATTCACAGGAAGTTCAATCGAATTTACAATATGAAGTACTGCAACAGTTATGACGGTTGCAATGTAAAACCATATTGCAACATACATATGCTTTTCCCTTCTTTTAACAATTGTACCGAACATATTGATCGCAAATATGACCCACACTAAAGCGATCAGTATATCAATCGGCCACTCAAGTTCCGCATATTCCTTGCTAGTAGTAATGCCAAGCGGAAGTGTAACAGCTGCAAGAAGTATGATGGTCTGCCATCCCCAGAAATGCAGCTTGCTCAGTGCGTCACTGAACATTCTTGCCTTGCATAATCTCTGAAGCGAATAATAGATACCCATGAATATTGCGTTGCCGACAAAAGCAAATATCACTGCATTTGTATGAAGAGGTCTTATTCTTCCGAATGTAGTGTATTGGTTGGAAAGGTTCATGACGGGAGCGAACAGCTGTGAAGCGACAATAAGTCCGACCAGCATCCCGACTATTCCCCATACCACCGTAGCAACTGCAAAATTCCGGACGATCTTATTATCGTAACTGAATTTTTCCAATTCCATTCTTTTTTAATTCTCCTTAATTGATTAGTTTGATTTCTTTTAATATCTTTTTTATTCTTTCAAATGCAATAGTAATATCATTGTCAAGACCGACTGAAAATCTGACAAGACCTTCACTCAGTCCCATTGTTTTCTGTTCCTCTTCAGGAATTTCAGATGAAGTACTGTGACCGGGAGAGCTGAACAGTGTTTTAAAATATCCAAGACTTACAGCAAGATAGCCGACCTTTTCTTCCTGCATTCTGGTCATCAGATGTGATGCATTTTCGTAAGTCTGCACATCCAGAGCCATCATTCCGCCGTATCCAAATCCTTCGTTCATAATTGAATTCATCAATTCATGATCTTTGTTTGACCTTAATCCGGGATAAAATACTTTCAATCCGAGCTTCTCAAACTCAGTTGCCAGGAACAATGCATTCTCTCCGTGCTTCTTCATTCTGATATGAAGGCTGTGCAGATTTTTTAATATACTTGCTGCCCTGTAACTGTCAAGAACCGGACCTAATAGCATAGTTGCTCCTGTGTTTATATCCGTAAGTGTACAAATGAAATCATGTGTTGAGCAAATGCATCCTGCAACGCAGTCACTTGTACCGTTTATGAACTTTGTCATGCTGTGTATCACTATATCCGCTCCGAGTCTTTTCGGAGAAATTATCATCGGGCTGAATGTATTGTCTATGATAAGCCTGATTCCATTCTTCTTTGCTATTCTGCTAAGAGAAGGAATATCGGTCACCTCCAGTAACGGATTATTGATCGATTCACCGTATATGATTTTCGTTTTATCCGTGATCAGTTCCTCTACTTTCTTAAGGTTATGCAGATCAGCAAACTTAACTTTTATTCCGAGTTTCGGAAGAAAATTTTTAAACAGCGCATAGGTGCCTCCGTATATAGTTCTTCCTGAAATGATCTCATCACCCGTAGAGCAGATATCAAGTACGGTAGAACTAATTGCTCCCATTCCCGAAGATGTAACCTGAGCACTTTCAGTATCCTCTAGCCGGGCAAGAGCATTGGAAAGAAATTTGTTTATCGGGTTCCAGTGTCTCGAATACAGGAAACAGCCCTCGATCTCATGATCAAACAGCTCTTCCATTTTTTTCGGATTCATAAAAGTGAAAGTTGATGAATCCGTAATTGAAGGATTTACATCGCCGAATTCACCAAAAACCAGATAGTCATGTATGCTTGTGCTGGGATCGAATTTCATAATAAATAAAATTTAAAACATAGTTTTTTAAATAAAACCATATAAACTTTGATCAAAACCTGCGCATAGTCACATCTCTTTTTTATAATCATCAT
>Ga0138256_10007837_pt1 | contig 11253 bp, 9 predicted proteins | sample KNB2016incub_MG_FD_105486 | JGI IMG/M metagenome (GOLD analysis project Ga0138256, IMG submission 105486) | Active sludge microbial communities from wastewater in Klosterneuburg, Austria - KNB2014incub_MG | ecosystem: Engineered > WWTP > Activated sludge > Unclassified | place: Austria...
CCCGACCTCCACGTTCTTGGAATCGACATCGCGGACGCTAAGATCGCGGCGGCGAGGAAGAGCGTGGGAACAAGGTCGAACGTGGAGTTTCGGGCGGCCCCGCTCGAAGACATAGCGGAGGCGGGTTTCGACGCGGTGAGCGTGATCGACGTTTTGTACCTCGTGCCGAAGGCCGCCTGGACCTCGTTTCTCGGCGCGTGTTTTCAGAAGCTCTCTCCCGGCGGAACCCTCGTGGTGAAGGAGATCGGAACCACGCCGCGCTGGAAGTTCGAGCGCCTTCGGTTTCAGGAGTACCTGAGCACCCGGGTCCTTCGGATCACGAAGGGTGAGAGCATGTCTTTCGAGAGTGGAGAACAGTTGAAGCGCAGGCTTGAAAACGCGGGATTCGAGGCGGTCGCGGTCGAGAAACTCGACTCGGGCTACGCCTCGCCGCATCTGATGGTCACCGGGCGCAAGCCTCTCCACGCGGGCCACGCCGCATGACGCGAAAACTCATCGTCACCGCCGACGACCTCGGCGCTCACGAGGCCATCAATCGGGGCATCCTCGAAGCGCATGAAGAGGGGATCGTGACCGCGGCGTCGATCGTGCCCTGCGGCCGCGCCTTCGATCACGCCTGCCGGCTGGTGGAGAAGCGGCGCAAGCTCGACGTCGGCATTCACCTCACCCTCGTGGAGGAGCGCCCCCTGCTCGGCCCGGACGAGATCCGCACCCTCGCGCCCAAGAGAGAGCTGCCGAAGACCTACCGCCAGCTCTTCATGGGAATCGTCAAGGGCAAGATCAAGCTTTCGGAAATCGAACGGGAGCTGGACGCGCAGATTCAGAAGGTTTTGAAGGCCGGCCTGAACGTGTCCCACATCGACTCGCATCAGCACACGCATCTCTTTCCGCCGCTTCACGCGATGTTCTTGAGGCTCGCCGAACACTACGAGTTCAGGAGCATCCGCGCGAGTTCCAGGATCGTCCCGGGGCGCACGAAGTTCAGCGTCTTTCTCGCCCCGCTCGCGAAGCGCATGCTGCGCTCGGCGCGCCAGCGTGGGCTCCGCACCGCGGACACGCTGTGGCTGCCTTCGCCGAGCGGCCATCTCACCGGTCTGCAGATCACCCAGGGCATTCCCAAACTCCCCGAAGGCGTCACCGAGCTTGTCGTTCATCCGGGCGCGGATCAGAAGACCCTCGAGAAGGAGTACCCCGCCTGGGGCTTCAAGTGGCAGCAGGAACTGGCGGCGCTCAAGGCCACCGATGTCCGCGACACCCTCTTTCGTCAGAACGTTCAACTGACCCGGTACTCGGAGCTCGTTTGAACAGGCCGATGGCCCGCGCCCTGGGCGTGGCGGTCCTTTCGGTCCTGGCGCTTCTTCCGACTCTCACCCTTAGCGTCGCCGCGCCCGCGAATCACGGCGCGCATGGCCTCACCAGCGGGTTCGGGCGGGGCCGGCTGGACCTTCAGGGGATCGTGGCTGAGAGCGCGGGCACGCTTCTCCTTCCGCGCGAACCGCATGCGCTCACCGTACGGCTCTCCGGCTCGGGGCCGGTGCGCGTTTCCGCTCTGGGGGTAAGCCGGTCCTTCGTGGCATCTGCGTCCCCGGTCGCCGTGCGTCTCGATCTCCCGGGGGGCGGAGACGTCAGAGTTGAAGCGGAGCAGCGGATCCGGCTCCATGAAATCGTGATCGAGCGTTCGCAGCGATCCGCGAAGGAGATCGGGGCGATCGTGGCCGCGGGCCTGATCGCTTCGGCCCTTGCCAGCCGCGGCACGGCGCCCCTTGCGGGGGGCCTCGTCCTCCTGGCCGCGACATTTTTCTGGGTCGCCGCGGGATCGTTGTCGGGCCTTTTCGCCCGCGTTGCTCTCGTGCAGCTCGCCCCGCTCGCGCTCATCGCCGCCCTGTTCGCGCCGGTGGTCCTCGCCCTGCGCACCGCGCGTTTTGAGGCGCTGCGGGAAGTGAGCCGGCTGGCGGCGGTCGCGTTCGTGCTTTCCCTCATGCTCTCCGGCCTCCAACTTGCCCTCTTCGAGCCGCCCCTTCCCATGGGCGATCCCGGCGCCTATCTCGAGATGGGCGGCATGTACGCGGACGCGCTCGCCCGTCTTGGTTCGCCGCTCCATCTCGGTCCGATCCTGAGCGACCTGCAGCCCTACCTTGCCCTGCCCGCCACGGGTCTGCTCTACGGTCTGCTCGGTCTGCTCGGCGGCGTCTCGTGGATCTATCTGTTTCAGGCCATCGCCATGGCGATCGCGGCGGCCGTGGTGGTCTTGATCTGTGAGATCCACGTCAGTCCACGGGCCGCCCGCTTCGCTCTCCTGCTCGTGCTCATTCACCCGAGCTTCACGATCCTGTCCAGTATCGTCCAGCCCGAGCCGTTCATCCTCGCGGCCTGGTCATTGGCCGCCCTTCTGGCCCTTCACAGCCTGGGGAGCCCTATCGACTGCCGCGGCCTTCTCGGCGCGGGCCTGCTCTTCGGAGCGGGACTGGCCCTTCATCCGCAGGGTCTTTCGTTCCTGCTCCTCGCGTTCGCCTTGTGCCTGCTGCCCTGGTCCCGCGCTATCGCGAGAAGGCCGTCTCTTCTCGTCGCTCCACTCCTCGGCGTCTTCGCGGTGCTGCTTCCCGTGGCCGCCGCGGAACACTTCTCGAGGCCCCTTGCCCACGTCCTCGACAAGCAGTACGGCTTCTTCGCCTACACCTCCCGACATCCCCTCGGCTTCTGGCTCTACACCGACAGCAGCGGCTGGCAGGGCCCCTTGCGCATAGAAGACACGACCTATCAGAAGGAACTCATCGCGATGAAGGGGGAAGAGGCGGTGGCCTCATCGTTCGTCGATGTCGCCGCCTTCGTGGCCCGGCATCCCCTCGAGTCGCTGGGCACCGTGCTCACGAACCTTCACCGCCTCTGGCATCGACCCGACAACCCTTTCGCGACATCGTTCGTTCTGCCCTACGAGCTTCAAGTCCCGCTCCACCGCGCGATGGTCGTTCTCTTCCTTCTCGCTCTGCCCGCCTGGCTCGGTGGCCGACTCGGCCTGCTCGCGCTGCCCTTCGTCATGTTGTCGATGACGTATCCCGCGTACCACATCTTCAATAAGTACGCGACGCCCGCGCTTCCGTTCACGATCATCGGGGCGGCATTCACCCTCGACCTCATCGTGCGGGAACGCGCGCGTTTACGCGGTCTCATCGCCGGCCTCGCCCTCGCCGCCGCGGGCGCCCTCCTGCCCGCCACGTTTTTCGCCGGCCTTGGCGTGAGCGGTGGTCTCTTTATCCCCGTTGTGTGGGGCTGTCTCTGGATCGGCCTGACCATCGCACTCGCGGGGGCCGTGCGTTTGTGGGGCGTGGACGGTCGTTCTCGACTGCTCGGTGCTGCGATCGGCGTCACCGTCCTGCTCGCCAGTTCCGCCGTGGCTTCCCGCGACGACACGACCCGCGGTGTTTGGTCGGCGTCGCTCGGCAATCCCCTCGCGGTTTCCTGCCGGATTCCCTCCTCTGCAGCGGCCCCGAACGTTTCCGATCCGGCCTGGCTCTTCGTCGACGTTCATTCGCCGGACGCTGTGCCCCCGAAGGTCGAGGCGAACGGGCAGGCTCTCGAACCGTTCGTGCCGACAATGCCGGTGTTCGGTCTCGCGACCAGCCGAGGTCATCGTGACCCGGATACGTTCCGGCAAGTCTGGCGCGCCCGGGTGAGCGAGGACCTATTGGCCTCGGGGAGCCTCGAGGTCAGGATGAGCGGTGGACCATCGACCCGTCTCTTCGGGGACATCCGTGCGGGGAACGACGGGCCCCGACTCTCGCTTGGACAGTGGCCCTACTTGAGCGTGTACCGCCTCATGCACGAAGGGGAATATCGCCTCCCCACGCGGAACCGAGCACCCCCGCAGGTCTGCACGGCCAAAGGTCTGGCCGGACGGCCGGGGGTCTCCCTGGCGAGGATCCCTGCGGGTGAAGAAAGCGAACTCTCGCGGAAGTCCAAAAGGCCGGTGGCCTGGATCTTCTAGAGGGCGGCGCGGGAGGCGTCCATCAGGCGCTTGATCTCGGCCACCTCGCCTTCGGTGGCGGTGGCGAGGGGAGGCCGCGGAACGCCGCCCTGTCGTCCCGAGAGGGTCACAGCAGCCTTCAGACCCCCAACGCCGTACGTTGCGGTGACCGCGATCGCCAGAGGCGTGAGAGCCCTCTGGAGCCGGCTGGCGCGTTCATGATCCCCCGCCTTGAACGCACGGTAAACCGCGACTGTCGCTTCAGGCGCGCAACCCGCGACCGCGAGAACGCCGCCCGAGGCGCCCAGACCCAGGGCGGAGTACAGGATCGGCGCTGAACCGGCGGCGAGGGGGAACTCCTTCGGCACGCCGGCGAGAATCCTCTGCAGGTTCGCGATGTCGCCGCTCGAGTCCTTCATGCCGCGGATGTTCGGATGTTTCGTCAGCTGATGGACCACGGCTGGAGGAATCGGAAGGCCAGTGGCGCCCGGCATCGAGTAGATGAGGACCGGAATCCTCGAGACGTCCGCGACCGCCTCGTAGTGCCGGCGCAGGGCCTCGGCGTTGAGGTGGCTCTTGAAGAAGAAGGGGTTCAGGACCAGGGCGGCGCTCGCACCCACGTCGGCGGCCTTCTTGGTCAGTTCGACGGTGGTTCGGGTCGAGTCGGTCCCGGTGCCCGCGTAGATGGGGCGGCCGTTCGCCTTCGCGACCGAGGCCTTGATGATCGCGACCTTCTCATCCTCGGACAGGCACGCCGCTTCTCCGTTGCTGCCGAGAACGAGCAGGGCCGAGAAGTCGCAGGCCGCGTAGGATTCCACGTTCGACTCGTACCCGGCTAGATCGAGCCGCCCGTCGGCCTCGAATGGCGTGACGATCGGGGGGATGATGCCTTCGAGGAACGTGGCCATTCAGGTTCTCCCTGAGATACGTTGATGGCCCCTTTTCTTCGGGGCCGATGCGCCTTAGGCGGCGGGCGTCTTCTTGCCGAGGGCGGTTGCCACTCGTTCGAGCAGGCGCTGATCCTGAGGCGTGAACGAATCGCGGAAGTCGCTCCAGACTTCGAGGATCGCCCAAAGGCCCGCTTCGGTGCGGACGGGGGCGATGAGAAGGGATCCGACGGTGAGGCCGACCGCCTTCCAGGCGCTCTCTTCCGTGATGTTCGAGATCATGGTCGAGCGGGGATTGCGCGCGGCGTCCGCGAGCGGACCACCCGAACCCACGCGCTCCGGGCCGGTGGGCCGATTGGCCGCGGTCAACATCGCGAGGTCCTCGCCATCGGCCACATAGGCCGACACCGCGGTGTAGCGGGCGAACTTCTTCTTGAGACTATCCACGGCGAGTCGGAGCGCTTCCTCGAACGACGGCGCGGCCTGAATGTCCGTCTCCAGTTGCGCGGCTACCTGTTCTCGACGGTTCGCGGCCGTGCGGACAAGGTCGCGCTTCCAAGGCTTCTCATCTTCCGACATCAACGACACGTGGTGAAAGTCCTCCATTGGGGGTTTTTTGAGTTCCAGGGGGGTGGTGGTCCGCGACCCGATCCGAATGGGTGAGATCACTCCCCTTGGGGAATAGAGATGCTACCACCTATCCCCTAGTTGGGGGGCAGTACACGAAGCCGCCCCCCAAGCCCCCCGGCTCACTCAGGCCTTCAGGAGGCCCGGGAATGACGCCGGCTTGATCTCGTAGCCCGGGAAGACCGTCTTCAGGTCGGTCAGGCCCATGTGCCGGGCGAGGATTTCTCCGATGAGGTCGCGGAAGTCCGTGGTGACCGGGAGGTCGCGGCCTTCGAAGAGGTTCTCCTCCGACAGTTTCGGGAAACGGCCGAGGACGCGACCGCCTCTTACGGGTCCTCCCAGGACGAACGAGACGCCGCCGTGGCCGTGATCTGTGCCGCGATTTCCGTTCTCGCGCACCGTGCGGCCGAACTCCGTCATGGTCATGACCACAACGTCGTTCATCGAGTCGCCGAGATCGCGATGGAACGCGGCCATCGAAGAGCCGAGCTGACGGAGCAGATTCGCGAGCTGGCCGGTTGCGGCTCCTTCGGCGGTGTGATGATCCCAGCCTCCCACGTCCACGAAAGCCAGTTCCACGCCGAGGTCGGCCTTGATGAGCTGGGCCATCTGCTTCATGCTGTCGCCGAGCCTTCCGCGCGGATAGGAAGCCCCGGCGCGCGGCTGGTACTTCGCGGGATCCGCGACCTTGAGCGCTTCGATCGCCTCGAAGGTTTCCCGGCCCGCGTTGCCGAGCATGTCGTGGGCGGCATCGGCGTAGAGTTTTTCGAAAGCGGTCGAGGATTCACCGGGCGTGCCCGCGGCCTTTGGACCTCCGTCTGCCATCGTGGGAGCCCCGGACCGATCGGGCCGCCTTCGGCCGCGCCGGGCCGCGCCCATGGGGCGTCCCTCGCTCATCTCGATGTCTTCCCGGACCTCGAAGTCGTCGAGACGCGCGAGTGCTACCGCCTTCGAACTGCCGCGCAGGATCCGGGGCAGCGACTGCGTCAAGGCCACGGCCCGGAACTTCGACTCGCTCTTCGCGAGCGATCCGGAGCATCGGTTCATCCAGCCATCGGGCGTGGACTTGATTCCCGGCGTGCCGCTTTCCATGAAGTCCTGCGCATCGAAGTGGGAGCGTGTGAGATCGGGCGAGCCGATCGCGTGGACGATCCCGAGCTGCCCTTCCTTGTAAAGGGGGAGGAGGTCGTCGAGTGCGGGATGAAGGCCGAAATGGCCGTCGAGGTCGAGGGCAGTGCCCACCCGGCCGCCGCCGGGCGCTGGGATCGCGATGTTTGGGCGGCCCTTCGCATAACCGGGGTCAGCGTAGGGGATGACGGTATTGAGACCGTCGCAGGCGCCGCGCTGGAAGATCACCACCACCGTCTTGCGCTTCGTTCCCGAGCCGCTCGCGTAGACCGAGCGCATAAGCGAACGCGGGGCCGAGCCAAACACCAGGCCGGCGAGGGCCGACGACTTGAGGAAAACGCGGCGTGAGGAGTTGAGAGACATGTCGGTTACCTTCTCTGGAATTCCGGCGAGCCGAGGACGAGGCCGACAACCCGTGTGGGTTCGCTGCCCGGCTTGTTGGCTTCACTTTCGAGCGTCTTCCTCGAGTTCTCGGAAAGACCGCCTGGAAGGAGACGCGCCGCGACCGACTCGAGCGAGGGCGAAGGGCCGCCCATACGCGAGGCATCGAGACGAACTCCGCGAACTCCTCCCCCCGCCAGATCCAGAGCGAAGTTCATACGCGCGAGCAGAGATGAGGTCGAGATCCACTCCTCCGCGGTGTCCTTGTAGCCCGTCGGGGGCTGCTGGAGATAGAGCGGCATACCCATGTCCGCGATTCGCTGGACCAGGTCACGCGCCTGCCTTACCTCGGCTCCGGTCACGCGGACCGTGCTGACCACGAACTCGAGGGGTGTCTTCACTTTCGCGGCCCGGAACGATGGCCCGAGGAACTCGTCGGACTTGAGGATGACGCGCACGACCTCGCGAATGTCGCCTCCGGTTTTCTCGAACGTAGCCGCGGCTCGCTGAACGAGGGCGGGCGGCGGCGTGTCCGCTACGAATCGGCGGACGAGTTTCGTGGCGATGAAGCTCGCGGTCTTCGGATGGGTGGCCAGACGATGCAGGATCTCGAGACCCTCCTTTTCGCCGCCGTTCTTGATGGTGACGCCGAGGACTTTCTTGTCGCCCTTGACGTGGCGGGCTTCTTCAAAACCGAATCGGGACTCTTTGTTCTGTCTCGGTCCGCCAGGCCCCTCGCCCACGATGGTCCAGCCTGTGAACGCCTTCGCGACTTCCACCACGTCGGCCTGGTTGTAGCCGCCATCCACGCCGAGGGTGTGCAGCTCCATCAACTCGCGCGCGTAGTTCTCATTGATCCCGAACGTACGCCGCGGAGGCTGCGGGGACCTGCCCATACCCTCGGGCCCCATCGTTTCGCCCGGACGGCCGGGCCGCCGGTTTCGGCCCCGCTGCTGAGCACGCAGCGCACGCGGGTCGAAGTTCGGATCGGTCGACTGCCAGTTGTCGAGATAGAAGAGCATCGCCGGGCTCTTCGCCGTCGCGACCAGGAGATCCTCGAACTTTGAGAACGCATTCGCCCGGATCGTCCGTTCGTACTCGCCCACCATGTACTCGATCGGGCCCTTGCGCGCGAACACGTTGAAGTGGTTGAACCAGAAGTCGACCATCACCTCCTCGAGCTGGCGCTCGGCATACACGGCACGGAGGATCTTCGCCGCCTGGAGATCGGCGATTACCTGTTGCGGCCGCCCGGCCAGTTGAGCCAGCTGGGGGAAGCGTGTCCTCATTTCCTCCCATTCGGAGCGCCGGGCCATCGGCGAATCGGGGGTCGCCGCTTCCCGCTCGGCGCGGGCCTTCTGGATCTCCTGTCGGAGGTTTGGCGGAATCTCGTATTTTTCGCGAAGCTCGGCGGTCGACATCGACAGCGTCTCGATGGACGCTAGTTTCTCGGCGAGCCCTTTGTCGGTGGCGGCGGCGGGGGCTAACTGGGCATCGATCCAGGCGCCGATGCCCGTCTTCTTCGCCTCTTCGATGTCCCGGGCGCTGGCTCCGAAAGTCAGCCGGTTCAGGACATGGATGATGGCCGCGTCATCGACAACGACGGCGGGGGCCGCAGGGGCCGCGGAAACCGGGCCGGAGAGGGCCAGTTGCAGGGCCACCACCCCAGCCAGGACTTTTCGGGAACGGCTTGCACCTCTCGTCATGATGACTCCTTGCCTCAATGCCCATTGGACCCGGATCGAGGGCCGAAGGTTGAGAAGGAGGGTTCGACTACGACTGCGCGGGCACGTCCTTCGCCGACCAGACCCCCTCGCTCTTGGCCACGAAAGCCGTGGCGGTGAGGTCGGAGAACACGTTGACGGTGGTGCGGGACATGTCGAGGATCCGGTCCACGCCGAGAACGATCGCGATACCTTCGCCGGGCACGTCGAACATCGTGAGAATGCCCACGAGGAGCGGGATGGACCCTCCGGGCACGCCGGCCGCGCCGATCGCCGTGATCACGGACATGACCATGACGATGGCCATCTGGATGAGGGTCAGGTCGACATTGAAGATCTCGGCCAGGAAGATCACGGTGATTCCCTCGAAGATCGCGGTGCCGTTCATGCACATGGTGGAGCCGATGGGAAGCACGAAACCCGCGATCTGGCGGGGGATGCCGAGCCGGTTTTCTGAGACATCGAGGCCCGTAGGCAGCGTCGCGCTGCTCGAACTTGTGGAGAACGCGGTGATGAGAGCCGCCTCCACGCGCGATATGAACAGCATCGGCGAGATGCCGATCCCGAATTTGAGGATCGCGAAAAGCGTAATGGCCACGTGCGCCGCCAAAGCGATCAGGACGGTGATGACGAACGCCGCGACCGCGATCATGAGGTCGAAACCGAACCGCGACGACACCGTGAAGATCAGGCAGGCGACACCGTACGGCGCCAGCAGCATGGCGAAGTGAATGATCTTGATGACCACCTCGTTCAGGGCTTCGAGGAAGGCCACCATTGGCCTGGCCTTCTCGGCCTCGATCAGGGTCAAAGCGGCGCCGAACATCAGGCCGAAGAAGATGATCGCCAGCATGTCGGTCTTCGCGGCGGCGTCGATGGGGTTGCGGGGCACGATGGCGACGAAGGTCTCGGGGCCGAACTGGCCGGTGGTGCCCGCGGCTTCCACCTTGGTCGACGCGTCACCCGCGAAGCGTTCCATCAGCGCCACCCGGGTCTCCGGCAGGACCCGTTCCCAGGGCCGCATGAGATTCACGACCACGAGGCCGAGGGTCGCGGCGAGAACTGTGGTGACGATGAAATAGCCGATGGCCTTGCCTCCCACCCGGCCGACCCTGCGGATGTCGCCAAGCCCCGCGACACCCAGCGTGATCGAGGCGAAGACGAGGGGCATGACCACCATGAACAACATACGCAGGAAGATCTGTCCGACCGGTCCTGCGATGTACTTGTTGATCCACTCCACCCTCGCGTTGTCGATCCCCACGGTGAGGTTGGTGGTGATGCCGGCCACAAGCCCCACGGTCAGGCCCAGCAGGATCTTGGTGTGGAGTTTCATGCCCGTGCCCGAAGAACCGATGGATTCGCTCATCGAGAGACTTTATTGGGCGTTCGCGGTTCTGGCAACGAAGGCGCGCCGCGGGGCGTCTTTCTCATTCCCGGAGCGGCTGCGGCCCCCGGGTCGCGGCTGCTACTCGGTCTCCCGGCTTCGCTGCCGGATCCAGATCGCGAGCGCCTCGGCGCTCATTTCGCCCCGTGCGGTGGCGAGGGTGATCTCGACGAGCTGCTCGTCCGTCGCGAGGAGGTCGACGCCGTTGAGGCCAAGGAAGAACTCCGCCGCCATCGCCCCTATTCGCTTGTTTCCGTCGATGAACGGGTGGTTCATCACCAGCGAGTGCCAGAGGGCTCCGGCCTTCTCGGCAACGTCCTTGTAAAGATCCTCGCCACCAAACGTCATCTGCGGCCGCGCGAGTGCGGATTCAAGGCCGCCCATCTCGCGCAGCCCATGCGCGCCGCCGTACTCCTCGACTTGAGCTTTGTGGAGGGCGAGAACCTGTTCGAGAGACAGGTAGACCGTCACTTTGCCAGTTCCCGGTACGCCCCCGCTCGTCGCTTGAGCAAGGCGTCGGCGAGGCTCCGGAACTTCTTCGTGACCTTGCCGTCCTCGAACATCCGGACTCCGGGGAGGATGGTGACCGCGCGCGTCTGGGGATGAATCGACACCTCGACCGACATGCCCTTCTTGAGCTTGAACTCCTTCACGATCTCCGCGGGGAGGGTGACCGCGAGGGAACCGCCGGCCTGAACGAGTCGTCTTTCCATGATGTGTGCATTTTATACATACACCAAGCGAAGCCGTCTTACCCGCCGGCGCTCCGCTCGAAGCGCCAGGTGGAACCCGAGCCGTTCGCGGCGCGGGCCTCGGCGATTGCGACCCCGAACGCCCGCCCCAGCGGCTCGCCCATCATCACCTGCTCAGGCGGACCATCGTCCACGATCCGGCCCTGATCCATCACGAGCATCCGGGTGGCCCACCGGGCCGCGGCCACGAGGTCGTGGATCACCGCGATGATCGCGACGCCGCGCGCGGCGATGGTCTCGAGCAGCGCGAACAGATCCAGGCCGTGGCCGATGTCGAGGTGCGCCGAGGGCTCGTCGAGAAGAAGCAGGCCGGGTTCCTGCGCCAGGGCTCGGGCCACGAGTGCGCGCTGGCGTTCTCCCGCGGACAGCGAGCCGAGAGTGCGTCCCTCGAGTTCCTGCAGGCAGG
>Ga0138256_10007839_pt1 | contig 11252 bp, 11 predicted proteins | sample KNB2016incub_MG_FD_105486 | JGI IMG/M metagenome (GOLD analysis project Ga0138256, IMG submission 105486) | Active sludge microbial communities from wastewater in Klosterneuburg, Austria - KNB2014incub_MG | ecosystem: Engineered > WWTP > Activated sludge > Unclassified | place: Austria...
AGGACAGTGAAACGACTTTGCGCCGATGATAGTGCGGGTTCCCGTGTGAAAGTAGGTCATCGTCAGGCTCTTACAGCCCAGTAACGCCCCTCTCAGCAATGAGCGGGGCGTTTCTGCTTTGGGGACTGCATTTCGTGCGGTAGCATTCGCGCAGAAGTACATCGATAGAAGACCCGACTTCCCTGGGGATCCGCTCCGTTCGTCGTGCGTGATTCAAGTTCAAGCTCTTGCCCCTGGCAAAGGCGCGCCCCACGAATGTCCACTGCCGAAGAACTGGCTGCAACACGGAAACGACGCGGGCTTTGTGCGCTAATGCCGCTCCCGTACGAGCCGACTCCCAGACCCTGGGTTTCAGGGTATGCCTCGGTTGGAGGGCTTCGTGTGCACTATCCTTCACGACAAACGCACAACCAGCTAGACCATGGCCGCCACATTTACCATCCGAGACCTCGCCAAGGAATTCGACCTGACTACGCGAGCGATGCGCTTCTACGAAGACATGGGCTTGCTGCAGCCGGAGCGTACCGGACCAGGGGGGAGGGCCCGCACTTACAGTGCAAGAGACCGCACGAGACTGAAGCTGACGCTGCGAGCCAAGCGTCTGGGCCTGTCACTCACAGAAGCGAAGGAAATTATCGATCTGTATGACAGTCCCAGGGACACCAACGTACAGTTGCAAAAGTTTCTGGATGTCCTGGCGCAGCACCGCAGGCAGCTAGAGGAGCAGATGGCAGACCTGCAGGCCAACCTTGATGAAGTCAAGGAACATGAAAAAGAGGCGCGTGCCCTGCTAGCCAAAACCAGCAAAAATCCAGCATAATTGACGTTTACGTAAACGTAAATTAGGACGGCGCATGAGCACACCCCAATTGGAGCCCCGTGACCCCCAGTTCGAGCAGCGGGTGCGAGAGAGTTTTGCTCGCCAAGGGGCAATGGAGACGCTGGGCGCATGCTTGACGCGGATCGAAGCCGGAGCGGTCGATATCGAGCTTCCGTGGGCACTGACACTCACGCAGCAGCACGGATTTGTTCATGCGGGCATGGTTGCAACGGCACTGGATTCTGCTTGCGGGTATGCCGCCTTCACGCTCATGCCTGCCGATGCCGCGGTATTGACCATCGAATTCAAGATCAACCTGCTGGCCCCGGCACAAGGGCAGAACTTCCGGATGGAAGGCCGTGTGCTCAAGCCCGGGCGCACCATCACGGTGTGCGAAGGGCGCGCCTACGCGCTGCAAGACGGCCACGAGAAGCTGGTTGCCACCATGGGCTGCACATTGATGACCGTGAGCGGGCGCCACGCAATCCAGGGCTGAAAAACACCACCACACACATTCCACACAGGAGAAAACCATGAGCCTTCCCGCCAACATTCCAGGCCTGAACTTTCAACTGGGCGAAGAAGTCGATGCGCTGCGCGACGCCGTGCGCGATTTTGCGCAGTCCGAAATTGCACCCCGCGCTGCAGAGATTGACCATACCGACCAGTTCCCGATGGACCTGTGGCGCAAGATGGGCGACCTGGGCGTGCTGGGTATCACTGTTCCCGAGGAATTTGGCGGCGCCAACATGGGCTATCTGGCACACATGGTGGCCATGGAGGAAATATCGCGTGCCAGCGCCTCGGTGGGCCTGAGCTACGGCGCGCACTCCAACCTGTGTGTCAACCAGATCAACCGCAACGGCAATGCCGAGCAAAAAGCCAAATACCTTCCCAAGCTCATCAGCGGTGAGCATGTGGGTGCGCTCGCCATGAGCGAGCCCGGCGCTGGCTCCGACGTCATCAGCATGAAGCTCAAGGCCGACGACAAGGGGGGCTACTACCTGCTCAATGGCAGCAAGATGTGGATCACCAACGGCCCGGACGCCGACACCCTGGTGGTGTACGCCAAGACCGAGCCTGAACTGGGCGCGCGTGGCGTCACCGCCTTCCTGATCGAGAAGGGCATGAAAGGCTTCTCGATCGCGCAGAAGCTCGACAAGCTCGGCATGCGCGGCAGCCACACGGGCGAACTGGTCTTCCAGGACGTTGAGGTTCCCGCCCAGAATGTGCTGGGCGGCGTGAACATGGGAGCCAAAGTGCTGATGAGCGGCCTGGACTACGAGCGCGCCGTGCTCACTGGTGGCCCGCTGGGCATCATGCAGGCCGTGATGGACAACGTGGTCCCCTACATCCACGACCGCAAGCAGTTCGGCCAGAGCATTGGCGAGTTCCAGCTCATCCAGGGCAAGGTGGCCGACATGTACACGCTGCTGCAGGCGGGTCGCTCGTTCGCCTACACCGTGGCCAAGAACCTCGACATGCTGGGCACCGAGCATGTGCGCCAGGTGCGCAAGGACTGCGCCAGCGTCATTCTGTGGTGCGCCGAGCAGGCTACCAAAATGGCGGGCGACGGCATCCAGATCTTTGGCGGCAACGGGTATATCAATGAATACCCGTTGGGCCGCCTGTGGCGTGACGCCAAGCTATACGAAATTGGCGCGGGCACCAGCGAAATCCGCCGCATGCTGATTGGGCGCGAGTTGTTCGCTGAAACCTGCTGATCCCGTTACGGCCCAAGCCGCCGTCCACATTGGAAGGAAGCCATGACCACCGACTCGATTGACGACCTGTTTGTCCACAACCGCGAATGGGCCGCGCAGATGCAGCGCGACCGGCCGGGCTTTTTCACGGGCCTGCTGGCACAGCAAAAGCCCAGGTACATGTGGGTTGGCTGCTCGGACAGCCGCGTTCCGGCCAACCAGATCACCGGACTGGAGCCGGGCGAGGTGTTTGTGCACCGCAACGTTGCCAACGTGGTGGTGCCGACCGACCTCAACTGCCTCTCCACCATCCAGTACGCCGTGGACCAGTTGCATGTCGAGCACCTGATGGTGGTGGGCCACTACGGCTGTGGCGGCGTGCTGGCCGCGTTGGAGGATATCCGCGTGGGTCTGGCCGACAACTGGATCCGGCACGTCAAGGACGTGCGCGACCGGCACCGCGCGCTGATTGCCGATATTGAACCCGTAAGCCGCCATGACGTGCTGTGCGAGCTCAATGTGATCGAACAGGTCATCAATGTGGCGCAAACCACCGTGATGCAGGATGCCTGGGCGCGGGGCCAGAGGGTGCATCTGCATGGCTGGTGCTATGGCCTGAGCGACGGGATCATCAACAACCTGCACATCACGCTGGATGGCAACCAGGGCATAGACACCCTCTACAAGGCGGCTGTGGACGGAGTGATCGCCGCACGGCGCTAAAGTCGGGGGGCCACCCGCTTTCACAGGACGTCACGCCCATGTTTCCCCAGCGCCTCGACTCGCCGCAAGCTTACGACATCGCCAAGGCGATGATGGACGGCTTCAACCGCCACTACCGCCTGTTCCGTACGGAATCGGCCCGGGCGAAGCACCGCTTTGAAACCGCCGACTGGCATGGCCAGCAGCGCGCCCAGCGCGAGCGCATCGAGTTCTACGACCTTCGCGTCAAGGAATGCACGATGCGGCTGGAGAAGGAATTCAAGGCCGGGCAACAACCCATGGAAGTGTGGCACCAGGTCAAGCTGCACTACATCGGCCTGTTGGTGGATCACCACCAGCCCGAACTGGCCGAGACCTTCTTCAACTCGGTCACGACCAAGATTCTGCACCGCACGCACTTTCACAACAACTTCATCTTCGTGCGCCCGGCGGTCAGCACCGAATACATCGAGAACGAGGAGCCCGCAGCGCGCCCCACGTACCGCGCCTACTACCCCTCGCGCGAGAACATGTTTGAAACCTTGCTGCGCATCGTGGACAACTTCCAGTTGCAGCGCGAGTTTGACGACCTGCCACGCGACATGCGCCATGTGCTCGGCGCCATGCAGGGGCGGCTGGACAAGGTGCGCCTGCGTGCCAACTTCCAGATCCAGGTACTCTCCAGCCTGTTCTTCCGCAACAAGGGCGCCTATCTGGTCGGCAAGATCATCAACGGCTTCAACGAGGTACCGTTCGCGCTGCCGATCCTCCACAACGAGGCAGGCAAACTCACCATCGACGCTGCGCTGTTCGGCGAGGACGACCTGCAGATACTGTTCAGCTTTGCACGCGCCTACTTCATGGTGGACATGGAGATCCCCAGCGCCTACGTGCAGTTCCTGCGCAGCCTCATGCCGCGCAAGCCCCGCGCCGAAATTTACAACGCACTCGGGTTGGCCAAGCAGGGCAAGACGCTGTTCTACCGCGACTTCCTCTACCACCTCAAGCATTCGAGCGACAAGTTCCGCATCGCGCCCGGCATCAAGGGCATGGTGATGCTGGTGTTCGACCTGCCGAGCTTTCCCTTTGTGTTCAAGCTCATCAAGGATTACTACCCTCCACAAAAGGACACGACCCGCGAGCAGATCAAGGGCAAGTACCTGCTGGTGAAGCAGCACGACCGCGTGGGCCGCATGGCCGACACGCTGGAATACAGCGAGGTCGCCTTCCCGCGCTCGCGCTTTGATGACGAACTGATCGCCGAGATCCAGAAGTTCGCGCCCAGCCAGCTGGAGATCAGCGACCGCGACGGCGACGGCCAGCAAGAGGTCATCATCAAGCACATCTACATCGAGCGGCGCATGATTCCGCTCAACATCTACCTGCAAGAGTCCTTCGATACCGGCCTGTCCGACCCGCGCGCGCAGCAGCAGATGGAGCACAGCGTCATCGAATACGGCAACGCCATCAAGGACCTCGTGGCCGCCAACATCTTCCCGGGCGACATGCTCTGGAAAAACTTTGGCGTCACACGCAACGGCAAGGTCGTGTTCTACGACTACGACGAAATCGAATACATCACCGACTGCAACTTCCGCCGTGTGCCCACACCGCGCAACGAGGAAGACGAGATGAGCGGCGAGATCTGGTATTCGGTGGGCAAATACGACGTTTTTCCCGAAACCTTCGGCCCCTTCCTGCTGGGCAACAACGCGGTGCGCGAAGTGTTCATGAAGCACCACGGCGATCTGCTGGACGTGGAGTTCTGGCAGACGCACAAGGAACGCATCCTCGCGGGCCATGTGTACGACGTGTTCCCGTACGACGTCAGCCGCCGCTTTGTGCACACGCACGAGGCCGAAGGCATCTGAAATGAAGCGACAACCCCCTGTGGCGCTGCGCGCCTTCCCCCTTCTCTCGCCCCGCTGCGCGGTGCGGGAAGGGGGACGCCACCCGCGCGGCGGGGCGGCCCTTGCGCGGTGGCCACTGGCCTGGACCGCGCTGGTTCATGGGCCGTGTGCATAGCACCGTGCGCATCTGATTCTTTTTTTAGCCCCCTTGATCCAGGAGATTCATCCATGTCAGCATCCCAAGATCCCATCGTCATCGTCGGCGCGGCGCGCACCCCCATGGGCGGTTTCCAGGGCGACTTTTCCGACCTCGCCGCACACGACCTGGGCGGCGCCGCCATCAAGGCCGCTGTGGAGCGCGCGGGTGTCCCGCCTGAAAAGGTCGATGAAGTGCTGTTCGGCAACTGTCTGATGGCAGGCCTGGGCCAGGCGCCCGCGCGCCAGGCTGGCTTCAAGGGCGGCCTGCCGCGCAGCACCGGCGCGGTGACGCTGTCCAAGATGTGCGGCGCCGGCATGGAGGCCACCATCCTCGCGCACGACCAGCTCGTCGCGGGCAGCCGCGACGTGATGGTCTCCGGTGGCATGGAGAGCATGACCAACGCCCCCTACCTGCTCAAGAAGGGCCGTGGCGGCTACCGCATGGGCCACGACAAGGTGTTTGACCACATGATGCTCGACGGCCTGGAAGATGCCTACGAGGCCGGCCGCTCCATGGGCACCTTTGGCGAAGACTGCGCTGCCAAGTACCAGTTCACGCGCGAACAGCAAGACGCCTTCGCCATGGCCAGCGTGCAGCGTGCGCAGGACGCGATCAACTCCGGCGCCTTCAAGGCCGAGATCACCCCCGTCACCTTCAGCACCCGCAAGGGCGAGGTCACCGTGGCCCAGGACGAAGGCCCGCTGAAGATCCGCCTGGACAAGATCCCCTCGCTCAAGCCCGCGTTCAAGAAGGACGGCACCATCACGGCGGCCGCCAGCTCCAGCATCAACGACGGCGCCGCCGCCCTGGTGTTGATGCGCCAGTCCACCGCCCAGGAGCTGGGCTGCAAGCCGCTGGCGCGCATCGTCGCCCACGCCACGCACGCCCAGGAGCCCGAGTGGTTCACCACCGCCCCCGTCGGCGCGACCGAAAAGGCGCTCAAGAAAGCGGGCTGGAAGGCCGAGGACGTGGACCTGTGGGAAATCAACGAAGCCTTTGCCGTGGTGCCGATGGCGCTGATGCATGACCTCAAGGTGCCGCACGACAAGGTCAACGTCAACGGTGGCGCCTGCGCGCTGGGCCACCCCATTGGCGCTTCGGGCGCGCGCATCATGGTCACGCTGATGTACGCCTTGCAGGCGCGCGGCCTCAAAAAAGGCCTGGCCACCCTGTGCATTGGCGGCGGCGAGGCCACCGCCGTGGCACTGGAGATGCTCTGACGGAGCAACCCCCGGGGCGCACAGGCCTCCTATTTGCTATAAATATGATAGCTAATAGCGCTTATTGGACAAGCGCTAGAGGCTAAAAACACGTGTAATGCCAACGATCCTCGTCATCGGCGCCTCGCGCGGCATCGGCCTGGAGCTGGTGCGCCAGTACGCGGCCGAGGGCTGCCGCGTCATTGCCACCGTGCGCGATGGCGCCGGCCACGCCCGCGTACGGGCACTCGGTGCCGAGGCCTTGACCGTGGACGTGGCCCAGCCCGCCAGCGTCAGTGGGCTGGCCTGGCAACTGGATGGCGAGGAAATCGACGTTGCGTTCTACGTGGCCGGCGTGATCCGCCGCTGGGATGCACGCACGCCGCCCACACAACAGGACTTTGACGCGGTCATGCACACCAACGTGCTCGGCGCCATGCAGGCCATTCCGCAGGTGGCGCCGCTGGTGGAGGCGGCGGGCGGCGTGTTCGCCTTCCTGTCCTCGTCCATGTCGCAGATTGGCAGCGTGGGCGAGAGCAGTGCCTGGCTTTACCGCAGCAGCAAGGCCGCACTCAACATGGCGGTGGCTGCCGCCCAGCACGACTACCCGGCCGCCACGCTGGTCACCGTCGACCCCGGCTGGGTGCGCACCGACATGGGCGGCGAGGGCGCGCCGCTGACCGTGGAAGCGAGCGTGCGCGGCATGCGCCACACGCTCGCCCACCTCACACCTGCCGACAAGGGCCGCCTCTTGCACCACGACGGCCAGCGCGCCAGCCATTGGTAAGCGCCCACTGACACACCTTACGGAGACCCCATGCTGCTGACCCAAGACCAGGAAATGATCCGCGACGCCGTGCGCGACTTTGCCCAAACCGAACTGTGGCCGAACGCCGCGCGCTGGGACAAGGAACACCACTTCCCGCGCGACGCCCACCAGGGTCTGGCCCAGCTTGGTGCCTACGGCATCTGCGTGCCCGAAGACCTGGGCGGCGCGGGGCTGGACTACCTCACGCTCGCCCTCGTGCTTGAAGAGATCGCTGCCGGTGATGGCGGCACCAGTACTGCCATCTCGGTGACCAACTGCCCCGTCAACGCCATCCTCATGCGCTACGGCAACGCCCAGCAAAAGCGCGACTGGCTCGCGCCCCTGGCGCGCGGCGAAATGCTCGGCGCCTTCTGCCTGACCGAGCCGCACGTGGGCTCGGACGCCTCGGCGCTGCGCACCACGGCGGTGAAGCAGGGCGACGACTACGTCATCAACGGCGTCAAGCAGTTCATCACCAGCGGCAAGAACGGCCACGTGGCCATCGTCATCGCCGTCACCGACAAGGGCGCGGGCAAAAAAGGCATGAGCGCCTTCCTCGTCCCCACCAGCAACCCCGGTTACGTGGTGGCGCGCCTGGAAGACAAGCTGGGGCAACATTCCAGCGACACCGCGCAGATCAATTTCGACCACTGCCGCATCCCGGCCGAGAACCTCATCGGCGCCGAGGGCGAGGGCTACAAGATCGCGCTGGGCGCGCTCGAAGGCGGCCGCATCGGTATCGCCGCGCAGAGCGTGGGCATGGCGCGCAGCGCCTTCGAAGCGGCGCTGGCGTATTCGAAAGAGCGAGAAAGCTTCGGCACCCCCATCTTCAACCACCAGGCCGTGGGTTTCAGGCTGGCCGACTGCGCCACGCAGATCGAGGCCGCGCGCCAGCTCATCTGGCACGCCGCTGCGCTGCGCGACGCGGGCCGCCCCTGCCTGAAAGAAGCCGCCATGGCCAAGCTGTTTGCCAGCGAGATGGCCGAGCGGGTGTGCAGCGCAGCCATCCAGACGCTGGGCGGCTATGGCGTGGTGAACGACTTCCCGGTCGAGCGCATCTATCGCGACGTGCGCGTGTGCCAGATCTACGAGGGCACGAGCGACGTGCAGAAGATCATCATCCAGCGCGCCTTGGCGTGATGCACTGGCGTTGTGTGCGCCGCCTGCACTGGTGTCCCCTGACGGCTGGTGTCAAAATGTGTTCATGAGCGCCAAAGACACCGCACCGGCCGTTGCCACCACGGCCACCGAACCCAGCCCGCCCACACCCGCCAGCCGTCGCCGCGCGACGCGTGCTGCACCCGCAGCCGAGCGCCCGCGCAGGGCGCGCAAGGGCGACACGGCCCCCGCGTTGACCCAGGCTGCCGTAGCGCGCCATGTGCAGAGCGAAGCCACACAGGCCGCGCAAGGCAGCCAGCTTGCCGCCGTGCAGGACCTGGTGGCCAACGCCGACATCCCGGTGCGCCAGCGCGCCTCGGCCCTGCGCGCGCTGCTGGAGGGCGCCTCGCAGGACGACCGCGCCATGCTGCGCCAGGCCCTGCTGTCCGATGCGGCAAAAGACGCAGCCCCCATTGGCAAGGGCCACCCGGACGACGAGCTGGCCGCCGACTGGCGCGATGGCGGCTACCCCTACCGGCACCTGATGCGCCGCAGCACCTACGAGGCGCAGAAATACCAGCTTCAGGTGGAGCTGCTCAAGCTCCAGGCCTGGGTCAAGGAGACCGGCCAGCGCGTGGTGATCCTGTTCGAGGGGCGCGACGCAGCCGGCAAGGGCGGCGCCATCAAGCGTTTCATGGAGCACCTGAACCCGCGCGGCGCGCGCGTGGTGGCGCTCGAAAAACCCAGCGACGTCGAGCGTGGCCAGTGGTACTTCCAGCGCTACATCCAGCACCTGCCCACGGCGGGCGAGATCGCGCTGTTCGACCGCAGCTGGTACAACCGCGCGGGCGTCGAGCGCGTCATGGGATTTTGCTCCGACGCCGAATACCACGAGTTCATGCGCCAGGCGCCCGAGTTCGAGCGCCACCTGGTGCGCAGTGGCGTGCACCTCATCAAGTTCTGGTTCTCGGTGAGCCGGGCCGAGCAGCGCCGCCGCTTCAAGGAGCGCGAAGTGCACCCGCTCAAGCAGTGGAAGCTCAGCCCTGTCGATCTGGCCTCGCTCGACAAGTGGGAGGACTACACCCGCGCCAAGGAGGCCATGTTCTTTGACACCGACACGGCCGACGCCCCCTGGACCGTGATCAAGAGCGACTGCAAGAAGCGCGCGCGCCTCAATGCCATGCGTTACGTGCTGCACAAGCTGCCCTACGCCAACAAGGCGGCCGACACCATTGGCAAGCTCGACCCGCTCATCGTGGGGCGGGCCCATGTGGTCTACGAGCGCGGCGAGCGGGCGGCCGGGGCGATTCTCTGAGGCATCCACGGGCCCACGCCCCTTGTCTGGTGACCAGGCCGGTTTCCTGGCCACCGGCTCCCCGGTTCCGCTCCATGACCCTGACCACCGACGCCTGTCCCTGTGGCCGCACTGGCCGCCGGGGGGCACTGCAGGCCTACGCTGATTGCTGCGGGCGCTATCTTGACCACTGGGACAGCACCCCGGCCCCCGACGCCGACAGCCTGATGCGCTCGCGCTACACCGCGTTTGTACTCCGGCGTGCCGACTATCTGCAGGCCACCTGGCACCCCGGCACCCGTCCGGCCCAGCTCGAGCTGGATGCCGGTGCGCGTTGGCTCGGGCTGGAGGTGCGTCAGCACCGCAGCACCGGCCCCGGGCAGGCCGAGGTCGAATTTGTGGCGCGCTACCGCCTGGCTGGGCGTGCGGTGCGCCTGCACGAACGCAGCCGGTTTGTGTGCGAGGCCGGACGCTGGCTGTACGTGGATGGCGACATCCGTTAGTTTTTATGAATGAAATCAGGCTCTAGCCCTTATCCATCAAGCGCAGTTAGCTATGAAATTTGATGCCATCTTGTTTGACTGCGATGGGGTGCTGGTCGATAGCGAATCCATCACCAACGGTGTGCTGTGCGCCATGCTGAACGAGGCGGGCTGGTCCTTGTCGCCGCAGGAGTGCATGCATCTCTTTGTCGGCAAGACGGTGCGCAGCGAGGCCGCTCGCATTCAGGCGCATACCGGCCAGCCCCTCACCGACGCCTGGATGGCGGCGTTCTATGCCCGGCGCAATGCCCGGCTGGAGGCCGAATTGCAGCCGATCGAGGGTGCGGTGGAGGCCGTGCGCGTTGTGCATGCCCGCCTGGGTGGGCGCATTGCCTGTGCTTCAGGGGCCGACCGGTTCAAGGTCGAGATGCAGCTCGAGAAGGTGGGGCTGGCGCCGCTTTTTGCGGGCCGTGTCTTCAGCGGGCACGAAATGCCGGCCACCAAGCCCGCGCCCGACGTGTACCTGGCGGCCGCCGCCGCGCTGGGCGTGCCGCCGCAGCGCTGCCTGGTGGTGGAAGACACCGTGACCGGTGTTGCGGCCGGGGTGGCCGCAGGTGCCACGGTGGTGGGTTTCAGCCCCTCGCCGGTGGGGCATGGTGCGCCCGGGGCGCTGCGGGCTGCCGGAGCGGTGCACGTGATGGTGCACATGAGCGAATTGCCCGCGCTGCTGGGCTGATGGGCCCCACCCGCGCGGGTGGAACGCTGGGCCTCAGAAGGATTCCCAGTCGTCGTCTGCGCCGGCGCTGGCCGCCTTGGCGGGTTGGGTGGGCTGGGGGGCGTGCAGTGCGGCCGGCTTGGCCGGCACGGGTTTGGCGGGGGCCGCCTTGAGCGCAGCAGGTTTGCGCGGCGCCGCAGGCATGCGCACCGGGGCAGCCTTGGGTGCGGGGCGGGCAGTGGGCGTGCTGTAAGCGCTGGAGCCGCTCTGGCTGGCATCGAGCTTGAACACCGCCACGGCCTGTACCAGTTCTTGCGCCTGGCCGCTCAGGCTGCCTGCGGCGGCAGCCATTTCTTCGACCAGCGCGGCATTTTGCTGCGTG
>Ga0138256_10007841_pt1 | contig 11250 bp, 5 predicted proteins | sample KNB2016incub_MG_FD_105486 | JGI IMG/M metagenome (GOLD analysis project Ga0138256, IMG submission 105486) | Active sludge microbial communities from wastewater in Klosterneuburg, Austria - KNB2014incub_MG | ecosystem: Engineered > WWTP > Activated sludge > Unclassified | place: Austria...
GATAATATTCCCGGTATTCCCGGTATTGGACCTAAAACGGCTGTTGCATTATTAAAAGAATATGGAAGCGTTGAAAATATCATAGCCAATGCGGAACATCTCAAAGGAAAACAGAAAGAAAATGTCATTCAGTTTGCTGACCAGGCTATGTTGTCCAAAAGACTTGCAACGATAGATATAAACTCTCCGATACAGTTTGATGCACAAAAATTTACCCTTGACCCGATCAATAAAGAAAAAATAAAAGAAATATTCCTTGAGTTGGAATTCAGAACCCTGGCACAACAGATATTGGGTTATGACCTTTCTTCAAATAACAAAAGTCAGGCAGGAGTTCAGCAATCCCTATTCGGAGAAGTATCGGTAAGTCAAAAAAATGAAAACAACACTGAGCAAAAGGATGAATATCTTATTGCAAAAAAGAATATTGAAAACACTCCGCATAATTACATTCTTGCAGACAATGAAGATAAAATAAGCTCACTTATAGAATTACTGAGTAAACAAAAAGAAATAAGTTTTGATACTGAGACCACGGGTATTGATGCACATCAGGCGGAGTTGGTAGGGCTTTCATTTTCTGTGACGCCAGGAACGGCGTACTACGTTCCAGTCTCATCAGACCAAACAGAAGCAAAAAAAACCTTACAATATTTTAAGGATATTTTAGAAGATACATCTGTCACGAAAATTGGTCAGAATATCAAATATGATATGACCATGATGAAATGGTACGCTATCGAAGTAGCAGGTCCTTTGTACGATACCATGATTACTCATTATCTGTGCGAGCCTGACCTGAGACATAAACTTGATTATCTTACCGAGTCATATCTGGACTACAAAATGGTGCCAATAGAAGAACTGATAGGTAAAGGGGGTAAAAACCAGTTGAGTATGAGAGATGTAAATTTGGAGAAGGTAAAGGAATATGCGTGTGAAGATGCTGATCTGACTTTGCAACTTGTACCGGTGCTAAAAAAAATGATGACAGAAAATGAGCTGACAGAATTATATCGCAAGATTGAAGAACCTTTGATAAGAGTACTTTGTGATCTTGAGTATGAAGGCATAAGAATAGATGCAGGATTTTTAAATGATTACTCCAAAGAATTGGACAAGCTCATTATAAATAAAGAGCAGGAGATCTATAGAAACGCTGGAGTACATTTTAATATATCATCTCCGAAACAAGTAGGCGAAGTACTTTTTGATAGATTGAAAGTACCTTACAAATGGAAAAAAACATCTACAGGGCAGTATTCAACTGATTTTGATAAACTAACTGAACTTGCGGGTGAACATATCGTTATCGACACTATTCTTGAATACAGGAAGTTTTCCAAACTGAAATCGACCTATGTAGATGCACTCCCAACAATGATCAACCCAAGAACGGGAAGGGTACACAGTAATTTTAATCAGGCCAGAGCTGCGACCGGAAGGTTGAGTTCTGAAAATCCAAATCTCCAGAATATTCCGATAAAAGATGAGGCAGGGAGAGAAATCAGAAAAGCATTTATTCCCAGAAGTGAGGATTATGTACTACTTGCAGCAGATTACTCTCAGATAGAACTAAGGATAATAGCAGAAATCAGCAATGATAAGTCTATGCTGGATGCATTTGCTGCCGGAAATGATTTCCATAAAGCTACAGCATCAAAAGTGTATGGAGTTCCTTATGAGGAGGTGACATCAGAACAACGCAGAAATGCAAAAACTGTCAATTTTTCCATTACCTACGGTGCAGGGGCAACCAATCTTTCCAGACAACTCGGCATTCCAAGAAAAGAAGCACAGGAGTTGATACAAAGTTATTTCAGGGAATTCAGCGGTTTGAAAAATTACATGGATGAAACAGTAAAGTCAGCACGCGAATTAGGATATGTAAAAACATTACTTGGCCGAAGGAGAAATCTGAGAGACATAAATTCACGAAACTCACTTACAGCAAGCAATGCAGAGAGAGTGGCTATTAATACGCCGATACAAGGTACAGCAGCCGACATGATTAAAATAGCCATGATAAATATACATCATGAGTTCAGAGAAAGTAAACTCAAGTCTAAAATGGTACTCCAGGTGCATGACGAATTGGTTTTTGATGTTTATAAGCCTGAACTGGAACAAGTAAAAATCATTATAGCTGATAAAATGAAAAATGCCATCCCGACACTCAGAGTACCTATAATTGTAGAAATGGGAGTAGGAAACAATTGGCTTGAAGCACATTGAACTTTGAACCGATAGATTTCATTTTTGATCATCAAAGGATTTATATACTTCAAATGCTTATTATTTACGTATTATTGTAGCATAATTCATAAATTTAACCAATATTATGAGGTATTTTACAATTATTTTGGAATATTAAAAATATATACTTTATATTTGTAAGCATTATTTATTAATGCTTAAATGTCATGAAATGGTTTGAAAGATTTAGACATCTTTGCCCCAAAACCGTACATTTTTGTTTTTCTATATATTTCGTACTGATTTCCTTTAATTCTGCCGGTCAGAATATTCCGTTGAAAAAGGGAGAAAATTCAGTTGCATCAAGTTATTTGGAGCAAAATGACATACTGGATTTTGGCTTAATGAACCCTGTTTATCGCCCAATAGTTTGTCTGCCTTGCAATCAGTACTCTTACCCTTACCAGGCTTATTTGTATTTTAAATTGCCTGTCCTTGAGAATTACCATTTTCTCAACATAAGATTTTCTTTTGGTACCGGTACTCCGACATGGCTTTTTAAAAATATTGTATTAGCACCTTATCCGAATCCGACGCCAATGAGGATTATGACAGATCTTCAACCAATTACTGAATTGCCCGACCTTTCTGCCCCTTTGCTTCTGGAGTGGCTAATAAGTACTACCCAGCTTCCCAATGATGATTGGATAGGAAACAATATGACGTTACCTGCAGTTCCTTTTGAGTTATGTATAGGTAGCGGTGCTAAAATAGGCTTTCATCCAATGTTTCTGCCCTTTACGTTTCCACCTGACGGCCCGGTCATTATCTTACCGCCTATATTAGGGCACTTAAGAGGTTGCGAAGTTCCTAATATTGATCTGGATTCATTATCATACCCGATAGATCCGGATATCCCATCTAAGCATGATCACAATGCATGTGGCCCGGCAGCAGCGGCAAATAGCTTACATTGGTTGGACAATATTCATGATGAAATACAAATTGACGGAGGCATCAGGGAAACCCTCGACACATTAAAGAAAATGATGAAATTAGACTCATCGGGTGTAACATATGAAAATTTAGTAAAGGGGAAACTCGAATTTATTGATAAACATCAATTGCCCATAAGAGTAAAATTTCAATCACATTTCCCACAAGAATTTATCGAATCACCCAATCCACTATATGGCAGCAAGGCTGAAAACCATAGTCCACCAGGAAACCACCCAACCTATGACTGGTTAGGAAATGAATTGGAAGAAGACGAAGATGTGGAACTAATGTATGGATATTATTGTGATACTTTGGTTATGGACACGATGATTGTGGATGGAGAAACTATTATAACTGAAAGGACTAAACTAAAAAGACGTAGTGGACATGTAATCAATGTAACAGGATATGTTCAGGTAGGAAATAGAAAATTTATTACCTATAAACATGATCCGGATCAATCCGGGTCTGGCGGAACTGAAGATGAAAATGGTGACCCGATTACCGATCTGTCAGATTGGATTGAAGATGACAGAGGATATGCATATTTGAAAGCACAGGCTTTTGTGGGTTGTACTACCTACGTCGAAACAATAGTGTCTGAAAGTTATGACCCTGATGTTACTTTTTGCAAGAAAAAAGTCACTTCGCCTGGAGACAATGGAGATGGAACACTCAGAGATGCCATAGCATGCGCCAAAAACGGAGATATTATTATGATCGACCCATTACTTTCCGGTTCAACCATTCTCCTGACATCTGGTCCGATTTCCATTAATATTGATCTGACGATTATGTCTGCTTTGGGACTGAATATCACCATCGAAGCCGGAGATAGTGTTGACCGGGTATTCGATTTTGGTCAAGATGCTGACGTTACAATATCTGCATTTTCATTGATAGGCGGAGAATCTACTCAAGGAAATGTAATCTACAATGCCGGTAACCTTACTTTAGACAATGTTTCTATAATTAATAATCCGGAAATTCCGGGCATTACTTCAGGGATTTACAATAATTCTACCGGACAGCTTCTTATTCTGAATCAGACCAATATCAAAGATTGAAAGCATTAACTGAATTGCGGATAAGATTTAGTAGAATTTTGCGTTTATTCTGAAAACCTTAGAAATAAAATAAAAGGGGGCAGAAAACTGAATTTCTGCCCCCTCTGAAAACACTTTATTCTGATTCTTTAAATAATTATCCTTCAAGTTTAAACTTAACAGGCAGTGTGTAAAGTACCCGTACCGGCCGGCCTCTTTGTTTACCGGGAGTCCATTTTTTGCCCATATTGTTCATGCCGTTTACTACCAATTCTGCAGCAGCACCACATCCCGCTCCGATATCTCTTACTATTTTAGTATCAGCAATGGATCCGTCTCTATCTACGACAAATTGTAAAACTACCTGACCTTCGATACCATTCTCTCTGGCTATAGCCGGATACTTCAGGTTTTTATAGATATATTCCAGCATTTTACCCTTAGCACAATCTTCTTTTTCTTTTTCCGTGGCTTTATCTTCACAACCAGGGAATCTTGGCATCTGCTCAACCACCTTAAAGATTTCCTCTTCAACCGGTGCCGGTGGTGGTGGTGGTGGCGGAGGAGGTGGTGCTTTGACTGGTGCCGGTGCTTCAATCTTTGTTTCTTCAGTCACTTCCTGATTCTCAAAAACAGGTTGATCTTCTTCAATTACTTCTGTATCCGGCACCTCCTGAATCACAGGTGGTGGAGGTGGTGGAGGTGGTGGAGGTGGTTCAGCAGTTCTGGGTATTTCCACTTCTACTTCATCTTCCAAAATCAGATCATTCAGATTGACGTTGATTTTCTTTTCAAAAGTAGTCCAACTCATGGCAACAAGTGCAATGGCTACAGACGCAGTCATACCAAAATTAAAAAAAGTATTTGTATTTTTGAATACATCCACTTCCGGAAACTTGGTTCTTTCACTCAGAGATTGTGATTTGATGTTTTTATTTACATCAATAAGTTCCTGATATCCATAAGCTCTATACCTTCTTTTGAAGTAAATAATCAAGCCGATTGTCAGAAGAACAAGTGCTAGAAATGTAAGTCCGACACCCGTGCTGGTGACTTCTAATTCTTTGAACATAAGCTGTTAATTAATAAATTTTTTAAATAATATAACTCCTGCAAAAGAACCTATAATATTAGCCAGAATATCATAAAGTTCAAAAGATCTCCCATTGAAAAGGTAAAATTGACAAATTTCCATTAATATACCAAAAGAAACGGAAAAAAATAAAACAAATTTTTTATGCTCTTTATTCTCTCTGAATGACATAGACCATAAAAATGAAAAAACGGCATAAAACACCAAATGTGCTAATTTATCAACCCCTGCAAAATCCCATATATTAAATTTTGTTGCTGTTCGGGCAGATATCAGAGATAAATATAATGTCAGCAAAGTCCATCCAAAAGCAAAAATTTTATATATACGGGCACTCAACATTTTGAGTTTACTGATTAGATGTACAAAATATGATTTTTGGTGTACAGACACTATATTTTTTTTAAAGATTTTTAAAAATAAGTTCTGAAACAACCGATTCACAAGATTCATCAAATGAATGCAATTTTACCTCAGCTATTTGATTTATCATATTGGCGTCTTCGGGCAGCGTAATTTTAATATAATTATCAGTAAACCCGCTCATTTTGCCGGTTTCTTTTGAATGTTCAAAAAGAACAGGGCGGATCGTGCCGAGGTAGGGCAATGAAAATGCCATTCTTTTCTTTTGTGACAGAATTCTGAGCATTTCATTTCTTTGTCTTCTTACATCCATAGGTACAACACCATCCATATCTGAGGCGGGAGTATTTGCCCTTTCTGAATAGGTAAAAACATGCAGATATGATATGTCAAGATCATTCAAAAAATGATAGGTGTCCATAAAATCTTCATTTGATTCTCCGGGAAATCCTACGATGACATCCACACCTATACAGCAATGAGGCATCACCGTTTTAATCCATTCAACCCTTTGTTTGTACACATTTCTTTGGTAGCGCCGTCTCATGGCTTTAAGTATCTTATCGCTGCCTGATTGCAAAGGAATATGAAAATGTGGAACAAACTTATTAGATTCTGCTACAAAATATATCAACTCTTTGGTCAGTAGATTTGGTTCGATGGATGATATTCTGAATCTGGCTATTCCGTCAATTTTGTCCAATTCTCTGATCAGATCTATAAATAGTGCTTCTTTTTTTGGTTTATTGCCTTCGATGACATCTGTACCATTCCCAAAATCACCCAGATTTACGCCAGTCAGCACTATTTCTTTTGCTCCAAGATCTGAAATTTTCTGAGCATTGGCAATTACATTTTCGATCGTGTCACTTCGACTTGCTCCCCTGGCTTGTGGTATGGTACAAAAGGTACATTTGTAATCGCAACCATCCTGTACTTTAAGAAATGACCTTGTCCTGTCACCAAAAGAAAATGAATCAACAAAAGAATGGGCTTCTTTTACTTCACCTACGATGACCATCCCTTTATCTGATGACCCTGTGATACCATCTATATAATTGAGGATATTAAACTTTTCAGCTGCTCCCAAAACCAGGTCCACACCAGGTATATCAGCAATTTCCTTAGGCTTCAGCTGTGCATAACATCCGACGACCACAATTTTGGCATCAGGTGCGTATTTCAATGCTCTCCTTACTTCATACCTGCATTTTTTATCTGCAAAGTCAGTTACAGAACATGTGTTCAGGATATAGATGTCCGCACCGTTTTCGAAATCAACAGTTGTATATCCCTGATCCTCAAAAGATCTTCTGATGCCGGATGTTTCAGAAAAATTGAGTTTACAGCCAAGTGTATGAAAAGCTACTGTTCTGGGTGTTGCCATGTGTAGATAAATAATCAGAAATAGTTATTTACCATTTCCTTTTTTAGGTTTTTCAACTGGTTTAATCTTTGGATCATCTGGTTTTTTCTTATCCTGTACATTCGGATCAGTAGTCTTTATTGCATCAGGTTTTTTATTTTCCATTGGTTTTGGAAGTACAGGTGAATTGTTGGTACCCACTTTTTCATTTATTTCAATATCAGTACCATCAGGCTCTCCGCCTTCAGGTTCTTCAGGTTCAGGATAACCAAATTTTTCTCTGACTATCTCACGAAGATTCTTAAATCCTGATTTTAAAAGTGTATCTCTCGTAAGTGTGTCCTGCATTAATATACTTAAAGTATCCGGATGTATAGGGATTCTGAATGGACAGCCAACCTTTGCATTAATTTTTTCACTGATGGAAAATTTTTCCTGCGTTATTTTAGCACTTTTCGGATCAATAGAAACAGAATACCAAAAATTGCCAACTATGGGAAGTGCCATAGCAGCACCACTTCCCAGACCCATAGATCTGAATCTAACTGCGGGGCTTGGACCTCCGACCCATGCACCTGTTACTAATGTAGGGTTGTAAGCTATAAGCCAACCGTCTGAGTGGTTTTGAGTGGTTCCTGTTTTTCCTGCAAAATCACAATGAGTACAAAATTGACTTCGCAAGGCATTTGCAGTACCATAAATCACTACTGATTGCATCATCCTGGTCATAGTGCCGGCTATCAGAGTATCTAATGCTCTTACGGAAGGACCAATGGCAGGATCTGCTTTCACCATTTCTTCATAGTCATATATGGGGTTGCCATATCTGTCTTCTATCCTGAGAATAGTAACCGGATCGGGACGCAATCCTTTATTTGCTATAGTTCCATAGACTTTCATCATGTCATACAATGAAATATCTGCAGCACCGAGACTTATACCAAACTCTCTGGGTAAAGTAGAAGTTACACCCATTTTTTTAGCCAGGTCTATTGTTTTTTGTATACCAACTTTTTCTATCAGCTGTGCAGCAATGACATTGGCAGAATAAGTAAGACCTCCAATGACTGAATACCAGCCGCCATAACTATTATCCGAATTTTTGGGTGACCAGTCTTCTATGGTCACTTCGCTGTTTCTGAAAAATTTGCAGGGTTCTATACTGTCATTTAAAGCAGCAGCGTAGACAATTGGTTTGAATGTGGACCCAACCTGTCTTTTACTCAAAATATGGTCATATTTAAAATACTTAAAATCTGTACCTCCTACCCATGCTTTGACATAACCGTTCCTGTGTTCCATCGCCATAAAACCACAGTTCAGCAAGGTGAAATAATATCTCACGCTATCCAATGGGGCCATCAGGGTATCTATTTCTACAGGTTCTTTTGACCATGTAAAAATTTTCATAGGGGTTGGTATTTTGAAAATAGAATCAATTAGAGCATCTGCATAACCTTGTGACTTCAGTGTCTGATACCTTTCACTTTTTTTAACTTGCTCGTCAATCCATTTATCATCTCCCCAGGGTTTTTCTTCTTTATACCCTTTCCAGTGTTTGACAAATTCCTTCTGCAGATATGACATATGTTTGAAGACAGCACCTTCAGCATGTTTTTGCATCCTGCTGTCCAGAGTAGTGTATATTTTAAGACCATCAGTGTAGATATTATAGGGCGAACCATCCTCCTTAAAAATTTCTTTTAGTATTTTGGGCAGTTCTTTGGTTCTCAGATATTCTCTGAAATAGGTGCCAAGACCCTCATTGTTTCCAATGTCCTCATGAATAATGGCTCCAACAGGTTTTTCAATTAACACATTATACTCTTCCTCGGTAATAGTACCTGTATTGATCATATTTGCGATCATTACCATTTCTTCTGATTCAAATCTGAAATCTTTGTTTTTTAGCATTTGACTTAATACCAGATTTCGTCTTTTCTCAGAATTTTTTGGGTTTCTGGTCGGATCAAGAGCTGTAGTGGCTTTAAGCATACCTATCAAAGTAGCTGCCTGATCAGGGGTAAGTTCTTTTGGGCGTTTATTATAGAAATATCTGGATGCCTCCTGAATACCATATCGATTGCCACCGAAAGGCACCGTATTTAGGTACATGGTGAGCAATTCTTCTTTATTGTATATTTTCTCAAGCTTTATGGAAATAATATTTTCTCTCACTTTATTGATAAAAATACTCAATCCGGGAATACCGTATTTTTTCCTTGGATACAAGTTTTTTGCCAGTTGCTGACTTAATGTAGAACCTCCGCCCATGCCGGAAGTATTTGTTGCAATGCCTTTGAATACTCTCATCCATGACCTTAAATCAATGCCACTATGTTCAAAAAACCTTTTATCCTCTATGGCAAGTAATGCAGTAATCAGATAGGGTGAAATACTGTCCAGCTTGATGGTAGTCCTGTTTTCAGTGTAATATTTTCCAATCATCATCCCATCAGCAGTATAAATTTCTGATGCATTGGCAGATTCTATGTCCTTTAATTCCTGGGTTGTGGGCAATTTTCCAAAGAATCCAAAAAATGTCATCAGGACAATTAGGGTGACAAAAATAGCAACCCATTTAAAAAAGAAATATATCCAGGATATTATTTTGAATTCCCGTGGATATTTTTGACAATAAACATCCCAACTGTGGGTAATCGGATAAATAAGTTTATCCCACTTTGCTTTATATGGAGCCAAAAAGTTTCGCATCGGGGTTGTCAAAGGATTGATTATTCCCTGTACAAAGCCTGAAATTCTATTTATTGTCTCCTTGAGTATATTCATGCAAAAAAAGCTTGGGGTGCAAAAGTAAGGATTTTTTGCGAAATGGGCGAAATGTGAAACTTTGATTACGGTAACGTGGAAGATTTGACATGAAATATGAAACACATCGTCTATCTATTTTTAATATAAACTTCCAGTTTTTTCACTACATTTATATCTTAAAAATAAAAAAAGCCGCATCCGGACAAAGGATGCGGCTCAGAAAAAACTGAACTTACCTTAAATACAAATTAATGTTTTACTAACTTCTTTATTATAAAACTATCATTAGTCTTAATATTTAAAATATATATACCACTTTTTAAATGGCTGATATCTAACGTTTTACCTGTTAATAATTCAGAATTTAAAACATTTTGACCACTGATCGAAAAAATATCAACTTTTATTGATTCACTTGTATTCTGATCAGAATGAATAGTGATCATGTTTACTGCAGGATTAGGTGTTATATCCATAGATATTTTATTGGCAATATCACTACTTGAACTAGGTGGTGGTAGTAACACTGCGTCAATAACATGTACTACCCCATTATCAGCTAAAATATCTGCTACTGTCACTTTTGCGTTATTTATGAAAACACCATTGGCATTAATTGTTACAGTTATGTTTGCACCGTTAAGCGTAGCAATTTTTTGTTGATTGGCTAAATCTGTGGACAAAGCCTGACCACTCACCGCGTGATATGTAAGAATCGCTGTAAGAGTAGGAATATCATTCAATAAAGCTTCGACAGTTCCCGCAGGTAATGCAGCAAAAGCATCATCTGTCGGTGCAAAAACCGTAAATGGACCTTCGCCGGATAATGCACCTTCAAGTCCTGCGGCAAGTACGGCAGTCTCTAAGATTGTGTGATCAGGTGAATTAACTATTATATCAACAACCGTATTTGGATCTGTAGGTGGTAATAGCACTGCATCTATGACGTGAACTACTCCATTATCTGCTATTATATTTGCTACGGTCACTTGTGCATCATTGATGAAAACACCATTGGCATTAATTGTTACAGTAACATCTTTTCCATTGAGGGTAGTCAATACCTGCCCATCTGCTAAGTCAGAAGACAAGACATTTGCACCTACAACATGATATGTTAATATTGCATTTAGCGTAGGTATATCATTCAATAAGCCTTCTATAGTACCTGTTGGCAATGCTGCAAAAGCATCATCCGTTGGTGCAAAAACGGTGAATGGGCCTTCGCCGGATAATGCATCTTCCAGTCCTGCGGCAATTACGGCTGTTTCAAGTGTATTGTGATCAGGGGAATTTACTATTACATCTACCACTGTATTTGGTTCCACAGGAGGTAGGAGCACTGCATCTATTACGTGAACTACGCCATTATCAGTAACTATATCTGCAATTATTACTTTAGAGTCGTTGATAAA
>Ga0138256_10007842_pt1 | contig 11249 bp, 12 predicted proteins | sample KNB2016incub_MG_FD_105486 | JGI IMG/M metagenome (GOLD analysis project Ga0138256, IMG submission 105486) | Active sludge microbial communities from wastewater in Klosterneuburg, Austria - KNB2014incub_MG | ecosystem: Engineered > WWTP > Activated sludge > Unclassified | place: Austria...
GACACTTTTAGATCATGAAGCTGTTGGAGTAGATTTAGGAATTGCCAAAAGTATTTGTACGGAAAAAGAAGAGTTTCATCTAGAGGCAAAACGCCTCAAAAAACTCGAAAAACAAGTTGGGGGTTATTTCAAAAAAAAAAGATCAGAGAAGAATATTCATAAGCCGGATTCTGTCTAGGTTAAGCATAGTTTTAAAATTATACTTAAAAACCAGAGATCACTATTTATCTAGGCCACTTAGTTACCCAAGGGCTCGAGCACTCTACCCGCCTTTCTAGAGCTGGCCACTCTTTTTTTAATGTTTAAAATTTATTTAAGTTTTAAATTAAATAGTTTAAACATTTTAAACAAAGGCCTATTTGAGCTTGCACCACATAGAGTTTACCTGATTTCACTATAGCAAAAGAGCATTTTACTCTTTTCTATACATTCTTTCTGTTGCACTTGTCCTCACCTTGCGGTGGACGGGTATTACCCGTTATGTTATGCCAGTGGTGTCCGGACTTTCCTCTTTTTTTGTCAAAACAAAAAATTATGATAAAAAAAGCAGTGATCTGTCTTTCTTCTCTAATCTTAGGACGAGTATTATGCCTTGAGTAAGTGTTATTGGCAAATAATCCAACGGCCACAAGAATAACATTGCCCTAGGCCCGTTTTTTCTATTTCTTGTAAGTTTATTTTTTCAAGCTGAAGGTAACAATGAGGGCAGGACTTATTGGTAAGGGGTAAGACAAAAGAAATCTGGCGTTGAGAAATGGCCTCTTTAATCCATCCTTCTTCTGTTGGCAACATTCCCGCTGTATATTCAAGTGCTTCTTCTTCTAAGGTTTGGATTTGCGTCGTATAAGAAGAGACTTCTTTCGATAAATCTTGTTGTATAAATTCTAAAGAATTAGGAAACTTCGTTAAATTTAATTGAATTTCTTTTATCTTTTTTTCTAAAAGTTCTGCTTTTTCTAATAGTTCAAAAAATTTTTCTTCCTCTTGTGTTAGGGCGTTTTCTTGAAGTTGAGATTGTGAAAGATCTCCTTGTTGAAAAAAAAAGTCTCGTTGTTTTTCTAAAGAAGTAATATTTTTTTGAATTAAATTCATTTCTTCTTGTAGTTTTTGATAGGCCACTCTTGTTTCTTTAAATGCTTCTTCTTCTTGTTTTTGACGGTGCAAGGCCTCTGGTATTCGTTTTTTTTGTTCGCTTAAGGCCTTTTCTAATTGGGCAACTCCTAGTATAAATTCTCGGATTTTTTTTAATTTTTCTGATTTATGCACGAGGGATGAACTCCTCTTCATGTTCGAGAGATATTTGATAAGTGATGTGTTTTGCTACGATTTCAATATCCTCTTCTGTCTTAATCCAATAAGGGCCTGTGTACCAAACATCAATTTTAGCAAAGGGAAGAGGGAGCTTAAATTTATCCCAGCTGTTAAATTCTATAAACCAAGGAGATTGTGGCCTTGTACGCAGTATTAACACAGGTTTTTGTGTTTTATAGGCAACTTTTAAAATACCTGTTTTGGGAACTCTTCTAGGCCCCCTAGGGCCATCTAATGTGAGGCAAATAAATTTTCCACGTTGAATGGCCTCTTCCATTAAAATTTTTGCTTCTTCCCCTCCTCGTGAAGAGCTACCTCTGATAGGAAAAAAACCCAGATTTTCTATAACGTCATTTGCTAGTTGCCCATCTTTTGAAAGACTGATTAAAGGACAAAATCTAGAGTTAGGGGCCCCCATTGAAAGGCCTGAGATGACTTCTTCATGCAAAAGACCAACTAGTAAAGGGCCTTTTGCCTTGTTGTCTTTTTCGAGGATACTTGCTTCTGTGTTCCAATAATGAAAACGATAAGTTTTAGAGAGAATTTTAATAATAAGAGTAAGAGTGAGAACTAACCCTTTATAAAACATAGATTTTGGGCCTGAAAAATTTTTTCACAAGAGGTTTTTCCAGATTCTAATATTTTGAAGAGCTGCTCTTGTGAAAAAGCACCTTTTTCTGCAGTTCCTTGGATTTCTATAAAATTTCCAAAAGAATCAAAAACAAGATTCATGTCAAGAAGGCACTGAGAGTCTGCAGAATAATCTAAATCGGCCACAATGGCCCCTTCTGGAGAAATTCCGACACTAATGGCGGCAATTTGTCTTACGAGAGGAGAAGCCGAAAAAACTCCTTGAGAGAGAAGCTTTTCAATTCCTAAGCGAAGGGCCACATACCCTCCTGAAATAGCGGCCGTTCTTGTCCCGCCGTCGGCGACTAAGACATCACAGTCTACAATTAAACTTCTTTCTCCTAATAAAGAAAAATCTAAACAAGATCTTAAAGATCTTCCGATGAGTCGTTGAATTTCTTGTGTGCGGCCACTAGGGCCTTGACGTTCTCGTTTGCTTCTGTCATGAGTGGCACTTGGAAGCATATTGTATTCGGCCGTAAGCCAACCAGTTCCAGTCCCTTTTAAAAAAGGAGGAACAGATTTTTCTTCACAAACAGTGACATGAACTTTAGTTTGTCCAAAACAGACTAGAACACTGCCAAGAGCATAAGGGTTAATAGACGGAGTTAAAGAAATGGGCCTCATACAGATTCACTTTCCAAAAATATTCTCTACTCAACTCTACTTAAAAGGTTTTTTGCCGTCTATCGAAAATGAGATTTTTTTAGTGAGTAGTAGCAAACAATGGGGAGGAATAGGACAAGGACAAAAAAGTTGGGATATCCTTTTTTCACACCCAATCACGTTTTCTTTTGCGTTTAAGGATTCTTCTCCTTCTGTCTTGGCCTTATCCTTAAGAGTAGCGATTTGGTGTCTTAAATATTTAGAAGAAAAATATCCCTTAGAGCATTTTTATGTGAAATGGCCAAATGATCTATTGGTGAAAAGAAAGGGAACATTTTTTAAATGTGGTGGTATTTTAGTTAATAAATTAGAGGAAGTTTTTCTTGTTGGGATTGGACTTAATTTGAATTGTTCTTTTTGTGATTTTGAGAATAAATCTGAAAAATTAAAGCCAAGTATGGATAAGTCCCCATTTTTACCTGCTGCTCTTGAGTTAAAAGCACCAGAAGACCCAAGTTTTTTTTCTCAAAAATATGCTTATGATTTAACGTCTTTTTTATACCCAAAATTAACAGATGCAGAATATAAAAAAGAGGAAAACGTCTTTAAAGAACGAGAATGGTGGTTGTCTCATTGTGCTCATTTATATCAAAAATGTAGAGTTCTTGAAGAAGATAAAAAAGGGGAAGAGGAAAATTTCGAGGGAATTTTTGAAGGAATTTCCTTGGAAGGAGCGGCCTTACTTTCTCGGCCAGATCTGTTAGATTTTAAACAGATATTTTCTGGTAAAATTTTTTTTATACATGATGAATCCATCTCTTTCATTGTCCTTGCCTCTCTCTTTTGTTTTTGCAGGGGCCAATAAACATAAATTTGAAGAATATCAAGAGCTTCAAAAAAAGATTCCTTTGAAATCTTCTTTGGTTTTACCCTCTTCTACCCTAGAAGTAGAAGAAACAGGACAAACTCTTCATGAAAATGCCTTATTAAAGGCGAATGCTTATTTTGAATATTTTAAACACCCTTCTCTTTCTGATGATTCAGGGCTTTTTATAAAGGTCTTACCAGAAGAATTAGGTGTGCAGACGGCGCGTTTTGGAGGAAATATCTCTCAACATGAAAAAAATTTACTTATTTTAGAAAAATTAAAAGATGTGCCAAGTAGAGAAAAAGGAAGAGAGGCGTCCTTTCATTGTGTGCTTTGTTTTAAACTATCAAGGGAAGAATGCTTTTTATTTGAAGGAAAATTAGAAGGGGAAATTGCCTTAAGGCAAAAAGGGGATAGGGGGTTTGGATATGATCCAATTTTTATTCCTAAGGGACAAAAGGAACATTTAGCAGAAATACCTGAATGGAAACAAGAGTTCTCCCATAGGGCCATGGCTTGGAAAAGGGCCAAACAATTTTTTTCTTCTTCAGAAAAATTATGAGAAAAATTGTCAAAATAGTATCACTTACCGTATAAAGGAGTGAGAAAGCGAGAATAATTCTTTATTTTTTATTATCTCGATTTATTTAAATTTATTTTATTATGTCGGAGCGTAGCGCAGCTTGGTAGCGCATCTGCTTTGGGAGCAGGGGGTCGGAGGTTCAAATCCTCTCGCTCCGACCATTTTTCAATTTGACACTTTTTCGGCAACAAAATCCAGGGTTTTCTCCCACGGTTTTTTCCAATGATATTCAATAGTTCCATGACTCAAAATTAGGTTCGATGCAAGGATTTCTACTAGTTTTCTTTTTTCATCAGAAAACGCTCTAAATAATTTATAGTAAAGGTTATAGTAAAGGGTTTAGGGCCGAATTTCGCCGAATTTCCATGATAGGGAACCACCGTTCTGAAAAACCTAGCTAAACCTACTCACGTAGATATTAGTGTTTTCTTCCTGCTTCAACGATGCTGGTTACGACAAGCGGGTGAACCGCTCGTTGCATTGCCGCCATCTCCACAGGCCTAAATTCGGCGGGAACTCCGCCTATTTTTCTATCTTTCATTTCATCTCTCAAATTCAAACTGGCATTGTAATCACGGTTAACTACGTTTCCGCACTGACAGGTGAAGATTCTGTCTTTCAGTGTGAGTTCGTTGTTAATCTTTTTGCAACTGTTGCAAGTTTTGGAGCTCGGAAAAAATCTATCAACATGAGTCACGCTAGATGATTCACCTCTCCACTTCGACTTGTACTCAATTTGCCGTCTAATTTCTCCGAACCCAACATCAAGAATGCTTCTGGCCAGTCTGTGGTTTTTAGACATCCCTTTCACATTCAAGTCTTCAATTGCAATCGAGGAGTAGTTGTTCGTCAGAAAAGTTGTGAGTTTGTGAGAAATATCTTTTCTAAGATTTGTAATACGATAATGAATTTTTGCAACTTTTAGTTTTTGTTTTTGAAAATTCTTTGATTCCCTGAGAGGTCTCTGATCTCTCTTCGCGGCCCTTATCTTTTTAGATAGTTTTCGTTGTTGTCTCTTTAGCCGTCGTAAAGATTTTTTCAGGGGCATTGGGGAAATTACTGCGTGGCCATCGCTTGTGACGGCCATAAAAGTAATTCCAAGATCAACACCAACATGGCGTTTTGCGATTGGAGTTTTTACATTGGGACAAAATTCATTCCTGTCATCAAGCTCGAATTGAAGTGATACAAACCACTTATCGGCAATTCTTGAAAAAGTTGCTGAGTTAATTTTCCCGGTAAAGCGCGGACTCTCTTTGAGTCTGACAAGGCCTAAGTTTGGAACATGAATTTTCTTCCCGCGAATCTTAATTTGATCTCCACCGACATAGAAAGAATCTCGACACTTTCCTTTCTTTTTAAGCTTTGGACGGCCCTTCGATGTTTTCTTAAAGAATCTTCCCCAAGCATCTTGAAGATCAAGAAATGGTTGTTGTGATGCGTATTTTGTTACCCCATACATCCAAGGAAAATCTTTTTTTTTAATTGAGTTGAAATCTTTCTTGAGAGACATTCCTGAAATTTTCTGGCACAGTTCTTTTTTTACCTCGGGGTTTACCTCGAGGATCTTTTTGTTTTCTTCGTATCGCTTATTCCATTCCGTGAGGGCCCAATTCCAAGTAAAACGAGACACACCACACGCCTTCGCAAAATATGTTTTTTGCTTATTGGTTGCATTTAGTTCTATTTTATGGGCGATTTGCATCTTCAACCGCCTTTTTCATGTTATCAATAATCTTTTTATTTTTATGACTTCGAGAACCATACAATCTCGCAGAAAAAACGGTGATTATTTCTAAAACATCTTTGGCCAAGTCTTCTTCAAAAGAAGTCTCCTCTCCTTTATTTAAAATTAGAACTTCGACATTTTTAGCTTCGCAAATTGCAAATATAAGTTCTGCGCCAAAGCGTAGAAGTCTATCTTTATGTGTTAATACTAATCGACCTACATTGTTTTCTAAAATATTGGTGATTAGATTTTTAAGGCCCTTCTTATAATAATTCATACCCGAACCAAGATCAGAAATTAATTCAAACTCCCAACCATTTGCACTACAGAAAAGTTCTAGCATTTGTTTTTGTCTTTCCAAATCTTCTTTCTGATCGTGGGAAGAAACTCTTGCATAGGCCATAGTCTTTTTAATTTGATCTGTTCTAAGCAAGTCTGGTTTTATTGATGAGAGTTTGTACCTTCTTTGGTTTCCTCTCGTCCTCTCATCAGGCAGTAATTTACCTTCTAGTTCCCATCGTCTTAAAGTTCTAGTGGAAACTCCAAGTAAATTTGATGCCTGTTTTATAGTTAAAAACTTATCCATGTTGTCCAAATATGTCAAATTTTGTCTATTCTGTCAACTAACAGTACTTAACCCTTCTAGGTAATTATACCAATTATAAAAAATAATCTTCACTTTTGATATTTCCATCAATGTCACAAAAAGCATTCTAGACGGTCATAAAGCGTTAAATTTTCAGGTAGTTGCATGGCATTCTCCTATTGTTCTAGAGGTGTTTAGTCCAAATGGGGGTTAGGAACAAGAACATCAACAAGGACATCATCGACAAGTCGCTTTCGGCTAGTTTTTTCATACTCCCAAGGCCCAAATTTTGCCGTAAACTTATTATATTCCTCGATTGCCATCTTCACCTGATTTTTTTCTGTATTATTAAAATCTTTCTTTTTCCCATTGTCCGTTAACTCAATAAGCTTTTTTAATGCAAATTGCTTTGAGGCAATATTTGATATCTCAGAGCTGTCTTTTACACAGACTCCATAGGTGCCCAACATAAAATGTTTCCACGTATTTTCGATAGATTCGGCCTGCTCCTTTTGATTAAGGATTCCTCTTTTTTCTAATTCTTCTTTATACGTTTTTCTAAAAACCTCTTCTAATTTAATTGCGGCATTCTCGATTCCAGATTTTTCAATTTCATTAAGTGAGAACATTACCCATTTTTTTATAGCTTTAGGAAAATAAGAGATTTTTAAGGACTTTTCTTCCGATGTCGAATTTATATTCGACTCTATTGAAAACGTAGTGGTCAATACATAGGATGGTTGAGGCATCGCTTTAGCTATTAGCATTTGATCAATGAGTTGAGGAGTAACGTTACATTCATCAGCAAGAGTCTCCTTGCTAAGAAAAAAAAGTTCTAAATAACTTATCCAAGGATCTTTAATCATTTTTTTCACCTTTCATTCTCTCTGAGTAAAATAGCACAATTGAGTTTAGAAGTGAAGTTGTGGGATAATAGACGGACAATCTTTTGTTATTCCAAATGTGTTGGCACAAAAAACTTGTACCCTTCCAGTAAGCCTGAAAATCAAAAAAATATTTTTTAAAAAATAAACTTGATTTAATTTTCGTAGTTACCGGAAGAATATAATGCCAAAAACCCTTTATCGTAAAAGGTTTTTGGCATGAATTATGAGGAGAAAAGTCACTCAAATAATTTGGAGGATCACAATCTTCAGTAAAATATGATTCACGTATATTGTCAGTATAAAATCGGACAAAATGCCAAGTTGTCAAATACACTGCTTTTTTAAATTGATCAGAAACATTTTGATCTTGAAGATAATTTTTTCTTTTTCAGCAATAAATTCAGTAAAAAAATCTAGGGTTTTTAAAATTTATTAAAATTTAAAGGAAGAGAGAATTCTACCCCAGTAGGCCTTGTTTAGAACGTGATAATCTGTGTAATTCACTCCTGTGTAGTTATTTTCATTTTTTCCTAAAATTGAATTATAGACGAAATGCCCATTATTGACTAAAATATTTTTAAACAAATTAAGTTCCTTAATATTACTCAAACTAAAAGCATTTCCACGATTGTTAGAGAAAAAATTTTTTTCTAGAGTGATAGAGTGAAAATTTGTATAAGAACTTCCAGGGATATACAGGCCATCAGTAATGCCACCGACGATAATGTTTTCTGAAAGTATGACTTCTTTGGCATGATCATGAATTGCTATGCCGTAACAAGAGCCATTGAGGATAGTATTTTTTTGAATGACAAAATTTTCAATTCCACTTAAAGTCAGAGCATCTCCACTTGTCCCATTTCCAGAATAAATAAATCTATTTTCTTCAATAACACTTTTTTTATTATCAGTTCCACTGAAGACAACATTTCCAAAAGAAACTCTATAAAATTTATTTTTTTTGACAAGGCAGTTTTCGCAATTAGAAAAATAGACTCCTGCATGAAAATTTTGTAGAAAATTATTTTCAAAGAGAAAATCGGTAAAAAAAACTTTTTCATTTTTGATATTTTTAGGATCTATATATAAAAATCCAACTGAATAATAGGAGGAATTCTTGAAATATCCATCCTTTATGATTAAATTGGAAAAAATTTTTGTTTTTTCGTTCTCAATAAAAGATCTAAAAATCCAAAAAGGAGGGGCCTCTATGGAGAGTTTTTCTGGATTTCTGTTGTATTCTTGTTTAAGAGAAACAACAGAATCTATTCTAATTTTTTCGAATAAGATATTCGTGTTTTTTAGCTCGAAAAGAGTTTGATTTCCTTCGTAATTTTGATTCCTTTGCCATTCAAAACTAATGTTCTTAAAGACTAATTTAGAAGAATCTAGGATGAAGCCTCCTCCATCTGTTACAATAATTTTACTTGATTCATCACCTTCTAGTTCAAGGGGGTTTTTGAGAACAAGTTTTTGATCTAAGTAACAGGTTTGTTTCGGGGCCTTTATTTTGCCTTCGGTATTTTTTAATTCTTCAAAAAAACCACTGCAAGTTGTAGAAGGTAATCTTCCTGCAATTTTTTTTGTTTCAAGAGAGTTTTTTTCAGAGGTTTCATTTTTTTCTTTACTACAGCTTATAAAAAAAAATAAAAACAAAAAAAGTGTGATTACAGGGTTTATAAGCATAAGAAAAAGATAACATGATTGTTCTCTTACATTTAAAGTTCGATGTTTTTGCCTATTACCAAAGTAAAAAAAATTTATTTGTTTTTTAAATATCTTTCAATTTTTTTTTGATAGGCCTCTTTTATTTCAAGAGAAATATTTTTATCTTTACTTACTCTTTCATATTCATGTGTTAAAAAAAAAATGGCCTCTTCTGTTCCAATCTCTTGCGATTTTACTTTAGCAATAAAAAAAGAAATGTAACTTGGAATGACAAATTGAAGGCGTTCGGCATTTTTAATTGCTTGATTAAAAAAAACTAAAGATTCTGCAGAATCTTTTTTTTCAAAATAGGTAAAGTGCCCAGAAAAATAAAAAATCCAGAAATCAAAAGGAAATTTTTCTCTTGCTTTTTTTAGAATTTCAAAGGCCCCTGTCAGATCATTTTTAACAATGGCCAAATATTGAGCGGCAGTTGTGTAACACTCATAAAATTGAGGGTCAAGAGTGAGGATAGAAGAGAAACGCAAAAACATCCATGAGTTAAGATCTTGCTTTTGATAATGCTCTAAATCACTTTGGGCCATGGTTTGTGTCCATAAAAAAGAAGAAAGGGCCCTTTCTTGTCCCATATTGAAGGTGTCTAAAATATTTTCTTTTAAAATAAGACTGGATTCTTGTGGGGAAATAAAGATAGGAGGGGTTGGAAAAAGGTAATTTAAAAAAAAGGCCACTGGCCATAGAATGAAACAAAGGCCCACAATGAAGAAATTAGTAAAAAGAAATGAAGGAATTTTCATTTTCGTATGATTCATATTATTGAGTATTCATCTTATGATTTATTTTAGGCAAGTTTATAAAAAATTTACTCAACCTATTTTAGAGGATATTTCTTTCTCTCTTCCTTCTTCTGGCGTTGTTGCTGTGATAGGCCCTAATGGACATGGAAAAACTACTTCTCTTAAGATGATGCTAGAATTGCTTCCTCCTGACCAAGGAGAAATACTCTTTGACTCTTCTCTAGGTAAAAATCAAAAAGAAAGGAAATACAGGAGAGGCTTTATGCCTGAAAGGCCTATTATTTTTCCCTTTCTTTCAGGAAGAGAGTATTTAAGACATTTTTGTTCTTTTTATTTTCCTAAAAAGTCAAAAGAAGATGTTGAGGAAAAAATAGAAAATTTGGCCAATTATTTAGAGTTAGGAAAATTTTTGGAGCAAAAGATTGAAGGGTATTCTAAGGGGATGTGCCAAAAGCTGTGTTTTATTGCTTCGGCCCTTCATCTTCCTCAGTGTCTTATTTTGGATGAACCATTTTCGGGGCTTGACCCTAGAGGTAGGGATCTTTTAAAAAGTTATTTAAAAGAGCATTATTCTCCTTCTTCTCAAAAACTTTTGATCATGACTGGCCATGTGTTGGCAGAAATAGAAGAAATGGCACAATATATCCTTGTTTTACAAAATAAAAAATTACATTTTGCAGGAGAGAATAAACATTTTTTTTCCACAATTGATACGCAGAAAATTTTTGAACATCAATTTGAGTCTGAAGTGAATATTGACAGATGAAATCCTTGATATTTTTAGATTGTTATAGGCTTTTTTCGGATAAAATTTTAAAAAAAATTCTAATATTTGCCTTGCTTTCTGTTTTTTTGGCCTTAGGACTTAAAGAAGTAACTTACGGTGTTCCTCATCGAATTTTTTTAGACTTAGGTCTTGGGATTTTACACTGGCTATTTCTTTTTTCTGCTTTTTATCTTGGACAAAAATACGCTCGTGAAGGCTTTGAAAATAAAAGCATGATTTTATATAAAGTACGGCCTATCTCAACTTTTTCTCTTTTTTTAGGAAAAATCTTAGGGCCATTGCTTTTTCTTTGCTCTCTTTGTTTTTTTACATTACTGAGTTTTTGGTTATTTTACGGGCTTCTTTATAGTTATTCTTTTTTTCTTTTAAAAGGGATAGGGATTATTTTACTTGAAAGTGTGCTCTGTTATATGTTGAGTTTTTTTGTGGGGCTTAACTTTCAGCAAGGTGTTTCTCTTTTAATTTCCTCTGCGTGTTTTTTTATAGGAAAAAGTTTTTCTTTTATTTTAAAACAAGACTTTTCTCCTGCTTGGATAGGAGCTCTTTTTCCTGATTTTTCTCGTTTTGAATTTAAGCAACATCTTCTCTATCAACAAGATTTGCCTCTCTTCTGGTGGCTTGTGACAACACTTTATGGACTTATTTGGATTGTAATATTTTTCTTTTTATCTTTTATCTTATTTCGAAAAAAAATATCTCAGTTATTTTGAGGACAAATTATGGCCATCTTGTCTCAGGTTTTTGCTCTTTGCTTTTTGTTTTGTTTGGGTGCTTGTCTTGGAAGTTTTGTAAACGTC
>Ga0138256_10007843_pt1 | contig 11248 bp, 7 predicted proteins | sample KNB2016incub_MG_FD_105486 | JGI IMG/M metagenome (GOLD analysis project Ga0138256, IMG submission 105486) | Active sludge microbial communities from wastewater in Klosterneuburg, Austria - KNB2014incub_MG | ecosystem: Engineered > WWTP > Activated sludge > Unclassified | place: Austria...
GCACCGCGCATCAATGCAGCAGGAAGAATGGATCATGGAAAGTCGGCAGTGCAGTTACTCATCAGTGATTCTGTAGGTGATGCCATTATTGAAAGCGAAAAAATCAATAAAAATAACATAGACAGGCGCGATGCCGACAAGCTAATTACAGAACATGCATTGCAGCAGATTAGCCGCGATAATACTTTTGAAAGCAAACGTAGCACCGTTGTTTATAGTGCAGAGTGGAATAAGGGTGTAATAGGCATTGTAGCTTCACGACTTACAGAAAAATTTTATCGTCCTACAGTAGTGCTTACCGACAGCAACGGACATATTGCCGGCTCTGCGCGTTCTGTAAAAGATTTTGATGTGTATAATGCTATTGAAGCATGCAGCGAATATTTAGATCAGTTTGGCGGACACATGTATGCAGCAGGACTAACCTTAAAGCATGAAAATTTTGAAGCCTTTAAACAAAAGTTTGAAGAGGTGGTTTGTGCCACCATTGAAGAACACATGCTTACACCGGAGGTGGAAATTGATGCAGAATTAAATTTAGAAAGTATTACCAAACCATTCTATAATGTGCTAAAACAATTTGCACCCTTTGGCCCGGGCAACATGTCGCCTGTGTTTGTTAGCCGAAATTGTGTTGCCGACAAAAATCAGACACGACCCGTAGGGCAAGATAACAAACACCTGAAACTATCTTTTACACAGCATGGTTTGGGCAAGAATTTTTCTGCTATTGGATTTCAGTTAGGCGAATATGCCGATGTACTAAAGTCAGGAAAACGATTTGATGTTTGTTACCATATTGAAGAGAATCATTTTAATGGTAACACTGAGCTACAACTCAACATTAAGGATATAAAAATTTCAGAATAGTTTTTTCTTTACTTTCTGAGGAGTAGAGATTTTCTTTTTTATCTCAATAGATATTTCAACACTATCTCCAATTGTTTTGCCAATTGCTTCGCGCCATTCTTTTTTAATTGTCAGCCAATGTGAGCCATCTGTCTTCGGTTGCAAGGCACCTTCAATAGGGTGGTTATCTATGAAACCTGTTATCTCTATAATACCTGTTTCGCTAAAGTGATTGCCTGCTTCTCTCAACACCACATAAGTAGAAACACCTCTGATGTCCCTGCGATGGAGATTTGTTTTTAAACTTAACTTTTTCGCCATAGCACTTCTGTTTTTATTTTACCCTATAAAGATAAGAAAATAAAAATGAAAAACTCCAGTATAAAAAATTGATACCGGAGTTTTGAAGTATTAGAAATTTAATATCAGGCTTGTTCGCTGCGGATAATGTTTAGAGCACCACCGGCTTTAAACCAGGCAATCTGATGTTCGTTATAAGAATGATTTACTTTGATTTCATCTTTTGACCCATCTGCATGATGTAATACCATTGTTAATGGAACTCCGGGTGAAAACGCTGTCAGGCCTATAATATCAAAGGTGTCATCTTCTTTTATTTTTTCATAGTCTGCTTTATCGGCAAATGTCAATGCAAGCATACCTTGTTTCTTCAAATTGGTTTCGTGAATGCGGGCAAACGATTTTACCAATACAGCACGCACACCTAAGAAACGTGGTTCCATTGCTGCATGTTCGCGCGAAGAACCTTCACCATAATTTTCATCACCCACAACAATAGAGCCTATTCCTTTTGCTTTATAAGCACGTTGCACTTTGGGCACTTCATCATAGCTGCCGTCAAGTTGATTCTTTACGCTGTTGGTATTATCATTAAATGCATTAACTGCACCAATAAGCATGTTGTTGGAAATGTTATCGAGATGTCCTCTGTATTTCAACCACGGACCTGCCATTGAAATATGATCAGTAGTACATTTACCTTTTGCTTTGATAAGAAGTTTCAAGCCTTTTAGGTCGCTCTTTTCCCATGCTGCAAATGGTGCAAGCAACTGCAAACGGTCGCTTGTGGGCGAAACAATTACTTCAACTTTACTTCCATCTTTTGCCGGTGCCTGAAAGCCTGCATCTTCAACAGCAAATCCTTTAATTGGAAGTTCAATGCCTTGCGGTTCGGCCAACTTTACTTTTTCCCCTTTATCGTTTGTGATAAAATCTGTAACCGGGTTAAATGTAAGGTCACCTGCAATGGCTAATGCAGTTACAATCTCTGGTGAAGCAACAAAAGCATGTGTATTGGGGTTGCCGTCATTTCTTTTTGCAAAGTTGCGATTAAAAGATGTGATGATAGAATTCTTTTTGTTTGGATCGTTGGTATGGCGTGCCCACTGTCCAATACAAGGACCACAGGCATTTGCTAAAACCACCCCTCCAATTTTTTCGAAAATGCCAAGGTAGCCATCGCGCTCAACAGTATATCGCACCTGCTCGCTACCGGGAGTAATTGTAAATTCACTTTTAGCTTTAATTCCTTTTTCGGCTGCCTGTTTTGCCAATGATGCGGCACGCGTAATGTCTTCGTAAGATGAGTTGGTACAAGAACCGATGAGACCTACTTCTAATTTTGCTGGCCATCCATTCTCTTTTACTGCTGCAGCAAACTTACTTAGCGGCCATGCTAAATCCGGAGTAAACGGACCATTGATGTGGGGCTCTAATTCAGAGAGGTTAATCTCTATCACTTCGTCAAAATATTTTTCAGGTTGCTGATAAACTTCGCTATCGCCACGCAGGTGGGTAGCAATGCCATCAGCAAGATCTGCTACATCGGCACGTCCTGTTCCGCGCAGGTAGTCAGCCATTTTTTTATCGTAATTAAAAATAGAAGTTGTAGCTCCTATCTCTGCTCCCATGTTGCAGATAGTTCCTTTGCCTGTACATGACATGCTCTCTGCTCCTTCTCCAAAATATTCAACAATCTTATCTGTTCCACCTTTAACGGTTAATATTCCCGCTACTTTTAATATTACATCTTTGGCAGAGGTCCATCCGCTTAGCTTACCTGTAAGTTTTACTCCGATAAGCTTGGGCATTTTCAGTTCCCACGGTAATCCGGCCATAACATCACAGGCATCGGCACCACCAACACCAATGGCTATCATTCCTAATCCACCGGCATTTACGGTATGGCTGTCGGTTCCAATCATCATTCCTCCCGGAAAAGCATAGTTTTCTAAAATTACCTGATGGATAATTCCTGCTCCCGGTTTCCAAAAACCTATTCCGTATTTATTGGAAACAGATGCCAGAAAATCAAACACCTCCTTACTTTTATCCAGAGCAGAGGCTAAGTCTTTTGCAGCTCCGTCTTTTGCCTGAATCAAGTGGTCGCAATGTACGGTTGATGGTACTGCAACTTGTGGTCTGCCGGCTTGCATAAATTGCAACAAAGCCATTTGTGCTGTAGCATCCTGCATGGCTACACGGTCAGGATTGAAATCTACATAGGCTTTGCCACGCTCATAGTTTTTTACCTCAAACTGTGGCGAAAGGTGACTGTATAATATTTTCTCTGTTAATGTTAGTGGACGGTTCAGGTTTTTACGGGCCTGCTCAATGCGTGCAGGCATTTCAACATAAACCTTTTTAATCATTTCTATATCAAATGCCATGATCAATGTTTTTTTATTTTATCGGAACGCAAAAATACAGATAAAGACGATTCATAATTGTTTGATTGAATCTAAATAACCGCCTTAGCTGCATTTTAAAAACAGCGCTCCGCAAAAAGAGTTTCATTTTTTTTGAAAAAACTTTTCTTATTGAAAAGAATGAATTACATTTGAGGTGCCAAAAAAAATAAATATCATGAAAACACTACAAAAACAAATTATTGCATTTTGCATTCTATTAACACTTACAGGAGTTGTATTTGTATCCTGCAAAAAAGACAAAGACAACAACAATACTGTTCCGGCTACGGAATATGGTGTTGTCACCGGCAAAGTACATTCGCCCAACAATGTGGTTATTGCCAGTGCTAAAATCATTTCGGGAGAATACTCCACCATAAGTAATACACAGGGTGAATTTTCACTTAGTTTACCTATAGGATTTCATAAACTTATAATTCAAACCGGAAGCGGGCATGTGTTTAAGTCAGAAGTTGATGTTCAGGTAAATGCACACGAAACAATTTCTTTAGACAATGCACAAAGTGAGCTTAAACAGGTTAAGCAAATTGCATTCATACCGGGAGCTTATGATAGAATTGAAACTATCATTATAGACACTCTTGGATATACTGCAACTGCAATTACGGTTTCCTCTCTCGACAACTTGAATTTTATGCAAAGTTTTGGAGGTATATTTTTAAATTGTGGTGTTAACGGAAATTTAGATAGTTTAAAATATGCCAATCTTAATAATTATGTGAGTGGTGGTGGTAATCTTTATGCCTCTGACTGGTCAGTTGAGTTTTTAACCGGTGATGGTTTTTTCCGACCTTCCGCCTCTTCCTTTTTTACCAACAGTGCATTCAAAAATCAAACTCATGAAGCTGCTTATAGTACAATGTCAACCTGTACCTCTCCCTTAAACGGAGGTTTTTTACCTGACAGTGCTTTGTGTACAGCCAAATTTGGACCTGTCACCATGGTGCAAAATGCACATATTCTCGATCCGGATATTATTAATGTTTTGGGCAAAGATTCAATGGATATCTATTACGATTTAAATGCATGGGAAGTAATCAGCTTAGTAAATGCTCCATTTACCACCATCATAGAAGATACACAGTCCGGTTTAGGATCATTAGCCGTTACCTGCGATTTAAACGGAACCATACCGGCAGGACACATCACCTACACTACCTTTCATAATCATCCACAGGGCAACATCAGTCAGGATGTTAAATTAGTCTTGCAGCATTTTATTTTGAATATGTAGGTTGCACCTCTTTTACTGCTTAAATTTTAAAAACCCGAAAAGTATTTGGGCTGAATTTGATATTGTGTAAACATATTAAGAGTGCTTCATTTACCTTTGCCGCAATTTAATAAGTAAGCATGAGTAGTCAAGCAGAATATGATGTAGTAGTAATTGGTGGCGGATGTGTAGGCATGGCATCTGCCTATAAACTTAACCTGCGTTTTCCACATCTGAAAATTGCAGTACTTGAAAAAGAAGACCGCCTTGCTGCACATCAAACAGGAAGAAACTCAGGAGTTATACACTCCGGCCTTTACTACAAACCGGGCTCTTACAAAGCTAAAAATTGTGTGGATGGGAGAAGAGAGTTGGTTTCTTTTTGCAAAGAACATGATGTGGCACATGATGTGTGCGGAAAAATTATTGTGGCCACTGATGAAAAAGAATTGCCACACATGAATCGTGTTTTTAATAATGGTTTACAAAACGGTGTTGAAGGAATTGAAAAAATTAATGCGCAACAAATTAAAGATATTGAACCATTTTGTACTGGCATAGAAGGTATATGGGTTCCTTGCACAGGCATTGTTGACTACGTTGGGTTGACAAATAAGCTGGCAGAAATTATAGAACAAAAATTTACGGGAAGCAAAGTGTTCACAGGTCATGAAGTAACAGCTTTTGAAAAGCAAGATGGTCACACACTAATTGTCACCAAAAAACAAAACTTCAAAACCAAACACCTCATTAGTTGTACAGGGTTGTTCAGCGACCGAATGGCCAAGGCAGACGGTGTGGATCCTAAGATGCAGATAGTTGGTTTCAGAGGCGATTACTATGACCTGACAGAAAAAGGAATGCACAAAGTGCGAAACCTGATTTATCCTGTTCCCAATCCGGAGTTTCCTTTTTTGGGTGTTCACTTCACAAGGATGATACAGCACGGAGTAGAATGTGGACCTAATGCAGTTTTTACTTTCAAGCGAGAAGGTTACGGAAAAACAGATTTTGATTTAAAAGATACGCTTCAGGCATTATCCTACGGTGGTACATGGAAATTATTTTTCAAACACTGGCGTTTTGGTTTGGATGAATACAAAAGAGCTTTTTCCAAAAAGTTATTCCTAGAACGGTTGCAGCGACTAATCCCTTCATTGGAGATGGACGACATTACTCCCGGAAGGGCCGGTGTGCGCGCAATGGCACTCGATGCCAGCGGCAATATGATTGATGATTTTAAGATAGAATACAGCGGCAATGCCATACACGTTCTCAATGCGCCATCACCGGCAGCTACTGCATCATTGGCTATTGGAACAGCAGTGATGGAAATGGCAGAAAAACATTTTCAGATTCATTAGTGTTAATTTTGTTTAATAACTTGAACAGAAACTAAGAAAACACATATTTCAGCTTACGTCTATTCATTGAGGTAAACTACTCATGTTTATGAATGACAATAATCATTTCAATCTTTAACCTTTAAAGGCTTTTAATATCTAATTTTGTGGTGTATTTAAAGATAAGTCACTATGCATACATTATTCAAATTTTCTGTTTTACTCTTAAGTATTGTGTTTTTTAACATAAGCAGCTATGCACAGGAAAGTAAAACAGACACCATTAAAGTTTTTGGTAACTGTAATATGTGTAAAGAAAAAATTGAAGGTTCTTTAAAAGAGAAAGATGGTATAACAGCAAAAAATTGGGATAAAAAAACCAAACTTTTGGTCGTAACTTATGATGCTGCAAAAATTTCAAAAGAACAAATAGGACAAAAAATTGCAGATGTCGGCTATGATAATCAGTATGCAACAGCTACTGAGAAAGCATATAAGAAACTGCATTCATGCTGTCAGTACGACAGGCCTAAACAACCTGCCGGTGATGAAAATAAATAGTCACGCAACAAACATAATAAAATGAAAAAGCAACTCCTTACACTTATTCTTTCAGCCATAACATCTTTAGGTATGGCACAAACAGCTACAGATTTTACAGCAAACGACTGTAATGGCAACTCACATAATCTTTTTACAGAATTAAATTCCGGAAAGGTTATTGTCTTATGTTGGGTTATGCCATGTGCATCATGCACAGGACCAACATTAACAACTTATAATGTTGTTCAAAGTTATCAGGCTTCCAATCCAAATAAAGTTTTTATGTACACCTGCGATGATTATGCAAACACCAATTGCACTTCTTTAAACAGTTGGGCAACCGGAATTGGTGTTATGCAACAAAGCTGGTCGCTGCGATTTTCAAATACAGCAATTAACATGTCGCATTATGGTTCACCCGGCATGCCAAAGATTGTAGTTATCGGGCCTAATCATACTGTGTTTTATAATTCAAACAATACTGTTAATGCCACTAACCTGCAAAATGCCATTAACAATGCTTTGGCAACAACAGGTTTAAGCGAAAATAATTTACCTGCATCATCATTATCTGTGTTACCAAACCCTACTCAAGATGTAACAAAAATTAAACTCAATCTTCTGAATAACGCTGATGTAATTCTGGAGTGCTATAACCTTGAAGGAAAAAAAGTGCAGGAAATATTTTCCGGAAACCTGAATAAAGGAGAGCATATTATTCCTGTAAATCTTGAACCTTTTACTAATGGTATGTATCTTATCAAATTTTCTGATGGAAAACAATCAAAGTATATTAATTTGATAAAATCCAAGTAATAGAAAAACAGTTTTTCGGTTGGCATTAAATTTTGTAAATTAAATATCTATGTGTAATAAAGCTCAACTGAAGTTTTCTTTAGTTCTGTTATTAATTTGCTTCTCTGTTTCAGATACTTTTTCACAATGTTGTGCCGGTGGTAGTGGTAGCCCCATTGCCGGTGGAACATCACAAGGGGTACTTCAGGAAAAACAAGTTGAAATCAGTACTAACTTTCAATTTATCAGCACCAATAAATTCTATAAAAAAAGTTCCGTAGCTCCGGATTCTGTAAGAACATTTGATGGCTTTAAAAACACTTATGAATACTTCAGGGTAGCTTATGGTATTACAAAAAACTTAACTTTTTCTGTTGAGAGCGGTTATTATTATCAAAAGAAAGAAATAGGCCTGAATAATGATGAGGCTACAACATACAATGCAAAAGGTTTTGGCGACTTAATTCTCTTTCCACGCTACGATATCATTAACTGGACAGAAGAAAAACACCGTACAGAAGTAACTATTGGTTTAGGTTTTAAAATTCCACTTGGAAGTTATAATGACTCAACAGGCAATGTAGAGCCTTTTTCGGGAAACACCTATTATGTTACCAACCCGACATCGGTACAGCTCTCATCAGGGGCACATGATATTATTTTTTACACCTTTCTTTACAGAGGGTTTACAGAAAAAAACTTTAGGGTTTTTGCTAATGCCTTATACATAAAGAAAGGTTATAACCCCAATGGAGAAAAACTTGGTGACTTTGCCAGTGTAGGGATTTTTGCTGGTAAAACTTTCTTTAATAACCTAGGTGTAACCTTGCAGGCACGATATGAATGGATGGACAGAATGAAGGTAAATGAATCTATTTATCTGTTCGGAAAGCCATCAAACTATTTTCCGGAAGCCACAGGCTATAAAAAAGTTTTTATCTCTCCACAGCTCAGTTTTACAAAAGGCAAGTTTACTGTTTATGGCTCCTACGATATTCCCGTTTATCAATATTTAAATACATCGGAACATTACACCCAAATGGGTTCGCAGCATCAGGCTACTATTGGTATTACTTATCGTTTTCTGGCGTTAAACAGCTTTTTAAAAGAAGGTTCCGGCACCACCTATGTTTGTCCAATGCATCCACAAGTCACTTCCGGTAAACCGGGAAAATGCCCTGATTGTGGAATGGACTTGGTTAAGAAGAAATAAATTTTTAGTAATCCCCATCAACGATAACCAGCTTCTGCTCTCCCTGATTGTTTTTGGCAAGTAGATGTTGTTGCTTTAGCCAATGCTTTAGGTTCAACTGTCTTTTATAATAAGTACGTTTTACTACAGTTTGCTTGTGGTTTATATCCACAAAACACAAAGGGTTTATTCTGGCTTAGTAGCAACATCAATAAAAATATATACTTTTTTTTTTTGATGACAAAAAAATAACGGCTGCTCAAATCGAGTCAGCCGTTATTTCACTTAATTCTTCTGTTTATTCTAGTTGCTTATTATAAATCTTCCGGAGTATGATTTTGCATTACCCTCTGGCAGCAATCTGAAATAATACATGCCCTCTGCAAGATTTTTGCGTTCTATACTAATTCTATTCATGTTAGTAGTGGTGTGCAATATCTCTTTTCCTGCTGTGTTATAAATAACAAGATGATATGTTTGATTATTTTCATTATCAAAAACAATATCGGCCTTACTGTTAAATGGATTGGGAATTACTCTTACCATTGACTGCGATGAAGCAGGTATTTCCACAACAGAAGTTGGCAAGCCAATTACCATAGTATTGAAAGTTTCATTGGTAATTATCGGATCATTCTGATCAAAATATATGGCTGCATCATTAAATACAGTTGTGTTATTTGGCAACCACTGATTTGCCATGATACTGTAACGCACATATCCGTGACTTAGCAATTCGTTGGTGTTACTGTCAACTAACATTATATTGGGGAAAGTAAACACCACTTCACGGTTGCTGATGTTAACCTGTGTTTGTACATTATGACTGGCATCAATCAATGCAAAAGTATTCAGGTCAAGACCGGCATCAATAACATCTCTGACAACCACTGTATAGGCTGTATCATTTCCGGTATTCTGGAATCGTATCAAATAATCCAATTGACTACTCATGAGTGTGTAATTGTTACTTAAGATTCCGGCAGGTGTCACCGACTTATCATTAGGATCATAACTACAACTAACAATATTACTTGAAATTAAAGTATCTGTTTCCATCACTGTTCCGTTTATCAAAGATTCCATAATGATGGTATCTGAAACTAAGCTACCTGCTGCGGGCATTCCAAGTTCGAATATGATTAAGCCGGTTGTCTGTGCAGTTAATCCCGGAAAATCATAAACTACTGTTTGTCCATTGACAGAAGTTGGTGTAATGCTTCCGGCAATGAAAGTTTGATTGGGCGAGAATTTCATGGTAATTCTAGCATCGTAAGTTACATATCCGGTGTTTTTATATTTGACTGTAGTTGCATTGTTTAAAAGGCACCTGCGTAGGCCAACCCGTGATACTACTTTGCAATCATAAACCGGTAAGGTAGAATTAAGACCAAAATCGAGACCTGTAGTGGTGGCTGAAGCATTTACGGTGTAACTTGGTTGACTACCTGGCGATAAGGAATAGCCGGGCATGGTATTTTGCCACTGTACGGTATGAGTACCGGCATAACTTCCCGCACTATAATTTCCGGAGTTATCCGTAAACACAAATACATTATCAGGTTGTACAGTTACTTTCTGGCCTGAAAAACCAGGTTCTCCTATATCTTTTATACCATTACTGTTTGCATCATAAAATACATTGCCTTGCAAAAACAGCGAACCCTGATCAACATAAAGAGCATTTTGTAAATATAATGTTATGTAAGAACCGAATCCGGTAGTATCATAAACTACACGTAGATTGTACCAACCAACAGGTGCATTGGCAGGAATTGAAAAATCTGCATAAAAGTGGAAATCGTCTATTACAATAAAAGTATTTGCATTGGCATGGTACGTAACTGCCGTATCTGTACGGTATAAGTAGGCATCATATATTGCTCCTGTGGGTGGTGACGAACTTTGAAAGATAGTATTTGCTCCGGAAATGTATGCAGTAAAACCTGTACCTGCCAGCACATTGAATGGTGACATTGAAGTTAAATATTGATTGGTAGAGCTTAAAGGGAAGTTGAGCCCTGTTGTAGTGATGGTATAGTTACCACTGATGGTAGCGGCACTAGGTGGATTAACCACATTGTTTGCTGTTGGTGTGATTGTAATAGTTTTGCTACCCGGTAATGTTGGTATTTTATAGTTACCTAAATAATCAGTCTGAACGGTTTGATTGTCGGGCTGAAGCGTGATAGTCTGCCCCGCCATACCAGGTTCCTGAAATCCTAGCAAGCCATCCGGGGTGACATCACTAAATGCAGTGCCTGAAAGGTACATGCTGGCAGCATAAACGGTTACAGCATTTGGTAGGGTTAAAGTATGAATATCTCCAAGAGAGTCAATATAGAAAACAACTAAATTATAAACACCGGGTGCTAAATTATTCCCAATACTAAATGAACCTGAAAACTGTGTTTGATTAATTACAGTTACATTCCAGCCAAAAGCTACAGGTATACCTCCTGGAGTTATAAGATAGGTGTTCATAATTGCCCCAATTGGTGATCCATTTTGTAAAGCCACACCTGCACAGGAAATAACTGCATTCAAAGTAGTGCCCTGCAGCATAGAGTCGGGCGAGATA
>Ga0138256_10007844_pt1 | contig 11248 bp, 10 predicted proteins | sample KNB2016incub_MG_FD_105486 | JGI IMG/M metagenome (GOLD analysis project Ga0138256, IMG submission 105486) | Active sludge microbial communities from wastewater in Klosterneuburg, Austria - KNB2014incub_MG | ecosystem: Engineered > WWTP > Activated sludge > Unclassified | place: Austria...
TTTAAACCAATACCTGCGGAAAATCCATACAAGGTATTATAGCCAGTTTGTGCCCAAAGCCCTTTTGGAATGTTTAACATCACTATTCCAGAAATAACGGTTTGGTCTTTTTTGAATTCCGACCTTACCAATCCAAAAAATTTACTTCTATCAAAAAAACCACGACTTTCAACATAACCTGTGTACATAGCATGCGCTTGTACACTTTGTTCGGGGTTTTCTTCAATAAGTTTAGAATTTTTTAAATTATATTGAACAATATTATTTAACGACACCACAAAATCAAGAAAAGTTGTACCGTAGTTAATGCCTGGATTTAAGGTAATGAGCATGTTCGAAGGTATATTTTGCAAAGAAGGATCTGGAAAATTTGTAACCACATTTCCTTCATTGATACCACTTTTGTAGAACCCTAAATTCATCCCAAAGGTTAAATTACTATCTCTATCTAGCACAACGTTGTAAGCGTAATTCAACACGCCTCCAAAGGTTGTCATAACCCCATAATTTTGTTGAAACAAGCCAATTCCTGCTCCTGAATTTTCACCAAATCTACCTGCATAACTAAATAAATACGTTTGAGGTGCATTATCAAATTGAACCCATTCACGCTTATTGGTGAAGCTTAGGTATTTATTTTGCTCGCGCACAAAACTAAAGGTTGGATTGATTACATAGCGATTAAATTTTAAAGAATTTCTTACGGGTAGGCTAAAAGCAACAACGCCATCCTCTTGAGAATGGAGCGTCTGTAAGAAACAGAAACATATTATTATATATATTAGTTGCTTTATCATATTACTTTATGACCGTAATGGAACCTTTTCTTGCTTTGCTATTTGTTGGTGTAATAATGTAATAATAAACAGGATTTACATCTTTAAAATTCAATTGATTTTCGGGCCAATTATTCTGGTAATCACTTGTTTGAAGTATTATTTTTCCCTGTGAACTCATAATAACAACTTCAGTATTGGTGCCGCTTACATATGCTTGCGGAATAACCCACGTATCATTAATGCCATCACCATTAGGGCTTATTAAATTGGGAATATTTGCTACATCGGGAAACGGTTCGCTAACGGTAAATAGAAATTCATTTGACGCATTACAGCCATCCGTTTGTATAATAACTACTTTGTAATTTCCCAATTGAGATGCTTCATAACTATTGGTGGTAGCTGTAGGAATGAGCGTTTCATTCAAATACCATTCAAATTCAGGGTTGGAAGCATCGGTTGTAACGGTGGCAACCAAAGTTTGTCCTTCATTTAAAACATTAAATTCTGGTACATCAATACTACTTGAAAAACCACTATTTTCTAAATTTATTGATGCATTTGCAACACAGCTGCCCAAGTTGATGGTAACGGTATAATTGCCTGCCTCGTTGGTTACATACATTTGATTAGTTGCTCCTGCAATTGCTTTTCCTTCTTTATACCACTGGTAACTTGTTCCTTTTATGGCGCTTAACGTAGTAGCACCTTGACTTGAACAATACGGATTACCAAGACTGGAACTGATTGATGAGGTTACACCAGAAGTAGCTTCACTAACGGTTACACGGTTTGAATATGATTCCGAAGTACAAGAACCATAATTAGTTTTTACAAAATAAGTTCCGGGAGAATTTACCGATAAACTTACGCCAGAAGCCACAAAAACAGAAGTTGTAGGACTGGTTTCTTTATACCAATTATAGGTTAATGCAGGATATTGCAAAGGCGAATCGTTACCGCTATAACCCGGATTATCAATAGTTAACAAATAACTTCCGCTGGTACAATATGCTCCTGTTGCAATTAAATTATTGATGGTGAAAGGTGTATCCTGAATTTTATAATAGGCAGGAAATGCGTTTGAAGGAACACTTGTACCCGCTTGATCGGTACTTCTAATTCTAATCTTATAAGCTTCACCCGTAGTGTTAGCGGGTAAAGAAAAAGTTAGTGTTGCTGGTGAAACTGTAATCGCTCCTTGAGCCGAAGTATAAATGCTTGTAGGAGTTGTAAAACTTCCTGTAGCATCGGAAAGTTCGATGATGAATTGGTTATTTGGATTTAATGCCGATTCTGGTGAAAACGTAAAAGTAGCATCATAGGTGTTAAAAGTAGCACTCGCGCACGCTTGACTAAAACCCAAGTTAGGTTTGCCTATAACTATTTGCCCAATAACACTTTGGGTTAAAGAAAAAAACAATAAAACAGCAATGTTAATAAAAGTAAAATTCCTCATGCGCGATATTATTTTCTTTTACAAATAAAACTTCTAGAAATTAGTATCGTTCTAACATAAAATGATAGAAAAAAGAATTCCTTAAATTAGAGAAAGTATAAACAGAAACCCGTAAAGACCTTGCGTTTTATTCATATTATTATTTGTTTAGCATTTAATTATCTAGTCCTAAATCTTCAGATGCCAAATGGTCTTTCGATGCCATAATTTTATTGATTCGTAACCTGAAATCTGGTTTTTTCTCATTAGCAAAATCAATAAAAGTTTCAACATTATTGCTTTTAGAATACACATTAAAGAAGGATGTATTACCGTACCAATTTTCTAAATCCTCGTTATTGGTATTATTTTCAACAAAAATATTCCCGTTGCAGTTGTTAAAATACATATTTGCAAACTTGATTTTTTCCAGATTTTCTTGGTTGATATCTATCTTATCTTCCAACAAAACTGCTGGATTAAACCCAGATATCACACTTTTATTCATTTCTAGCGAAGCTGTATGACCAACATAAATAGCTTCTTTAACCAAACCTTTATCTATATCTGCTTTTAAATTTTCCGTTTCGTTTAAAAATGTTAGGTTTTTTGCAGAAACAAAAGTTCCTTTTTTCGAGAAATCAATCTCTTCTTTTTTATCATACGAAGCAACCTGCAAACATCTGGCGCGACTACTGCTTGATACATAGGGTGATCTAATCGCTAATGAATTAATCAATTCACTATTAGCTCCAAAATTAAATTTAAAATCGTTACTATTTGATCTGTAGGATACTACCTTATTTAAATCAACATCACCACCCCATACTTCAAATGAATTTCCAGCAGAATAACTTACCATTACGTTTTCAATTACAGTTTCACTTCCTACTCCTGCCATCAACAAACCGTTAAAATAAGTATCGGTATTAATGCGTTTTCCAGCAAATTCAATTCGCACATAACGCAATGTTCCCGAATTACTGGTTAAATTGGCGCCGCCATAATTCGTGTTGGCGTAAGCGGTAGTAGCTAAATCTGAATAATAGGATGCAACCGAACCGTTTCCGAATTTATTAGTAGGCGCATCACCAAGTAAAATGATGCCTCCCCAATCGCCAGCTCTTTTTACGCTTCTATTTGATGTAAAAACTATAGGATCTGTTTCTAAACCTTCAGCCATAATTTTCGCTCCTTTAGAAATTGTAAGCGATGCTTTTGAAGCAAAATCGCATATAATTACCGTTCCTGGTTCAATGCTAAGTATGGCATTATTGGTTACAAAAACATTGCCAACTAGCAAATAAGTATCGCGTTTTGTTAGCTTAGTATCTTTATCAATAGTGCCTGTTAATATTTGAGTAGGCTCATCGTATTGCTTCTGATTTGGTTTAAATTCAGCCCAATTGTATAACCAATTTTTGGCTCCTATTATTCCTTTTTCTTGTTGTGCAAAAACATTTCCAGTTATGAAGAGAAATATTAATACCAGTTGCGTAAAGTTTTTCATAGTTAATTATTTTTATTGTTAAAAACCAAATAAGATTTTTCCACGAATTAATTCTCAAAAATAAAAAATAATCCCATGAAATACCAATTATTTCGCTGAAATGCACAAAATAAGTGAATTTACTCAAAAATAACATCGATGAAATACATTTTTATTGGTTTAAAAACATATGATTTCTAAATTTTTTATCACTTAATGATTGACATACATTTTTTTAAAGAATGAAGAGATAAAAATTTCTATGATATTTTTAAATGATATTTAAAAAAAATCAAGCTTACATGTGAAGCTTGATTTTAAATGCTTTATTTAGAAATTACCAATTGGTAAACTCTATTATATACGATATAAGTTAATGGTATGCGCTGTATTCGTGCAACGATTTCATTATTTCTTCATAAAATAAAATAGCCGAAATAAGCTTGCTTGTATCTGAATAGGGCAAGATTTTAGATTGAAAATCGTTAGTCGCTTTCAAATAATCATCAGTAGCTCCAAATTGATTATCCAATATTTTTCTGTTATCATTATCATTTGGAATTCCTAAAGTTGACATAGTTATACCTGGTTTTGTAGCAAAAGCAATATATGGCAATGTTTTAATTAGAACTTCCATACGCTCCATATAAAGCACTAACAATTCGCCTTTTTGCATACGCTCTAATTCTTCTTTATTATGGTATTTCTTTATTGCTACTTTTTCGCTAATAATGCTTTTAGGTTCGTTCTTTTTTTGAGCATAACCAAAGCCAGTTACTAATAATAAAATAACACTAACTAGAACAATCTTTGTTTTCATTTCTAAGATTTTAGGGTTTAATAAAACAAATCTATGTAATTAAACGTTAAAAACAAGCGTTTTATCGAATTTTTTAATATATTTTTTATTTTTTATCCGATAAAACGACAGAAAACCCTAAAACATAAGTTTTTAGCAATAGTTAAATGTTTAATTTTTAGAAATTCAAATTAAGATTCTAACCTAAAATTTTTCCAATAATCGTTTTTGATTGTTCTCTTTTATAATGCCCTTTATTAATTTATATAACTGTTTTTTAATGGATTGGTAGGCTTCAAAAAAATCGCTTAACAAAACAATAAGTTCACGATGTGCATTTTTGTAATTTTCTTCTTCGTCTAGTTGGTCTTTTTTATCAACCATAATATCCAAACCCCGCTCATGTGCATTTAATGTTTCAATTAATACATTAGTTTCTTTTTGAATACTTACCAACTTTGAAACAATTTTTTTGCTCTTATTAAAATGCTTAGAATCAATAAGCTGTAAAGTGTATGATTTAATCAGATCATCAAAAAATAACTGTTCGTCTCTAACAAACAATAATTCTGACAACCAATTGCGAGATGTATCATGCATGCTTTCGGCACTAAGCCATGCTACATAATTAGCTTCTGTTTGTGTTGTTTTCATGATTAAAAGATTTAAAAAATTATTATTTCGTTTTATTATATAAAAGATTGAAAACTATAAATTTCAGTACATTTCAAATGCATTAAACCATCACTGTTATGGTTTCATTAAGTTTAGGAATAGTGACATTCCAATGAAACGTGTTTTTTATTTTTACCCTAAAAGCATCCAAAACATTGGGTTCACCATGAATTAGAAATACGTTTTCGGGGATGTTTTTGATGTCTCCCATCCAATTTAATAAATCATCTTGGTCGGCATGAGCTGATAAGCTTTCCAAACTTTTGATAGTTGCTTTTACAGGATAATATTTACCGAAAAAACGAATTTCGTGTGCGCCGTCCTGCAACAGTCTTCCACGCGTACCTTCAGCTTGAAAACCAACTAATAAAACCGTTGTTAATGGATTGTCTATAAATTGTTGCAAATACGTTAATACCCTACCGCCAGTTACCATACCACTACCTGCAATAATGATTTTTGGGCGTTTATCATCTATCGTTTTCCAAGTGTCTTTGTATGATTGAATGATGGTAACATGGTTGCACATGGCGTCGTATTCCTGCTGCGACAGTTTATGCCATTTGGGAAAACTTCTAAAAACATCCAGCACATTATTTCCCATGGGACTATCAATAACTATGGGAATAGCTGGGATTTTATTCTTTTGAAATAATTGCCACAAAATATACATAATAGTCTGCAAACGCTCCACTGCAAAACTGGGGATGATTAGATTGCCCTGTTTATGGATGGTATCGATAATTATATTTGATAGCATGGTTTCTACATCTTCAACTGGGTGTAATTTATTACCATAAGTGCTTTCTAGGAATAAAAAATCGGCCCATTCTGGTTTTTTAGGATCATCCAGTAAATAATCATTGCGTCTGCCAATATCACCCGAAAACACAAAACGTTTGCCGTTAATATCCAATTCAATAAAGGTTGCACCTATAATATGTCCATTATATTGAAATCTGTATGATATGTTTTCAGACAATAGCATCCATTTATCTTGTACTTCAACCTCAAAATGACGTATGGTTTTTTCAGCATCTTTAGTCGTATAAAAAGGAAGTGCTGGTTTGTGTTTAGTGAATTTTTCCTTATTTGCTTTTAGGGCTTCTTCCTCGTGTATTTTGGCACTGTCCAAAAGAATAATTTCAGCAATGGCCAAGGTTGGTGCTGTGCCAATAATTTTTCCTGTAAATCCTTGTTTTAGCAAACGTGGTAAATAGCCAACATGGTCTAAATGCCCGTGCGTTAGCAAAACAACATCAATGGTTTCTACAGCCACAGAAAGATCTTGCCAATTAAGTTCTCGAAGTTCTTTTAACCCTTGAAACATGCCACAATCAATCAAAATATTTTTTTCGGAAGTTTCAATAAGAAATTTTGAACCCGTAACCGTTTGAGAAGCTCCTAAAAATGTGATTTTAACAAGATTATCCATGGTATTATTTATTAGTGAAACGCTAATCTCTACTTATAAAAATTATACTATTTTTTCATTTTAATGAATGCAGAGTTCTTTTATTTCGTTCATTATTTTTTCTTTCCTGATTTGTGAAATTCCAAGATGGTCTAAATAAAATGCATCACCCACCAAATCTCTACACAAAACCACATCCCTACTCAATAAAAACTGTTTTTCTCGATTGGTTAATAAAGTTGACACCGTAATTGGATACAACCCTAACCTATCAATCCTATCTTTTAAACCATCGTTTTTAGGATAGTCCCAACTTAGCAAATACAAACCGCAACAGTTACCATAGCTAATGGCATCGGTAGTAAAGCGCGTATTAGTAACTACCCAGCCTTTAGTAAGTTTTGTATCATTTTTATGGTTCGCATTCCAATGCGTTTTTACATCGTTATAGCGCGAATTTATATAAAGCGGAATTTTAACATTGCAATTTTGACCCTGTTGACTATGGAATTTACATTCAACAATCGTGGTTTCACCATTTTTTTTGGCAATCACATCAATTTCGTGGGTTACACAAGTACCTTGCAAAATTTGGCTAACTTCCACTTTATAACCCGAATATTTTAAAATGGCGGCAATAAAACGCTCAAACGGATAACCAGTAGGACCAAGTTCATAAATGGCTTTTTTTAGTTTATATTTTGAAGCTAAATAACTTTTCTGCTTTTTAAGTAATGCAAAAGCTCTGTTGTATAGTTCTTTGGTGCTGATGCCTTGATACAATTCATCTTTTACAATTTTTAAAATAGCATCAACAATAGCGAGTTCTGCACCAGTTCGCATTAAAGAACGACGGAGTTTTTCAAATGAAAATTTCACTTTTTCACCAGAAGATTTAACAATGCTAATCGCGCTTTCTTTCATAATGAAATTAATGTATTTGTACGTTTAAACTGGCACGACCAAAAAAGGTGTTTTAGGATTAAATCCTATATTTTCAACCACAGGTTCGTTAACAATATCTTGTATAAAACTGTGTTTGTAATTAAGCATCACCAACATATCGATGTTCAATTCCTCTATAAAAACATTGATTTCCTTAGTAAGTTTCACATAATCGGGCATCCAATGAAAACTATAAAGCAAAGGGTTTAGACATTCTTTTAAAATTTCCAAATTATCTTCTTGTAAACGGCTCAATTCCTTTTCTTTATTAATATGAACAATCCGTATTCTTGAATTGAAAAGTTTCGCCAAATCGATAATAGGCTGTAATTGCACATGGTTGTATAACCTATTAAAATCCGTTGGAAAAGCTATTTGTTTGGGCACTATAAAATCGTATTCGTCTGGCACTACTAAAATAGGTCGGAGTCGCATTTTCTTAATAACATCCACCGTATTACTGCCAAAAAATATTTTTTTTGCACCTGTAGCACCTTTTGTACCCAAAACAACAACATCGATATTGTGTTTTATCACCGCTATTTCTATGGCATCTATTATATCTTCCGAACTAATGATGGACATAAACTTATGATGCTTGTTTATAGTAAATGCTTCTGCCAATTTTTTCAATTGTCCTATTTCCTTTGCAGCAGCTTCCTTAATAACATCGGATAATTTACTGGAACTTATAGCCGAATTTTTAAGCCGAATTTTTGTAGCATGTAAAAAGTAAAAGTGACAGTCTTGTTTTTGATACAATTTTAGAGCATATACAACGGTATTCCAGGCATTATCTGAAAAATCGGTTGGTATTAAAACATTTAAACTTTTGGTTTCCATAATGTTATTTTATTTGTGAAGGAATTACTAAAAACGGAATTTTTAAATGAAATCCTATGTGATTAATAGTCGATTTGAAAAACAGATTTTCAAAAAATGAATGCTTATTGTTTATCATAACTAACAGGTTAATACGCGCTTTTGATTGAAATTTTGCAATAGCGTCTTCAACAGTTTGGTTGCTAACACTATGGAAAATATGTGTAAGTTGATTAAAATAGGTTTCTAATTTTTCTTTATTATGTTGTTGACTTTCAGATAATTCATACCCAAAAGACGCATTCATAATATTAATACGCGATTGGTACATTGAGGCAATCTCCATAATAGATTGCACGTGTTCTTTTTGAAAATCGATAGCATAATCCGATGGAAACAAAATCTCTTTTGGCGCTTCAAACGCATAATCATTAGGTATTGCCAATAATGGACGTTTGGTGTTTTTGATGGTGTGTACGGTGTTGGAACCGAATAAAATTTCAGTAGCACCAGTTGCTCCTTTTGTACCCATAACAATAACTTCAATTTTATGTGTGCTACACATTTCATCAATCGCAGCAGTAAGCGTATTAAACGATGCTATTTTAGTAAAGATGTGTTTGGGGTTTTTGAAATCCTTCTCAATACGGTTTATCATTTTTTTCAATCCGTTATTTGAAGCTTCTTCCATGGCTTCAACCATTCCGAATTGCCCAGAATAAACTTCAACATATTCTACCTGATAAATTATTGGTGTATAGGTGTTTAATAAATAGAAATGACATATTTCATCTTTAAATAAGTTAACGGCATATTTTATGGCGTTCCATGAATTGTTTGAAAAATCTGTTGGCAAAAGTATTTTTTTCATGACCTGAGTTTTTAATTGTTCTATTGTAAATTATCTCGATTGATATTTTGTAAAACCAAAAACGGAATGCTTAACGACAAACTCATTTTGTCGATGGTTGATTCTAACAACATATTTTCTAAAAATGAATGCCTGCTGTTTACCATTACCAACATATCAATACCACTTTCCTTAATATAATTTTGAATGGCATTCGGGATGTTTTTTGCTTTTATGGTTTTAAAATTTATGGGGTTTTTGCATAACTCACTTTCTACAAAATCTCTATTATCTTGCTGACGCAATGAAAGCATTTCACTTTGTGAAATATAAACTACGTCAATTTCCGCACGATATGGGCAAGCCATTTCACACAATAGCTTTAGTTCTCTGCGTTTATAAGGGATTAAATAATTGGTTGGAAACACAATATGTTTGGGTTGTGTGTATTTATATTTTTCGGGAATTGCCAAAACCGGACATTCTACATATTTTAAAACTTGCAAAGTATGGCTACCAAAGGCAATTTGCTTATTGTTGGTTGCACCGCGTGTTCCCATAACTATGATGTCTATGTTTTCTTCATTTGCTATTTTATCCGCTGCATCAACAAGTACACTGTTTGATGAAATAATGTGGTATGTATGCCTAGGGTTTGGCGAAATTTCATTAACATACTTTAATAAAGCATCCAATTGCGTTTTGCTTTGGTTGGCAATGGTGTTTGTAACTTCGGGCAAGTTTTCACGAGTTACCTCAGATTCATTCGCATAAATAGCATCTTGATAGGCGTGCATGATGAAAAACTCGCTAATATCATATTTAAAAAGCGCTATCGCGTACTCTAATGCATTGGTAGCGTTATCTGAAAAATCCGTAGGAACTAATATCTTTCTCATGATTAAAGCCTTTTTTATGAAACACTTAAATTTACTCAATTTATAAGGAAGGAACTATGACTTATGTCAGTATTAACATTTAATTAATTAATTATTTGGATTTAAATTTTGCTATAAAACAGTATATTTGTGCAACATATTGCGGATACGATTTTATTAAAACATATCGCTATAATCTCGCACTACAAGTGAAAATGATAAACCTGCCAAAGCATAAAAAATTGATACTTTTTGATGGTGTTTGCAACCTTTGCAACGCTTCCGTGCAATACGTAATTAGACACGACAAAAACAACATTTTTCTGTTTACTGCATTACAAAGTGAAACGGGATTAGAAATTATTAAAAAGTACAACATCGATACCTCAAAAACAGATTCTATTCTTTTATATACCCCTGAAAATGGCATCGCATCAAAATCTTCCGCAGCTTTAAAAATAGCTGGTAGTTTAGGGTTTCCACAAAATATTTTAAGCATTTTCCTTATCGTTCCACCATTTATTCGTAATTGGGTTTACGATTATATAGCGAAAAACAGATACAAATGGTATGGTAAAAAAGAATCGTGCTGGATACCTACTCCTGAGTTAAAAAGCAAGTTTTTAGATTAAAAAATCACAGTAGAACATTATATCAAGCCAAGTGCCATATCAAAAAGATTATTCACTTTAAAACAATTAAAACGCTATTTAACACTTAAACCCTGCTTATTTAAATACTTTTGCGTTTTTTAAATTCATTATAAATGCGATATAAATATTATCTGGCGGTTATAACAGCTTTTACCATTTGGGGCTTTTTTAGCTTGGTTCTTAAATCGTTGGATGTATTTCCTGCTTTTGATATTTTAATTTACCGCGCACTAATTTCCGTATTTATCATGTTGCTTGTTTCATTGGTTTTACGACCGAAAGTATTTAAAGCGAACATAAAAATTTACCAATCTTTACCCAAAAAAAACAAACGTAATGTATGGATTGTGAATCTATTAAGCGGGCTTTTTTTAGCGCTTAACTGGTTTATTTTTATTTATGTAATGAATAATGTTAGTGTAAGCGCTACATCGCTGGCATATCTTATTTGCCCGATTTTAACAATGGTATTGGCGTTTTTTATTTTGAAAGAAAAACTATTTAAA
>Ga0138256_10007845_pt1 | contig 11247 bp, 9 predicted proteins | sample KNB2016incub_MG_FD_105486 | JGI IMG/M metagenome (GOLD analysis project Ga0138256, IMG submission 105486) | Active sludge microbial communities from wastewater in Klosterneuburg, Austria - KNB2014incub_MG | ecosystem: Engineered > WWTP > Activated sludge > Unclassified | place: Austria...
GAACCGGCGGACAACATGCGAGCCTTGGCCGCGGAGTTGGCGCGCGGGCAGGCCAACACCAGCCTCTTCAACGGCTCGTTCGAGCAGATTCCGCTGGAGTCGAAGAGCATCGACTATCTCTACAGCATCTTAGCGTTTCATTGGACGACGAACCTCACCCGGTCGGCGGAAGAGGTGGCGCGTGTGCTGAAGGACGACGGCGACATGGATCTGTTCTTCATCGGCCGCAACAACGGCCATGAATTCATCCGCAAGACGACCCCTGTGTTTCTCAAATACATGGGACCGGCGGCGCTGTTGCGGTCGGCGGGGATGCGCCAGCAGTTGACGAAGGATGAAGCGCAGCAACTGTTCGGCAAGGCCTTCGCGGGACGAGAGGTGACGGTTGAGGAGTCCCACGACACCTACTTCGATACCCTGGAGGGCCATTGGACGTGGTGGGTGCGCATCGAGGGCCAGCTGGTCGACATTCCGGCCGAGAAGCGGGCCGATTGCGACCGTGCCGTGAAAGATGCGATCGCCACCCTTCAGAGTTCTGAAGGCATCCCCTACACGATTCACATGTTGCGCGTGAAAGTCCGCAACCAGGCGGGCGCGTAGGTCCGGAGATCGGATACATGACCATGAAAACACTCTTCATTGTGGGCGCAGGCGGATTAGGGAAGGAAGTCGTGGACATCGTCCAATCGTCTCCCCTCGTGGCGCAGTATGCGCTGGCGTTTATCGATGACACCGTCGCACCCGGGACCATCGTGCATGGGGTCGAGGTCGTCGGCTCTCGGGCCTTCCTGAGGGCCGTCGATCCCGAGCAATCGGCGGTGTGCGTTGCCATCGGCAGTCCGGCGGTCCGCCGCGACCTGATCGGAGAGATCGAGCGCTGGGGGCTGTCGCTCCCGGCGATCGTGGATGCTTCGGCCTTGATCCGACCGTCGGTGGTTCTGGGCTCCGGCGTTATTGTCGGGGCACGGGCCTTTGTAAGTTCCGAGAGCGTGATCGGCGCCCATGCCGTGATCAATCCGGGGGTCCTCGTGGGGCATGACGTCGTGATCGGACCGTTTGCCGTCATCGGAGGAGGCGCGATGTTGTCCGGTGGGGCCAAGGTGGGGGAGGGCACGCTCGTGGGAGCCGGGGCCTCCATCCTCTTGAATACGACGGTCGGGGATTGGGCGACGGTCGGCATGGGGGCGGCGGTCTATACGCCCGTGGAGAACGGCGCAACCGTGCTGGGAAATCCGGCCAGGGCTCTCCCGGTCATGCGCAAGAAAGAGGAAGCGGCCGGCCTGGCTGGTGGGACCTCGACGAATGCGGCGCCGGTGGCGCCGTAGGGGTTCGACGTTTCGTCATCTCGGTTCGGATAGACGGGGGTGTTGCGATGCATGCGGAATTTATTTCGCCCGATGATCCACGGTGGCAGCGGTATCTCGAATCAAACTGGCACGACTTCTACCATTTACCGGAATACGTAAAGTTGTGCGCGTATCATGAAGGCGGAATCCCCATAGCCTTCTATGGACAGTATCGAGGTGCGTCGTTTTTAGCTCCTCTGATCATTCGACCTCTGCCGGAGTCGCTGAATGCTTCCCCGGGATGGTGCGATTGTGTCTCTCCCTATGGGTATTCCACCCCGCTGGTGGCCCCGACGCAGGAGCAGTTGCCGGCCTTTATCGAGACCTTTATCGCACTGGCAAAGAAACGGAACATGGTGGCGGCATTTTTCCGCCTCCATCCCTTCTCAGAGCTCAATAAGGGAGATCTGTGCCGATTCGGGCAGCTAGTGCACCATGGCCCGACCATTTATCTCGACCTGTCCTTCACGCAGGATGAGTTCTGGAAGCAGGTGCGAAGAAATCACAAACAGAACTACCAGCGATTAGTCCAGGACGGCTTTGACGTGTCGGTTGACGATTGGGGGCGCTTGTCAGAATTCGCGGCGCTCTATCGTGCCACCATGCAGCGGGTGGGAGCGGTGACCTGTCTGTATTCGGAGCAATATTTCGCGGATTTAAAGGCCATTCTCGGTCCTGCCATGCATCTCTGTTGCGTTCACTCCCAAACCGGATCAATGGTGGCGGGGGGCATCTTCGTCGAAATGGGAGGGCTGGTGCATTATCACCTGTCAGCAACGGCGACGGAGTATCTGCGTCTGGGACCGAATAAGCTCATTATCCCCTTCATGCGGGCCTGGGCGCAGGAGCGATTGAACCGGGTCTTGCATCTGGGCGGTGGAGTCGGAGGCGCGTACGATTCGTTGTTCCACTTCAAGGCTGGATTTTCCGATGCTCGGGCGGATTTCTACTCCTATCGCCTGATCGTGGATCAATCCAGGTATGAAAACCTGTCGCAGGTGGCTGCGACGCAGGCCGGGGGAGATAGCTCGATCCCGACGAGCTTTTTCCCAGCCTATCGCCGGGCCGTACCCCATGCACCTCATCTGCCGCCGGTCCCGGCGGCGTCGGCGGTCATGTCCGAGCCTGGTGTGGAAGCCTGACTTCCGACGACTGGCTTGCACAATCCATCACCCTCGCGAGAGAGCGGTGCATCGATGGCTACGGCCCCATCTCCCATCATCAGGGCGGCATCACCGGACGACAGTCTTGCCATGGCGGCGGTCGTTCGCGCGGCTGCGAGCCCGCTCATGCGAGAGACGACGATTCTCGGCGGCTCCGGGCTGGATCGCTTCATTCGCGATCAGATTGCGTCGGCGGCGGCGAACCGGTTTCTGGTGGCCGAGGTCGAAGGGCACATCGTCGGGATGTCGGCCTGGCGGTACGAGGGCGAGGAGTTGTTCCTCAATCACTTGTTCGTGCACCCGTCGGCACAGGGCCGTCGGGTCGGCACCTCGTTGTGGGCTCACGGGCTTGCCGGACTCAACACCGGCGCGGCGCGCATCCTTTCGCTGGACGTCTACGAGGACAATACGCGAGCCGCCGCCTGGTATCGCTCTTTGGGCTTGGAGCCGGTCGCGCAGCGCATCGTGATGGCTGTGCCGATTCCTTCGGTGTCGCCCACCGCAGACCAAACCTGTGCATCGACCTTTCTTGGCCCTGCAGACCACGACTACAGTCAATACGGGTTTTCCCAGTTCACGCTCAGCACCCAGCGAGCCACCTATACCATCGGACGGTTGGGGATGGGCTTTTTCCGTATCGCCTCATCGGTGCTATTGGAGGATGAGGCGGCCTTGGCCGCGCTCCATCGCTTGGACCCTCGACGCCGGCTGCTCTGTTTCTATGCGCCGGACCGATGGGAAGCGGCAGCCGGGCGAGGGGCGGTGCTCCTTGGGCGAACGATACGGCTCACGATACCCATAGAGCAGTTGGCCGCGCGTCTTGCAAAGACGCTCTCGGGGGTCAATCGTTGAGTCGGTCGAGATGACTTCAGTTTGTGGAGATCGCGCATGAATGTCACCGATAAGAAACATACGCTCCGCATGTTCACCAACGGGGTCTATATTCTGACCTCCCGCAGTGATGACGGTTTCGGGGCCGCGACCGTCACATGGGTGTCGCAGGCGTCCTTCACCCCGCCGTTATTGACGGTCGCCGTTCGTCCGACCAACAGCGTGTTTCGCTGTCTTGCCAAAAGTTCCGTGGCGGCTCTTCACGTACTTAGCCACGAACAAGCCGAGATGGCGAAAAAGTTTTTTACGCCGACGGCCGTTCAAGACGGAACGATCAACGGCGAACCTTTTTACGAAGGCTCCACCCTCGCACCCATTCTCAGTAACGCGCCTGCGTATCTGGAATGTGCCGTCCGCCAGATCGTCGACCAAGGCAGTGATCATGCCGTGGTGATTTTGGAAGTCATCGAGGCCGTCTGTCGGGAACGGGTCAAACCACTCACGATGGCCGACACACCGTGGGAGTATGGCGGCTGAATACGGAGTCTCGTACTCCTTGTCGAACCCTAATCGGGTCCTCGAGGCAGTCCCCGGTTTCTCAGAGCCTTGCCGCAGGAATGTTTCCAAAAAATTTAGGTTGAGTGGGCCTCTTCGGTCCCACTCTGCAATACGAAGTCTGGTCTCTGCCTCTTCACGAGGCGCGCGACGGGACCACTGACCTTCGCCTCTGTCGATCGTGCCGCGCCCGACCATTCGGAATCTTCGCCCAGCAATATCCGATACCTGCTTCACCTACATTACGGAGGATACCGTGACCACAATGCCGATCATCAGACCCACGCTCCCTTCATTGGAAGACATTTTCGCCATGATGCAGACGGGGTGGGAAACGGGAATCGTGACCGTCGGCCCGGTCGTGCGAAGTCTGGAAGAGCAGGCCTGTCACCTCACCGGGGCTCGCTACGCGATCGCGCTGTCCTCCTGCACCGCCGGGCTCATGCTGGTACCGCAAGCGCTCGGGCTCAAGCCGGGCACCGAAGTCATCGTGCCGTCTTTTACCTTTGCGGCCACCGCTCAAGCGTTGCTCTGGAATCACCTCGTGCCGGTCTTTTGTGATTGCTTGCCGGGAACCTGCACATTGGATCCGGCGGATGTCGAACGCAACATCACCCCCAATACCGGGGCCATTTGCGGGGTCTCGGTGTACGGGTTGCCGCCGGACGTTGATGCCTTGTTGGAGATTGGCCGTAGAAAGGGGATCTCCGTCTATTTCGACAGCGCTCAAGGGTTGGGGGCGACGTACAAAGGGCAGCCGCTCGGGCAGTTCGGGGTTTGCGAAGTGTTTTCGCTCAGTCCCACGAAAGTGGTGACTGCCATTGAAGCCGGTTTATTGACGACGAACGACGCCGTCATCGCCGAGCGCATACGGTCGATGCGTGACTATGGGAAGGATCTGGTGAAAGGCGAAGAAATGGTCCATCTGGGCCTGTCGGCTCGGATGAGCGAACTTCATGCATCAGTCGGCCTGCTTGGACTTCAACGGGTACACGATCTCGTGAAGGCCAGGACCGAACGTATTGCGGTGTATCGAGATCGGTTGGGAAGCTTGCCTGGCTGTTCGGTGCAGGAATTTCCCTACGACCGTACCACCAGCGGAAACTATTTTGTGCTCTTCATCGGGGAGCAGGCCAAACGCAGTCGAGACCAAGTTTATGAGGACCTCAAAAAGGCCGGTATTCAGACGAAGCGGTACTTTTACCCGCCGGTCCACGCGCAGGCGATCTTCCAGCAATATCCGATGAAACTGAGCGCACAGCTGACGCAGACCAAGAAGGCGAGCCAGGAGGGGTTGGCCCTCCCGCTGTACTCCCATATGACCGATCAGGAAATCGATGCGGTCTGTGCAGAGGTCAAGCAATTGTTGGCCTGAGAGGACGGAGCGTGGGAACCGGTCTCGCCATGTCCGTGAAGCCCATTCAATCGGCCTATGGCTGGAGGCTGCTCGGTTACGGAGTCGGCCTGGCGGGTGCCGGGGGATTGCTGTCATGGCTTTGGTTGATCTGGCTCGTAGCCCATGCCGAAGGGGTTCCTCCGGCGGAGGTCGGCAAGGCGGACGTGGTGGTGGCGCTGGCAGGGAGTCTCGATCGATCAGTCTATGCCCAGTCTCTCGTTGCACAGGGGCTTGCGCCGGCCAGCATGTCCACGTTGCTCGATCCGTTCTGCTTGCAAGCGCAAGGTTCCCGATCGGCCTGTACGACCGCCGTGCGCAACACCATCGATGAAGCCGTAGCGTTGCGCCGCATCTTTGCCCGCGAGCGGTTCACGAAGGTAATCGTGGTGACATCCAGATACCACCTCGCCAGGGCGAGGGTCGTGTTCGGCACCATCTTCGCCGGCGGCGACACGGCGGTTCACATGGTGTCTCCGCCCGGTGACCGGATCAGCGGCCCACGCATCAGACGAGAAGCGTTGTCATATCTTCCCAGCCTGTTCGGAGCCGTCATGGCTCGTATGGTTCCGGCATTCTATGAATGGCTGGTGCGCAATCAGCCGGTCTGTCCGGATCCCGGCGTTCCTCCCATCGAATAATCGATTCCTCTTCAGCCCTCTGCGGGTCACCGGGGCTTTCGCTCCTGTGTCGGCCCGCTCCGACGGTTTATTCACCTTCAACTGATCGGTCTATTACCATGTTGACATTGTCTCGATTCTCTAATCCGAAGTGCCTGCTCATGCTGTTGGTGCACATCCTCCTGATGGGAATCGCCAACTATGCGGCGTTCTGGCTCCGCTTCGACGGAGATCTTCCGGATTGGGCGATGGACATCTTTCTGGCCACCGTGCCGCTCCTCGTCTGCGTGCGCCTCCTGATGTTCATTCCGTTCAGGCTGTATGGCACGGTCTGGCAGTACACCAGCCTCTGGGACCTCGGCAATATCGTCGGCGCGACCTTGAGCGGCAGCGTCGTGTTTTTTCTGGTGACACGGTATGGACTCGGGCAGACGGCGTATCCGCGGACGGTCTATCTGATCGATGCGTTGCTGTTGATCGTCCTTACCGGCGGGATGCGGGTGGCCCGGCGTGTCGGGTATCCCTCATCGGCCAATGGCGACACGAAGCGTGTGTTGATCTACGGTGCCGGCGATGCAGGAGAACGGCTGGTGCGCGAACTTCGACAGAACAGGGCTTTCGGGTATCAACCGGTGGGCTTCATCGACGACAACCGGCGGAAGAGCGGCCAGCGCATCCATGGCGTCAAGGTTTTGGGCACGCGGGCGCAACTTCCCGGCATCATGGAACGCGTCAAGCCCGATGCCATTCTAATCGCAATGCCCAGTATCGGGGCTGGCGCCATCCGAGAAATCGCCAAAGCGTTGCTGGCCTATAATGTCTCCATCAAGATTCTGCCGGACCTGAGCGTGTTGCTAGATGGAAAATCCGAGGTGAATCAGCTCAGGAATTTGTCGGTTGAAGACCTCCTCCACCGGCCCCGGGTGGATCTCGATCGTTCCGTAACCGCTGCCCTGTTGAAAGGAAAACGGGTGTTGGTGACGGGGGCGGGTGGCTCCATCGGGTCCGAGTTGTGTCGGCAAATCGCCTCTTATGCGCCGGAATGTCTTATCCTGTTCGAACGGTACGAGAACGGGTTGTATGCCATCCACAGCGAGTTGGGTCCTCGCACGGCCCCGCCCCACATTTATCCGGTCATCGGCGATGTGACGGATGCAGATCGGCTTCGATCGACCATGGAGGCCTATCAGCCGCAGATCGTGTTCCATGCCGCTGCGCACAAGCATGTCCCGTTGATGGAATACAATCCCTGCGAAGCGGTGAAGAACAACATCATCGGCACGCGTACCGTCGCAGCGTTATCGGAAGAATTCGGTGTTGAGCGATTCATCATGATTTCGACCGACAAGGCCGTGCGTCCGTCCAGCGTCATGGGAGCGACGAAACGTGTGGCGGAACTGATCATTCAAGACATGGCCCGGACCGGCAAGACCAACTTCATCACCGTGCGCTTCGGCAACGTGCTGGGCAGTAACGGCAGCGTTGTGCCGCACTTTCTGCAGCAGATTAAACGAGGCGGACCGGTCACGGTCACCCACCCGGACGTGCAGCGGTATTTCATGTTGATTCCGGAAGCGGTCGAGCTTGTGTTGCAGGCCGCGTCGTTGGCGAATCCCGGTGCCGTCTACGTGCTGGAAATGGGTGAACAGGTCAGGTTGCAGGATCTCGCGCGGCATCTGATCCGGCTCTCGGGCTTCGTGCCGGATCAGGAGATTCCCATTTGTTTCACCGGGCTTCGTCCGGGAGAGAAACTGGCCGAGGAGCTGGTGGGGCCGGATGAGACGGTTATAGAGTCGCCGCTGAAGGAGATTTTGGCTGTCCGCTTGAATCAGGTTCCCGCGCGGGAGGCGCTGCTGAGCGCGATCGCCGGATTGGAGGAAATGGCTTATCTGCAGAATGCGACCGAGGTATTAGCCAGGATCGGTTCGCTGGTGCCGACGTTCCAGCCTGCGCAACGCGATGCAGTCCTGGCGGTCGAACGAGACTGGTTCGGCACCGAAGGCGAGCAGCAATCCGCGAACCCCGAAACACGAGGTGGGGCAGATGGTCACAAATTTTCTTCAGGGACTGTTCGGTTTTTTGCTCGTCGTCGGGTTCGGCGTGACGTCGGAGGCGGGGTCGTTACCTCTGCCGCCGGAACCCTATCGGATCGGCCCGAATGATGTCGTTCGCATCCAGGTCTACGGAGAAGACGATCTCACCGTGGAACGGAAGGTGGGAGGGGACGGTAAGATCGACTATCCCCTGTTGGGATTGGTCCCGGTCGCAGGACAGACGACGGAAGAATTACAGGCCGGCCTGAAGGCACGGTTGAGTGCGGGATACTTGAAACAGCCCCGGGTGACGGTCTCGATCGCCCGGCACCGGAACTTCTATGTCAGCGGAGAGGTGAAGGCGGCCGGCGGATACTCCTATGAGGAAGGACTCACGGTTCAGAAGGCGATCAGCATGGCCGGAGGCTTCACGGAGCGGGCCAGCAAGGCGGGCATACGGGTCGAACGTCACCGGGAGGCGGGTGTGGAGATCATCGATGCCGGAGTGACCACTGTGGTGCTGCCGGATGATCTGATACTGGTTGCGCCGGCCCAGCGATTTTACGTGAATGGAGAAGTGCATAAGCCGGGCGACTATGGCTATGAACGCGGGTTGACGATTCATATGGCCATTACGATGGCAGGAGGATTTACCGATAAAGCATCGAAAAAACCCAAGGTTCTTCGAATCGTCGATGGACAGGAACAGATGTTTGAGCTCTCATTGAATGCTCCTGTTCTGCCGGACGATATCATCGTGGTGTCGCAGCGGTTTTTCTAGCGCGGCGAATCAGCGGTGCCGTGCCGCGGGCGAACAATGCCGTGGTTCCTCTTGCGCCGCATGCAGTTCCGGCGGTCGACGGCACCATCCTCTCGGCATGACCCTGGGACTCTCGTTATCAGCGCCGTGACATCCGTCCGGGTACGACGCCACTTTTCGTTCCGTCGAACGTGGAGGCGAAGGCATCTTATGGAGACACGAGGCATCTCATGCTGGCTGAGTATCGTGCTGACGGTTCTAGTGGTCCTCCATGCCGCTGCCGCGGAGACTCAGGCTCCGCCGTCCGGATACCGTATCGGGCCCAACGATGTGATACGGATTCAAGTATTCGGCGAAGACGATTTGACGGTCGAAGGTCGCGTCGGAGGGGACGGTAAGCTCGATTATCCGCTGTTAGGTGTGTTGCAGGTCGGCGGAAAGACCACCCATGATTTGCAGGCGATTTTGACCAAACGGCTGGCCGCAGGGTACGTGCGGTCACCCAAGGTCACGGTATCCATCGTCCGCCATCGGAACGTGTATGTCAGCGGGGAGGTCAAAGCGCCGGGTGGATTCCCGTTTGAGGACGGGCTGACCGCGCAGAAGGCCGTGACCATGGCCGGCGGGTTCACCGACAAGGCGGTACGCAACACCCTCGCAATCACTCGCCGTGCGGAAGGTCACGAGCAGACCTTCAACGCGCCGTTGACGGCGTCGTTGTTCCCGGACGATGTGATCGTCGTGGCTCAGCTGCAGAAGTTCTATCTGATGGGCGAGGTGGTGCGTCCCGGCCCCTATCCTTTCGAAGAGCAACTGACGGCGAAGAAGGCGGTCTCGTTCGGCGGAGGCTTCACCGATAAGGCGGATAAAAAATCCCTCAAGGTGACGCGGGTGACGGAGAGCGGCGCCCAAACGATCCGCATCGGGCCGGATGACCTGATTCTGCCCAGCGATATTCTGGCCATCGGCAGTCACAACTATAAGGTCTACATCAGCGGAGAGGTCAAAGCGCCCGGCGCCTACCCCTACAGCGACAACATCAGTCTACAAAAGGCCCTCACGCTGGCCGGTGGGGTCACGGAAAAGGCCGACCGGAAGGAATTGACCGTCCGGCGCGTGGTGGATGGGCAGGAGCAGAGCCTGGTCTTGCCGCTGGAGGCTGCCGTGCAGCCCGAAGACCTGATTGTGGTGCGAGAGGGACAGAAGGTGTATGTGACCGGCGAGGTGAAGACGCCGGGGCGGTATGCCTACGAAACGGGAGGGACAATCCAGCGGGTGCTGACCTTGGCCGGGGGCGTGACGGAGAAGGCGGAGGCCGGCGTCGTCAAGCTGACGCGGATGACGAAGCAGGGGGTGGAGACGACGGTGGTCACTCAGGATACCGTGGTCCTGCCGGACGATATCATTCTCGTCTCGCCGAAGAGCGACCAATTCTACATCAGCGGCGAAGTGAAAACGCCTGGCAGCTATGCCCACAAGGATGGCCTGAGCCTACAGAAGGCGCTGGCGATGGCGGGGGGGGCGACGGAGAAGGCGGATCGGCAGGCGTTGACGGTGCGGCGGGTGGTCGAGGGGCAGGAGCAGAGCCTGGTGCTGCCGCTGGAGGCGGCGGTGCAGCCGGAAGACCTGATCATCGTGCGGGAGGGGCAGCGGGTGTATGTGACCGGCGAGGTGAAGACGCCGGGGCGGTATGCCTACGAAACCGGAGCGACGATCCAGCGGGTGCTGACTTTGGCCGGGGGCGTGACGGAGAAGGCGGAGGCCAGTGTCGTGAAACTGACCCGGACGACGGAGCAGGGGGTGGAGACGACGGTGGTCCCCCAGGATGCTGTGGTCTTGCCGGAGGACATCATCCTGGTCGTTCCGAAGAGCGACAAGTTTTATGTGAGCGGCGAGGTGAAGAACCCGGGCAGCTACACGCACAAGGAGGGGCTGAGCCTGCAGAAGGCGCTGGCGATGGCGGGCGGGGTGACGGAGAAGGGGGATGTGGAGCGGCTGCAGCTCGTGCGGATCGTGAACAATCAGGAAGAGCATCCCGTCGTGACGCTGGAGTCGCCGGTCATGCCGGAGGATACGATCGTGGTGGCGGAGCGGCAGAAGTTGTACGTGACGGGAGAAGTGCGGACGCCGGGGCGGCATACCTATGAGGCGGGGATCTCCGTGCAGAAGGCGATCAGTATGGCGGGGGGGTTCACGGAGAAGGCGGACAAGACGGATGTGCGGGTGGAACGGCGGGGGGCCCAGGGCGTGACGACGCTGCAGGTGGACCCGAATGCGCCGCTGCAGCCGGACGATCTGCTGGTTATCCCGCAGGCGCGGCGATTCTATGTGAACGGGGAAGTGAAAAAGCCGGGCGACTTTTGGTATGAACGGGGGCTGACGCTGCACATGGCCATCACGATGGCGGGGGGGTTCTCGGAGAAGGCGTCGAAGACGCCGAAGGTGCTGCGGAAGGTGAACGGCCAGGAGCGTACGGTGGAACTGGCCCTCGATGCGCCCATCTTACCCGACGACATCATCGTCGTCGTCCAACGCTTCTTCTGACC
>Ga0138256_10007848_pt1 | contig 11245 bp, 8 predicted proteins | sample KNB2016incub_MG_FD_105486 | JGI IMG/M metagenome (GOLD analysis project Ga0138256, IMG submission 105486) | Active sludge microbial communities from wastewater in Klosterneuburg, Austria - KNB2014incub_MG | ecosystem: Engineered > WWTP > Activated sludge > Unclassified | place: Austria...
GAGCCTTTCGTAACGAGAGCCTGCAGCTTCTTTAATTTCTCTCCGCCGTGGGCCGCAAGCGTCGCCTTGGCAATATCGGTCGCAGCGACATCTGCCGAGCCGGTTTTGACCGAAACCGCTTGTTTAGAAGTATCACCATTTATTTGTGATAATGCCGGCAAGGCGAGCGCAAATAGGGCCAACGTGACGATCAGTATTTTTTTCATTTGAATAATTATGCCTTTGCAAAACACATCTTTGATGTCGAACGATATTATATCGTTGTTTGTTCGGTCATATTAACTGCCAACCAGCCCAAACAAAAAAAGACGGCAGTGGAAACCGCCGTCTTAAGCAATTTGGAGGAACTTGATGAAGCTTAGAAGCTAAACCGCATAGAAAGGTCAACGCGTCGATTAGCCGATCCGCCACCGCCGCCAAAGAATCCAAATCCGCCGCCAGTCGAACGCGGAAGGCCGAATGACGGTGAGGTCAATGAACTGACAGGGTTACTCAGATTGACGGTATTAAAAAGGTTCTGAATGTTGACGCCAAAGGTCAGGTTGTACGGTTTGCGAGAGTCGCCGCCGCCCATGCCCATCATACCGCCGCCGCCCATGACGACCATTTGTGGACCGCCACCTCCACCGCCACGCTGCCCGCCGCCCTGACGTCCGCCACCCCGTTGGCCGGCGCCGGCATCTGTTGATGCCGTCGTAGCGTCCGCACCGCCGCCAAATGAGAACGTCTTACTAAGGTTAAGGTTTGTAACAAACGAACCCGGGCCTTTGCCGTAGTTACGCGGGATCGTGGCGTTCATATTCGAAACGCCATTCATATCACAAAATGAATTGCTCAGGTTTAGTTCCTGACAGCGTTGGTTCAAAGCTGCAAATGTAGGCCGTTCAAAGAATAATGAGTCGTAATTGCTGTCGATCCCGGTAGTAATATTAAAGCGGCGTCCGGTCGACGCGATGACCATCGGATTCGCACGAATTCCCCACGGCAGCGTGATCGAACCAAAAAAGAAAAGCGAATGCCGGGGCAAAAACGCTGACGGTCCATATTCGCCCGTCAAATCATAGCTGTATGCCGGATAGCCAACCGTGTTGATCGCAAATCGCGGGCTACTAAGGCTGTCGGTATCGCCATCGGCCTTACCGAGCGAGTAACCGCCGTTAAGATTGACCTTTGTCCCCAGAGCTGTTCGGAAATTGATCATTAGCATCTGGGATCTTGCGTATCCGCTGGATTCAATCTGGTAGATGTTACCTGCGGTAGTGTCGGGCCTAAGCGCCTGCACCTGAGCTTGAGTCAACCCTGAGGGACAAATCGCCGTGTTAGGACAAACCGGTGCATTAATATTGCGGGTACGAAGCGTGTGCAGCGATTTTGCCCACGTCCACGTCGCACTTAAAACACTTGTAGGCGTGATCTGATGCTCAACACTAAAGGCTGTCTGTATCGAATACGGGGCACTTAGGTCGCCCGCTATGCGATATGGAATGCTCGTCAGCGGAACAACCGCTCCCAATTGTGCAGCAGTCGGAACATTCGTCACCGTACCGTTGGTCGAAAATACAGCCTGTCCGAGGATCGCAGGATTATTTGTCACAATGTACTGCAGTTGCGATATGCCGTCGTTCCGCCTCGCCCTGAGGGTCTGGCCCTCATTGAATCGGTCAAAGAATACACCGCCTCCACCGCGGAACACCGTTTTCGGAGCTTTGGCTCCACCTGCTCCAGGCGACCATGCAAACCCAAATCTCGGAGCAAAATTCAGATTGCTTTTGAGGTTCGTCTGATTTTCGTAACGCAGTCCAAAACTCAGAGTGAGATCCTGTCTTACTTTCCAATCGTCTGTGATGAATGGGCTGTAATCGATCTGAGAGACGGACGCGACCGGATTACCGGATGTGATCGAAAACTGGGTCGGATTATATCTGTCACCCGGTGTTCCCAGCGCCTTACACCGGTATTGTTCCAGCGAGGAAACGAAAAGATCGGTGTTGAGATCGCAGGCATCTCCGCCCGGTGCGGCAAAGCCTGAAAACAGGAACGATCCCCCGTAGTTGCTTTCCGTACGGTCAGTTATGTTTACGCCGCGCACCCGCACACCAAACTTGATCGAATGCTGGCCAAACGAGGTCGTCGTATAGTTCTGCAATTCCCAACGCTTAGTGCGGTTGTAGTTGTCGCCTGTCTGGGCACCACCGCCATTAAACGCACTTGAAACATTTATCGCCGGGATCGAATCGTCACCCGTCGTTTCGCGGTTGTTAAAATCATACTGAAAACGAGTCTCATTTACCGTCTTGGCGTTGATGATCATCGATTCCGTTAACTGAACGCCATGCTGTGTCGATCTCGACTCGGTAGCACGCGAGGCAAGCGTAAAACCGCCGATTCCCTGATTCTCAGAGCTCGAACGCGAAAAGCTGTATCGGCCCTGTAAGGTATTTTTGTCGTTGATCGCGAAATCAAACCGTGGGCTAAACGAAAAACGCCGTGTCGGAACCTTTACGTCTTGGTTGATCCTTACGAAGTTACCAAGGTTGTCGATCGAATCGGCCGTAATGACCGAATTTTCGTCTCTCGAACCTTGATTGATATCCAAGAAGAAAGACGATTTCTTAGCCGAGATCGGGCCGCTTATAAATCCGCCAAAGTTGCGCGTCTGGCTCGGTGCACGATTCGCAGCAAACGGATTACGCGAATTTAGGCGAGCATCGTTAAAATTAAAGTTGGCCGATCCCCGAAACTTGTCAAAGCCGGGTCTCGTGAGAATTTCAATGCGCCCGAAACCGATCCTCTCGTACTCTGCCGAAAACGGATTCTGATTGATACGGATCTCGCGGATCGCTTCTTTCGGAGGCATTCTGCCGCCGGTAAAACCATCGATCGTGATCTGGCCGCCATCGGGACCCGCGCCTGCTCCTGCCATTGCCTGCAGGGCGGCTGCGAGTTCGTCCGGATCGTCCGGTAGCGCTTCGAGGTCCTTTTCTTTCAAAACCGTCGCCGATTTGTTGGCATCGGCATCGGTCGATACCTGATTGCTTGAATCGACGTCAACATTTTCCTGAACCCCACCGACGGTCAGCACAACAAAAAGTTCGTTTTTCTCCCCTGACGCAACTTCGATCTCGGTATTCTCGTAGAGCGAAAATTTAGGGGCTATGGCTTTGACCGTATATTTACCGGCCGGAAGCCCGCCGATCGTATATTCGCCGCGTACATTCGTAATGGATTGTTTTTGCGTGCCGTTTGCGGCAACAGCCGTAACCGTCGCACCGACTACTACCGCTCCGAGTGCGTCTGTGACCGTACCGGCAATGCTGCCCGCCGTCTGGGCTATAAGAGAACCGGCCGAGACTGCGAAAAGTACCGCTGTAAAAAGAAATGATCTTATGAGTTTCATAATTATTATGACCTTATTAATTAATAGGTTTGGGTGGCGTCATAACCACCCCGTTATTATTTAGGGGAAACCAATACCGTCTAGGCCCGGTATGTTGATATCTACTCCGCGTCCGCCGCCGCTGCGGCCAGCCTGTGCTTGTGCCATGCGGATAAACGGCTCGACGCCGGCTAATAGTTTTATTGCACGAATACGGTCGGGTGTCGTACCCTTTGTACTCGAAACGGCGATCATATCGCCTGCTTTGAGGTCGGCTAAAGCTACGTTAGGAAATCCGTCGAGCATAGCGTCGATACCGCCGCCGCCGGGCCTGCCCATACCTCGCGGGCCGTTACCGCCCGGTTGACCCTGCCCGGCTCCTGCCGGAGGCGGGCCTTGTCCGGCCTGTGTCGGAGGCCTGACGATCTGCACGCCGCCAGGGCCGCCCGCGGCTGCACCCGCCTGCATGCCGGCCATGCGCTCGGCCATTTCAGCCGGGAACTTTTTCATTACTGACGTATTGCCGAGCGCAACGGTTACATCTTTGTTGGTCGCCAGGTCTTTGATAACGATCTCGCTTTTCGCCGGGTCGGTCGAAACGATCGTGCCGGCAACGGTCTGAAATGCCCCGGTGAGCACCGTCTCGGCCGTCATCGTCGTTCCTTCTGTGTTCCTATCACCGAGTGCCCGGATGGTATCTCCCACCTTTACCTCGGCTATCGAGCTGGGCTTTGCTTCATCAAATTTTTCTGAATCTGGGGCATAACGGATAAACTTTGCATCTGCCTTTGGCGTGACCATAATAGCGGTGCTGCCCGTCAAGCTGCGGATCTCGACCGTGATCTCGCTGGTCTGGGCATTGACCGCAGTGATCTTTCCGGCGATCCCGCGCTTTTGCCATTCAGCAACGTCTTTAGCGTTTTTTGCTGCAATATCTGCTTTGGTAACAAAATACACCGTGCGGGCATTCATCGTCTTGCCGTCGGTCGCCTGCAAAGCCGAAACCGTAACTTGGTCGCCTGCAACCACATCACCAAGGGCTCCTGCGCTCGCGGTAGTCAAACTCCGCGTCTCCGCGGAAACCTTTTTGAAGGAAGTCTTTTCAGTGATCGCGAGCTCAACTACGCCTGTTTTTGTGGTTATCGAAAGTGTTTTTGCGTTGATCGAGGCGACATCACCCGAAAAATACGTCGGCTTGATGGTCGCATCAGTCGTCTGCCCAAAAACGAGGGCAAAGACGCCTGAGAAGAGGAATATCAACACAGAAATAAGTATATTTTGCAGCATAAGTAAAATTCCCTTGATTGTATACGCTTTGAAAACGCCATTGCCCGCGTGCTTCAACAGTATAAGACGTTAATTCTATCAGTAAGGTTCGAGGCTATTTGTAAAGAAATGTAAAATTGTGCAAGCGTAGCACTTACGCGTTTTGCCACTTGGCCGTCGATCGTCCGGTTAGGATCAGTCCGATACCGAAAGCAAAGACGGAAAAAAGTGCGATCAGCCAAACATAAGGCAGTGAAAGCAGGAGCGTCCAAAAAGCCACGCCGAGGAGGGTGGCGAGCGTCTCGGATCGGTTTTTTTCGGAGAGGAAATACTTTTGGATCATTTTACCCACACTCATCTGTAAAGACACGCGGCCGAATACATAGCCAAGCATTAGCAGTAGTATTCCCATCAGCCCGAGCGTCGCTCCCAAATAATTTGGCAGCAGCAAGGCACCGGCTATGATCGCGCTCATTATAAACAGAAACACCCCCGCTCCGAGGGCACAGACCTTTAGCCAAGATAATTGAATTCGCGCGACGGACCGGCTAACCGCTCCCGGAGCGAGCGTCGTTATTACGAGCGAGATGATAAACCAAAACAACGCGACGACCACACGTTGAGCAACAAAGCTGATCGAGAACGTCGGCGAAAAAAGCTGTGACGGATTTTGGCCAAAGTTTCGCAGCTCTTCCTCAAACGCACCGAGCGTTACCGTCTCTTTCCCCGGCACCCGCGTGCTGTTCTCACCCTCTTGCTTATAAACTCCGCCAAGCACAAAAACGTCGCCGCCGATATGTGAATTATCCTGTTGTGTGACATTGCCGCCGATAGTTGCGACATCTTCGGCAACCGTCCCCTCGACCGAAACGTCGCCTCCGACTGCAAGGGCGCTCTTTGCCCGTTTTTTGATCACGATGGATTTCCCAAAAACGATGATGTCCTGATCCGGAGCGTCATTGACGATGACCGTCATCTGATCTTCGGAAGTGGTGATCTCTGGATGCACGAGGCCAAAGACGCAAAACACTTGACCGACTAGCAGTAAAAACGCACACGTAAGCAGTCTTTGTGGTAAGACGAGGCTTGTAGATGCTGTCTTTGATAGATAGTTCACTGTGGCAGGGTTTGGTTAGGCCTTGAGTGTCCTCAAAACCCGTCGCGATATATATAAAGAGAAAACACCAATCACCAACGCCATCGCACCGACGGCGAGGACGCCGACCTGTGCCTGACCGGCAATGCTGCGAACGACGATCGCGATCCCGATAAAGAGCGAATAGACCATGTGGCCAAAGATCCCGCCGATTGCAGCAGTCTGACCCAAAGCATCAGCCGTCTTATCCAGTAACGCTCCGGCATCGGTACCCATCGCAAAGAGCACGAACAAACCAAGCCCGGCACAAATAAATAACGCGTTAAACCGCTCACGCGGGCGACGCAATCCGCTTACGGTGCTTTCGGCATTGGCGACGACCTGTTTTACAAAATTTTCCGGTAGCTCGAGTTCGCGTTCGCAAGCAAGGCTGAGATCCAGGTTTCGCAAAAATTCTTTTTGGTGATTAAGCTCCGAAGCGCACGCCTTACAAGAAGCGAAATGGAGATCCATCTGCATCTCAAGCGCCGCGTCGAGCTCGCCGTCCACATAGGCAGCGATCTCGTCAGTCGGGCATTTTATTTCCTGAATCTGCATCAAAATCCTGTAAATCCCCGCTCAATAAAGAGGTCGCGCATCATCTCGCGGGCTCTAAACAACCTATTTTTTACAGTTCCTAAAGGCAAGCCTGTCACCTCGGCGATCTCGTCGTAACTCAGATCACGCGAATGTCTCAGCAAGATCAGGTCGCGATACGCGGGCGGCAGACAATTTACGACGGCGTCGATCTCAGTCCGCCATTCTCGCACTTCATGATCCTTCTCGGGCGACGGACGTCCGCTCTCGATCTGAATCTGATATGTGCCGTCGGCATTTTCCGTCTCGATGCTCTGGGGCGTGACCGAATTTCGACGCATGTGGTCGATCGCCGCGTTATGCGCGATGCGGTAAAGCCATGTCGAGAATTTGTACTCGGCGCTATATTTGTTGAGCGAATTGTAAACCTTTATAAAAACTTCTTGCGTGACGTCGAGTGACGAATCGTAATCGCCGAGCATGCGAAAAACGTAACTCGTGATCTGTCGCTGATAGCGGTGAACAAGCTCCTCGAAACCGTCAGACCGCCCGCCGATCGCGCTGATGATCAGCTCGCCATCGGTCAGACCCTTGATTCCTTCGATTGATATCGCTCGTGTCGCCATCGTGTAGGGATACTACGGTAGTTTTAATTAAATTGTTTCAATCCGCAAGCGAACGGGAGAATTTTGCCCACGAAAAACACGAAATGCACAAAAAAAGGAAATAGGTTCTTCTATTTCGTGTATTTCGTGTTTTTCGTGGGCTACTTCTTAAAAACTAAGTGCGGCGAGGCCAGCGGGCGAGGCCAGATCGTTAAAGTCAAGTCCGCCACCCGGCAAACTTAGGCCAACATCGTCTGATGAAAGAACCCTTACATCACGCCCAAGAGCCTCCGATGCGATACTTTGGACGCTCTCCAAGGCGAAATCCCCGCCAACGACCATGATGCTATCGAGCGTCCCGGCGGCACCGTATCTGTCGTTATAAAACATTACCAAACGATAAACCTCGTCATCGACCTCTTCCGGAGTGCAGGTGACAGATCGGACGACCGCCGGCTCGGATCCTTGCAACAGCAATGCAGTAAAACCATCATTGTTTGAGCTTATCAGTAGCGAATCGAGCCCACTCTCTCCGCCCATTAACCAATTTGCCTCACCCATCGCGCGGGGTACGATGAGCCCGGCTTGCCAGCCCATCGATTCGAAATGCGTTTCATATTCGTCAATGACGGACAGCTTGACCGCGGACGCAAAATAGCGGACACGGCCGTCTTTGTCGGGCGAGATCTTCTCCATCGCGATACGGAGATGTGCCGCCGGAGCCCCAAAGCTCTGCTCGGCTTTCCAATCGAGTATTTCCTCGCGTTCCTTGTTTGACGTAGGTTCGCTATCAAGAGCGATTATCGCAGCTCGGGCAGTATTGCTCGGCAACGAGATCGACCACTTCTTCTGTCCCAACAAACCAGCGATCTCGACGACCTCACCCAGGGCAGATGCAAACTCAAAAGGTGCAACTATATTGGTGTCTAAAAACCCGGGCTCAATGATGCCATCCGCGAGAACGACGGTTGCAGCCTGTTTGATGCTTAGATCACGGCGGCTGCCCTGTAGAGCAACGGCTGAGATACTATTTTTATCGATGCCGAGAGCGGCATTGGGAAACTTGGGGCTGGTTATGGCAGAAAACATAGATTAATACTTATTGAACGGAACATCATTGCTATCCACTCCGTCTGCGAGGCTCTTTACGTCTTTCAACCCCTGCCCGCCCTCAGACGAATTCGGGTCTTCGCCCTGCACTTCGTCCCACTCCGCCTTTTCGAGGACGGGATCGACCGGCATTTCGCGGAGATATTTTGCTTCCACAAGAGAATCAATATTCTGCGGCAGCTTGCCCTTATCAGCAGTGTATTGGTCAATCGCTCGCCGCATCTGCCAGAGGTTTTCTTTCAAAACAGTCTCACGAGCCTGACGCACGCTCCGCTCATACGTCGGTACGGCAATAGACAGCAGGATGATCATGATAAACATCGCGATCATCAGCTCAAGCAGCGAAAAGCCCCTATTCTTGCCTTTCACTGACGACTGACCACTGACCACTGACCACTGCCCTTTACCAATCACTATACTTCTCCCCGTTCATCGCCTCAGCATCGGAGGCCGATCGCACGTCAAAAACATTTACCTCGTCCCAATTGTCCGAATCCGCTGACTGATATGACGATCTTAGTTTCCAGTCTTTCTCCCCCGTGATCGGGTCGACCGGTATCTCACGCAGGTAGACTTTGATGACCTCTTTTTCTTCGGTCAACTCCGTCGCCTGTTTAGTGTCGTCTGTAATACCGCTGCCGCCGCGGATATTGACTCCACGGGCTCGGACACGAACGCCCTGTACCAATGTGTCAAGGCTAGGCGGATATCGGTCGAGATTATCCGTTTCAAATATCTTGCAATCGTCAATGACCACGCGGCTGCGTGGATCCGCCGGTGTATTAAATGTCGAATTCGGAGCAGTCGGGTTATTGTTAGTGATCGCCCCCTGCGGACACGATCCGTAAGTATCACGTTTAAATTCGTCGATAGCACTGCGAAGCTGCCGCAGCGTCTCACGGAGCTTTAGCTCCTTTTGCCGTTTGACCGAGTTCTGGGCGAGCGGGATAGTGCCGACGACCAAGATTGCCAGCACGCCAAGCGTGATTATCAGCTCAAACAGGCTGTAACCGCGAATGGATCGCAGATCGCGGATCGCGGATCTCGGATTTGCCTGAGCCTGATGGTTCACTGTTTCAACTAGTCCAACTTGACCTTAAAACTCTTACCGTCAACCGTCATAAAATTGAGAACATCGCGATCAAAAGCGATTTCCGGCCGGCCGCCGACTAACGCCTCGATCTCGACATACGCAAAAACTCCGGCCGCGTTCGCGTCATCTTTGGAGGTCAGAGAAATATACATCTTGCCGTTTTGATTTAGGAACGGGACCGCAGGCGAATTGGCGGTTACGCCAAATACGTCGCCATAAGTGACGCCTCGGACAGCGATCTTTTTAACGTCAAACTTTAGCCCCATTACGGCAGATCTAAAGTTTCCGGCACCATCGATGACCACGGGTATCTTGACCCGCTCACCGGCTTTCATATCCGGCATTTCCACTCCAAATTTTGGCACGATGGTCGGCACACTGTCGTTCGCTACTGGCTCCTGAGCGATAGCCTTGACCTCAGTCGTTTGTGCCGAGGTGTCGGCGGTTCGATTTAATTGCAGAGTTTTAACGCCGGAGTCGATCGGCTTTAGATTCAGCAGGGTCGGTTCGCCCGTACTTGCCGTCGAAGATGTTGTCGCATCGGTCTTCACGTATTCCGGTGCCTCCGCCGCACGATCTGGCAACTGAACCTCGGTATTCGTGGGCAAACGCCGCATTGAAGCGAGATAATCCTGCCGGTCTTCTTCGACGATCATCGCCTCAAGCGAGCTGTTCGTCGGCACCGCGAGACTTCCCGTAGGCCGTTCGATCTCGTCCTCAGGCAAAATGGCCGGAGCTCGGATAACGCGAGGCGTGACGGCAATGACGATGTCCACTTGGCGATTATCCCGCGTCGGAGCCGTAAACAGGCGTCCAAGAAGGGGTATCAACCCAAGCAGCGGCAATCCCTGCCTTCCTTTTGTCTCAGTTCCCTGCGCCACGCTTGCCAATAAAAGCGTTTTGTTGTTTTGGATCCGCGCAGTTCCCTTGATGGTTCGTTCGGTAAATGTTGGTGTCAGCGTCGATGCTCCCGCGACGTCTTTTGACTCGATCTCCATCGCGACCTGTACATCTTGATTCGGGAAAACTAGCGGCTTAAATTTTAGCGTCAGACCAACCTGCTCATAGTTGATAACGTTCGACACGACACCACCATTGCCTGTCGTTGTGCCCGTTCCGGTGACGAATTGTGCACTCTGTACAGGCACACGCTGACCGATACGAGCCGATGAATCTTCATTATTAAACGCGTGGATCTGAGTCGAAGCGATCAACTTAGTGTCTGATTTATTTTGAAACGCCGTCAGGGTCATCGACGGCAAAATTATCCCTGTAGCGATCGAATACGGCAGAGCGGTCCCGGCTAATGCTCCCGCCACTGTGCTGGCGAGCCCCCTGGGGCCCAGACGGCTCTGTCCCTGCTGTGATCCGCCAAGGTTGGTAAGCTGACTCTGATTGCCGATCTGATTACCCAACTGCAATAGGTCGGTTTTATTGACCTCATAGATCGCGACGTCCATCACGACCTCAGCACGGTCCTTGTCCAGCGATTTAATAAGCTGGCCGATGAGCAGGATGTTTTCCTGAGTATCTCGGATCGTGACGCTGTTAGTTGCATCGTCGGTGAGCACTATCGTCCCGCTGCGGCCCGGCTGTGCTGGAATAGCGGTCTGGACGACCTTGGCAACATCTTTTGGGGCGGCATTTGCTAAATAAAACGTTCGCAGCACGAGCTGTTGAAACTTGACCCGCTGTGCCTGAGTCGCGACCATGATCGTCCGCGGGCCGACTTTCTGAAAGAAAAGCCCCTCTTGCAAAAAGATGTAATCGAGGGCACGAGCCGGCGTTACGCCTTTAATATCGATAAAGGTTTTACGTCCCGCCGCCTGAAACGACTCGCGATCAAATAACACATTTAGATCGAGGTCTTTCGCCAGTTCCTTGATGATCATCTGAAGATCTATTCCCGTCGGAAACGACACGTCACGGAGCTTTTCGAGTTTTTGCGGCATCTGCGGTTCGCCCTTCCCGTTGACAAACGCGGTCGGGACGATCTTTGCCGCTCCGGTCCTGGGGTCTAACTCCGTATCGGTCAGCGCTTTCTGGAGCCGAACCATACGATCCATCTCGGTTTTAGCAAGCTCATTTGTCGGGTCAAAAGCATAGGCGCGTCTAAAAGCCGC
>Ga0138256_10007849_pt1 | contig 11245 bp, 7 predicted proteins | sample KNB2016incub_MG_FD_105486 | JGI IMG/M metagenome (GOLD analysis project Ga0138256, IMG submission 105486) | Active sludge microbial communities from wastewater in Klosterneuburg, Austria - KNB2014incub_MG | ecosystem: Engineered > WWTP > Activated sludge > Unclassified | place: Austria...
TGTGATACGTTTGCCCCGCTGGGCCCGTTCCTGGCAACTGTTGATGAGATAAAGGATATAAATAATTTGCCTATGTGGTTAACCGTAAATGGAAAAAAATATCAGAGCAGCAATACGTCCAATCTCATTTTTAAAATTCCTTTTCTTGTTCATTATCTCAGCCAGTATATGACATTGTTGCCCGGTGATGTAATCAGCACCGGCACGCCGCATGGTGTTGGGCTGGGTATAAAACCCGAACCGGTATATATTAAAGCAGGTGATATAATTGAATTGGGTATTGAAGGCCTGGGTACAAGTAAACAAAAAGCAGTTGCGTATAAACCAGGACTATGACTAAACAAAAATTCTGCCTTGCATTAGACTTAAAAAATGACCCCGGGCTGATTGCTGAGTATAAAGCTTATCATAAGGATGTATGGCCTGAAATTATCAGCAGTATAAAAGATGCAGGCGTTGATATCCTTGATATTTATTGTACAGGCAACCGTTTGTTTATGATCATAGAAGCTGATGAAGAGTTTTCGTTTGATAAAAAATCAGCCATGGACGGGATTAATCCAAAAGTACAGGAATGGGAAGAGCTGATGTGGAATTTTCAACAATCCTTGCCATGGGCAACTGCGGGAGATAAATGGATATTGATGGAAAAAATATTTGAATTACCATAAAAATGGACAGTCGTCTGCATTCTCCATGATTGTTATTGAAAATTTTCCACCGGCGATCAGGAAAAATCCGGGAATGCTAATGTGATTGCTTTTTATCATTTATAAAAATAAAAGATGGACTTACAGTTAAAAAATAAACTGATCATAGTAACAGGGGGTGCAAAGGGAATCGGTTTGGGTATTTGTAAAGTTTTGGCTGATGAAGGGGCGATTCCTGTTATTATTGGCAGAAATGAAGACGATAATAAAATGGCTGTTCAGGAAATTGTAAATGCAGGAGGCCGGGTTGAATTTGTAACTGCAGAACTTACAAAAGAGGAGGAATGCGAAAATGCGGTAAAACGGGTGATACAGGATTTCGGACGAATTGACGGTATTGTCAACAACGCAGGAGTAAACGACGGGGTAGGCCTGGAGAGCGGAAATTATGAAGCATTCATTTCATCGCTTCATAAAAACCTGGTACACTATTATCTGGTTGCTCAATATGCTTTACCGGAACTGAAAAAAACTAAAGGCGCCATTGTAAATATAGGTTCCAAAACCGCCGAAACTGGCCAGGGAAATACATCTGCTTATGCTGCAGCCAATGGCGGCCGCAATGCATTAACAAGGGAGTGGGCAGTGGAATTACTGAAATACGGTATCCGTGTAAATGCAGTGATTGTTGCAGAGTGTTATACTCCATTATATGAGACCTGGATAAAAACATTTTCTAATCCTGAAGAGAAATTAAAACAGATTACCGGAAAAATACCTTTTGAAAACAGGATGACAACAGCAGCAGAAATTGCCAACACCGTTGCTTTTCTTTTATCTGAAAAATCAAGTCATACTACAGGGCAATTGATTCATGTAGATGGTGGTTATGTGCATTTGGACAGGGCGTTGTAGTAATTGCATTAAAGCAAATCGCAGAAGATTTTTTAGTAGCATAAACTTTTTAAACTAAAAGCTTTACTTAATTTAAATATCCGTTTACTGGTTTGCTCAATAACAAAATCAAGCAAAGATAATTTGGATAAGAAATTACCTAACTTTCAAAAAAATATTTATGAGAATTCGCATTCATTTTCTCGCTGCCGCCACTACTCTTTTTTTTATTGGAGCCTGCAATGAAAAGGCAGCGCAGGTTTTTATTCCTGAACAGAGTAATATTTATGAAGTAAACCTGCGGCAATATTCCGCTTCCGGTTCCATTAATGAGTTTGCAAAACAATTAGCCCGCCTTAAGGATATGGGAGTGGAGATTCTTTGGTTTATGCCCATAACTCCCATAGGAATAGAAGGGAGGAAAATGAATGAAACAGAGCTGGGCAGTTATTATGCTGTACGGAATTATAAAAGCTTTAATGAGGAATTTGGCACAATGAAAGATTGGAAAGTTTTTGTAAAGCAGGCACAAGGTATGGGCTTTAAAGTGATTACAGATTGGGTGGCCAATCATTCTGCACCTGATAATGATTGGATAAAAACACATCCTGATTTTTATGCAAAAGATTCAGCCGGTAATTTCATCGCTCCATTCGACTGGACGGATGTACGGAAACTAAATTATGAGAACAGGGAGTTGCGTGACAGCATGATTGATGCTATGAAATTCTGGTTAACAGAAACAGGCATTGACGGATTCAGGTGCGATGTGGCAGAAGAAGTACCTGCTGATTTCTGGAAGGAATGTATAGACAGCTTACGTAAAATAAAAAATGTATTCATGCTGGCCGAAGGTGAAAAGCCAGACCTGCATGCTGCAGGATTTGATGTTACTTATGGCTGGGGGCTAATGCATAGGATGCAGGAGCTGTATGCCGGTAAAAAAACTTTGATACAGTTTGATTCAGCTCTGAATGCTGATATAAATCGCTTTCCTCAAAAAGCAATGAGGCTTTACTTTACAAGTAACCATGATGAAAACAGCTGGAATGGCACTGAATATGAAAAGTATGGAGATGCATTTAAAACATTTGCTGTATTTACGCAAACCATGTATCAGGGTATTCCGCTCATTTACAGTGGCCAGGAACTGCCTAATAAAAAAAGATTGAAATTTTTTGTAAAAGATACCATTGAATGGAATGGAAAATATGAAATGGCTGCATTTTATAAAACACTGCTTGATCTTCGGAAAGCTAATCCGGCCCTGTCATCAGACGCAACATATAAAAAACTTATCAGCAGTAACAATGATGTGGTATTTGCTTATGTGAGAGAAAAATCCGGCAGGAAAGCAGTCATGGTCTTTAACATGTCGAAGCTGCCGCAAAAATTTACACTTAAAGACCCTGTAATAAATGGGGAACCACTGAATGTTTTCCTTGGTAAAAAAGAAATGGTTGCAGATGGAAATGAATTAAGCCTGGAACCCTGGGGATATATTGTTTATGATTACAAATAACAGACCCCTTGGTTTAATACTTAATTATTTTAAAATAAACTGATGCATGGCAATTAAAAACTGCCGTGCATTTTTTGTTGCTTAATTAATTATTGTACTTTTAGCAAAGTGTACTATTTACACTTTAATTATTTAACAACTGATTGCTATGAGTGACTTGCATAAAGCAGACGCTTTACCTCAATCCGGGATACCTAAACCTCCCTTGGGTTTCTGGCAGATATTCAACATGAGTTTTGGTTTTTTCGGAATTCAGTTTGGCTGGGATCTTCAGCGGGCCAATATGGGACCCATTTACGAATTCTTAAAAGCAAGTCCCGACCAGATTCCTTTATTGTTTTTAGCTGCACCGCTTACAGGTTTAATTGTACAGCCGATCATTGGCTATATGAGTGACAGGACCTGGCATCCCTGGTGGGGCAGGCGCAGGCCATATTTTTTTGTGGGTGCAGTTTTAAGTACCATCTGTTTGTTCTTTATGCCAAACAGCAGTGAATTATGGATGGCAGCAGGTCTATTGTGGATTTTAGATACTGCCGGAAATATTGCGATGGAACCCTTCAGGGCTTTTGTGGCAGATAAATTACCTGATTGGCAGCGTACCAGGGGGTTTGCCATGCAAAGCCTGATGATTGGACTGGGTGGAAGTATTGCATCTGCATTACCCTGGCTGTTATCAAATTTAATGGGTGTGTCGAGAGAAAGTGTTGAAGGACAAATTCCGAATTCTGTTAAGTATGCATTCTATATCGGCGGTACAATTTTTTTATTATCGGTTCTTTATACAATTTTCAGTACTAAAGAATATCCGCCTGCAGATGTAAAGTTTAAAGAAAAAGTGAAAGAAAGTAATAATGGGTTCGGGGGTGCTGTAAGAGAAATAATGCATGCCATAACTCATATGCCGGTTAAAATGAAACAATTGGCCATAGTGCAGTTTTTTACCTGGCCGGGATTATTTTTAATGTGGTTTTATTACAGTACTGCTGTAGCCAGAAATGTATTTGGCGCAGCAAGTGAAACTGATACAATTTATACAAAGGGTGTTGAGTTTGCCGGATTAACACTTTCCTTTTATAATGTTGTTGCATTTTTATTTGCATTAATCATCCCATTTGTAGCTTTTAAACTGGGAAGGAAACTGACACATTCCATTTGCCTGCTTTGTGGTGCTGTTGGTTTGATAAGTGTTGGCTTCGTAGGCAATCATTATATGCTGTATGGTTGTATGGTAGGGGTAGGTATTGCCTGGACAAGTATATTATCGATGCCTTATGCAATGTTGGCGGGTAGTTTACCTGAAGATAAAATTGGTTTATACATGGGGGTATTTAATTTCTTTATTGTGTTACCGGAAATTATTGCTTCATTATTTTTTGGTTGGGTGATGACAAACTTGCTGGATAATAACAGGATGCTAGCCGTTCAGCTTGGTGGTGTGATGATGATTCTGGCAGCTGTAATATGTTACTTTATTGTAAAAGAAAATAAGAATGAAATACCTAATTCAGCTGAACCGGTTGAGGGTTAATCTAAAATCTACAAATATGAAAAAATACTGGTTATTGTGTAGTGTGCTGTTTGTACATCTGTTTTCATTTGCGCAAACATCTGTAAGCATATATCCCACACATTGGTGGGCAGGTATGAAAAATCCGTTTGTACAGGTTATGTTGCATGCCGGCGATATTGGAAAATCAGCGATCAGTATTAATTACCCCGGAGTAAAATTGCAAAAAGTACATAAAGTTGAAAATTCAAATTACCTTTTTATTGATTTGATGATCTCATCAACAGCAAAACCGGGGATGATAAAAATAAAGCTAACTGCTGATGATAAAAATAAAGAAGTTGCTTTTGAACTCAGATCACGTCGGCCCGGCAAAAGTACTGCCTTTGCATTGGGCGTTACTTCAAAAGATTTTATCTATCTCATCATGCCCGATCGTTTTAGTAACGGAGATGAAACCAATGACCGTATTTCCGGAATGAGGGATCAAACCCTGAACAGGGATACAGTATTCAACAGGCATGGCGGCGACCTGAAAGGCATCAGCAATAAATTAGATTACCTGCAGTCACTTGGTGTAACAACACTCTGGCTTAACCCGGTTATTGAAAATGATATGGACGACCGTACAGAACACGGTTATGCTTTTACCAATCATTATAAGGTAGATCCAAGGTTGGGCGGCGACCAGGCTTATAGCGATTTAGTGAGTGCAGTACATAAAAAAGGAATGAAAATTATTCAGGATGCGGTATATAACCATATAGGTATTCACCATTTTACAGTTGAAGACCCTCCCATGAAAGATTGGCTGCATCAATGGCCGTCATATACCAATACAACTTACAAGGAACAGACATTGTTTGATCCTTATGCAAGCTCATCTGAAAAAAAGATAATGGCTGATGGCTGGTTTACAAGGCTGATGCCTGATCTTAATCAGCATAATCCATACGTAGCAAATTTTTTAATTCAACATGCTGTCTGGACTGTTGAAGAATTTGGAATTGACGGATGGCGTATAGACACCTATGCATATAATGATCTTGAATTTATGAACCGCTGCAATAAAGCACTTACAGATGAATATCCAAAACTCACGATGTTTGGAGAAACCTGGGTTCATGGTGTTCCGAATCAAAGTTATTTTGTGCAGAACAATTACAATATTCCCTTTAAGAGTAATCTGCAGGCGGCCACTGATTTTCAGACATTATGGGGTATTACTGATGCTATGACCAAAGATTTTGGATGGACCGATGGTGTGAACAGGCTTTATACAACACTTGCACAGGATTTTGTTTACAAAGACCCAATGCGTAATGTTATCTTTTTAGATAATCACGATATAGCCCGTTTCTTTTCGGTTGTGGGAGAAGATATCAATAAGTATAAATCTGCCATCAGCTGGTTGCTCACATGCCGTGGTATACCTCAGTTTTATTATGGAGGCGAAATTGGAATGACCGGGTTTACCAGTCCAAATGATGGATACGTTCGCCAGGATTTTCCGGGAGGCTGGCCATCTGACCGGGTTGATAAATTTACTAAGGAGGGACGCAACGTACAGGAAAATGAAATATGGAATCATATATCTGTATTAGCAAACTACCGTAAAGCATCATCAGCAATCACTTCCGGAAAAATGATGCAGTTTGTGCCCGAAGATGGAGTGTATGTTTATTTCAGGTATGATGATAAGCAAACTGTTATGGTTGTCATGAATACGGCAAAAAAGAACAAGCGTATAAACATCAACAGGTTTGCAGGAAGAACAAAAGGATTTTCAAGGGCTAAAAATATTTTGTCGGGAGCTGTCACTGATCTCTCAGATTTTTCTTTGGGCGCATCAGAGACTGTAGTTTTAGAACTGAATAAATAACAGGTTTTGAAATAAGGTTTAATAATAATTTTTCTTTTCAGATCAACCTGAAAAAAATACAATTGTGATTTATTTTGCAATTTTAAAAATAATGTGTTTAATTTACACATTAAAACGATTGCACTTTGAAAAAATTATTCCTGCTTGCCGTATTATTTTTAGTTTTTACTGATTCTTTTTCGCAAAGACTACTCACCTGGACACCGGAATTTCCGGTTGATAATACTACTTTAACCTTTACGGTGGATTGTACAAAGGGTAACCAGGGCCTCTTGAATTTTGAAGCAGGTAATTCCAACAATGTTTATGTGCATGTAGGTGTAATCACGAACTTAAGCACCAGTCCAACCGACTGGAAGTACACCAAATTTGCCTGGGGAACTGCAGATCCGGCAGCTCATGCAACAGCATTGGGCAGTAATAAATATCAATACAGCATAACAAATATCCGTAGTTTTTTTGGTGTACCTGCAGGCGAAACGATCAGGAAAGTAACGGTAATTTTCAGAAATGCCGCAGGCAATAACAGTATAAAGCAGGTGAATTCCGATAACAGCGATATGTATATTCCTGTTTATGGAAATCCTGAATATGCGGTACGCATTAATATGCCTCCGTTTGAGCCCCGTTATATACCATGGCTGGAACCACTTAATGTAAATGTGGGAGGAAGTATCAGTGTCACAGGTGTTTCTTCTGCCAATTCAAATCTTACTTTAAAATTAAACGGAAATGTTATTAACACCGCAACGGCTGCGAACACCATTTCTGCCAATCCAACTATTACAGTTGCCTGTAACCAAAAAGTTATACTGGAGGGAAATGATGGTTCGGGAATTAAGAAAGATTCATTTGAGTTTTATATCCCGCCGGTTGTTACTGTAGCTGCACTGCCAGCAGGTGTACAGGAGGGAATTAATTATGGGGCCGGAAATACAAGTGCCACCCTTGTACTTTATGCACCTGGAAAAAATAATGTGGTGGTATTGGGTGATTTTTCTAACTGGGGCATCGATTGTGCCAACCAGATGAACCGCACTCCAGATGGTAATTATTTCTGGATAACAATAACCGGATTAACGGCAGGTACAGAATATGGTTATCAGTATTTAATTGATAACAGCATCAGAACTGCTGACCCTTACACACAAAAAATATTAGATCCTGATAACGACCAGTTTATTAATGCTGCAACTTATCCAAACCTCAAACCTTATCCAACCGGTTTAACAACGGGCCTGGTCGGCATTTTGCAAACCGCCGAACCGCAATATCCCTGGCAGGTAAATAATTTTATTAAACCTGATAAACGGAATTTGATGGTTTATGAATTACTAATCAGGGATTTTACCGCACAACACAGCTATCAGTCGTTAATTGATTCTTTACAGTATTTAAAAAATATCGGTATCAATGCTATTGAGCTTATGCCAGTTAATGAATTTGACGGCAACGAAAGCTGGGGTTATAATCCGTCGTTTTACTTTGCGCCAGATAAATATTATGGCACTAAGAATAAATTGAAGGAGTTTATTGATAAATGTCACCTGAATGGTATTGCTGTTATACTGGATGTTGTATATAATCATTGTACGGGAAATGCACCCCAGGCAAAAATGTACTGGGATGCTGCCAATAATCAGCCTGCTGCTAACAACCCCTGGTTAAATATTGCGGCGCCACATCCTTACAGTGTGTTCAACGACTTTAATCACACATCAACTGCCACACAGTATTTAGTAAAACGTTCACTAAATTTTTGGGCGCAGGAATATAAAGTAGATGGATTCAGATTCGATCTTGCAAAAGGATTTACGCAAACAGTAAGTAATACCACAACCGTTGAAAATTACGATGCCAGCAGGGTAGCTAATTTAAAAAGATATTATGATACGGTTATTCAGAATTTTCCTGCAGAATACATGATACTGGAATTTTTGGGAACCACTCCGGCGCAGGAAGAACAGGAATACACTGCTTATGGCTGGATGGTTTGGGGTAACAGTAATGCAAGTTATAATCAGTGTACCATGGGGTATACCTCTAATTCCGACATCAGGGCAATGGTTTACAACAGCCCTTTACGCAATTTTACCAACCCCGGTGTAGTTGGTTACAGCCAAAGCCATGACGAAGAGCGTACCATGTACAAGAATCTTCAGTTTGGTAATGTAGCGGGAAGCTATAATGTAAAAAATCTGCCTACGGCATTACGTCAGGAAGAAGCTGCTGCGTCAGTAATATTTACCATACCCGGACCAAAAATGATTTGGCAATTCCAGGAACGTGGATACGACTCTTCCATAAATGCAAACGGAGGCAGACTTGCCAATAAACCACCACTTTGGCATTATATGAATGATGTTAACAGGAAGGCATTATATGATGCGTATGCCAGCATGATTCAGTTCAGGCTGGCTAACCCGGCTATATTTAACAACACAAGTTTTACGCATGATTTTAATAGTGGGCTTTATAAAGTATTGCAAATTGCTGACCCGGTAAGTACCGGTTTAAAAGTTACCGTAGTATCAAATATGGATGTAACAGCTCAGTCAAAATCAATAACATTTCAATCAACAGGCAACTGGATAAATTATATAAGCAATGGAACAGGTTCTGCTTTGAATGGCGCTACCGGAACCGGATTTTCTTTAACGGCAGTTGCACAAACCATAACACTTCAGCCGGGGGAGTATCATATTTATGTTAGTGTGCCCGCCTGTGCAACAGCTACTCCCACAGCAATTACTCCGGTTACATATTGCCAGGCTGCTACGGCTGTTGCGTTGACAGCAACCGGAACTAATTTGCTTTGGTACACAACCGCAACCGGAGGTACAGGGAGTACAACAGCACCAACGCCTTCAACAGTTAATGCTGGTTCTGTTACTTACTATGTTACTCAAACAATTGGGTGCGAAAGTCCAAGATTGGCGATCGTTGTAAATGTAACAGCAAGTAGTCAGGCACCAACAGTGGTCACACCTGTAACATATTGTCAGAATTCAACAGCAGTGGCTTTAGCTGCAACTGGCTCTAATCTTTTATGGTATACAACCGCAACGGGTGGTACCGGAAGTGCGTCGGCTCCAATACCTTCTACAACTACTGCAGGCACCACAACATATTATGTAAGTCAGACGCAAGGCTGTGGAGAAAGTCCCAGGGTTGCTGTTAATGTTATCGTAACAGCTACACCACAATCACCAGCAGGCCTGAATGTAACAGGCATAACACTAAATTCAGCGGTGTTAAACTGGACGCTGGCCCCGGGAGTTTTTTACGCGGTAGATTATAAACCCCTGTCTTCAGGTGCATGGATTAATGCAGCATCAGGAATCAATTCGGGTTCTGTAATAATCAATAATCTTACCCAGGGTGCATCTTATGACTGGAGAGTAAGTGCAAACTGTTCGGCTGCCATCGTTAATAATTACACAACAGCACAATTCACTGTTGGAGCATATAATAGTCAAATTACAAACCTTAAAAGAGGGTATGGAATAAAGATATCTCCAAACCCGGTAAACAAAAATGCTGTGATTGATTATATAGTGCCGGATAACGGAACCGTAAAAATTACCCTGATTAATGCATTCGGACAGGAAATAAAAACACTTTATAATGCTGCCCAGATCAGCGGACAATATAAACTTGCAATTCTCGATCAGTTTGACAAACTGGCAAAAGGATGTTACTTTCTTCGTTTACAACAAAACGGGAGAGGGCATTTTGTACAGTTCGTAAAAATGTAAATACCGCAAGAAAAAAACAAAATATGGCTAATACAGTAAATGGAAAAAAGGTAAATAGTATCAAAAGCCTGTCTACAATTCAGACGGAAGTGAAAGGAAACAATCGTATAGCATTATCTGTTGATTGCGTGATTTTTGGTTTTGATGAAAATAAACTTAAGGTTTTACTGATACGGAGTGATCTCAAAAAATACAAAAGTAAATGGTCGTTGCTCGGTGATCTTGTGGGGAACCAGGAAGACCTTGATGCTGCGGCATACCGGATACTTAAGCAGCGTACCGGGTTAGATGATCTTTACCTGGAGCAGGTGCAGACTTTTGGTACCGTTGGCCGGCATCCTGCAGGCCGTGTGGTTACAGTTACTTATTGTTCTTTAATAAATATACGGCATCATAAATTAAAAATACTGGATAACGAATTGCACTGGCATGATGTACTGAGTGTAACTGACCTTGCTTTTGATCATCAGGAGATATTTGAAACCTGTTATCAGTGGTTACAAAAAAGGATACAGGAACATCCGTTAGGATTCAACCTCCTGCAAAAAAAGTTTTCTTTAAGAGACCTTCAGAATTTGTATGAGGCCATACTGAACACAAAAATGGACAGACGTAATTTCAGGAAGAAGTTTTTTTCCATGGATTTCCTGATTGATATCGATGAAATGGAACAGGATGTGCCGCACAGGCCGGGAAAGCTGTACAAGTTCAATTATGAGAAATTTGAAAAGAAAAAGAAAAAATGGGTAGGGATAGATTTTTAACGGCCTGTTTCAATACATATGTTGTGGTAATCAGCATCAGCATATATCCTCTGATCAATAATTGACATTTTTTACGTAAAGCAGCAAAATCCCGGAATTGGGTTACTCTAACTGTCAGTGACGCGCCATTGTGGCTGAAAAACTTCCTGAAAAAAACTTAACAAAATTTTAGTTATTTAAAATAAAACCTTACTTTGCGTATAATTTACACATTATTGGTAGTGTAAAAAGTACACATTTTGGATTGCTCCCATTTTTTTTAAAA
>Ga0138256_10007851_pt1 | contig 11243 bp, 4 predicted proteins | sample KNB2016incub_MG_FD_105486 | JGI IMG/M metagenome (GOLD analysis project Ga0138256, IMG submission 105486) | Active sludge microbial communities from wastewater in Klosterneuburg, Austria - KNB2014incub_MG | ecosystem: Engineered > WWTP > Activated sludge > Unclassified | place: Austria...
CTGGATATACGGATAGGTCATGCATGAAACACCTCCTTAAAGAGAGATCGACTACGGATTACGGTGGATGCGGTGCAACACTTCAAGTTTGGGGATCGTAGCGCGTAGGTTGGGGTGAGGCACGAACCCCAACACGACAACCGCTCAGCCATCAGCCAATCATAAAAAGCAAGACACCGCGCCCCATCAAGCCATCAACAACCCGCAAAGGCCAGGCCAAAATGTTGGGGTTCGTGCCTCACCCCAACCTGCCGCCCTGAATATAGGAATAGGTCATGCTCAGGGCAGCGGCCAGATTTGCTGGCCATCCAGTTTGATGCGCAGATCACGGTTTAACTGTTCGGGGCTAGGAGAAACCAGAATTTCATCCCCTTCGCCGCAGTCCGTCGGCAAGGGCATTTCTTCCAAGTCTCTGGTCACCGTAATATTGCGAGTCCAATCATAGGCATGCCCGCCCTCTTCTCCATCAAAATCTGAACCCACTGCCGGCACCCAAAAACTCCAGTCCTGATCCGGCACACCCTCCGCCAAAGTCGTCTGATTACAGACATCGATTGCGGTTACCCGGTAAGTCACTTTGCTAACACACGATTCCTCCAGGAATTCGGCAGTAACATTGGGCCGAAAAGGCAGAGAGGCTACTGCTGTTGATGGAACCGCCGTACCGCCACCGGACCAGAATCCAACTGCATTGCCCAGCTCATCCCGGATGGGTACCTGCAAATCAAAGACGCTTTTGTCTATGACGAGACTAACTTGTGTGCCAGCGCTTTCCAGTAAATCATCCAGGGGCTCCTCCGTCGCTTCACCGTTAATCTTCACGAGGGGAGAAAACCCCAAGTCTGGCAGCACGATAATGGAGCCAATGACTGGATTGGAGCCGCAACCATGCTCTATGCTGTACTCTGCCGTCTGGCTCACCGCCGGATCGTATCTCAAGCCCGGATGCGCTAACACAAACGGTGAAACGGACAGCAACAACATTGCTGCCAGCCCTTGCGCACTCAAGCGGAATGTGCCCATGCTGTTCGGTTTATTTGATTTCATCACAAAAACTCCTTGAAAAATTTTCAGCAGCGCAACGGCCGCTGGAATACGGTTAAAAAATGATGCCTGACCACACTCAAATGTGCCAAACCTGAGAGTGATGAGCCGCATTATGCGACTGATTATTCCGAATGGAAATGTGACAAATTGTCGCACTCCTGCTAACAATATGATTGTTATATCATATTCATGAGATTGGCTATTTTCATCGAACTGTGGTTGGGTTACGCCAGGGTTTCAGCCCGATTAACCCGGCGCCGCAACCCGGCCTTGACCCTGTAAAAACACGATTTTCCTTCAATAGCTGAACGCGGCTTCAACCAGATAAGTTCTTTGCGGGTAGGGGTGGAAAACAAACGCCTTATCGTTATTGATATTGGAGATGCCGAATGAAAACCGGCTTTTGACGCCTGATGCAAACTGATAGCGATAACTGGTTTTGAAATCCAGAAAGAAAAAGTCGCTTTGGGTACCAAATACATTGTTTACGGAATCCTTGTTATCCGGGTCATTAAAGGAGTCGCTGGTATAGCGCCCCGAGAATGAGATATCCCAGGCAGGGGTGGCATGGTAAGTGGTAAAGAAATTAGCGCGCCAATGCGGCATCCGTATACGCTGCAAACCAGTCTGGTTGAAATTTGCGGGGTTGCCGGTCGAATCGGTAAAGGCGACGATGCCTCCTTTCTCGATTTTGGCATTCATCCAGGTGCCGTTGAACATAAAATCAAAATTGGAGCCAAGAACATTGCGCTGGTCAAAAATCAACTCCACGCCGGTGGTGCTGGTCTCGCCGATATTCTGAAACCCGCTGCGCGTGATCGAGCCAGATACTGACCGCACGGACTGGATATCATTTTTGATGTCATCACGAAAGGCATTGACCCGGATATAGCCTTTGGGTATGCCGTATTCGATCATGAAATTATGATGCACGCCATTCTCGGGCTTGAGCGAGGCGTTGGCTTCGAGAATGCTGGTGGGGTTGTTGAGCGACTGGAACAGCTCGGCGATGACCGGGAAGCGATGGGCTCGCCCGAAGGAATAGCGGTATTTCCATCTGCCAGGCTCATATCCCAGCGAGACTTTGGGTGAGGTTCTGAACAGATTGCGATCCGGCACACCCACGCTGCCGACGACGCCATTGCTGGCTGTCCACCACTCCCAGCGCACACCGGCAGTCAAGTCCCAATCCGGCAGGAAGCGCAGCGCAGCCTGGGTAAAAAATGCGTGAGTCGTGACCCTGCCCTGATTGTTGCGATTTGCCTGCAGCGCGCCACGGGTATTTGAATCAAAATCAACCAGATCGTACTGCCGGAATTTCAGGTTTTTCTCATCAAAATGGTAACCACCGGTGATTCCCAGTTTATCGCTGCCATTAAAAGCGGGAGTAGAAAGTTTGATATCTGCATCCAGCCAGTCAAACTGCTTGAAATCCTGCAATTGTCCCGCGCCGGTATTGGCGGGATCTTTGTCGCTGAAAAAGGCGGTGGCGCGCTCGTCTTTCAGGACATTAAAATGACTGATGGCGGCATCGATATCCCACAGTGGTGTCAGCGCACCATTGATCCGCAAACCCAGATTCAGGGTCTCGCGGGTATCCTTGCTGCCGCCAAAACCACGCTGATCCACGTCAAAGCGGGTTCCATCGAAGCTGGCCACGCCAGGTGTCGCGCAGGTGGCCACGGAGTTACAGTTTGGCAGGCGATCGCCATAAAAGGCTTGTCCCAGGTCATCCTGCAGATAGGTTTTGTTCTTTTTCTGGTTACGACTGCGGTCTTCATAGGCCACGGTAAAGACCGCCTGCAGGTTTGACGTGATGTCGTATCCCAGTTTTCCTTTAAATAAATGGGTATTCACTTTTTCCGGGCCGGTGTCGCCATAAATGAGGCTTGGCGTGCCGCGCGAGTCACGCACTCGAATTCCGCCGGCGACTGGCGTACCTCCGGGTACGTCAAACAAACCGGAATTATCGATAAAATAAGACTGGGGATGCGACTGCGCTTCCAGGCGGTTATAGGCTGCAAACACGGTAAATTTGTCATTGATGCGGTTGCCGTAGGAGACATACTGACGGTCACCGACAAACGTACCTTTATCGGGCCCATATATTTTGTAGGGCTGAACGAACACGCTGCCTTCCACATAAAACTCCTGCCGTTGTGGCATGCGTGTGCGGATGTTGACGACGCCACCAATAGCGTTGCCGCTGTACTCAGCGGAAAATGGGCCATAGACGACATCAACCACATCGATTTCATTCGGCCCGACCATCGACCAGCGCGGCGCACCGTTGAAAGAGGCCTGCAGATGATTGTGCAGTGGAATACCGTCCGCGAAGACCATATTGCGCCCGGTTGAGAACATGTCTGCGCCACGAATCCCCAGTACGCCATTGGGATCACCGACGTAACGCTGCCGGATTTGCAGGCTGGGCTGGTATTTGAGTACTTCTTCCGTTGTCTGGGCATTTTGACGTTCGATCATCTCACGTGTCACGCGCGTGGAGGGCGAGGTGTAATGCGAATCTTTTTCAATCTCTCCGGTAATCACCATCTCTTTGAACACCTTTGTGTTTCCACCTTCGGCGATCTTGATTGCCTGTTCCGCGTCAGCAGTTGACAGGTTCCCGGCTTCGTTTACCTGGATTGGTTTTACTGTGGATGGGGTGTCGGTCTGCGCAGGCGGTATCGCCTGTTGTTTTTTAAAGTCTGTGGCATGTCCTCCGGTGGATACGACGCCAGTCAGCAAGGCAAAAATGATGGTTTTTTTTGTTATCCGCATGGTTGATTACCTCTATTTATGAAACTGTCTTTCCCGATGCCTCCGGGCTAACCGCCAAGCCATACTGAACGCCTGGATGCGCCGCATTATGCGATTGTTTATTTCAAATTAAAATGTGGCAAATTGTCGCACCATAACTAATTAGCTGATTTTTAATTAATATTTTTTGGTGCGGCTATTAGAAATGTGTCTTGTGGTTTTTTTCACAGCTTTCCCCTGGTTCATTCCTTACCATCCATTTCATGCAGATCGCATTTTTGCCCCGTGGCCTGAAATGGATCGTGAATGATTCGAGACGACTTCAAGGAGAAAAACAAATGAAATTTACCCTGCCTCATACCGATGCTGTTGAGCCCATTGCGCTGGTCGGCGTGGGTTGCCGTTTCCCCGGCGGGATCAACGAGGTTTCAAGTTTCTGGGAAAAATTGCTGAGTGGCGAAGATGCCATTGTTGCCGTACCGCCAGAGCGCTGGAACCCCCGGCGCTTTTATGACCCCGATCCCGGCAGGCCAGGGAAACTTTACATGCAGGCAGGCGGTTTTCTACAGCAGCCCGTTGACGTTCTGGATGCGGCCTTTTTTGGTATTGCCCCGCGTGAGGCCGAATGCATGGACCCCCAGCAACGCCTGCTGCTGGAAACCAGCTGGGAAGCGCTGGAAGATGCCGGTATCCCGCCGGATACGCTCGCGGGTTCGAGTACGGGTGTATTTATTGGCGCGTTTACGCTCGATCACAAGCTCACGCAGATGGGCAGCAGCAATCGTGACTTGATCAGTACGCATACCGCCATTGGATCGACTATGACGATTCTCTCCAATCGCATTTCCTACTTTCTGGATTTGCGTGGTCCGAGCATGAGTCTGGATACAGCCTGTTCCTCGTCGCTGGTGGCGACGCATCTGGCCTGCCAGTCAATCTGGCATGGGGAATGTACGCTCGCACTGGCTGGCGGCGTCAATGTCATGACGCGTCCCGAATATCCGGTGGCAATGTGTAAGGGCGGCTTTCTTGCCAGGGACGGACGCAGCAAGAGCTTCGATGCGCGTGCCGATGGCTACGGGCGCGGCGAAGGCGCGGGGGTGGTTGTGCTCAAGCCTCTGCATGCCGCTGTGCGTGATGGAGATAACATTTATGCGCTGATATGTGGCAGTGGCGTCAATCAGGATGGCCGCACCAACGGCATCACGGTTCCCAACCCGGAATCACAGGCTACACTGATCCGGCAGGTATGCAGCACCTACGCGATCAATCCTGCCGATATTCAGTATATTGAAGCACATGGCACCGGTACGCCTGTTGGGGATCCACTGGAAGCAAAAGCACTGGGTAGCGTCATCGGTGCCGGTCGTCAGGCCGATGATCTCTGCCTGGTCGGGTCGATTAAATCCACTATTGGGCATACTGAAGCCGCAGCCGGGATTGCCGGGCTGATCAAGGCGGCGCTCTGTCTCTCACACCGTAAGGTGCCACCACAGGCCAATCTCGATACGCCGAATCCCGCCATTCCCTTTGCTGAACTGGGCTTGCGCCTGCCGCGCGTGGCAGAACCGCTGGCACCGAATGCGGACAAAGTGCTCGCCTGCGTCAATTCATTTGGCTATGGCGGCACCAACGCGCATGTAGTGCTGCAAAGTGCACCGCTGCCCATGGAGGATCGGCAGTCACGTCATGATGAAGGGGAACGGGTCTATGTGTTACCGCTTTCCGCACGTAGCGAGCAGGCATTGCAGGCGCTGGCACAGTCGTGGCGACAGCTTTGTGCCGAAAATCCTGCAGCCAGCGCGGATGATCTCTGTTATTCCGCAGGCTGCCGCCGCAGCCACCATTCCCACCGGCTCGCCGTAACCGGCTCGTCGCTGGCTGAGCTGGATGAACAGCTTGCGCTCTATGCCGAACAAGGAACGGGGGAATGGATAGTCTCCGGTAAACTGCCGGAGACCATGGCGAACCGGCCTGTTTTTGTCTATACCGGCATGGGACCGCAATGGTGGGCGATGGGCAGAGAGCTGTACGACACCGAGCCGGTTTTCCGCGATATGGCGGAACGCTGCGATGCTATTTTTACCGGAATTGCAGGCTGGTCGATTCTGCAAGAGATGCTTGCCGATGAGTCCGCTTCACGCATGCAGGAAACCCTCATCGCCCAGCCTGCCAATTTTGTGCTGCAGGCTGCACTGACCGCACTGTGGCGCGCTCGCGGCATTGAGCCTGCCGCCGTTGTCGGCCATAGTGTCGGCGAGGTGACGGCTGCGTATGTCGCAGGCGTGCTGAGTCTCGAAGATGCGCTCCAGGTCAGCTATCACCGTAGCCAGATTCAGCAACAGGCTGCCGGCATGGGCAAGATGCTCGCAGTGGGTATGGGTGCCGAACGCGGCGTGGAGTTGCTGAAATCGACCCATGGCCTGGTTTCGATTGCCGCGATCAACAGCCCCGAAACGGTCACGCTGGCGGGAGAAGCTGCCAGTCTTGATACGATCACTGCTTATCTCACGTCGATTGGCGAATTCAACCGTATGCTGCAAGTGGAAGTGCCCTATCACAGCCATTACATGGAGCAATTGAAACCGGCGGTGAGAGAAGCCCTGGCCAGTCTCCGGCCAGGATTACCCGCCATGACGCTGTATTCGACGGTTACCGGCGAGCGCGTCGAGTCTGTCACGTATGATGCAGAATACTGGTGCGACAATATCCGCGAGCCGGTGTATTTCGCAAAAGCGATGCACAGCCTGCTGCGTGATGGTCATCGGGTTTTCCTCGAAATCGGACCGCATCCGGTGCTCTCGACTGCAATTCGGGAATGCTGCCGCGCGCAGGGGATCACGCCGCTGACATTTACCTCGATGAAGCGGGGCCAGCCGGAGCGGCGCACGTTTGCGCTGGCATTGGCGGAGCTTTATACCGCAGGGTGCGTCATCGACTGGCAAAAACAATATTCTCCGGTCGCGCGTTATGTCAGGATCCCGCTCTATCCGTGGCAGAAGGAAGTCTACTGGCGTGAGGAAGCGGCATCCATGCACGAGCGTATCGGCACGCCGCTCCACCCGCTGCTGGATCAGCGTTTGTCCGATCCTCACCCAACCTGGCAGTCGCGAATCAATGCGCAGTTCCTGCCTTATCTTACCGATCATCGCGTCGACGAGTTGGTGGTCATGCCCGGAGCAGCCTATGTCGAAGCCTGTCTGGCAGCGCAAGCGCAACTCGCCGGGGAGCAGCCCTGCGTAATTGAGCATTTGCGCTTTCAGCAGGCATTGATTATTGACCATGCCGAAGAACCCCTTCTCCACATCACGCTCGATCCTGAAAATGGAGAATACGCATTTTTCAGCAGGCAGCCGCAGGCACGCTTTGACTGGCAGCCACATGCCACGGGGAAATCAAGTGTGGGGATGGTTGATGGCGAGGATGCCGCATTACTGGAAAACAGTGCGGCACGTTGCCATGAGACAGTCGATGTCGATCTGCTCTATGCTGATCTGAAGCAGCGCGGACTCGATTATGGCCCGACATTTCGCACTATGACGAGCATTCAGCGCGGTCAACGTGAAATTCTGGCAAGAATTGAATTACATGATTCGCTTGCCGAGGATTTTGCAAGCTACCAGCTGCATCCGACCCTGCTGGATGGCTGCTTTCAGTCTTTGATCGCTTGCCTTGAGGATGATGACCGGTTTTACATGCCGGTTTCAATCGAGAAATTGGTGTGGCTGCGTCGCCCAACCCGCACGATCTGGTGCCATGGCCGTCTCGATGACATTACCGCAGACGGAGTTACCGGGCACTTGCACCTGTACGATGAAGCCGGGAAGCTTTGCGTCAGCATCGAGACCATTCGCTGCCGGGCGCTCGCCTCTCAAAAAAATACCATAGCCGGTCACATCCCCGAACTGGGCTATGTCTGGGAATGGCAACGCGAGCCATTGCAACTGGGTGAGCCGAATCAGGGTGCGTGGCTGGTGTTCACTGGCGAAGACGAACTGTCCGTTCAGCTGTGTCAGCGGCTGGGAGCCGATGGCGCGCGTTCCGTCACCCAAATTGATACACGTTACATTTTCCAGCAGCAGGCCGCCACGATCACGACTCTTGATGCCAGGCAGCTTGCACGTGTCAAAACCCTGATGCAGCTGGCCAAGTCACAACGCTGCACCGGCATTGCTTACCTATGGGGAGGGCAGCATCCTGACCCTCAGTCTGATCCGGCTGGAATCGGACAAAGCTGTGCAGCTCTGCAGGTCATACAGTTGTTAAGTGACGTGTTTACCGAGCAGGCGCCACGGCTGTATTTCATCACGCAATCCCTCCACGCGGTGGAGGGCCATGATGCGGTCGGGCCCTTGGCGCAGGCGCCGCTTGCCGGGTTGGCGCGTGTGGCTCTGAACGAATATCCCGCTTTCCGCTGTACCTTGATCGATATGGAGCAGGGTGGCGCGGATGCCCCAATGGATTCTCTGCTGCTGGAGCTGCTTGCGAATACGGCGGAAGATGACGTCGCGCTGCGCGGAAATGCGCGCTACGTGCACCGGCTGGCGAGAATGGCGGCGGAGGTGTCTCAGGAAAACACGCCCGTCATGGCAACGACAAGCGGGACGGAAGTCGAGGCGTTTTATCTGGACTGGACCGAAGCTCCTGTATTTCATGAGGCCACGCGTAATACACCTTGCGAGCACGAAGTCGAAGTCGAGCTGGAATATGTGAACATGCCGGGATGGCACGCGCTCCGTTCAACGGATGAGCAGTCCGACGGTTACTTTGCCACCGGCAGGATTGTGAGCAGAGGCGAAAAGGTTGCCCATTGGCAGACCGGTGAGCGCGTTGTTCTGGCTGTCCAAGGATTACCGGCGTCGCACGTCTGCGTCGATGCTGCACAAGTATTTTCGCTGGCAGGTTTTGGCGATATTCCCTCTCAATGTATAGCGGGTCTGATCACTTCACTGGTTCCGGCCTATTACTCGCTCAATCACGTGATGCGCGTCCGTCCAGGAGAGACGATACTGATTGATGCCGATAGTGGAAATTGCGCGTTATCCTTTCATCATGCCGGGTTATGGCTCGGCGCGGTTCCGTTGCTGTACAGCAGCGATGATGCCCGCCTGGAGGGTCTGGAGTCACGCAGCGACATCACCGTGATCGATGCCAGACAGAGCGATCTGGCGGAAACACTCGCCACCGCGCTGGATGTGTTTGACGTGCGTGCCTGGATTCACGCTGGTCACACCGGTCATCCCGTCTTCAAGCAGCGCGCCCTGAAAAATAATGTGCATGAGATCGTGATCGATCAGGTTGACATGCACAACCCTGAAATCAGAGGGGCTTGCGGGAGTTGCTCGCATGTCTGCGTGCTGTCGCTGGCATTGACATCGCCCGTGCTGTTTGGCCGGATTTTGCAGGAGGTGGCGCAGTATCTGCGGCGCAACCCGCTACCGGCAATCGGCATGCAACTCTTCTCCGGTGAGGAATTCACCCAGATGGGTACAACGGCGACATCCCCCGCTGCCGATACCCTGATTCCCATTTTGTCGCTGGCCGACCGGAAGAAAATCCCGGTGCTTGCTCAAACCGATATTCCTGCCATTTTTGATGCTCAAGCCACTTATCTTATTACTGGGGGCTTTGGTGGATTTGGTCTGGAATTGGCCCACTGGCTCGCGAAACAGGGAGCGCGCCATTTGGCGCTGGCTGGTCGCCGTGGTGTCGCAGACAAATCAGCACGACAAGGTGTCGAGGTACTGCGCAGCAAAGGAGTGACCGTGATGACGGCTGCGGTGGATATAGCCGATGCCGATCAGGTGGCGGCGCTGCTGGTGCGTATAGATCACGTGATGCCACCGCTCAAAGGGGTGTGGCATGCGGCTGCGGTGCTTGATGATGCGCCGATTGCCGAACTGACGGAAGTACGCATGCGCAAGGTGATGCTTGCCAAGGCACTCGGTGCGTGGCATCTGCATCAATTGACGCAGTCCCGCCCACTCGACCATTTCGTACTGTTTTCATCGGTTTCTGCGTTGATCGGCAATGGCCGTCAGGCCAACTATGCGGCAGCCAATACTTTTCTTGATGCGCTTGCCTGGCGGCGCCGCGCCATGGGGTTACCCGCAACTGCGGTCAACTGGGGAGCCATCCAGACCGGCATGGCGGTCGACAATGAAATTGTCAGCAAGCATCTCGCGCTGATGGGTATGCACAGCCTTCCGACGAAGCGGGCGCTCGACTGCTGACGGTATCTTGCCAGTCAGCCCCAGACCCCGCCGCAATACGCATTGATGGAGGTCGACTGGCCAAGCTGGCGGGAATTCGAACCGACGGGCGGCCAGTCACCGCGCTTCCTGCATCTGATGAACACGGTCGCCGACGGGGAATCTGCTGCCAGCAACACGCTTATGCAAGCGCTTGGTGTCATGTCTGCGGATGAACAGGCTCGATGCGCTGAAGATCATTTATGCACGCTGTTTGCGCAGACCCTGCGCATGGATGCCGGCAAGATCGACCGACAACGCTCCCTTGCGCAGATGGGCATCGATTCATTGATGGCCGCCGAACTGCAGAGTGGAATTGGCCGCGTGTTCGGTGTTCGCATCTCTACGCTGGAACTGATGCGTGCGCAGAGTCTTTCAAATCTGGTCGCCCTGTTGCTGGAAAAAACCGAAATAACAATCGGCATGACAGCCGGTTCTGCGTCCCCGCCACCGGATCAAACCCCGGCATCTGAATTGCTTGCCCGGTTGTCCACGGAAGAGGTGGATGGATTACTGCAACAACTGATGAACGAAAAGGAGCCTAGCCATGCATGACGTTAAAGCCATGTCGGATACCGAGAAACGCCAGCTGCTCGCCAGACTGCTCGCACAGAGTGAAAGTCACGCCATCCGGCCAGAAGTGCCCATGGAATCTGTATCCCGTAATCAATCGATCCACTTCGAGGAATTTCCCGGCTATCGCGAGCTGCAGGAGCACGCCAGAATTTTCCAGACGCTGGGTGTCGATAATCCTTACTTTTGCGTACATGAAGGGGTAAGCGACCATGTTACCCGCTTTGCAAACAGGCGGTACATTAACTACTCCGGCTACAACTATCTGGGTTTGTCCGGTCACCCGGAGGTATCGGCCGCTGCAAAGCAAGCCATTGATGAATATGGCACTTCGGTGTCCGCCAGTCGAATCGTATCGGGAGAAATTCCGCTGCACGGTGAACTCGAAGCGGTACTGGCCAGAATTCACGACACCGAAGCGGCGCTTGCGCTGGTGAGTGGCTATGCAACCAACGTTTCCGTGATCAGCCACCTGTTTGGTCCGGAAGACCTCGTGATCCATGATGCGCTGATTCATAACAGTGTCATTGCCGGTTGCAAGCTGTCAGGCGCCAGGCGCATGACATTCCCGCATAATGACTGGCAGGCGCTCGACCGGATACTTGCGGAAAA